>Ga0137385_10006724_pt1 | contig 10131 bp, 7 predicted proteins | sample SagtaG_FD_104921 | JGI IMG/M metagenome (GOLD analysis project Ga0137385, IMG submission 104921) | Vadose zone soil microbial communities from Sagehorn Ranch, Mendocino, California, USA - Sage2_R_80_16 metaG | ecosystem: Environmental > Terrestrial > Soil > Vadose zone | place: USA: California... | reverse complement strand
GGATACAGCACGCAACCTCATTTGGATCCCCCAACCACGGGCCATCATCGCCGAGTCGCAACGACCGCAGTTATGGTGGTGTTACATGTAACAGCAATGCTGTCGAACGTGCCGCAGTTAGTGCTCGTGTTACGCGTAACGGGTGACTGACGGTCAAAGGGACGCCTTGGCAACAGCCGAAGGCAACTGAGGAAGATCCTGAGGCCTTGCGGCGTGTGCAGGCGATCCTGAACAGCCCTAGCTACCGCCGCGCGGATAATGACAGTGATTTTCTCGCACGAGATGGCGTGCGCGGCGTGCGCCTGCAGATCGACCCCCCCCTCTATGGCTACGGGATTCACACATCTTTGACTCGGATGCACTTGCCCAACGGACCGCTCTACTCGCGAAGACTCAAGATGGCCAACAAAGCGACCACCGAACAGCAAGTCGAGCGAACGTATTCGGAAAAATCCAGATTCGCGCACTCGCAAGCCATTGATAGGACTCAAGAAGATGTGTGAATACGATAGCCTCTATGGTCCGGAAACGTAGCACTCTATATCGCCTTGAGTACCTCGGCCGAGATTGACCCATCAGGGACATGCGCGGTTCAAGATTTCCGCACCGCAACTGAGCCATTGCCCCATTTCGCTGAGGCAGTAGTCCCCCGGATGAAGTCGCGTCGCGTCTCATTGCCTCTCCCAGGGCTCGATCACGTCAATCAAAACAGGAAACTGTGCCTCGCGAGCCGTGTGGCCCGCGGCGGCGCGCGCAGCAGAACGTTCGACGCATCGGCCTGCTGATGACGCTTCCCGAAAACAGCCAAGAAGGACAAGCCTGGATCACAGCGTTCAGGGATGGGCTCCAGAAGGTCAGGTGGTCCGAGAGCCGGAATATCCGAATCGACGCTCGCTGGGGAGCCAGCGATGCCGCATTGCAGCGACTTGTCAGGGAAGTCATCGCCAATCACCCCGACCTCATTCGAACTCTCGCGCCATCGCTTGCATGGCGACGCCGTCGAGCGAGTCGGCGTCGAACACTACGCCCAATGGATTGCCGGTGAAGCGCCGCTCGGTGAAGATATCGAGTGTTGCGAAGGGGCTTATCGTGCGCCGGTCATTTCGGCCGCATGCGCATGAAGCCTGACGACGGCACTCGGCAACGAGCACAGCGTGCTGCTTGAAGGCGCTCTGCAGCCTCCATCAGGCCGCGCCGCGGCGCCTCGTGCTCGGCTGTGACGCTCTCTATGTTTGCGACGCTGACCGAATGTTTGCGACGCTGACCGAACGCCTCGATCTTTTCCGGCTGGCAGCGCGAACTGAAATACCGCGCCGCGAGGTCTGTTCAAATCGGCCCATAGGTGGCCCCCATGGGCTTCGATGATCGAACGGCTGATTGACAGGCCCATCCCTGTCCCGTCGGATTTCGTCGTGTAGAAACTCTCGAAAACGCGATGGAGATCCTTCGGATCAATGCCCGGGCCGGAATCGCGCACAGCGACGAGAACCGCATCGGGTTGCGATTGTTCGGTGCTGATCGACAAGTCTCGTGCGCCCGCTTCGACCGAGCTCATCGCCTGGGTGGCGTTGAGGATCAAGTTCAACGCGACTTGTTGCAGTTGAACACGATCCCCTTCGACGATTAGAGGCCCCTCCGTGAGGCGCGTGTGGACCGCGATGCCGTTCTTGATGATTGCGGTTCGTGCCAACACGATCACTTCTTTGATCGCATCATTCAAATCGAAATGATCCTGTCGCGTAGGCGCTTTCTTGATGTGACCGCGGACCCCGTCGATGATTTTTCCCGCGCGATCGGCAACGCCCACGAGACAGGCGAGCGCTTGCCTGACTTCACCCAGATCCGGTGGGTTCCGGTCGAGGAAGTGCATGGCTGCACGGGCATAGTTGTGCGCGGTGGCGATGGGTTGCGTGAGTTCGTGCACCAGCGAGCCGGCGAGCTCTCCCATGATGCTCACACGGTTCATGTGGGCGAGATGGGACTCCAGTTCGCGTAGCCTCTCGTGTTCTTCCTCGGCCGCGCGCGTATTGACGGCCATCTTCAACAAGATATGTTTGACGTGCGATTTCACAGTCTTGGGTGAAATCTTAAGGGCCCGAGCGATGCGCTTGTTGCAGAAGCCACGGCCGATCATTCTAAGGACCTCGCGCTCCCGTGCTGTGAGTGTGTCGCCGTGGGTGCAACGATAGCTGGTGTCGTGCGGTGAAGGCGGATGTCCCTCCACAGGCGACGCGTCGCGATCTTTCGATCTGGGCCACGCGTTTGGCGGGATGAAAGCGGACCTCATTGCGACAGCCGGTAGTTCGATCAGCATTGTGGGCATGGCATGCTCTCTCCGAAGCGATCCCGGCCCACCGGACATAAGCTTTCGCATGCGCTCCGTGCAGTTAAATCCCGGATGATTCGGTAAATCGCCGTAGCGATTGTGAGCTGACAATCGGCTTTGCCGCACCGCTCAAAGCACCCGTCCGGAATGACGCAACGATGAGCAAACCGGGCCGGCCTGCGGCCCATCCGCAGATTCAAGCCGCCCGTACGGACCAGGCGCAACATTGTCCCTTGCTGGTGATGGCCGGAACTCGCGTGCTACCGCGCGCCGCCGGCTCCCTCGTCTGGCTATGGCCTCGGTCAAGTAAAAAAAGGTAAAAAGAGTGAACCCGGCGAGTTCCCATGGACGGACGCGCGATCTCTTTTGGCCCGTTCCGCCTGTTTCCGGCGCGACGGCTCCTGCTGGAAGGCGAGCAGCCGGTACGGCTGGGCAGCCGCGCCTTTGACATCCTAGCGGCTCTGGTCGAACGCGCTGGCGAGGTGACCTCTAAGGAAGAACTGATCGCCCGAGCTTGGCCGGAGACTTTCGTCGAAGAGGCAAATCTGAAGATTCAGGTCAGCGCTTTGCGCCGCGCTCTCGGTGACGGGCAAGGCGGCCAGCGTTATATCGTCACTGTTCCGGGACGTGGCTACAATTTCGTTGCCCCGGTCACCTTCGAGGAGCAGCCGCAGGCTTCCCTGTCCCCGACGAGCGCGCCAACATCGCTGCATAATCTGCCGCTCGCGGTTACGCGGATGATCGGCCGCGAGGAAACGGTGGCGGCGCTGGCCTCACGACTTCCGCGCCAGCGACTGACGACGATCGTTGGACCCGGCGGCGTCGGCAAGACCACAGTCGCGCTCGCCGTCGCGGAGCGCATGATCGCCGGTTACGAACATGGCGTGTGGCTGGTGGATCTGGCGCCACTTGGCAATCCGAACCTCGTGCCCAGCGCGGTAGCGACCGTGCTTGGATTAGGGGTGCGCAGCGAAGACCCGCTTCCGGGCCTGGTCGCCGGCCTGAGGGACAAGCGCATGCTGCTGCTGCTCGACACCTGCGAGCATGTCGTCGACGCGGCAGCCAAGGTGACGGCGTCGGTTCTCAGCGGAGCGCCGGGTGTCGATATCCTCGCGACGAGCAGGGAGCCGCTCGGCGTCGCCGGTGAGCACGAATACCGCCTTGGGCCTTTGAGGGGACCTCCCGCATCATTCCCACTGAGCGCCAGCGAAGCAGCGGTCTTTCCCACGGTACGGCTGTTCGTCGAGCGTGTCACCGCGATCGTCGAAGACTTCGCGCTGACGGACGTTAACGTTCCCCAGGTCGTCGAGATTTGCCAGCGGCTTGACGGCATACCGCTGGCGATCGAGTTCGCGGCACCTCGCGTCACGGCGCTTGGGCTCGATGGCCTGGCCGCCCGCCTGCACCACAGTTTGCCGCTCTTGGACGCCCGGCGCCGCGCGCCGACACCCCGGCATCGGACGATGCGCGCCGTTATCGATTGGAGCTACAACCTGCTGAGCGAAGACGAGCAGCTGTTCTTCCGGGCTCTCAGCATCTTTACTGGCAGCTTCACGGTCGACGCGGCTGCGGCCGTGGCCGCAAATGCGGTAAAAACGCGCATCGAGGCGATGGACCGTCTGATCGAGATGGTAACCAAGTCGTTGGTCGTTGCCCATGTCAACGGTGCCACACCGCGGTTCCGGCTGCTTGATACGATCCGCGCATACGCCATCGAGAAGCTGGACCAGTGTGGCGAGCGCGAGCTGACCGCGTGTCGTCACGCCGAGTACTACCGCGATCTTTTCAAACGCGCCGACGGTGAAATAATAGCGCGCCCAACTGGCGAATGTCTGGCCGATCATGCCCGGGAGATCAACAATTTGCGCGCGGCGCTCGACTGGGCCTTTTCACCGGGGGGCGATCGGGCGATCGGGGTAGCGCTGACTATCGCCGCAATCCCTCTCTGGCTGCGTTTGTCCTTGCTTGAGGAATGCCGCACCCGCACTAATCAAGCACTGGGCAATCTCGCAACCGGAGAATCCCGGCAACCGTGGGAAATGAAACTTTACGCTGCGCTGGGCGCATCGACGTCCAGGGCTCCCGAAATGGTAACGGCCTTCACAAAGGCCCTCGACATTGCGCAGCACCTTGACGACACCGAATATCAGTTGCGCGCTCTCTCGGGTCTGAATTTCTATCACTTCCGAAGCGGCCGATACCGAGCCGCGCTACCATTCGCGGAAAGGTTCCTTGAAGTCGCCGCGCAAAGAGCAGACCCGTACGACCAGCTGTTCGGCAACCGCACGATAGGGATGACCAAGCATTTTCTTGGCGACCAGATCGGTGCACGATCGCATCTCGAACAAGCGCTGTTTCACCAAGATTCCGCCGACGAGCGGCATGATCTGATCCGCTTCCAATCTGACTTGCGAGTAACGGGCCGTGCGTTTCTTGCGCGGGTACTGTGGTTACTGGGGTCGCCGGATCAAGCGGTCCGCATGGCCGAAACGAGCATCAAAGAGGCCCAAGCAACCGTTGAGCCAATCTCGCTATGTTTGGCGCTCGCTGGGGCGGCATGCCCGATCGCATTTTGGGTGGGAGACTCGGCGGGCGCAGCGCGGCACACACGAATGCTGCTCGAATACTCGAGAGAGCACATCCTGCCCCTTTGGAGCGAGGTTGGTGCAAGATTTCAAAGAGCACTTGCGATTAGAACCGGGAGTCCCGACGAGAAGCCAGGGCCCGACTTTAGCTTTCGCTCCCTGAGTGGCCTGACGGAGACCGCCGAAGCCTTGGGTCAAGCGGGACGGATCGCAGAGGCGCTTCTGTTGGTGGAATCTGGACTCGATCAGTCCGACGGAGGATGGGTCACGCCGGAGCTGCACCGTCTCAAGGGTGAACTTTTGCTGTCGCAGAGCGCTCCGGCGGTCGCGACGACGGCGGAGGACCTCTTTCAGCAGGCACTCGATGAGGCGCGCCAGCAAAATGCGCTGTCCTGGGAGCTACGCGCCGCGATGAGCCTCGCCCGCTTGCGCCGCGATCAGGGTCGCGCCGCCGATGCGGTCGCCTGTCTCCGCCCGGTCTACGACCGCTTTACTGAGGGCTTTGGAACCGCGGATCTCATGGCGGCGAAGCAGCTTCTGTCCGAACTCAGCCACGAGCGACAACCAATCTAATGACAGACCATCGACTGAAGTGGATCGGAACGTGTCATCACCTGCACTCTAGCCTATCGCCGAGCGACCAATAATCCAGGGTTGATGTCCAGCGGACTGAAACGATCATGCTGACGCGGGTATTGAGGTCTCGACGTCAGAAAACGAGATTGCCCGGAATGTCGCCAGTCATCGAAAGGACGTCGCGCTCCCGTGCTGTTATTCTATCGCTGCCACGGCTGTTGAATTGCGCGGAATGAATCCAACCTTGGCCGCGATTGGGTCATCTTGGCGCAGGAAGTCTGCCAATTCATTGGCGCTGCCAAAAGCTAAAGCGCGGCCACCCGCCTACGACCGCGCTCTGGCGCCTAATCAGATCAGCTAGATCTGTGGCAATTTGGCGATGCGCGCGTAGTCGCCCCACTCCTTGATGGCCTTTTGAAACATTGCCTGCGCCTCGTCCGGAGTGCGGATCATCGGTTCGGCGCCCGACAACGCCAGGAATTTTTTGGTGTTCTCACTACTGACGATCTCCGTGAACCAGCCGTTGATCTTGTCGATGATCGGCCGTGGCGTGCCAATCGGCACCATCACGCCCCACCACAGATTGAGATCCATCGGCACGCCGGATTCCTTCATAGTCGGCACATCGGGCAAACTGCCGAGCCGTTCGCTGGTGCTGACTGCAAGAATGCGCAGGCGCCCTGCTCGCTGCTCCGCCAGAGCAAAGACTGGATCGTGCAGGCCGTAGTCGAGCTCGCCGGTTGGCATCTCCCTAATCGAATCACTCGCCGCGCGATATTGCACTTCGACAGCATCGAGGCCTGCGGCGAGTTTGTAGAGCGCGCCCATGATCCTGCCCGTGTTGGCGGCGGTGGCGTAGCTTGCGCTGGAACCCTTCTTCTTCATCGCAGCGGTGAGTTCGGCGACGGTTTTGTACGGGCTCCTGGCGTCCACCAGCAGCATGAAAGCGCCATTGTTGGTAGTGGCCGCAACCTGCAGTGCGTTGCCGACGTCAACCGGCGCGCTTTTGTAGAGATGATAGGTAAGTGCCACTGTCGTGGCGGCGTATGGAAAGAGTGTGTAACCGTTCGGTTTGGAGCGCGCGACGTACCGGGTCGCGATGTAGCTGTTAGCCCCGACGTGGTTCTCCACAATTGTGGTGCGGCCTGCTAGTACGCGCAGCTTTTCCGCGAAATGGCGAACGAGAATGTCGGCGCCGGCGCCAGGCGGGACGCCGCAAATGAGACGGATATTCTCGCTCGGATAATCCTGTGCCTGGGCGGATCCACCGGCGGCCGCCGTCAGTGCCAAGGCGCCTACTGAGCGCAAGAACTCATGTCGCGTCAAAATCTTTTGGTCCTCCTGAGAATGAAATTGGCCTGAGTCGGTGGTCCAACGTGGGCCACTGTATCATCGCCTAATTGTTATGAATAATGCAAATCCCATATGCAGATTTGAACGCGCGCGGTGTTGCCGCGCGTCTCGGGCTTGAGCATGAACACCGTCTCGGGATAGCGGAAAACACACCGATCACGTGGTGCCGCACGTCAACCGAGACCCCCACGCCAGCGGCCACGTGAGCCAAATCCCAAGATCAGCGACAAGCCTCGACGGCGCCATCGAAAAACTGTCTCGGGCTGGACGATCATCAGGCTGCGCTGCCAGTCCGTCCACCAACGCGAGAGTACAACCCAGAAACACGCCGCGGACTGGCCGAGCGCTGGCGCCAGCCTCAACCGCATCCGCCAGATCATCGCCGTCAACCTGCCTCTTGGCCTGCTCGTTGTCGTCACCGGCGCCAGTGGGCGCTACTGGGTCTAACTTTCGGTCAGACAGCTTTGGTGAGGCCCGTTCCGGGTCAATGGACTAAACCGCTCGCGCGGTAGGAGCGCTGCGGCAAGCGGCACGGCCAAGGGTATAGCGGGACGGGGCGTCCTGTCTTGAGATCGAGGGGTTTCGACAACCTCACTCAAGACAGGAGCATCCCCATGACCGAGCAAGCCATCAGCCCGCTGCGTCGGCGCATGATCGAAGACATGGCGATCCGCAAGTTCGCGCCAAAAACCCAACATGACTACGTACAGAGGGTCAAGGACTTCGCCGAGTTCCTTGGCCGCGCTCCCGACACGGCCAAGTCGGAGGACGTGCGCGGGTTTCGGCTGCATCTGGCGTCGAGCGGCGCCGGCACGCCAAAAATCAATGCCACCGTGTCGGCGCTGCGGTTCTTCTTCAATGTGACGCTCGATCGCCCCGACCTTGCCAAGCACCTGGCGTTCATGCACGAGCCGCGCAAGGTGCCGGTTGTTTTAAGTCCCGAGGAGGTTGCGCGCTTTCTGGAGGCGGCGCCGGGCATCAAGTACAAGGCGGCGCTGAGTGTCGCCTACGGCGCAGGGCTGCGCGTTTCCGAGGTCGTCTCGCTGAAGGTCTCTGACATCGACTCCGAACGCATGATGTTGCGCGTCGAGCAGGGCAAGGGCCGCAAGGATCGCCACGCGATGCTTTCCCCCGTGCTGCTCGAACTTCTGCGTGACTGGTATCGTATTGCTCGGCCGCAGGGCTGGCTGTTCCCCGGCCAGAACCCGGCCAACCCGATGACGACGCGCCAGCTCACGCGCGCCTGCCACGCCGCGGCGCAGATGGCCGAGATTACCAAGCGTGTGACGCCGCACACCTTGCGCCATAGCTTCGCGACCCACCTGCTCGAGCAGAACATCGATATTCGGGTGATCCAAGTCCTGCTCGGTCACGCCAAGCTCGACACCACGGCGCTCTATACGCGCGTCGCCACCAACACGATACGCGAGGTCATGAGCCCGCTCGATCGCCTCACGCCGCTGATGCCCAAGAAGGATAAACTCAAGGGTGAGCCGCCCGCCTGACGCGCGGCGCGGGTGGCGCGTCCAAGGCTGGAGGTTGCGGATATCTTTCGCCGCCATGGACCGGCATGGCGTCAAGCCCATGCCGGCCATGTGAGCCTCGGCCAGCTGAAGGTGATGTCGGCGATCGAGAGCTGCCGCACGGCCGCCCTCGGCGGGCATGTCGCGCGCTGCGAGGACTGCTCGCATATCGACATCGCCTACAACTCCTGCCGCAACCGGCATTGCCCGAAGTGCCAGGGAGCGGCGGCCAAGCAGTGGCTGGCCGAGCGCGAGGCCGAACTGCTGCCGGTGCCGTATTATCACATGGTGTTCACGCTGCCGGCGCCGATCGGCGACATCGCCTACCAGAACAAGGCGGCGATCTACGACATCCTGTTCAAGGCGTCGGCCGAAACGCTCCTCACCATCGCCGCCGACCCCAAACATTTGGGAGCCCGCATCGGGGTCACTTCCGTCCTGCACACCTGGGGCTCGGCACTCACGCATCATCCCCACGTCCACATGATCGTCCCGGGGGGCGGAATCTCGCTCGATGGCAAAAGCTGGGTATCGTGCCGGCCGGGCTTCTTCCTCCCCGTGCGCGTGCTCTCGCGCCTGTTCCGCAGGCTGTTCCTGGGCAAGCTCGCTGCCGCGCACGCGGCCGGCCGCCTCAAATTCTTCGGCAATCATGCCGCATTGGTGGACCGGCAAGCGTTCACAGCCTATCTGGCGCCTCTCCGCAAAGCCGAGTGGGTGGTCTACGCCAAGAAGCCGTTCGGCGGGCCGCAAGCCGTGCTCGCCTATCTGTCCCGCTATACCCACCGCGTTGCCATCGCCAACAGCCGGCTGATCGCGTGCGACCGCAACGGCGTCACCTTCCGCTGGAAGGACTACCGCCTCGAAGGCCGCGACCGGTTCAAACTGATGACGCTCGACACCAACGAGTTCATCCGCCGCTTCCTCATCCATGTGCTCCCCGGCCGCTTCCACCGCATCCGCCATTACGGCCTGTTCGCCAGCGGCGCGCGCATCGACAACATCGCGCGCGCCCGTGAGCTGCTCGCCGTACCGCCGCGGCCACCGCAACCGAACCACGATGCCGCCACCGACGACAGCGGGGCAAACGCGCTCTCGCACCCGTGTCCCTGCTGCGGCGGCCGCATGATCATCATCGAGGTCTTCCGGCGCGGCAGCACCCCGCACTACCAGCCGACCGCCCCGACACCCCCGATCAGGATCGATACGTCTTGACGACGATGGCCAAGTCACAACACCACAATACTGCTCGTCGTTCTCGCTGGTTCCCGACCCGCCATGGCGGCGCTCGCGCGAATAGGCCACGCCGACCTCAATCGTCCTGCCAATCCTCGCCGTTCAACAGCCTCGACACCTCAATGACCCGCCAATGATACCCACCCACGTCAACGCTCATCAAAATCGATCGTCTCGCACCCGCCCCACCTCTCCCCCCGCTGCGGTCAAATCCCCATAGCGATTGCGGCACCGCCACACGTTCCCCCAGCGCGGTTTCCTCCCTTGGAGGCTTTCGGACGCCGGCCGCCAGAGTATGTCGCACCGCCGTCAGCGGCCGGCATCCGAAACCCTTCACAAGGGCTGCCGTGTCGACCACGTCGCCGGTGCGTCAGCTTTATCCCCAGGTGCGGACCAACGGGCGTGCTGACGGCACCGCAGCTTCGGGCCATAGGACTAAACCGCTCGCGCGGTAGGAGCGCTGCGGCAAGCGGCACGGCCAAGGGTATAGCGGGACGGGGCGTCCTGTCTTGAGATCGAGGGGTTTCGACAACCT
>Ga0137385_10006720_pt1 | contig 10135 bp, 7 predicted proteins | sample SagtaG_FD_104921 | JGI IMG/M metagenome (GOLD analysis project Ga0137385, IMG submission 104921) | Vadose zone soil microbial communities from Sagehorn Ranch, Mendocino, California, USA - Sage2_R_80_16 metaG | ecosystem: Environmental > Terrestrial > Soil > Vadose zone | place: USA: California... | reverse complement strand
GTCGGACTGGCCACCGTGGTTTCGGTCAACGGCTTTGCCGGAGGAGTCGGTCGCGCCGCGGCCAGCACCGCGGCGGGGGCCATCGCTTCGTGGGAGATCAGATGGGCGGCCACAAAAGCGGACGCTTCGGCCGGCGCCTCGATCTGCAGCCAATCGCCTTTGGTGTCGATGCCCTTGACGGCGGTGCCTTTCGTAACGGTGCCGAGGACGCTGTAATTCTCGCCCGGACCGCTGCGCAACTTCAACTTTTTCGGCACGACGGTTTTGCTGTTCGGATCGATGAACCCGGAATGGATCCAAACCGTCGCGGTGGCGGGCAACGCGATGCGCGCCCATTTGGCCGGCTCATCCGGTTTGGGTTTCTTGAGCGTCACCTCCTCGAGCACGTTCACGCGCTCGCCTCGCTTGAGTCGCACGACCACTTCGCTGTTGATCGCCGCCTGCCCGCGCGCGTTGACGTTTTCCTGCTTCACGACGGCGGGACCGGGCGACACGCCGGGTCCGGCGGCCTCGGCTGCTTTGTCGTGCTTGGCGCCCGCGGCGGATTTCTTGGCGTCAGCGGCGGGCTTTTTGGGAGCGCTGGCGGGCTTTTTCTTTTTCTCCGGCTTGGGCGCGGCGGGAACCTGGTCAGCGGGAATGACCGGCGGCGTGTTGGTCGCGGCCCCCGGCTGCTCATCGGCGAGAAGTTCGGCCGCAAAGAAGCCGGCCAGCGCTGTCACGGTCAAAACCATCCAAAGTTTCATTTTCATATATCGGGAAGTAGAGATTTAATCTCCGGTTCTGTCAACGCCCGCCATTTGCCGATCGGCAGCTCTCCCAGCCGGATCGGACCGATCTTGATCCGCTGCAGGCGGCTTACTCCCAGTCCCAGCGCGGCAAATAGCCGGCGAATTTCGCGGTGCTTGCCTTCGGCCAATTCCAACTCGACGACGCTTTGGGCATGGTTGGCGCGCAGCAGCCGGGCGCTTTGGGCTTTCAAATTCTCGCCGACATTATTCACGCCGGCAGTCAGCCGCTGCAGGACCGGCGGCGTCACCTTTCCCTCGACTGTGACCTCATAGGTCTTGCGCGCGCCGTAGCGTGGATGGGTCAGCCGAAGGGCAAACTGCCCATCATTCGTGAGGAAAATCAATCCTTCACTCTCCTGGTCCAATCGGCCCACCGAATAAAGATGCCGCCACTCCGGCGGCACAAGTTCGGCGATGAGGCGGCGCGCGTGAACATCCTGGCGCGTGCACACGTAGCCGCGCGGCTTGTTTAAGGCCACGTAAAGTTTGCGCCGGCCTTTGAGCGGCTGGCTGTCCACGGTGACGCTGACCTCCGCCGGCTGGACTTTTGTGCCGAGTCGCCGGATGATCTCGCCATTCACGGCGACTCGGCCGGCAAGAATAATTTGCTCGCAGGCCCGTCGCGAGGCCACCCCGGCTTCCGCCAGGAATTTTTGCAGGCGAACCGGCAACCCCGCGGAGTGTGGCTGCCGCCGCGAGCGGGCATGGGCTGGGTTTTTCATTGCGACGTCGGCCATCGGCGCTCCGATTACGTTTCCGGCTTGGTTTTGCGAAGGCCGGTGACGCGGTCGCCGGATTTCCATTGGCCGCGTTTCTTGAGGAGCTCCAGGCGCTCAAAGCGCTTGAGGACGTTGCGTTTGGCGCCGGTGGTGCTGGCCGCGCGCAAACTGCGATGCTGTGACATAGTTTTAATTCCGGTCGTATAATTTTTACCTACCCACCCGGTTCGGACGCCAGAGCGGGCGGGGCTTTTAGCACGGCCGGCCCGCGATTGCCAATCATTTCTTCAGTTTTGCCTCCGGGCGAGGCATTTGGGCGGATGGCGAGACTAAGCGCTTCCCGTTCGGCCGCCCTTATCAGGTTGGCCCTGAGTTTGCTCAGCTTTCCAGCAACGTGGTCCGCCTGCCTGCGCTCCGACGGCCACCGACAGCAGAATAAGCGGAAATAGTGAAAACGACATGGTTGGCTCATTAACGAACAACGAAGAAGCCCAGTTGATCCAGACGGTCGAGATGTTCGAGGTGATCACGCAATCTCAGCCGCAGGACTACCAATCCCTTGAAATCCTCAAGGAAGCCTACGTCAAACTCGGGCGCGACAAGGATGCCGTCAGCACCTCCAAACGCATCGCGCAAGCCTATGTCCTGATGGGGCAGCTTTCCTCCGCGATCTTGGAATACGAAGGGATTCTGCAACGCTTTCCCGACGACGCGGACGTGCTGGCTGCGCTCGGCGAAATCGAGAGCAAGGCCAACAGCCTCAATGCGCAACCGGCCGCCGCCGACATCCCGGTCGCCGAAGCGCCCAAAGCCGACGCCCACGCCGCCAAGTCCAAAACCTCCGGTCCGCGTTCGGTTCCCACCGAGATCGACGACGGCCGCCAGGCCATGCACAAGATTTTTGTCGAAGGCAAGGTCATCACCAACGCCCATTTTGAAGAATGTTGGATCAAGCCCGACTACACCGTGGTCCCCACCGCCCCGGTCGAACCGTTCATCCACCTTTTGGACCAGCGAAATTTCTCGCCGCTGGAAAAGTCGCTCAAGCTCATCTCCGACAAAAGCCGCATCGGCTACCTCCCGCTCGATAAATACGACGTGGACGTGGAATTGGCCCGCAGTTTCCCCGCCGAAGTCTGCCGCCGCTGGTGCGTCCTGCCGTTTGATCGTTTGAGCAAATCGGTGCTCGTCGCCAGCGCCAATCCGTTTAACCGCCAGGTGGTCGCCGAGGCCGAAGCTGTCACCAAACAACGCCTGCTCTGGTACCTCGCCCCTCCCCGCGACATCATGGCCCTGCTCGGCAAACTCTTCCGCCAATCCGCGCCCTGAACTATGCCGCCCGTAAAAACTTTTGGTGAACGCATCGCGGACGCCCTCGTCGAGGACGGGCTTCTATTCCGCACCCAGGTTGAGGAGTTGATGGAGCAACAGCGCAAGGAAGGCACCCGCCTGCTCAAGATCATCATCGACAAAGCCTACGTCACCGAACAAGACATGGCCGTGTCCATGGGTCGCGTGCTCAACACCCCGCCGATGAATCTGAGCCGCATGGGCATCGCCACCGAAGTCGCGGACCTCCTCCCTCGCGATATTTGCCTCAACCACAAAGTCGTCCCGGTTTCACGGCTGGAGAACAAGTTGTTCCTGGCGATGGCCGATCCCTTGAATGTGCTCGCCATCGATGACGTGCGGCGCATCACCAAGATGGAAGTCGCGCCGCTGATCGCGTCCGAAAAATCCATCATCGACAAGCTGCACCACCTCGACACCGGCAAGGCCGGCACGATGGAGGACATCATCCAGGACGCCGCCAAACAGGCCGAAGACGACGGGAGCGCCGACTCCCTGGAAACCGTCAAGGAAACCGTCGAGGAGGTCAACCTCGACAAATTGGCCCTTTCGGTCGAAGAAGGCCCTGTCATCAAACTGGCCAATCTGATCCTCATCCAGGCGATCAAGGAGCGCGCCAGTGACATCCATGTCGAGCCGTTCGAAAAAATGGTGCGCCTGCGCTACCGCGTCGATGGCGTGTTGATCGACAAAACGCCGCCGCCGAAGGGCCTGCAAGTCGCCCTCATCTCCCGCCTCAAGATCATGAGCTCGCTCGACATTGCCGAACGCCGCCTCCCGCAGGACGGCCGCATGCGGGTGAAAGTCGCCGGCCGGGATTTCGACTTGCGCGTTTCGTTCTTGCCCACCGTCCACGGCGAAAAATGCGTGCTCCGCGTCCTGGACAAATCCAACCTCGCCGCGTCCATGGAGAAGATTGGCATGGACGTCGATACCTTCCGCCGCTTCCGCGCGGCGATTGATGCGCCGCACGGCTTGATCCTCGTCACCGGGCCGACCGGTTCGGGCAAAACCACCACGCTTTACTCCGCCCTCAACGAACTGAACAACCCGGAATACAACATTGTCACCGTCGAAGACCCGGTGGAATTTCAAGTGCCCGGCATCAATCAGGTGCCCGTGAAGAAGGAAATCGGCCTTTCCTTTGGCAATGCCCTCCGCTCCATCCTGCGCCAGGATCCCGACATCATTATGATCGGCGAAATCCGCGACACGGAGACCGCCGAAATCGCCGTCGAAGCCGCCCTCACCGGCCACCAGGTGCTCAGCACGATGCATTGTAATGACGCCGCCGGCGCCATCGCCCGCATGGACGACATGGGTATCGCCCCCTTCCTCATCTCCTCCTCCGTCATCCTTTCCTGCGCGCAACGGCTCGTGCGCCGCATTTGTCCGGCCTGCAAGGAGCCGGTGACTTATCCGGCGACCATGTTCCGCGATCTCCACATCCCCCCGAATTTTTTCGAGAAGGAGAGTATTTTCCGCGGGCGCGGCTGCGATCGTTGCAATAACAGCGGCTATGCCGGACGCACCGCCATCCTCGAAGCCATGAGCGTCACCGATGAAATCCGCAAGGTGATCATTGCGCGCGGCAGCGCCATGGAGATTTCCAAAATCGCCGTCAATCAAGGCATGCGCACGCTGCGCGCCGCCGCCATGGAAAAAGTGCGCGAAGGCGTCAGCACCCTCGAACAAACCCTCGTGGTGACCGCCGGCCATTAGAGCCTGTTTGGAAACTACGAGGGGCGCTGCGGCGAGGGATTTTGGCTGTGGCCAAGGCGGCTTTGGCCGCGCGCAGCGCCCGCAGCGGGCTGTAAGGAACGAGCCAACGCCGGCCACGGACAAAAGACCCGCCGCCCGGAGGGTTTTCGGGGAAAAGGCCGTCTGGCTTCCCCCTGCTCGCGAATGTTTTCGGAGTTGCTCCGTGGTGGCCGCGCGCAGCGCCTCCTTCGTCGCGCCTCGCCATCCGGCCTTTTCCCCGAAAACAGCGCCCCTCGTAGTTTCCAAACGGGTTCTAAATCAAACCGGTGGCACTCGCCCTCCCGTGGGTTGCCGTTTCACCAATTAGTTTAAAAGGGTGGGACTGACCCCTTTTCGTTCCCGACTCGATTTTTCAGGTTGACCGGCCGAAGTCGCCGCAATTCCTGGGGCGTGCGGCGGACTGGCGCCCGCAATACGCTAATCAAAGCCAGCCGGCGCGGTTCCGGGGTGTCAGGCGGTTGGCGGGGTTGTGCAATCCATCTGCCGCCTGAAGGCGGCGTTCCTGGCTCGCCGCCTTCAGGCGGCAGTCGCCGCGGGAGCCGCTGTGGCCGCAGTTCCGGGGGGCGGCGTGCAGGAAGGCAGAAGGAGGAAGGTAGAATGCAGAACCTCCCGATTGCGGATTGCAGATTGGTGAAGCGCAAACGTGCAGGCGGGTGCTGGGCGCGGCCAAAATCTCTCGCCGCATGACCCCACGGCGTTTTCAAGCAGGCGCCATGCCGCTCCTGACGGAGCTTTGACGAGGTTGGGTTCGCAACGCTACAAAGCTTTCGGCGCCACGGGGCTGCGGGCGGCTGGCCCATTGTAAAGAGTTAGCTGAGACGCAGTCGTAACTCGTTCTGGGCGAGGGAGTTAGCAAATTTCTCACTGTGAGAAATTTGACGGCCGGCGCGGTCCCCAAACGGACAGTGCCGGAGGTCCTACGGACGGTCACTTCGCGCCGCTGTCGGCGATGAGGCTGTGGCGGGTCGCCCACAGCCCCGCTCCGTTCGAAATCCGACGGCGAGAAGGCGGGCCCCGCCACGGGAGGAAGCTGCTGCGCGGGACGCACAGCAGGGCGACCGGGACGGTCGCGCTCCCCTTTTGCGCGGCTGGCGCCGGGCCGTGGAGGGCCCGGAGGCATTGTAAAGAGTTAGCTGAGACACAGTCATAACTCCTTCTGGGCGAAGGGGTTAGCAAATTTCTCACTGTGAGAAATTTGACGGGGGCGCGCAGAAAGGCAGAAGGCAGAAGGCGGAAGGAGGAACCCTCCAAATGCGGAATGCGGGAAGCGGATTGCGGATTGGGCGGAGGCGTGAGGCGGTTAACCGCTAATCTTCGCTAATCTTCGCTAATGGCCTCGGTCGCCGCGGTTCCTGGGGCGTGAGGCGGTCCGATTAGCGGTAATTAGCGGTAAAATGAGTCCCCATCGGTCGCCGCGGTTCCGGGGGGGGGAGGCGGGAAATGCAGAAGGCAGAAGGAAGAATGCAGAAACAGGACCATCTCGTATTCGCCGTGCTTCCCGGAGAGGGCGTCCGCGGTGGCGATGGGGTGATTGTAGGCCGGGTCCCCTGATCCGGCGTGCCGTTTGCCCCCCGACGCGGCCTCCTTTTTGTCCCCCGGCCGGCCGCCCGGTGAGGGCACCGGGCCTACATCGTCGCCGCCAATTCGCAACGCTACAAGGATTTCGCCCCGCTGGGGCTGCGCACGACCAGCCCATTGTAAAGAGTTAGCTGAGACACAGTCGTAACTCCTTCTGGGCGAGGGAGTTAGCAAATTTCTCACTGTGAGAAATTTGGTGCTGCGCACGGCCACCGGGGGGAATGCAGAAAGCAGAACTATTGAAATGCGGAGTGCGGAGTGCGGAATGCCGAAACTCATGAACTCGGAAAGGCCGATTCCTGATTTCTTGATTTCCTAATTGGCACGTTTGCTTCAGGGCGCGGAGGGCCAGCTCGATTGCGGATGGCAGAAAGTGACTGCCGCCTGAAGGCGGCGTTCCTGGATCGCCGCCTTCAGGCGGCAGCCGGTACAGCCGAAACTCACAAAGTCAGAACGGGGACTGGGGTCCCCGGAATTGCGGAAACGATGAATTGGGAATGCAGGAACTCAAAAACGGAGCTTTGAAGGAAGGAAACGAAGGGAAGCCGTCGGCGAGAGGCCGAGTATGTGTTTAGCGTGGTAGTAGGGACATCGCGCCGCGATGTCCCCGCCCGCGTCAGCGCGGGCGGAACAAACCACGCGGGGCGTGCGAACCACGCCCCACGTTGCGCCGCAACCTCGCGGCGCGGACGGCGCGGCGCGCCAACCCTACCTTCGCGCTAAACACATACGACGCCGACGGGTGCGATCGAGACGGGCGCGTTCCCCACAAATGATTGGGTGGCAACCGGTTACGAAAGTTCTTGACTCTCCCAAAGATTTATGGTATTTCATTTGCGGCAATGTCGAAACGATTGTTTCATCGCGGCGGGGCGCCGAAGGCGGTGGGGACGGGAAAGTCCCCGGAACCGCTGGAAGGTCCGCGCCAGGGCGTTCGGCCCGTCCGTGCCACCCTCGGCCGCACGCTGATTGATGGGGATTGCCCGCGCAACAGGCGAAGGGACGCGAACTGGACGAAGCGGGGAGGATATGGGGCTCGGCAGGAGCCTCGCCCTACCGGGAGGGCCGGAAGTTCCCGCCACGGCGCCAAGTGGCTGGGCCGGTGGCATTTGGGGGGCGATGCGGTGATCGGCGCGCGGAATTTTCGGCGCGATTTGGGCAACCCTGGTCGTGGCCGCCGGGTGAGCTTTTCTCGACTGCTACAGCAGACTATCCGCCGCCTTGGGGCACTTCTGCCACTTCTGCCACTGGTGCCACGAATGACGTTTGTAACACTTGTTTCATTTGTTACGGCCGAAGTCCGGCGCCTATTTCATGCGATCGAAATTCTTTTTCAGGATCTCCCAGGGTTTCAGCCCTTTGAGTTTCTCCTGGGCGGCGGCGTTGATCTTCGCTTCGTTGGCGTTCTTGGTGGGCCGGTTCACGTTGTAGAAGACGCCGAAGTAGCCGGGGAATGGTTCGCCGGCGAGTTTGTAGGCCGCTTCCTCGCTGGTCACGTCGTGGTCGGGGGGAACCAGGTTGAAGGCGCCGCCTTTGCGCGGGTTCGAGGCGTCGAACGCTCCTTCGTAGAACTCCACGCATTCGCTCAGGCATTCAATCACGCTGAAGCCGTCGTGGTCCATCGCGGCTTCCATCATCTGGAGGACGTGGTTGGGGTTGGTGTGGGTGGTGCGCGCGACGAACGTGGCGCCGGCGCTGATGAGCTGTTTCATCGGATTGATCGGGTAGTCCACCGCGCCCCAGGTGTCGGTCTTGCTTTTGAACCCGATCGGCGAGGTGGGCGAGGTCTGTTTCTTGGTCAGGCCATAGACCCAATTGTCCATGATGACGTAGCTCATCTTGATGTTCTTGCGGGCGGTGTGCGTGAGATGATTGCCGCCGATGGAAAAGGCGTCGCCGTCGCCGCCGAAGACGAACACGTGCAGGTCGGGCCGGGAGAGGGAAATGCCGCTGGCAAACGGCAAGGCGCGTCCGTGAATGTAATGCGCGCCGTGGGCCTGGACAAAGTAGGGAAAGCGGCTGGAGCAGCCGATGCCGGCGATGGTGGTGATTTGCTCGTGGCGCAACTGGCGCTTCTCGATGAGCTTGAAGTAGAGCGCGAGGACGGAGAAGTCGCCGCAGCCGGGGCACCAGGTCGGGTGGTCGGCGGCCAGGTCCTTTTTGGTGAGCGGTTTGCGTTCGGGCGCGGCCGGCGGGAGGACGGCGGGAACGTCAGCGCCGCGACCGGGGATTTGGGAGATCGAGGAACTCATAAAATCAGTTCAGAGGCAAGCGTTGGGTCAGCGGGCTTACCGTTTGCGCAGGCCGGCGGAGACATCGACCTGGGCGCGGTCGAGGATTTCCCGAACTTTCCAGGTCAGGCCGTCGGTTTTGTTGATGCCGCGAATTTTCGGGTCGCAAAAGCGGGCGCGGAGCAGGCCGCCCAGTTGCCCGTAACCGTAGAGGCCTTCGTCGTTCATTTCGACGACGAAGACGTGGTTGAATCCGGCGAAAATGTTCTCCAGCCCCGGCGGGAGCGGATGAAGGTAGCGGATGTGAACGGACGAAACGCTGTCGCCCGCGGCCCGGGCGCGATCGACGGCTTCCTTGATCGGGCCTTGCGTCGAGCCCCAGCCGACCAGGAGCACATTGCCTTCCGGCGGGCCATAGACGGCGGGGACCGGCAGACTCGCGCCGAGGGTTTGCAGTTTTTTGCGGCGCTTGGCCACCATTTGCATGTGGAGCTTCGGCGAGCCGGTCGGGTGCCCGAGTTCGTCGTGTTCCAGCCCGGTGACGATCGGATATTTGCCGCTGAGAACGCGCGTGCCGGGAGCGACATGCGGGGTGATGCCAGTGGGGACATTCAAATCATACGGCTTATGGTCGGGCACCGGCGTGAGGTCGGGCGATATGTCCTGGCAGACCTTTTCCAGGTCGGGTTCGGGGAACGCCTCGATGCGCGTGGCGATCGCCTGGTCGCTCAAGATGATGACCGGCACGCTGTAGCGACGGGCGATGTTGACGGCTTCAATGGCGACGTAAAAGCAATCCTCGACGTTGACCGGCGCGAGCACCACGCGGGGCGAATCGCCGTGGCCGCCGAAGACGGCGATGTTGAGGTCGGATTGCTCGACGTTGGTGGGCATGCCGGTGGAAGGTCCGCCGCGCTGGATGTCGCAAATCACCAGCGGCATTTCCGCCATCACGCCCCAGCCGAGGGCTTCGGTCTTGAGCGAGATGCCGGGTCCGCTCGAACCGGTGACCGCGACGCCGCCGGCATAGCTGGCGCCCAGCGCCATCGAGATGGAAGCGATTTCGTCCTCGCATTGCACGAAAGTGCCGCCGTATTTGGGCAATTCGCGCCGCAGCAATTCCATGACATCCGACCACGGGGTGATCGGATAACCGGCGCCAAAACGGACACCCGCGGCAATGAGGCCGTACCCCAGCGCTTCGTTGCCGGTCATCACCACCTGGGGCGTCTCCCTTTTGCGGCTCTCCAGGAACTGAAACAATTCGATGACGTTGCCCAGCGAGTGGCTGTAGCCGGCGTGGAAGGCGGCGAGGGCGTTGTTCAACACGCTGGGGTCTTTGCCGGTGAAGCGTTCGGTGACGAGCTGCTCCAGTTTCGCCACGTTCAAATCGAACATCTTGGCCACCAGACCCAGCGCAAAAATGTTTTTGCCTTTGTCCTTCGCGGTGCCGCCGATGGCTTCGACGGTGAGTCCGGAGATCGGCACGCCGATGTGGCGATACTCCTTCTCCCATTCCGGTTTTGGCTCCACGTGGTCCGAGTCGTAGAGGACGATGCCGCCCTTTTTCAACGAGTCGATATGGTCTTCGTAGGAATGCTGATAGAAGCAGAGCAGCACGTCGGCTTCCTCGCCGGAGCTAAGGACTTCGCCCGAACCGATGCGCACTTGATAGATCGACGGGCCGCCCGAGATGGTCGAAGGAATT
>Ga0137385_10006718_pt1 | contig 10139 bp, 12 predicted proteins | sample SagtaG_FD_104921 | JGI IMG/M metagenome (GOLD analysis project Ga0137385, IMG submission 104921) | Vadose zone soil microbial communities from Sagehorn Ranch, Mendocino, California, USA - Sage2_R_80_16 metaG | ecosystem: Environmental > Terrestrial > Soil > Vadose zone | place: USA: California... | reverse complement strand
CGATGCCGTATAAGGTTGTCATTGACTGGGGTGACGGCAGGACGAGCAATCGTGACCGTGAAGAGTCAGACCCGTTCACGATCAGCCATAGCTATAAGGATCCAGGTACGTATAAGCCCACAATTCGTGTCATCGATAATAATGGCACGAGCGATTCGACGGCCGTACTGCAATTGCTAGCAATTGTGAAGCCGTCGAATGGCGCGCCTATTGTCAACGCCACGACGCCAGCTTCGGGTATAACGAATTACATGTGGCTGCTGTGGCCAACGTATCTGGCAATTGTGCTCATGGTGCTGAGCTTCTGGTTGGGTGAGCTGGAAGTTGCTCGGAAGCTCCGCTCGCGACGCCATTAAGCTAAACAATCCGCTGGTGAAGTAACTGAATAATCTCTTGGTAGTGTGTCGAGCAGTACCAGACGTCAAAGAGTAGAATTGCACCGAAGAATAGCGCCTCGCCGATTTTGCCAGTCGTCACCCGCAGACGCTTGAGCGGTGGGAAGCCGAACTTGATCGGGATTGGCAGTAGCCATGGTACGCCTTCTTTTGTAAAGCTATCCATCACCAGGTGCGATGTCATGCCAATCATAAATGCCCACCACACAAGATCGATGTTGATGCTCGGGATGATCGGATGAAGCGTGGTGAGTAGCAGTTTGCTCAGGAGCCCAAAGAGGATCAAGCCTAAGATAGAGTGCGTGATAAAACGATGCCCGCCCAGCATCTTGTCGACAACTCGTCCGCATATACCGCCGATCGGCAGATTTCTCCAGAACGGCGCGGTTGGCTGATCAATATCCGGCGCGATACCACCGAGCTGATTGGCAACTAACGCCACCACGGCAGTACCAAGTGTGAGCGTATGTTCTGGCTGAGCCATAACGACAATGCCGAGGGCAGTAACTGCGGCGAGATCATGCGTGCGAGCTTTCATACCGCTAGTGTAGCACTACGACCCTGAATTTGTACGGCCCGGGCATGTAAGCCCGGGCCAGTTTAGCAGGACGGCTTGTCACTGCCCTGCTAGGCAGCGCGAACCTACAATAAACGTGGTGCAGCCACAGTCATGAAGACTAGGACCATCCACAGTGAAGCCCATAGCGCACAGGCGTGCGATGACGTGGTCTTGTAGCGCTGCGTTGGAGTAGCGGCTGTCAACTGTACAGATGATGTGATTGATGCGGCCAGACTCGGCCAAAAATCGAACGGGCCGTAGGTGATTGCCATTGTCGCCGACGCATTGGTTGAGAGCGAAAGAACGCTGCGGTGCACCTCGCAGATTCTTGTATCGCTCCAGTGCGAGTAGCCAGTGCAATATGTACCCTCGCAGGTTGATGGTCATTTTGAGGGCTGTCTGCTGCCCTATTGTCGCCGTGCGGGCTGCACGGCGCCGAGCTCCACGACTTCTCATAGGATTCCCTCCCTAGAAGGCCGAACATCGATACGAAGCACATTATATAACGTATTTACAAAACTCGCTATTTTTGCTATAGTCTTATCTGTTAACTTCGTGGGCCACTAGCTCAGTTGGTTAGAGCATCTGCCTCTTAAGCAGAGTGTCCTGGGTTCAAGTCCCAGGTGGCCCTCCATCATTTTTAACAGATACAATTTAGGTTCCGATTTCACCTCTCTATTTTGGGAGGTGTTTTTTGTATCTGTTAAAAAGACTACCCCCTGGTGGCCTTTGCTATGATGAGTAGACATGGATACGAAGCATAGACAAAAAGTTAATCGGGTTGCCGCCCAAGTAAGCGATTTTTATCACGCAAAGACACCATTTCGTATATTCCACGGCAGCACTAACTCAACTCGTATCCTTTCATTTAAGAAAAATGAGCTGCTTGATGTCAGCGATCTGAATGATGTGGTATCTATTGATACACAAAATGCAACAGCCATCGTTGAACCTAACGTGCCTATGGATAAGTTAGTTGACGCGACACTACGTTACAGGCTTTTACCGCCAGTTATTACGGAATTTCCAGGTATTACTGTAGGTGGTGGCATACAAGGTGGAGCTGGAGAAAGTAGCTCTTTCAAATGGGGCTTCTTCAGTCAAACAACTAACTGGATCGAGTATGTGCTGGGTGATGGGACGGTAACAAAAGCATCACCTTCCGAAAATGCTGACTTATTTTATGGAGCTGCTGGCTCGTCTGGCACGCTTGGTGTCATTACTGCCGTTGAACTTAGACTAATACGCGCTAAGAAGTATGTGCAGCTTACGTATTTGCCTGTAGGTGGTTTTACCGACGCTATTAGGACTTTAGAGCGCTCCTCGAAAGAAGACTACGATTTCGTTGATGGAATTATGTTCGGCAAAGACCATGGCGTGATTGTAGTTGGGAAGCTATCGGATGAAAGGGTTGGTAAAATACAGCGGTTCAGTCGAGCGTACGACCCATGGTATTATCTGCACGCGGCTGATATTGATTCGCAAGCAAAAACTACCGCCGAAACAGTGCCGCTAAAAGATTATCTTTTCCGTTACAACCGAGGAGCTTTTTGGGTTGGCCGCTATGCGTTTCAGCGGTTTAATATACCCTTTAACGCCTTCACGCGTTTTCTGTTAGATCCAATATTAAATACTCGAAAGCTATATCAAGCATTGCAAGATAGCGGCGCATCACAAGAGCACTTAGTACAAGACTTGATGCTACCTTTGAACAACATTGAAGAGTTTCTCCATTATATTGACGTAGCTACTGGTATTTACCCGCTTTGGCTGTGCTCTGTTAAGCCTGAATTACGCTCCCCACTGCTGTGCAATGGCTTAGATACGCCATTAGCAGTAAATGTTGGTGTATGGGGTCCGCAAGAGAGTGATTATGCGAAATTCAAGACGTTAAACAAAAACATAGAGGCAAAGCTTATGAATTTAGGTGGTAAAAAGTGGATGTATGCTCATACTTATTACTCAGAGGCGGAGTTCTGGGAGATTTATGATAAACCGTGGTATGACGCGCTACGTAAGAAATACAAAGCGACCAATCTACCAACAATGTATGAAAAAGTCGTAGTGCGAGAAAAATATGAGATTAACGCACGTCGAGGTCTACTAAGAACAATCGCTGGTAAAGCAAAGCTTCGTATAACTAAAAAAGTAGCGATAAACGGTTCTTTTGATTTAGCAATTTCAGTTGCGATAGTGTGTACGATGGCCTTCCACAGCACTTATGCCTGAACTCCTCTGTTTGAGGAGTTTTTGTTATATCCTATTAATTAGTATGAACTTGAACTCACCGATATACATTGCAGGCGTAAAGTTTGGCAATAAACTAATGAATGGCGCATATATCGGTAGTAAATCTGAGAATGACATTGCAACTTTATCTAATTCAGCCAGCGGCGCTTTATTAGTAGGCTCAATTTCTGTTAAACCACGGAAAAGTAATCCTGATGGAGGGTACTGGTTACATAAAGAAAAGTTTTATGCACTTAACTCATTCGGGATGCCAAACGGTGGCCTACCCTACTTTCAGGCTAAACTTCCAGAAATAGTAAAACTTGCGCACGAGTGTAGTAAACCACTGTTAGTAAATATTGTTGGCTTCTCAAGCGGAGAGTTTATAGAGTTGATCAATCTAGCTCAAGAATCTGGTGCAGATATGGTTGAACTTAACTTTAGCTGTCCAAATGTGTGGGAGAAGGGTCAGCAAGAGCGAATCATTTCTTACCATCCAGACATGATTACAGAGATTCTACGATTCATTAGTAAGAGGGGGTTTACTATAAAGATTGGCGTAAAAATTTCTCCCTTACCCCCAGATATTCTACCTGACTGCGTTAGAGCAATCGTAGACTCTGGAGTGGTGAGTTTTGTAACGGCAACTAATAGCTATCCTAATGCAGCGTTATCATCGGGCACTAAAAAGGCTGGTGATTATAAAAATATCTTATCTGGGATGACGGGTAGAGCATTAAAACCAATAAGCCTTGGCGTGGTGAGGCAGTTACATGAACTATTGCCTAAAAAAGTCGACATTATAGGATGTGGAGGTATAAGCTCAGCAAACGATGTAGCAGACTATCTGTTGTCCGGCGCCAAAGCAGTGCAAATAGTCACTGCACTTATGAATGAGGGCTCGTCCATATTTGAGAGGATTCTTTATCAGTCAGCATTGATTTAATTTTCATTTGCGATAGCGTGCACGTTGCCCTCAAGGAATTATCCACAAAGATAGCAGCTTACCACGCGCTATTATTTCGTTTGAGTGCAACCGCACGGTTAAGCCCCAGTTGGTCATACGCCCACTCGGCTACCAGTTCCCCCGCGGTACTTTGGCACAGCGGAAACTCCACTATGTTCTACCAGGCTCTTTTTAGCTCGTCATTATTGCAATCTAGCTGTCCATTAATCAATGTCTGAGGGCTATTTCTGGGCCGATATCCAGCATTACAGTCAAATAGCTTCCGTAGCACTCATGCTTAAGCTCCTCCAGTTGAGGGGTTTTGTTATGATAGATTAGTATGACAAAACTTGAGATCGTCTGGGTATATGGTGGAAGCGGTGCTGGTAAAGAAACCTTTATTCATCAAGTTTACAGTAATTCTCCGGAGCTACTGAGAGAATTTGGATGGGAGCATAAGCATATTGGGGTATGTAACGAGAGCCTGCAGTGGGTGGCACGCTTTCCGGGCGACACTATTGCTGAACAAAAACGTCCTGAGCTCGCAAAATTACTACCGCTTGTAGCTCAGGATTATGAGGTAGTCTTGGTCAAAGGCCAAGACATAGACTTAGCCCTGGGAACGCCGCTGAAAGTCAAACAACGAATACCCCAAGCTACCCATACGATCATATTTATCGATGTCGCGCCCAACGAACTCTTTCAAAGAGTAATACATAAGCCTTGGTGGAGTGGTGTTTTGAAGCGGGCTGAGGAGGAAGGGTGGCTTGAAGAACAGATCGACAGGTTACAAGACATTAGATCCCAGTTTAATTTCGTAACCATAAACGGCAACGCTTCGGGACACTTTAAGAAGGAAAGGTAATATTGTATAGCACGAATTTTGATCTCAGTTGCGATAACATCTATGATGGCTCTATGAAAACCATCCCGAAAAGCTCCCGCTGGGGTCTTCTTTGTTTGTTATGATTAGGTTATGACAAAAATGAAAAACGCTAGGGTTTTGAGCAAAGATCTTCTCGTTGATAGCTTTAAAAAGGTCGTCAATGAACGGGTTCAGTTTACTGAAGACGATGTGCAAGACTGGATATACCTCGATACCCCCAAGAGCATTATGGTGGTAGCCATAACCCCAGATAAGCAACTTATTCTCGTAAAGTTATATAGACACAATATCAAGCTCGACGTGTGCGAGCTTCCTGCAGGAGGCGCGGAACATGAGGGCGAGAAAGTGCTCGAAGCAGCAAAGAGGGAACTTCTGGAAGAAACAGGTTACACTTCTGAAAACTTTGTTGACTTGGGAAAGTACTATGTGCTACCAAGTGAAACTAACCGATGGGTATATTACTTTTTGGCATTAGACGCGCGAAAGCAACAAGAACCACAGTATGATGATTTGATTGAAAAGTACTTCGATATGTCAGTACTACAAGTACCGCTTGACGATGTGTCTACCGTTAAGGATGCTGCTAACGTTAATATAGTAGGGCTTGAGTCACTCCATGGTCTCGCGTTAGCGCGTGAGTATCTCGACTCGCGCTCCGTAAGCTTGTCTGTTTCTTCGCTTCTCGCGCACTAGAAGAGGCGCCATCTCTTCTAGCTTGCCGCTTGCAGATTGCTAATTGCGCACAAGTCACAACAATTACGCTTGAAGCCTCACGGTGATGGTGAGCCTGCCGTCCGACAGCGAAGCGCTAATTTCTCCATGATGGAAGTCTATAATTTGCTTTGCGAGGGCGAGCCCAAGGCCGAAACCTTCGCCGCCCTGATGCGATTCGGCTTGATAGAAGCGATCAAATAGGCGATTGAGATCCTTTTGGGTAATCTCATTCGTCAGGTTGCTCACGCTGAAAAGGCTCGATTTGCCCATAGCAGTTAACCCAATATTGACAGTACTATGGTCAGGGCTGTATTTGATCGCATTGTCGATTAGGTTACCAACTGCAACGGCAAGCAAGTCGCCGTTGCCTTTTACGGTTGCATTGTCCAGCTGGAATTTGATTCGTGCCGTTTTAAGCTGCGCGAGCGTTAGCTTCTTCTTGATTTCTCCATCTATGATAGTGGTGATATTGAGGGCGTTCATATGATTCGGCGCTTCAGCGCTGAGCCGAGCGAGAAGCAGGAGGCTATGGACCAGATTAGACATATGGAGAACTTCCTCTCTAGTGCTAGAGAGAGTGCTTTGATACTCGCCCAGACTTCGCTGCTTTTTTTTGGCCCAGTCTAGGTCGGCGAGCATGACGGCCAGGGGTGTCCTTAATTCATGTGAGGCATTTGCTATAAAGCGCCGTTGTGACTTCTGGCTTTCCACAAGGGGCAAAAGAGTTTGTTTAGATATACGATACGCTATAAGTGGTATCGCGGCTAAAGCAACGGCATTCACTAGGATAAGAATATTCCTGAGTCGATCAAGGGTGATGTCCGTAGCAATTGCCGCAGCATTGTCCGATATTTCTACTTGCCGCAAAGGCGTACTGTTCTGTCGCTCGATAGAGTTGTTTATTCGATTAACATATCCTTCACCCAGCGAGTTGTTGACCCACAGATACACCCCGCCGCTGAATGCCCAAATAAAGAGAAAGAATATGGCTGAATGCTTAGCCGTAAGACGAATCGTTGTCTGTTTTACCTCGTTCATACTTCAAGTCTGTAGCCGAGGTTTCGAACGGTAGTTATGACTTCTTTAGTATTATCGATATTGCGGAAATGCTTGCGAAGATAACGAACGTATGTCTCCACGACATTAGATAGACCATCATAGTTCATGTCCCAAACATGCTCTAAGAGCTCGTTTTTTGAAAGTAATTCGCCAGAATGGTACATGAAGTAACTGAGGAGTGTAAACTCTTTGGCGGTTAAGGACAGAAGCTTACCCTGATATATTATTTTCTTGGTGGCAGGGTTTAGCTGCAGCTCCCCGACCGCAACAATAGTCGGTCGTGCGTTTGCTCCTCGCCGCAACAGGGCGCGTATGCGTGCAGAGAGCTCACCGAATGCAAAAGGCTTCACAAGATAGTCATCGGCGCCGCTATCCAAGCCTTTGATCCGATCATTAACGCCATCCAGTGCCGTCAGCATGAGGATAGGTACGTCTGTGTTGATGCCTCGTATCTCGCTACATACTGTGAAGCCATCTTTTATGGGCAGCATGATGTCGAGAATCACGAGATCGTAACTGTTGAGGTCGAATTTATCGAGAGCTTCTTGGCCATCTGCCGCAATATCAAGAGTATAGCCATCTTCGATAAGAGACCGTTTTAAGAGTGAGGCTAGTCGCTTCTGATCTTCGGCCAGTAGGAGTTGCATGATTCTATTGTACTCAATAGAGATGATATCAATATGATAAGATCTATCATTTTTGTCTCACGCTGCTCCCACGCTGCTTACACTATGATAACCATGTAAGTTTAAGAGAGGAGGCTATAAAAGATATGTCACAAAGAAAGCTACTGGGCTTTCTGTTTGCGCCTGTAGCACTACTTGCATTGGGAGGAGGCGTTGCAATTATGTCCCTACAAGCACACGCCCAATCAACGCAAGGAGCGCAGCAATCTGCTGACAAGCCGGGGCAGTCGGGTGGTCAGGACGCTGAGACAAACGATTAAGCTAAGTTGGCTAGGCGCCCAGCCCAGCCAACTTTTAAGTATAGTCATTCTCACGCTCCTCCCATGAGAATTACGACATACTTGAGGGATGTTTCCGTTATTCATACCGCAAGAATCCTATGTGGCATAGCCTGCTAAATCCTGTCTATCTACTGGAGCTGTTTGGTTACGCCGGTTTGGGCGTCGTCGTCTTTGCTGAAACGGGCTTGCTAGTAGGCGTGTTCTTGCCGGGAGATACACTTCTCATTGCTGCGGGTATCTTTGCATCGAGGGGCCATTTAAATATAACTTTAGCGATAACTATTATCGTGGTTGCGGCAATTGTCGGTGACACAGTTGGGTATTTCTTTGGAAATAAAGTCGGGCCAAGGCTTTTTAAAAGAGAAGACGCGCGGTTCTTTTCAAGAGAGAATGTGCAGGAAGGCCATGCCTTCTTTGAAAAATACGGTCCGCAGTCTGTCATCTTAGCTCGATTCATCCCCGGCGTACGCACGTGTGTGCCTGTGGTAGCTGGCGTCACCAAAATGTCATATCGCAAGTTTGCGGCCTACAACGTCATGGGTGGTTTGTTTTGGGGAGTCGTTGTAACGATGTTGGGCTATACGCTCGGGCGCATTGTCCCGCATATAGACAGCTACATCTTGCCTGTGGTGATTATTGTGTCGATTGCATCTTTTGTGCCAGCTATCATGCATTTTAAAAACAGAAGAGCAGTGAAGGAAGGATTGCGGTAGTGATGGATCAGTTCACGGAGGAAGGCAGAGCTTCGTATGTTACTAGTGATGGGCGGGGCTCCTTACCATACTGGTGACTGCGAAATGGGAAGCCAATCATCTTTTGAAGGGAATAAATAGGAGTATATATGCAGGCAAATCTCAAAAGACAGACATTGTTGCGCGAATTGGCCAATAAAGTGCCGGAAATAACTATTTATTTTTGGATTATCAAGATCCTTTGCACAACGGTGGGCGAGACATTCGCGGATTACTTAAATTTTAATTTGAACTTGGGCTTGTCCGTAACGAGCGTTGTCATGTCTGTTGCGCTTGCTGTTTGTTTGGCAGTCCAGATTCGAAGCAGACGATATATTGCCGGGGTGTACTGGTTGGCTGTAGTCCTTCTAAGTATCGTAGGGACACTCATAACCGATAATCTAACCGACAACTTGAGCGTTCCGCTCACGATTAGTGCGGCCGTATTCTCTGTCGCATTAGCAGGTACTTTTGTAGTCTGGTATCAATCGGAAAAAACGCTCTCCATTCATTCGGTTCGCACGCGCAGGAGAGAAGGCTTTTATTGGCTGACGATCCTATTCACTTTTGCGTTAGGTACGGCTGTTGGGGATTTGTTGGCCGAAAAGATGAGCCTAGGGTATTTTCCTTCGGCCGCACTTTTTGCGGTAGCCATCGGAGCTATTACATTTGCTCACTATCGATTTAAGCTGAATGCTATAGTGGCGTTTTGGGCTGCTTACATCCTCACCCGCCCCCTGGGTGCTTCGTTGGGCGATTTCTTGGCGCAGCCGGCTGACAGCGGTGGTCTTGGTCTCGGGACAACGGGCACGAGCCTTATATTCTTAGCTCTTATTGCTGCTTTAGTCATGTATCTTGGGCATAGCCGAAAGGACATCGCGCTTCAAGGGCAGCTATTGGTCGAGCCGGAGATTGACGTTTAGAGCTACAAAGTTTATAGTAATCGTATTGAAAAAGCACCGACATTATCGCTACCGGCCGGTGTTTTTTCATGGTTTAGACTAGTGTGGGTATACAATAATTGTAATGAAAGTTATCATACGAGTCATTCAGGGATTGCTTATTCTTGCAGGTTTGAACGGGGTCTATAGCGTTGCAGTGTATTTTGGACTGGGCTCTTTTTATGGGAGCAAAGGCGCTGGCGTCTGGAGTCTTATTGGCTCGGTCGTTTCCACGGTTGTATTTGTTTTGGCAGTTTTGTTTCTGCAGCGATATCATGAAAAAAAGTTTAGCGTTTTTTCTTCAGACCAAAAGAAAGTTTTAAACCTGAGTCTTGCAGGTCTTGTCGCTGGCTGATCGGCGTGGGGATAGTACTGTGTATTGTGGTCATTGCCTTTACGCATGGCTAGTGCCAGCGTTTGCTATCATTGATGCATGAAAGTTTTTGGCAACACAGATAAAACTGAAGAATACGGCACGGCACGCCCCGACGCAACGGATGTTAGAGGAGTAGTCGTGGTTGGGTATGACCCGGCAATCGACAGATGGATGGCATTAGAATGGCACGAGAAGAGAACGATTTGGCTTGTTGGCGGCGGTAAAGAAGATAATGAATCATACGAGCAAGCCGCCGTACGCGAGCTGAAGGAAGAGACGGGCTACGTCCACTCCCAGGAGCAAATCCAACTCGGTGGGCTGATTCTGTCGCACTAT
>Ga0137385_10006717_pt1 | contig 10139 bp, 7 predicted proteins | sample SagtaG_FD_104921 | JGI IMG/M metagenome (GOLD analysis project Ga0137385, IMG submission 104921) | Vadose zone soil microbial communities from Sagehorn Ranch, Mendocino, California, USA - Sage2_R_80_16 metaG | ecosystem: Environmental > Terrestrial > Soil > Vadose zone | place: USA: California... | reverse complement strand
CGCTCCGGCGCCATCGATGTGCTGGTGGTTGACTCCGTTGCGGCCCTCGTGCCCAAGGCCGAGCTAGACGGCGAGATGGGCGACTCCCACGTCGGTCTGCAGGCCCGCCTCATGTCACAGGCGCTGCGCAAGCTTACCGGCACCGTGTCCAAATCCCGCACCGCCCTCATCTTCATCAACAAGCTTCGCGAAAAAATCGGCGTCATGTTCGGCAATCCTGAAACCACCACCGGCGGCCGCGCGCTCAAGTTTTACTCCTCCGTGCGCATCGACATTCGCCGCATCGCCGCCATCAAAGAGGGCGACGTGGTCACCGGCAATCGCACCAAGGTCAAGATCGTCAAGAACAAGGTGGCCGCGCCGTTCCGCGAAGCCGAGTTCGACATTCTCTACGGCGAAGGCATCAGCCGCGAAGGCGACGTGCTCGATATGGCTGTCGCCAATAACATCGTTGAGAAGTCCGGCGCCTGGTACAGCTACTCTGGCGAGCGCATTGGGCAGGGCCGCGAAAATACCCGGAGCTTCCTCAAGGAGAACACTGACATCTTCGCCCGCATGGATGCCGAATTGCGCGCCAAGCTGAAAATCGGCGTCACCAAGGCCGAGGTGCCCGAAGTGCCCGCAGCCGGCCCTGCTGAAGCCAAGGAAGCCGTTCGCGCGCGCCGCGGATAACGCTTTTTCGGAAATGGTGCAGACCAGAAACCACAACTCCGATAGCCGCGACCCCTCAGGGAGCGGCGGCTCCCAACAAGCGTGAAGGGCCACAGTATTTCCGAAAATGCCGTAGCTAACATGTTTATAGGTTCCGGCCCAATACCTCGGTAAACTTGGACCACCATGAAGACTGTCGGACGAGGGGCAAAGATCTACACGCGATCGATCCTTCGCGGGCTCATGGTTCTCTGCGCAGGAATCGTTCCCCTCGCGCCGGTCGCAGCCAGTCAGGCAGCCGTGCCGCGCGGGGTTGATCGCGCATCCCAGGCCGCTGCTGCCCCCGCCGGAATTCACAGCATCCTCGAGCTCGACGGCCCTTGGCATTTCCAGATCGGCGACAACCCGCAATGGGCTGACCCCGGCTTTGACGACTCCTCCTGGTCCACGGTGACTCTCGGCAAGCCGCTTTCAGAGCAGGGCATCGATACCTACTCCGGGTATGCGTGGTACCGCCTGCGCCTTCAGCCGGATCAACTCCCCAACAGCCGCGATGGCTCCTCTCCTCTTGAACTGCTGGTTTCCAGCTATTCCTTCGGGCAACTAGCCGTTTATATCAACGGCCGCGAAGCGGGCCGCACGCGCGGCATGACAGATAAGCCGGAGATGTATCAGTCTCAGCCGTTCAGGGTGAGCCTCGCGCGTGATGCCAAAGACGGCTCGCTGGTCCTCGCCGTTCGCAGCTGGGCAGCTTTTGGTATTCCAATCACCCACGGCTTGCTCGGTAAAGTGGAGTTGGGCCGGCCCAGCGACGTTGCCGACAGGCTTGCTCTGGCGACATCGCGCCATTGGGACCAGCAGGTCATCGCCGGAATGGCCGTCGCATTTCTCTATCTCTGCGTCGCCGGCTTGGGAATGATCCTTTACTTTGCGCAGCGAAATCATTCCGAGTACCTCTGGCTTGCCTTGCTTTGCTTGTCGGCAACTCTCCCCGGCGTAGCCGACATTGCATATGGTCTGGCGCTGATCCCGCTTTCGGTGTTCAAGCTGATCAGTAGTTGGCAAGATCCAATCTTCATAGCCATCACGCTGGAATTCGTTCTCCGCTTTACGGCCGTACCGGACCGACGAAGCTATCGCTTCGTCCAGGCAGGTGTCTTTCTGCTGCCCCTTGTTGCGATGATCAATCTGCAGCAACTCTACGGCTACCTGGCGATCAGCGCCGAAGTGCTTTTCAGCGTGCTGGTGTGTGTTCTTCTTTTTCGTGCCTGGCGGCGCGGATTTCGAGAAGCAGGCATCATGCTCGTCCCGTTCTTTCTGGCCACCACCGCCGGTTCCATCGATTCGATCCTCAACTACGCGGCCGAAAGGCAATGGATTCCGCACCGCTTCGCATTCCATCGCTTCCATCTCGGGCCCATCGAATCCGACATGGGGCTCATCGTCTATGTGGTGTTTCTCACCAGCCTGATGGCTGTGATCCTCTACCGGTTCGTCCGCATCAGCCAGGAAGAACAGCGTTCGACCGCCGAGATCGCCGCCGCGCGCAGCGTCCAGGCATTGCTGATTCCCACCCAACTGCCCTCCAATCGCCACTTCATGCTCGAGAGCGCTTATCTGCCCGCCAATGGCGTCGGCGGAGACTTCTTCCAGGTCCTGCCCGTGCAAGACGATTCCATGCTCATCGTCGTCGGCGACGTCAGCGGCAAGGGATTGCAGGCAGCCATGAACGCCAGCACTCTGGTGGGCGCCCTGCGCAACGAGTTGTCGCACGATCCGGCCACTATCCTCCACCATCTCAACCAGGTCATGCTCGGCGCCACCCGAGGCTCCGATTCCAGCGCAGTGGCGAGCTTTGCGACCTGCCTCTGTGCCCGGGCCTTCCCAGACGGCCGCATAACCATCGCCAACGCCGGCCACCTGAGCCCCTACCGCGATGGCCGCGAAATGGAACTTCCTCCAGGCCTCCCCCTCGGAGTGATCCCGGGGATTCAGTATGAGCAGTCTGATTTCCAGCTCAATCAGGGCGACCGGCTTATCTTTCTCTCCGACGGCGTCGTCGAGGCCACCAACGCGGAAGGCGAACTCTTCGGCTTTGAGCGCACCCAGCAGGTAAGCCACGAACCTGCCCGCTACATTGCGCAAACCGCCAAGCACTTTGGCCAGACCGACGACATCACCGTCGTCTCGCTCTACGTCGTCTCTCGTGTCAGGACACCCAGCAGCAAACAAGTCGTTTCGGTAGGCTAGAATCCCTTTGGAGCCCCTGCGATGACCGTCAAAGCCCTGTATCCCGGCACGTTTGACCCGCCGACCAACGGTCACGTCGACCTCATTCAGCGCGGCTCAAAATTGTTCGGGCACCTGACGGTCGCCGTTCTCAACAATCCAGGCAAAAATCCCCTCTTCACCGTGGCCGAACGTGTGGAGATGCTCGAAGAGGTCACGCGCGCCCTGACCAACGTCTCGGTGGCCACGTTCGACGGCCTGATGGTGGAGTTCGCGCGCCAGCAGGGCGCTTCCGCCGTTCTGCGCGGCATCCGGGCCATCTCCGATTACGAATACGAGTTCCAGATGGCTTTGATGAATCGCCGTCTCGCGCCCGAAATCGAAACCGTCTTCCTCCAGCCCGCTGGCCGCTACTCGTTCATCAGCTCACGCATGCTCAAAGAAGTATTCAGCTTTGGCGGCGACGTCACCGGCCTCGTTCCCCCCAACGTGCTCAAGCGCCTCCGCGGCCGCATGAGCAAACCGTTTTAACCCCGCCAAGAAATGCGGCTGAAATAGACGGGCTCCAGCCTCTGAGGTACCCAGCCAAGGGCCCAACACGCCTGCCCCTGCATTCGCGCATGCATGTCCGGTCTTGTCTTACTTCCCAGTCGTCAACACCACGCGGAACCGCGCCTTCCCGCTCATCATGCGATCGAACGCCTCGGCTGCCTTCTCTAGCGGATACGTCTCCACCATCGGCTTGATACCCGTCAGCGCGCTGAAATTCAGCGTGTCCTCCGAGTCCATGCCCGTACCCGAAGGCCAGCCGATGATCGATCTCCTCCCGCCGATCAGCGGCAGCGCGTTCACATCCCACTCCTTCTCCGGCACGCCGTTGATAATGAGCTTGCCTCCGGGGCCCAGTCCGTTCACGGCCCACTTGAGCGCATCCGCGCTGGTCAGCGTTGAGAGAATCACCACCGCTCCACCCAGCTTCTGCAATTCGGCAGCGGGATCCTGCTTCGTGCTGTCGATATAGATGTGCGCCCCGAGCTGCTTCGCCAGAGGCCCCTTGTCTTCACCGCGCGCGATCGCCACAGTGCGATAGCCGCTCTTGGCCGCATACTGCACGCCCAGGTGCCCCAGGCCGCCGATGCCGAGAATGGCCACCAGGTCACCGGGGCGCGCGCCGCTGTTGCGCAGGCTATTGTAGGTGGTGATGCCCGCGCACAACAGCGGAGCCGCATCGACATCATTGAGCTCGTCGGGAATAAAAGCCAGCGCATTGGCGGGCGCAATCACATAGTCCGCGTAGCCGCCGTCAAAGCTCACACCGGAAATCTGCATGTTCTCACAGAGAATAAAATCGCCGCGGCGGCACGGGATGCAATAGTTGCAGTGGCCGCCATGCCACCCCAGTCCGACGCGCTGGCCCGGTTTGAACAACGGCACATCCTGGCCCACCGCATCCACTACTCCCGCCACCTCGTGCCCCGGAACCCGCGGGTAAGTGATCGGGAAGATGCCGAACTTGGTGACAGTATCGCTATGGCAAACGCCGCAGGCCTGCACGCGAATCCGCACGTGCCCCGGCCCCGGCTCGGGGAATTCTTTCTGCACCACTTCAAAGGCTCCGCCGGCTGCGGACACCTGCACTGCACGGCCAGATACTGAAGGCATGGGGTATCTTCTCCTGCGCGTTAGATGAGGTCCCATTCGCCGGGATGCACGATATCATCGCGGAAGACGCGCGCTTCGAATCCATATCCCCAAGCCGGCCCCGCCTGCGACTTTATACTGGAACACGGCATGAGCGAGTTTCTACCCGTAGACCAACAGCTTGATTTATTGCAGAAGGGCGCGGCGGAGATTATCCGCGTCTCCGACCTCAGAGAGCGCCTCGAAGACAGCCGCAAAACCGGCCGGCCGCTGCGCGTCAAAGCGGGCTTCGATCCCACCGCGCCCGACCTGCACCTGGGCCACACGGTGCTCATGCGCAAGCTGCGCCACTTTCAGCAGCTCGGCCACCAGGTCATCTTTCTCGTGGGCGACTTCACTTCGCTCATCGGCGATCCCACCGGCCGCAACGTGACCCGCAAGCCCCTGACCCGCGAACAGATTGACTTGAACGCAGAAACCTATAAGCAACAGGTCTTCAAAATCCTCGACGAAAACGTCACCGAGGTCCGCTACAACTCCGAGTGGCTCGGCAAGCTGGGCTATGAAGAAACCATCCGGCTCACCGCGCACTTCACCGTCTCGCAGATGCTTGAGCGCGATGAGTTTCACAAGCGCTTCCAGGCCGAGCAGCCGATCAGCCTCCATGAACTGCTGTACCCGGTGATGCAGGGTTACGACTCGGTGGCCTTGGAGTGCGATGTTGAGCTCGGCGGCACTGACCAGCGATTCAACCTCGGCTGCGGCCGCGAGCTGCAGCGTCATTATGGTCAGAAGCCCCAGATCGTGCTCATGACCCCCATTCTCGAAGGCCTCGATGGCGTCCAAAAAATGTCGAAGTCCCTCAACAACGCCATCGGCATCAACGAGCCACCGGCCGAAATGTACGGCAAGTTGATGTCCATCTCCGACGAACTGATGTGGAAGTACTGGGTCTTCCTCACCGACCTCCGGCAGTCCGAAGTCGATGGTCTCAAGGCCGAAGTTGCCGCCGGCAAGCTCCACCCCATGGAAGTGAAAAAGCGTCTCGCACGCACCATCACCGCCGGCTTTCATGGCGAGGCCGCAGCGGCGCACGCAGACGAGAACTGGGCCCGCATGTTCCAGCACAAGGGCGAGAGCGAAGACCTTGAAGAGGTCGATATCGCCTACGCTGACGTCGAGGGCCCCGCCAGCGCATCCGGCGGCATGCAGATTCGTCTTCCCAAGCTGCTCATTCAATTAGCTCTGGCAGCCAGCGGCACTGAAGCCAGCCGCAAGATCGCCGAGAAGGCCGTCAAGCTCGACGGCGAAGTGGCCGCCAACGCGCTGGTGCCCGTCGACGACTTCCCAGCCCGTTTCGTGGTCCGGCTCGGCAAGCGAGCCAAGGTCGCCGTAATCGGCAATGTCGGCGAAGGAGTCTAAGCAAGCGGCGCAAAAAGGCTTGGCCGTGAGAGTGAGGCGGGGCACGCCGCGGCTTCTCTTCCCGACCCGGCTCGGTCCACAAACAGGCAAAACAGAACGTGTCGAAATTTGCGCCCCCAACCTTTACCCGGCGATCCAGGAGATCGCGCTTTGCACAGAATTATGAGTTGAAGTGGGAGAATGGAGGCCATGGAAGGCAAAAACCGGGCCAGACCTGTGTCAGAGACGTGATCGGTCCGTACAGAAAAGTGGGCTAAAAAAGCGCTTTAAGGCGCATTTTCCGGCTGTTTGGACCTTTTTTTTCGACGGGGTCACAAGTTCATATCATCACAAACTAAAGGACTTATTGGGTGACTCGAGCATTGATGTATACCCTCCCTTCGGGTCATTTCACCATTATGTCTCAAAATCCAGCTCCACCGGGTCCATCAGCGGAACCAGCCATTCGAGAAGCGCCAGGTGCGCCGGATGCGTGGAGTAAGCGTCCGCCGCGGCCCTGTCGGTGAACTGCATCAAACCCACGAAGCTGTACCCCTGCCCGCGCGGAGAGACGTTCGATCCAATGTACACCTCGATCAACCCCGGGATGTTGTCGCGAAAGTCCAGAATCTCCTCCGCTGCCCGGGCCTTGTGGCCTTCGGTCACCCCTGGCTTCCAACGAAACCCGAAGATGTGAATAAACATGCGCCCTCCTCCCGGTCTAGCTCTTCAGCGCAAACTTGCGCGCCGATTCAAGCAGGCTGGCGACCGCCTGCGTCGAGCACGACTCCGTGTAAATCCGCATCAGCGGCTCGGTGCCGCTGGCACGCAGCAGCAGCCAGCTTTCGGCGGCATTGGGCTTCGTGGCTGCTTCAGGATTCTCCAGGTAGAACTTCACACCATCCAGCATCTCCTGGCGCAGGATCGGCATACCGGCAAAAACCGGATCGCCGGGCTCGAGTGCACGCGCGCGGGCGATGGCGCCATTCTTGATGTCGTCGGGAATGTGCAGGTCGATGCGGCCGTACTGGTGTTCCCCATACTCCTCCTGCAGGTCGGCGACAAGCTGGCCGAGGGTCTTGCCTTCCTCCGCCATCACGTTAGCCAGCAACAGGGCGTTCAGCAGGCCATCGCGCTCCGGCAGGTGGCGCTGGAAGCCGATGCCGCCCGACTCCTCACCCCCCATCAGGATCTCGCCCTCCATCATGTAGTCGCACACAAACTTGAATCCGATGCCGTGTTCGATCAACTCGCGGCCATGTTTCTTGCAGATGCGGTCGAGCATCTTGGTGGTGTTAAATGCGCGGGTTACGGCGCCCGGCCAGCCCTTGCGCTTCATCACCCAGCTCAGCAGCACCGAGAAAATCTTGTGCGGATCGACGAAATTGCCGTGCTCGTCGATGGCGCCGATGCGGTCTGCATCGCCATCAGTACACAGCCCGGCGTCGCACTTGTTGGCTACCACGGCATCGCCGAGCGCGCGAATATGCGGCTCGATCGGCTCAGGGTTGATCCCCGGAAACAACGGGTCCTGGTATCCCCGAATCTGCACGTGTTCCACCCCGATGCGCTCAAAGATCTTGGAGAGGAACGTCAGCCCCGCGCCATACATTGAATCAATGGCGAATTTCTTGCCCGACTTCGCGATCAGGTCGAGGTTGGCAAAGCTCTCAATGGCCTCCAGATACGTTGGAAGAAAGTCGTGCTCTTTAATCGCGGCGGGCTTCGCGGCGGGCACCACGGGCGTCCCCAGGTAAGACTCGATTTCCGCGAGGATTGAGGGCTTGCCGGAACCGCCATACCAGGCCTTGAACTTCACCCCGTCCCATTGCGCCGGGTTATGCGATGAGGTAATCATGATGCCCCCGGCCGCGCCGTGCGAGCGTACACCATAGCTGAGCGCCGGTGTCGGGGTGATGTCGCTGGCCAGCAGGACGCGGATACCCGTCGCCGCAACAACTTCGGCGCAGGTCCGGGCAAATGCCTTGGAACCAAACCGGGTGTCATAGCCGATGCACAGCCCCTTCGCGGGGTCCTCTTTGGCGTGAACGTAGGCGGCAATTGCTTCAGCGGCAACTCGTACATTGGCAAAGGTGAAGTCGTCGGCGATGACTCCGCGCCAGCCGTCGGTACCAAACTTGATCTGTGGATGGGCCATTTGAGGTCTTACGGTCTCCTTAATGTGATTAGAGGGGACAGAGAGGTGGAGTCGAAGATCGGCTCGCCTGAAGGGTTTAGGATGCGGATCGGCAATCGTTCTCGGGCTATCGAGGTTTGTTGGTTGGCGAGGGCCGATGTACGGCCCCAGGAACGTAATTTCACTCAACAAATGAGTGTGCAGGCCAATTTGATAGTTCGGGCAGCCCCTCAGACGCTAAAGCCCGTATCGTCCACCAAAACAACTGTGCATCTGATGCTGTACAGCGGCTTAGATCAGTTCTGTCCGTCCCGAAAGGCCCAGTTCCTTCACGATCTTCCCAACATCCTGCGAATGGTCGCGGTGCGCGATCAGAAGCGCGTCCTCGGTATCCACAATAACCAGGTTCTCGACGCCCACAAGAGCGACAAACTTCTTGGGGCTATAGATGTAATTGTTTCCAGCGTCGATCGCAAGATGTCCCTCTGTCTCAGCAACGTTGCCGTCGCCATCTCCGCGGAGGCGCGACTCCAGGTGATATTCATACAGCGACGCCCATGAGCCAAGATCGTTCCAGCTGAACTCCGCCGGCAGGCAGTACAGGTTTGACAAATGCTCGCCCTTGGCCGAGCGCGGTTCCAGCACCGCATAGTCGACCGAGATGTTTTCGCACTTCGGATAGAGCGAATGAAAGACCTCTTCGAACTGCGGCGTGCCATGGGCGGCCGCAATGCTCTCGAGCAGGGGCGCGGTCTCCGGCAGGTGCTCGCGCACGGCATTGGCCAACGTCCGTGCAGACCATAAAAACATCCCGGAGTTCCAGAAGTAATTGCCGGCGGCCACAAACTCTTCCGCCCGATTCAGATTCGGCTTCTCGGTAAAACGCCGTACGTGCAGCGCGGTATCGTCGCGGGTGTAGTCGCCCGTCTCGATGTAACCGTAGCCGGTCTCAGGGCGCGTGGGCTCAATGCCAAGTACGACGATGTTGTCGCCGTCGGCTGCGCACGCGATTCCCTTTTGCAATGCCTTCAGAAAGCGGGGCTCGTCGGCGATAACGTGATCCGACGGAAAGATTCCAAGCACGGCCTCAGGATTCTCCCGCTCAATCAGAAAGGCTGCCAATCCACACGCCGGCGCGGTGTTGCGGGCCACCGGCTCCTGAACGATCTGCCCGGCGGGAACACCCTTGAGCTGGTCGGCAATTTCGGCCGCGAGGAACTCGTTGGTAATCACCCAGGTGTGATCGGGACCTGCAAGCGGCTTCAGCCGCTCGACAGTCTGCTGAATCATGGAACGTTCGCCATCGAGCGCCAGAACCTGCTTGGCCCGGGCACGACGCGAGCGCGGCCAGAAACGGGTACCGCTGCCCCCCGCCAATATCACTGGACGAAAATCAATAGGCTTCGACATGGAAGACACATCCTACGCGACAAACGCGAGCTTTGAACAGTGATGGCTAATACATCGTTTTAACGAGATGAGTGGACTGAGCCGCTGCGGCCGCCCCATCCGGCCGCAACGCAAGGCATTACGCCAACTTTGTGAGGAATTCTGCCATGCGGCGGGTGCCCTCGTCGATGTTTTGTTTCGTCACCGGATAGGACAGGCGGATGTGCTCATCGGTGCCAAAAGCCTCCCCTGGAACCGCCACAACATGCGCTTCGTGCAGCAGGCGGGTAGCCAGTTCTGTGGCCGTGCGGATGCCGCTTTTGCCCAGGTACGCTGAAACGTTGGGGTAGACATAGAAGGCTCCCTCGGGCTTGGTGCAGGTGATGCCGGGAATCTCCGCGAGCTTGGCCAGCATGTAGTCGCGCAGGTCGATGAACTCGGCGCGGAACTGCGCGACGCACTCTTGCGATCCGGCCAGGGCAGCGATCGCGGCCTTCTGCACGATGCTCGACGCGTTTGACGTTGATTGCGACTGCAGTTTGCTCAGGTTGGCGACAATTGGCTTCGACGCCAAAGCATATCCGGCACGCCATCCGGTCATTGCATAGGTTTTTGAGAGCGACCCGAGAATGACAAGGTGGTCCTTGGCCCAGGTGAACGATCCGCCCGACACTGGGGTGCCTGCATAGTT
>Ga0137385_10006715_pt1 | contig 10140 bp, 7 predicted proteins | sample SagtaG_FD_104921 | JGI IMG/M metagenome (GOLD analysis project Ga0137385, IMG submission 104921) | Vadose zone soil microbial communities from Sagehorn Ranch, Mendocino, California, USA - Sage2_R_80_16 metaG | ecosystem: Environmental > Terrestrial > Soil > Vadose zone | place: USA: California... | reverse complement strand
CTCGTCGGGGGGCGTTCCAACTGCGATGAACAGGACATCGCCGTGTGCGACGCCGACGTCCATATCGGTCGTAAACTTGAGCCGCATCGCCTGCCGGTTTCGATCCATCACATCCTTCAGTCCGGGCTCGTAAATCGGAACTCCGCCCGACAGCAGCGTGTCTACTTTCTTTCGATCAATATCGACGCAAACGACTTCGTTTCCGATATCTGCCAGACATGCGCCCGTCACCAAACCCACATAGCCGGAGCCGATAACTGTTACCTTCATTTTTGTCTACCTGTTTATCTGATCTGTCAAACACCGCGTGTTGCTGGAACAGCGCGCCGGATCACCACTGCTATCAATGCAAGGTATGGACTGACGACAGCTGAGCCGAGGACGTGGCCTGCCGTACATGCCATTCCAATCAAGACCACAAAGAAGAGATGTGCGAACCGGTTCGCCCTTCGATGTGCACCGCGCCGAATAAACGTCCGGGTAAGCGCGATGGCATAAATTACGAAAATCGGAACACCGAAGGCCAATAGCAGGTCGAAAACATCCAGTTCGACCATGTAGCGCACCACGGGGTGTCCCCCCGTCAATAGCGCGATGTAGCCGTTCGCCTGCACATCGGTCCATACGTTTGCAAGCTTCAGATTCCGGCCGGAGAGCAGCAACGTTAGAACGACGTCGTCATCGGTGTGGCCACTCCTGTACTCGAAGTAGCGCAGGCTAAGGTCGACTGCCTGATTAACTGCCGGGACAAAAAAATAGGCGCTGGTCGCTGCGATGGCTAATACAGTCAGCACCAATCCTGCATACCAGCTTGCCTTTATGGCGTTGTACCTGGCAAAGAAGTAAGCGCAGGTAACGCCCATCGCACCCAGCATTGCGCCTTTTGTTCCAGTAAGGCCCGAGGCGACGATCATGCAGCCAACCAGCAACATGCTGCGCCACGTCCAGCCTCGTACGAGAGCGTGCAGATATCCTAACGCCGTAGCGGCGACAACAAGCGCCGCCGCTTCATTTTGCGCATAGATGATCCCCTTGTATCCCGAGCGGATTTGCACGTCTGCTTGATAGCTGCGGAACAGATCGATAGATAACGAAGCGCCGACGATGATTGACAGGCCGTATGCCATGAGCGCGGCGAATGCGACCGATTGCACCTGCTCGAGCCGGCGGTCCGTTAGCATCATCATGGCGGCCGGATAGACAAAGAACGTGAACACCTTCAGCACGAACACGACTTGCTCAAAAAGCTCATGCGCCACAAGCATCCCGAATGCATATGAGCCGATCGTCGTGCATACCACGAACGCGAAAGCGGCCGCTTGACGAAGTCCGCCCATGCTCGTGCGCGACCCATAGATCAGACAGACGATGAGGCTGATAGTCATCATCCCACGCAGCAATAGCGAGATCCGCGCATCGACGCCAGCCCCTGCGCCAGCCCCTTTGGCCGCGTACACGGAAAGAAAATCCGCGAAGGGCGACAAAGCCAAACCAATAACAAGTGCCCCCCACACAATGGCCGCGGCTAATTTGAAACCGGCATCCGTGCGAATGGGTGACCGGTCGGGCTTTAAGGTTTCGTAGGCGGATCTGTCGATGGAATGCATTCGATTCACCTCAGCCACGCGCAAGTTGCGCGAAGTGCGCGCGCATTGTCGGCGAGCGGATGACCCATCTAAGATAAATGCCGAGTAATGCCACTTCAGCGACCAGATATGCGATAGCGGCTCCGCCTGCTCCCATATGGGGCACTAAAATGCAGGCGAGCATGATATTGAAGAGCCCGGCACCAAGCATGGCGCGCGCTCGGCGAGATGCTCCGTCAAATGGGACAAGCACCTGCAGTCCCAGGAAGTACGCCAGATTCCCGAATACCGTGGATAGGCAGAGCCAGTTCAACACTCCAGCGGCCGCTACGAACTCGGAACCCAACACGAGGCGGATCAATGCACGCGACGAGACCACGCATATAAGCATGCCAACGGACGTCGTCGCTATCGTGCCGACCAGTCCGATCGTCGTCAGGCGCGCGGCGGCCCGCTTGTCGCCAGAGCAACCTTGCGATAGCAGTGCCGATATCCTTGGGTACAAGACGGTATTGATCTGCATCGGTATCATGTTCCCTACCGTTTTTAGCTTGTCCGCAGACGCATATACGCCAGCCTGATAAGGCCCCGACAGACTGCCAAGAATGACTGTGTTAGTCGCGCTAAAAAGGCTTACCGAAGCAGTAGAGAGAAACATTTCAGCGTTATCGAAGATCTGGCGCCTTACGGCCCCCCATGAAAATCTTGGGTTGCGAAGCAGCCCTTGGTGATACGCAAAGAAAAAGGAACCGACAGCACCGAACATGGATGCTGCAGATTGAACACCGATCGCCACATTGACATCATGCGGATATTTCACCAGCAAGAACGTTAGAGGTATTGACGAGAAACGGCTGACCAATGCGATGCAGGAGAGTAGCGAGAACCGTTCGAGTCCCTGCATTAGCCAATGCATCGTAAACACGTTCGCGACAACGCCGACCCAGCCAATCCATAACGCGGCCTTCAACTCGCCCAACCGTTGAATCATGCACGTTGCCCCGACGAGGATCGCCATTGAGAGGACACAAAGACATGTTTTGGCGCCAATGACAGACCAGATCAAATCGTTAAGCCTGGAATGATCGTGGCGAGATTGAGCGACCGCACGCGGGCCGCTCAGATTGAACCCCCACTCCGTTACGGCGATGCCATACATGGTGAGTGCCGTGACATAGCTGACCGTTCCGAAGCCAGTCGGCCCCAGAACGCGCGTCAGATAGGGAAACGTAGCGAGCGGGACCAAGTAGTTACCTATTTGCCAGATAACCATCGCAGCGAAGTTTCGACGTAATCTCGTCATGTCGCGCACCATCCCGACGCGGTCAAGTGGATCTTTGTGACCAAGAAAGCCTTTTTATTGGCTTCCGGCAAAGTTCCACGCGTGAGTAGCGCTTGTTGTTTCATTGCAGTGACTTCACCCTGAGTCCGTAGAACTGGCTGTTAACCGGTTATTAACTGGTTTTGGTTCGATATTCGGAGTAGGCGCCGTAGGTCGACCCACGCCGTGGGACATCGGTCAGCAGTACACCGTTTACCGACACGCCTGCGCTAGCAAGGTGACGCGTGGCTTCGCGCAACTCTGCTGCCGAATGGCGGCCATGACGAATGACCATGAGCGTTGCGCCCGCCTCTTTTCCGACAACCACAGGATCAGTCACGGCAAGTATCGGCGGTGAATCGACGATCACGAGGTCATACATGGCCGAAATTGTTTTGCACATTGTTCCGAAACGCCCTTGCATCAGCAGTTCGGACGGACGATCGGGATATGCTCCGGCCGTCATGACATCGAGATTGGGCACCACCTGATGATGAATCACCTCGGCAAACGGACGGCCTGACAGCACCTCGGAAAGCCCGGGCGTGTTCCTGAACGAGAAATACGAGTGCACATTACCGCGGCGCATGTCCGCATCGATCAACAAGACGCGTTTGCCGGCCGTCGCGATCACCGTCGCGAGATTGACCGAGACGAACGACTTGCCGACTTCCGCGCGCGGCCCCGTGATCATCAGCACGTTGTTGTCCGGTTTGATCAAGCCGAACTGAAGCGCCGTACGCAGGCTGCGAAGGCCCTCGATTGCTGCGTCATCGGGAAAGATCGCTGCAAGCACGCCTCTGCTCCATGACGGATTGCGCCGCACCGAGCGTTCGAGTTCAGCCTGCTTCTCACTGCGCGAAATGATGGCGCGGACAGGCACGTCAATTGCCAGTTCGATTTCAGCTGGACTTTCCAGACCGCGATTGAGCGCTCGACGGCCAAGCGCGACGACGCAGCCCAGTACAAGGCCAAGCACCAAGGCCAGGGCAGTCACGATGACCTTCTTTGGACGCACCGGCTGCTCAGGAACGACGGCAAAGTCGACCGTGCGAACGTTGCCGAGTTGCCCCGCTTTCAGCACGCGCAATTGCTCCGTACTGTCGAGCAGCTTCATGTAGAGATCAGTATTGACCTTCACATCGCGCATCAGGCGTAGCACCTCCTGCTGCGTCTGCGGCATGCCGTTAACCAGGCCGTCGTATTGGTCCTGTTGATGTTCGAGTTCGGCAATACGGGCATCGACGGCGAGAACAGCAGGATGAGACGGCGTGTAACGCTGCACGAGATCGGCTCGTTGCTGCTGCAATTCGACGAGATGAGATTTCGTGTCGACGACCGATTGCAGCAGCAGCTTTGCTTGTGCGTCGAGGTCGACGGCTCCCGACTTCGAGCGATATTCGTTGTAGCGTGCCTCGGACTGATCGAGATCCGCGCGCATTTTTGGCAGTTGCTCGCCGAGAAAACTCAACATCTGCTGGGCCTGCGCCGACTTTCCGTCGACGTTGTGCTGCACATACAGACTTGCGATCATGTTGATCGTCGCGGTAACGCGTTGTGCATCATGACCATCGAGCTTGACGCCGATAATGCCTGACTGTTTCGTCTTTTCGGCAATATCAAGCTTCTTTTGCATTTCATCGACAGTTTGCTGAGTCGAGAAGCGCTTGAGTTGAAAGCTCGTGCCAGGCCGAGCCATGAGCGAAGCGACCTTCAGATGCACGATGCCATTGGAAGTCGCACCACTGGCGTCTTCATTTACGTGGCCGCGCAACGTCACGTTGCCGTCTGGATCGACCAATTCATAACCTTGCGCATCAAGCACGCGCAGTTTGAACTTCGTTTCGTACAGTACGGGAGGAACGTCGAATCGCGAAATGTCGATATGTTCCCCACCCCATGCGAAGCTGGACAATCCAATGACGGGGTTGGCTAGCCCGATAAGTCCATTGTCTTGACGGTAACGCGCAATCGCTCCGCCAATCAGAGGGAAATAGTCTGGTTGCGCAAACACATCCAGGTGCAGACGGTTGACCGTTTCGCCCACTACCAGGCGCGATCGGATCAACTCGATTTCTGCATCGACTGTCGCCGTGCTCTGAAATAGCGAGGCAAGATCGCTCAGCTTGCTATTAATCGAACTCAAACCGGAATCGTCATCGACCTGAATGACGGCGTCAGCGCGATAGACAGGCGTTGCCAGAACAGCGTACATCGTGCCCAGAAGGAGCGCGCCGACGGCGACGAGCGCAATCAGCTTCCAGCTTTCACGCAGAATATTGAAAATCTCGGAGAGATCGATTTCATCATCGCCCTGCTCCACGGCGCTATTTTGCTTAAGAAGAGTCATGATTCAGTGAGCCAGTCCCGCCAGTGCTCCCCGCCAATACGCAACGCCATGCTCGATTTGCGCGAATGCCAGATCAAATGCCGCTCGATGGCGGCGATATGGGTCGACCACGTCGACACCCTCGTTCTCGGCCAGCCGATAGACCTTGCCACGTGAAGACGGCCACACGCATTCGATGTACTCGCGTTGCGCCGTGGTCATCGTCAGGATCAGATCGGCGCTGTTGACCTCATGGCCCGTGAGCGCCGTTGCGACGTGATCGCCAAGAGAGACGCCACGTTCACGCGCCATCTCGAGCACGTGCGGGTCTGCGCTCTCCCCAACCAGAGCATGTGTACCCGCCGAACTGAAGCGGATATCCGGAAAGCTTGCCGCCAGCATCGCGCAAGCCAGCGGACTGCGGCAGATGTTGCCTTCGCACACCACGAGAACACGATCGATCATTTCGCCACCAGTCCCGCAGTCAGACCTGCATTAATCGCCGGAATCAATAAGGTCAACACGCGGTTGAAGCGAACGAGACCGTTGCCGTCGACATACACGACATCCTTTGGCTGAAGATCGAATTCCTTGGCGACCAGCATCGACACCGGAGAGCGACCGTCCAGATGGAACACCTCGGGTGTGCCGCTTAGGCTCCCGCGAATCACAAACATCTGTGACGCATCTGCTGTCGATGAATTGACACTGCCAGCCTGCGCGAGCGCATCAGCCAACGTGATGCGTCCCGTGCGCCGAGGAATAGCGGAAAGCGGTTTGGTGACTTCCCCCATGACGTAAACGTCGTTTTCGTCACGTGCGACTACCCGAAGAAGATCGCCGGATTGAAGATACAGTCGCGAGGGGCTGATCCCGCTCGCAACCATTTGCGTCAGATCAACGCGATGGGAAACACCATTGCGCACCAGCAAAAGATCACTTTGATCGGCTGATTCGGTGAATCCGCCCGCACGCGAGATCGCTTCATACAGAGACATTGGTACGTCGTTCACCGAAACGGCACCAGGTGTTCGGACTTCACCGTCGACATAAACCTGATGGGCCCGATAGGATGCCATCCGCACCGTTACCTGCGGGTTAACGAAGTACTGGGCAAGCGCGGCCGCCAGGCGACGTTGCACGTCTTCGACCCGCAGGCCAGCAACGTGCATCGTTCCCGCATACGGATAAGTGAGATTGCCAGCCTGATCGACGACGAAGCCGGCATACGGATCGGCCGGGCGCGTGGATGATTGCGACTGGGTCGCCCCCACCGCCGCTGCGATTTCGGGGTGATCCCACACGACGATCTGGAGCACGTCGCCTGCGCCTACGCCATAAGGTTTCGGACCGGTCGACAGTAGCTTGACCTGCAATTGCTGCGCTTTGCGGCGCTCGTCCTGAAGGCGTCGGATAACGTCGATATCCAGTTCTGTAATGGGAATCTGAGGTGTGGCAAGCGTTGCTGCCGTAGACGTACTGCCCGCCTGCGCGGAGTCAGATCCTGTCTGCGAATTGGCAACCGACATTCGCATACCTGGTGCCACTGCACATCCACCGAGCAACGAACTCATGGCAATCGCAGCACTCGCAATCGAAACCTTGAGCTTCGAACTGCAAAAGATTTTCTGCTTCGCGTGAGCGGATGATTTATTCAAGCTGTTCAACACTTGCACGTTCAAAATGATCAAAATTCGCTACAACGGATCTGCTTCCCCAAGCCTGATTCCACCGGCCAGACACAAGCATCTGTTGAGACGTGTCGAACTCACTTGCGTACAGCGTCGCAAGCGGGATGACAAACGGGAGAGAAGCTGCCAGACACTTCGCGAGATGAATTCGTCGAGCAGGTTCACACTGCTGGAGAGTCACTCTTGCAACACATAAGTCGCACCCCTCAAGCAGGCGCCAAGCATAAGCGTTGCACCCCCATGCCACCGGCCAGAACCCGAACCGTTTTCGCCAGCCTCATATCTGTTCGCCAAGGACCGGTCTCATCCCGCTAAGCACTTTGCAAAGAAAAAATCAACCAGGGTGAACTCTGAGCGATAATGACGGTCCGATTCAAGGCCGCGCGGTTCTTCATCAGCCTTTCCGGGATGAGAGCCACCGCCCAAACGACTGCGCCGAAACGCTGCATCGCGCGATAGATTCAGAGAAAGCGCGAAGCCACGCCCGGCACCCAAGGCCTGCAACCTCACGCCTTCCATTTCCGCAGCACCGGAGAAACCGCGTCGCGCGTCCTTCGCGCACCGTTTCACGGAGGCGCTTTGTCAATTCAAAAAGGCATGCAGACATCCAAAAACCGTCTGATCGAACTGGACTTCTTCCGAGGGCTAGTTCTTGTATTTATCGTTGTCGACCACATCGGCGGCAGCATCCTGTCGCGCGCGACGCTGCACGCGTACGCGCTGTGCGACGCGGCCGAAGTCTTCGTCTTCCTCGGTGGATTCGCGACGGCCACGGCCTACGCGTCGCTCGCGAAGCGCCACACGGAAGCCGACGCGCGCAACCGCTTCTTCAAGCGCTCACTCGAGCTGTATAGGGCGTTTCTGATTACGGCCGTCCTGATGCTGCTCGTGAGCGCCGTGATGAGCGCGTTCAGCATCGACGCGCCCAACATGGCCACGACTGATCTCGACGACATGATGGACACGCCCACCGCGGTCCTGCGCGACATCGTGCTGTTCCGTCGCCAGCCGTATCTGGCATCGGTGCTGCCCATGTACGCGTTCTTCGCGTTCGCCGTGCCCGCCATCCTGCCGCTCGCGCGCAGCAAGCCGTGGCTGCTGCTGGCGGGCAGTCTCGCCGTGTGGTCGATTGCGCCGTCGCTGCTGCCGCATCTGCCCGTCGCGGAAGACGCGCAATGGGACTTCAACCCCTTCGCGTGGCAGTTGATGTTCGTGCTCGGCGTGATCGCGCAGACGCAGCCCGTCTATCAGCGCGCGAGTGCGCACCGCCACGGGTGGCTATTGACAGTGCTCGCCTGCGGCATCGTTGCGGCTGCCGCCTGGTTCAAGCTGTTCGTGGAAGTGGGGCCGCTGGACAGCAGCCTGAAACAGAATCTGTCGTGGCTGCGCGCGGTGAATTTCCTCGCGATCGCATGGCTCGTCGCGAATATGGTTCGCATCGGCTGGGCAAGAGCGCTCGCGCAGCGCCTGCCGTGGGTAGGGCTCGTCGGGCGCAAGGGCCTCTTGTGCTTCGTCGCGGGGACGGTGATCTCGCTTGTCGTCGACTCGCTGCTCTACACGGCCACCGACGGCTATCTGAATATACCGCTCGGCCTCGTCGCCGACGCCGTCGCGATCGGCTCGCTATTCGCCGTCGCCAAGGTATCGGTGCCGATCTCGCGCGTGCTGACGCTGCGCCTGCGCGGCTCGGGCCCCGCCTGAAATCCGCGATCAGGCAGTTACGCGAGCCTGACTAAACTAAACACTGCATCAGGAAAGCCACATCGGTCGAACGCATCAGCGCTCGACCCACTCGGTCCATAGCACCATCAGCACCGTCATCAGCGCCGGGCCGACGAATAGCCCGAGCAGCCCGAACGTCTCCGCGCCGCCGAGAATCCCGAACAGCACGAGCAGAAACGGCAGCCGCGCGGAACTGCCGATCAGCACCGGTCGCACGAAGTGCTCGGCGACAAACGCGACGACGAAGCCGAACACAGCAAGGCCAATCGCAGGAACGAGCGCGCCTTGCTCGATGAAGAGCCAAAGCGCCGCGCCGCAGAATACGATCGGCGCGCAAAACGGCAGCATCGCCGCGATCGCCGTGACGAAACCGAGCAGCGCCGCGTGCGGGACGCCCGTCAGCATATACGCGAGCAGCAGCAGCGCGCCCTCGCCGATCCCGACGACCACCAGCCCCGACACCGTCCCGCGCACGGCCGCCGCCATCCGTTCGGCGAGATGCATGCCGTCATAGCCGAACGCGCGCCGCATACCCTTCATCAATTCGCCCGACAGCTTCGGCCCCGCCTGAAAGATCACGAACAGCGTGACGAGCATGAAGCCGAACAGCATCAGCGCGTGCGCGGCCCGGGCGCCGAAATGCCGGCCAAACGTGACGACAGCGCCGCCGTGCAAGCCCTTCATCGCGGGCGAATCGCGCAGCGGCTGCGTCAGGTTGTCCTGCCACCAGGCCCCTATCTGCGCTGCGCCAAACGGCAGATGTTGGACGAAGTCCGGCAACGGAATGCCGTTCTCCTGCACGTCGCGCGCCCATTCGATCACGTCGTGCGCCTCGGCCGCCGCCTGCGCAATCCCGATCCCGACAGGCAGCAGAAACAGCAAGCCGATGGCAATGGTCAGAACGGTCGCGATCAGCGTCGAGCGCCCCTTGAACAGCCTGTGCTCTTCGATCCGGTGAAACGCCGGCCACAGCGCAATCGCGATCACGCAAGCCCACGCAATGGCCGGCACGAAATCACGGATCACCCAGATCGCCAGCGCCACCATCACGGCATACAGCGCGGCCGAAGCGATCCGCTGCACTTTGCGGCGATTCGGCATGTCGGCCTCGGATGGAACGTCGGGCGGGCGCTGATTCATGTGACCTCGTGATGGACTCGATGCGCGTTCAACGACCGCGCATCACAATGATGGGGCGGGCAAACATCGTCAGCAGATGCACGCATGCGCGGTGCCTGCGCACGCTCGCCACGGCGTTGCCAAACCGTTCATCTTAAAGGATGCAACGATTGCCGGCAGACCACGCAAACGGTCCGGCCCTTTTCTGCCGTTCATACAACAGTTCGTTGCATATTTGCGTGTAATCGATATAACGAGCCGCAAAACCGCTTTATACCGTCCGCGTGCATACCCAGGACCCGATTATTGCTAAATCGGGAACAGTGTTTCTACGCGAGCACAATGGCTCTCACGCGCGCGCGGGTCTAAATT
>Ga0137385_10006714_pt1 | contig 10140 bp, 6 predicted proteins | sample SagtaG_FD_104921 | JGI IMG/M metagenome (GOLD analysis project Ga0137385, IMG submission 104921) | Vadose zone soil microbial communities from Sagehorn Ranch, Mendocino, California, USA - Sage2_R_80_16 metaG | ecosystem: Environmental > Terrestrial > Soil > Vadose zone | place: USA: California... | reverse complement strand
GCCGGCAGCATGCAGCCGAAACTGGAGTTCGCGGCGTTCGTCCCGACCGCCGAGATGTTCCGGCAGATGCGCGTCAACGTGGCTGCCCAGGACCTACAGGTGCAGTTCGGCGTCGACCCCGACGACAACGGCCTTGAGCGGTTCATCACCGCCACCCGGCGGCAGAACTTCCTCATTCCGCCACGGGCGGTCCGGTCCTTCCCGCTGACCGAGTTCACCTGATCCAGTACCAACCGGCTGGGCCCGGAACGGGTTCCCCGTGGCACTCCACGCCATGGGGAACCCGTTGGTACACTTCGCGCCCATGACCGATGTGGACGAGCAGGGGCGCCCGGAACCTCCCGTCGCGGGGTGACGAGACCGCCACCGTTCCTCATCACTGTGCGGAGTGAGTCCTGTGCAGTGGCACGCCCCGAACGGTGTTGGGCGCACTGGTCCCCGGCGTTCTCAGTCCGGACAGCGACACGCATCCCGTGCGTGGTCCGTTCCGGGTGGGCCGGTTCCCTCACGACCTGGCACAGAGGCACGGCCACAGGCGACGGGGAGGTCCCAGCCCATCACACTGGTGGAAAAGGAGCCCCGCACGCTGGCACCGAACCCAGTGTCCCAGATCGCACCCCGAACACTATCGGGCAGCGACCAGGCCCCCAGGATCGGGGTGGCCGGAATGGGAGCTTGTTCGTCCTCATACTCACTTCCGCTCACCCCCGAACGAGCAGTTGAAACCCCTCCAAGCTTGCCGAAAATCGGGCCCTTCCTATGGGGTGCCCCCCCGAGATCCAGTCTAGTCGACTTTGGACGGTCTTCCGGGCATTCGCGGGCTGACCTGTGGACAGCCGAGGGAGCTGTGGACAGAGCCGCCGGCTGATTGGTCAGTTGTGGTAGTTGGCGGCCAGCACGGCCATGGCGGCGTTGTGGCCGGGGATGCCGCTGACCGCGCCGCCGCGTCGGGCGCCTGCTCCGCAGATCATGATGCGATCGTGTGGGGTCTCCACGCCCCATGTGCCGATCTCGGCGTCGGATTCGGCCCATGGCCAGGACAGGTCTCGGTGGAAGATGTGGCCGCCGGGCATGCCCAGTTCCCGTTCGATGTCCAGGGGCGTCTTTGCTTCCAGGCATGGGTTGCCGTGTTCGTCGCGTAGCAGGCAGTCCTCGATCGGCTCGGCTAGTACCGAGTTCAGTGCGGCCAATGTCGAATGTAGCGCCTGGTCCTTGGCGTCGGCGTTGCCGAACAGGCGGGCCGGCATGTGTAGGCCGAACAGGGTCAGCGTGTGTGCGCCTGCCGCGCGTTCGGCCGGGCCGAGGATGGACGGGTCGGTCAGCGAGTGACAATAGATCTCGCACGGTGGCACGCTGGGGATCCGGCCGGCCGCCGCTTCCGCGTACGCGGAAGCCAGTTCCGCGTAGCCTTGCCGTACGTGGAATGTGCCGGCGAACGCCAGTGTCGGGTCGGCTCGGGGGTCCGCCAGTCGGGGTAGCTTGCGCAGCACCATGTTCACCTTGAGCTGTGCGCCTTCCGGGGCCGGCTCCGTCGGTTGTTCGCCGAGCAGCTTCGCCAGGACCGCAGGTGCCACATTGGACAGTACGTGGCCGGCCGCGACCGTGTGTTCCTCGCCATCACGTACGTAGCCGACGAGGCCGTCCGGGTCCACAGAGCGGACTTCGGCGTCGGTCACGAGTTCCGCGCCGAAGCGAGTGGCCGACGCGACCAGTGCGTCGCGGACCGCGCCCATGCCGCCCACCGGCACATCCCAGTCGCCGGTGCCGTTGCCGATCACGTGGTACAGGAAGACCTTGTTCTGCCGCAGATCCGGCCCATCCGCCCGGACGAACTCGCCGATCAGCGCGTCGGTCAACGCCACGCCGCGCACCGTGTCGTCCGCGAACGTCTTCTCCAGCACCACGTTGATCGGCTCGTCGAACAGCGATCGGCAGGCGTCCTCGCCGACGAGCGCACGGACCTGCGCCCGGCTGGGCAGCGGTTCGGTCAACGTCGGGAACACGCGCTGCGCCACCGACGTCGTCATCCGGTAGAAGTCCTGCCACCGCTGGAACTCCGCGTCCGAGCCCGTCAAATGGCGGAATGACGTGCCATCGACGTCCGCGTCGTCCACCAGCAGGCCCGTCGGCGCACCGTCGCGGTTGACCGGGGTGTAGGAGTGGATTCTGCGGTGCCGCAGCTCGATCGACAGGCCCAGCTCGTCGATGATGCGGCGAGGCAACAGGCTCACCAGATAGGAGTACCGGGACAGCCGAACATCCACGCCGGCGAACGGCCGCGACGACACCGCGGCGCCGCCGACGCCGGCAGCCTTTTCCAGCACCAGCACGGAAAGCCCGGCACGAGCGAGATAACTGGCCGCGACGAGGCCGTTGTGGCCGCCGCCGATCACCACCACGTCACGACGATCGGTCATGACCGCCAGTCGTACCGAACGGGGTCCGACGGTGTCAACTCAGGTCGGCGACCCGGTGCTGCCGGGCCGAGCCGGCGCGCAGGCCGTCGAAGATGATCGCGAGCGTGCGTTCGCGCACCCGCCTGTCTCAGCCGCCGCGCAGCGCGCCCTGGCTGGCCGCGCCGAGCAACGCCATCACGTCGGCGACCCGCACGTCCTGCCGCACCGTGCCGGCGGCCTGTGCCAGTGCCAGCAGGATCTCCACGGCCTGCTGGAGGCTGCCGGCCTGCCCGGTGGCGCCGGTGAGCAACTCCACCACGGTTCGCTTGGTGGTGGCCTGCTCGACCACACCGCTGGCGAACTCGAACAGCGCGGTGCCCGGATGGGCCTCCGACGCGAGCATGCGGGCCTGTTCGGTGAGCCGGCCGCGCAGATCCAGCATGATCGCCGCCAGCAGGTCCCGCTTGGTCGGGAAGTGCCGGAAGACGGTGCCGATGGCCACGCCGGCCCGGCTGGCGACCTCCTCGGTCGACGCGCCGGCGCCCAGTTCCGCGAACACCGACCTGGCCGCCTCCAGGATGCGCAGCCGGTTGCGTTGCGCGTCGGCGCGCAGCACCGGCTTGACCACGATCAGCTCGTCCGTGTTGGTCATCGGCCAGCTCCCCGATATGTTAAGGTTCCTTACTAACTCTCAGTGGCTCTGTTCCTACTGGGAGTTGTAGCGGGGCGTCAAGGCGCCGTACGGCCGCATGCGCATCCCGCATAACGCGGATTCAGCGCGTCGGCGGGGCGGCCGTGGTGGCGCGGACGATCAGATGGGTGGGCAGGTCGAGTTGCGTGGTGGCGGTTTCCTTGTGGTCCAGTTGGCCGAGCAGCAGGTCCACCGCGCGACGGCCGGCCTCCTGGACCGGCATGGCCACCGTGGTCAGCGGCGGCGCGCACACCGCGGCGAAGACCAGGTCGTCGAACCCGGTGACACTCAACCGGCCGGGCACGTCGATGCCCAGGTCACGCAGGCGGGCCAGCACACCCAGCGCCATCACGTCGTTGTAGGCGAGGATCGCGGTCACGTCCGCGGCCACGGCGAGATCGGCCGCGTGCACGCCGCCGTCGTAGCGGGGCGGGAACGGGCCTAGTTCGACGATCTCCACGTTCCGCTGCCGCGCCGCCGCGCGCAGGCCGCGCCGACGTTCCCGGTTGGACCACGAGTTGCGCGGGCCGTTGAGGTACGCGCAACGTTCGTGGCCCAGATCGGCCAGGTGATCGACGATCTGCCGCATGCCGCCCGCGCTATCCATCAGGGTCGCGCCGATGCCGCGGATCCGTCGATTGAGCAGGGTGAGCGGCTGGTTCTCGGCGAGCGCGGTGATCAGGCCGTCCTTGATGCCCGGCGAACAGAGCAGGACGCCATCCACCTGCTTGGCCATCATCCGGACCAGTTCCTCTTCGGCCGCCGCGTCCTCGTCGGAGTCGGCGACCAGTACCGCGTAGCCGGCCTCGCGGGCTCGCGCCTGGACGCTCTTGAGCACGCCGGTGAAGAACGGGTTGCCCAGGTCGGGCACGACGATCCCGATGTTGCCGGTGCGGCCGGTGATCAGGCTGCGCGCGGCGGGGCTGGGACGGTAGCCCAACTCCGTGGCCACGGCGAGCACTCGTTCCCTGGTCACCTGGTTGACCAGGTGCGGCGAGCTGAGCGCGCGAGACACGGTGGCCACCGACACCCGCGCCGCTGCGGCGACATCGCGGATCGTGACCGGCACCTGTCCATGATAGATCAAGGGGTATTCATCGGATGATTCTTGACGTCAGACGTCAGGTGGAGTAGACCACAAGAAAACGTTTGTAGCCTGGTCCAGGCCGAACATCTGTCACGATCCACCTCGGTCCAGCAGGCGAAAAGTTCGTCAAACATCGGATGCTCTCGCAGAAGGGACTCTCATGTCACGGTTGACAGGGCCGCGCGGCACCGTGGCCGCGATGGCGGCCGTCGCGCTGTGCACTACCGGGATGGGTGTCGGTGGGCTGGCGCTCGCCGCGCCCGCGTCTGCGGCACCGGCCCCGGTGAACTTCTTCGTCGCACCCGGTGGCAGCGACGGCAACCAGGGCACCAGCGCCGCGAGCCCGTTCCAGACCCTCGCCAAGGCACAGAGCGCGGTGCGCGCCGTTGACCAGTCGACGGCCGGCCCGATCACGGTCAACCTGGCCGGCGGCGACTACCGGCTCACCGCGCCGCTCGCCTTCACGGCGGCCGACTCCGGCACGAACGGGACCATCACGTGGCAGGCCGAGGCCGGCGCCTTCCCGGTGATCAGCGGTGGCGCCCAGCTCACCGTTTGGAAACAGGTCAACGCCGGCAAGAACATCTGGGCCGCGCCGGCCCCGAGCGGCCTGGCCACCCGGCAGCTCTACGTCAACGGCACCCGGGCGACCAGGGCCACCGGCGCGCTGCCGGTCAGCGTCAAGCAGACCGCCACCGGCTACACGACGTCGTCGGGCGACCCGATGGCGAGTTGGACCAACCAGAGCCAGGTCGAGTTCGTCTACAAAGGCGGCCTCGGCGCGTGGACCGAACCGCGCTGCCCGGTCGCCTCGATCACCAGCACCACGATCACGATGGCCCAGCCGTGCTGGAACAACTCCACCAAGCGGGTGATGCGCACGGACGGGTCCGGCCGGACCGTGGAGCTGGTGGGCCGGCAGTCGATCACCGAGGCGCCGACGTCGGTGGAGAACGCCATGCCACTGCTGGACACGCCCGGCGAGTGGTACCTGGACGGCTCGTCGCACCAGGTCTTCTACATCCCGCGCTCCGGTGAGAACCTGGCAAGCGCGGACGTCGAGGCGGCCAGCCTGTCGACGCTGATGTCGTTGCAGGGCAGCACTTCCGCGCATGTGCACAGCATCGCGTTCCAGGGCATCCAGTTCTCCTACGCCACCAACACCATCCCGAACACGCCGACCGGCTTCTCGGAGATCCAGGCCACCTACACGATCACCGGCAGCAACGGTTTCGCCGTTCAGGGCCTGTGCACGTTCGTGTCCGGCGGCACGTGCCCGTACGGCGCCTGGACCAAGATGGCCGCCAACGTGAGCCTGACCAGCGACGACAACATCACCTTCGACCACGACTACTTCGTCCACCTCGGCGGCGCCGGCCTGGACATCGGCAATGACTCACAGCACGACACGGTGACCGCGAACGTGTTCACCGACATCTCCGGCAACGGCCTGGACGTCGGCGGCGTCGACCAGAACAATCCGCCGTCGGCCCAGCAGGTCGGCTCGATCACCGTGCAGGACAGTCACTTCTTCAACACGTCCGCCGAATACCACGGCGGCGTGGCCATCGACATCGGCTACGTGAAGAACTCCACGTTCGCGCACAACCAGATCGACCACACCCCCTACACCGGCATCTCGGTCGGCTGGGGCGGCTGGCCGGACAAGGTGAAGCTGCCCGCGGAACCGAACTTCTCGCACGCCAACAACTTCACCGACAACCTGATCTTCAACGTGATGTCGGACCTGTCCGACGGCGGCGGCATCTACACGCAGGGCATCACCGGCACGTCACTGGCCACCGGTGAGCACGTCACCGGCAACATCGTCCACGACAACATCGCGACCGCGGGCCACGGCCTCTACACGGACAACGGCGCCACCTTCGTCACGTTGACCGGCAACGCCGAATACAACATCCACTCCAACGTGTGGGGCAGCAACCACGTCAACTACACCCTGAACAACGGCACCGACGATCCGCTGGACATCGAGAACAATTGGTGGACCAATGGTCCGGCCAACATGAACTCCAAGTCCGTGCTGATCCAGAACAACCACAACATCACGTCGCCGAGCCAGATTCCGGCCAGCATCGTCAGCGCAGCCGGCATCGAGAGCGGCTCTACCGGCATCCTCAGCTGGAAGCCAGCGAAGTAAGGATAAGGACCTGGGTGGTGCGGCGGGCGGCGGGCAGGAACCCCGCCGCACCACTCAACCAAGCACTTCTTCCAGCGGCACGTCCGGATCACTCAGCCGAGCCGGATCAACCGGCTGCCCGGACCGGATCAATGCCTTGATCGGCTCGGTCACGTCCCAGACATTGACATTCATCCCGGCCAGCACCCGCTGATCCGACGACAGCCAGAATGCGATGAACTCGCGGGCCGAAACATCCCCCCGATACACGACCTGGGCATAGCCATCGGGCTCGACGTGACCCAGATACTCCATTCCCAGGTCGTACTGATCGGTGTAGAAGTAGGGCAGTTCGTCGTAGGAAGCGTCGTTGTCCAGCATCGCGGCGGCCGCGGTGGCCGGCTGGTTCAGCGCGTTCGCCCAGTGCTCCACCCGAATTCGCCGGCCCAGCGTCGGGTGCCATGCGTTGGCGATGTCACCGACCGCGAAGATGTCCGGATCGCTGGTCCGCAAGGAAGCATCGACCAAAACCCCGTCGGACACTTCAAGACCACAGGCTTCGGCGAGGCTGGTATTCGGCGCGGCACCAATGCCCACCACCACAGCGGAAGCCTCGATCACGGTGCCATCCCCCAGCCGAACACCGGTGACCTTGCCATCGACGGTCAGGATCTCCTCGGTACGCACACCGAACCGAAGATCCACGCCGTGTTCGGCATGCAGCGTGGCGAACACCTGTCCCAGTTCCGGCCCGAGCACCCGCAGCAACGGCAACTCGGCGAACTCCAGCACGGTCACCTCCGCGCCGGACTGCCGAGCCACCGCGGTGACTTCGAGCCCGATCCAGCCGGCGCCGATCACGACAAGACGACCAGAAAGCAACTGCCGGATCTCGGTCGAATCGTCCACCGTCCGCAGATAATGCGCCGCGTCCGCGCCGGCAATCGACAGCAGGCGCGGGCTGGAACCGGTGGCCAGCAACAGTTTGGTGTAGTCAAGGCGAGTGCCGTCGGCCAGTTCGACCTGGTGGCCCGGCCGGTCGATCGAGATGACCTCGGTGCCCAGCAGCAACTCGATCCGCTGCGATTCGTACCATTGCGCGTCGTGCACGAAGATGCTGTCCAGTTCGGCCTTGCCGGCCAGATAGTCCTTGGACAGCGGTGGCCGTTCGTATGGCAGATGTTCCTCGGCGCCCACCAGCACGATCCGACCGTCGAAACCCTGTTCGCGCAGTGCCTCGGCGGCCTTGGCGCCGGCCAGGCCGCCGCCCACGATGACGAATGATTGGACCATGGGCGAAGACTACTCAGCCGCGCCGACCCAGGCCCGTCCAGGCGAATCCGGCGCGGCGCAGGATGTCCGGGTCAAGCAGATTGCGCAGATCGACCACGATCGGCCTACGCACCACGCCGGCCAATGTCGACCAGTCCAGAGTGCGGAACTGTGGCCACTCGGTGAGCACCACGAGCGCGTCCACGTCCTTGGCCGCCAGGTACGGATCATCGACGACGACAACGGAGTCAAGCCCGGGACGGTCCGACGGAATCGCCGGGTCGTAACCGACGAGTTCGGCCCCTGCTTGGCGCAGCAGCGCGCACACCGCGAGGGCGGGGGAGTCACGCAGGTCGTCGGTGCCGGCCTTGAACGTCAACCCCAGCACGCCGATCCGGGTGTGCGAGAGCGAGCCGGTGCGCTGGCCGGTGACGGCGAGCCGGACCTTGTCCACCATCCGCTGCCGCTGCCGGGTGTTCGTGTCGATCGTGGCGCGCAGCAGCCGGAACTCGAAGTCGGCCGCGTCGGCGACCTGGAGCATCGCCTGGGTGTCCTTGGGCAGGCACGAGCCGCCCCAGCCGGGGCCGGGCGACATGGACGACTGGCCGATCCGCCGGTCGTAGCCCATGCCCTCGGTGACGTCGGAGATGTCCGCGCCGAGCCGTTCGCACAGTTCGGACACGGCGTTGATGTAGGAGAGTTTCATCGCCAGGAAGCAGTTGGCCGCGTACTTGACCAGTTCGGCGCTGGCCGCGTCGGTGAGCACGGTAGGCGCGCCCAGTCGCGCGTACAGCGAGGCGACCCGCTCGGCCGCGTCCTGGGACACCGAGCCGACCACGATCCGGTCCGGGTTGAGGAAGTCGTGCACCGCGGCGCCCTCGCGCAGGAACTCCGGGTTGCTCACCACGGCCACGTCCGGCCGGTCGATCAGTTCGGCCGTCCGCTCCGCGGTGCCCACCGGCACGGTCGACTTGTTCACCACGACGCTGTTGGGCCGCAGCAGGTCACGGACCTCGTCCACCACGGACTCCACCGCGCCCAGATCCGCCATGCCGCCCACGCCCATCGGGGTCGGCACGCACAGGAAGACCACCTCGGCACCGTCGTCCAGTTCGGCGATCGCGGATCGTGCACCCAGCACGAACGACAGCCGACCCGACGCGAGACCGGCGCTGACCAGTTCGGGCAGGCCGGGCTCCAGGATGTCCACCTCGCCACGGCACAGCCGGGCCACCTTGGCCTCGTCGACGTCCGCGCAGACGACCCGGTGGCCGAGCGACGCGAGGCACGCGCCGGTGGTCAAACCCACGTAGCCCGTACCGATCACCGCGATTCGGCGCGCGAACATCGTCCCACCTCACCCAACCTGTTCGTCGGCCGTATCGGCCTCGGTGTGCACTGTGTTGGCCCTGGCCAGACCGAAAAGTCCGTCGAAGACCGATACGTACGCCTGCGCCTGCGGGCGCCAGTCTAGTTCCCGCACCGCCCGCTGACGGCCCCGCGCGCCGAGTTCCGCCCGCCGGTCCGGCTCGTCCAGCAGCTTGACCAGCGCGTCCGCGAAACCGGCCTCGTCGCCCGGCTCGACGTACTCGACGCACTGCCCGCCGGACACGACGGTCTCGGTCAGCCGGTAGGCCACCACCGGCAGCGCGAACGCCAGGTACTCCATGGTCTTGTTCATGGTCGACACGTCGTTGAGCGGGCTGAGCGGATCCGGGCTCACCCCCGCCGACGCCGTCGACAGGTAGGCCGAGATCTCCGCCGGCCCGACCCGGCCGGTGAACTCGACGAACTCGTCAAGGCCCAGTGACGTGCACTGGTTCTTGAGGTCGGCGAGGCAGTCGCCGAAGCCGAGCAGCGCGAACCGCACGTCGGTGCGCCCGTGCCGCCGGACCACGTGCTCTGCGACCCGCAGCACCCCGTCCACGCCGTCCTGCGGGCCCATGATGCCCAGGTAGACCACCAGGTGCGTGCGCCCGGCCCGCAGCACCGGCACCGGCTCCGCCGGCCGCATCACGGACGTGTCCGGGCCGGACCGGACCACCGTCGTGTGCTCCTGGGGCACGCCGCCGCGTTGCCACGCGATCCGCTGGTAGGACTGGTTGGTCGAGATGACCCGGTCCGCGGTGCGGAACGTGCGCCGCTCCAGCCAGTAGAGGACCTTGAGCTGCGCCTTGCCGGCCAGTCCGGTCGGCTCGCCGAACCGGGACCGGAACACCTCGGGGTTCAGGTCGTGGTGGTCGAACACGAACCGGACACCGACGATGCGCCACAGCAGCGCGAGCGACCAGTAGATGTCCGGCGGATTGCAGGCCTGCATGACGTGGAACCGCCGCCGCCGGTGGACGGCCAGCGTTTTCACGGCGGTGCGCAGCCAGCAGTAGGCGAACTCCCATACGTAGCCGAGGAATCCGTCCGCCTGGCGCGGCGGCGCGTACTTGTGGATGTGCACGCCGTCCAGCAGTTGGTAGGCGGGGTCACCCGGTCCCTTGGGGCAGATCACCGACACCTCGTAGCCGGCCGCGGTCAGCGCCTGGCATTCCAGCCAGACCCT
>Ga0137385_10006711_pt1 | contig 10140 bp, 16 predicted proteins | sample SagtaG_FD_104921 | JGI IMG/M metagenome (GOLD analysis project Ga0137385, IMG submission 104921) | Vadose zone soil microbial communities from Sagehorn Ranch, Mendocino, California, USA - Sage2_R_80_16 metaG | ecosystem: Environmental > Terrestrial > Soil > Vadose zone | place: USA: California... | reverse complement strand
TCATCTGGTAGTCACTCAAAATGACATTTAGTCATTTGGTAGTCAATTGACCCCCACCTGACTACTTGTGACTACCACCTGACTACCACCTGACTACTGGCTGACTTGTCCTTTTTTACTGAGAGTGACATATGAGCGCAATACGAGCGCTGATGGACTAATGGTTGTGATTGGATGATAGCATGGGCACTGCCTCGTAGGTATGCCTAGGCCCTTATTGCAGAGTCTGGACTCCTTATCTTGTGAGTCATATGGATACTTGGTTCCTGACTATATTATGCTGCCTTGTCATTGGCTGGCTATATTAGGGTTCATGATTGGAGAGGAGCTTCAAAGCTGCCTCATAGATGTATATAAGCAAGGCTATTATGACTCATAGTCGTTAGCTTTGATATCTTGTGCAATCCCCTAGTAGTCACAGATAGTCTTAAGCAGATCCCTTTTTGCCACTTCCCTTTCCTCCATAGTGTGCAGTTGTTGCCCTTAACTTGGGCTTATATCATTGTTGCTTTGTTATCGTTTGCCTTGTGTGCTAGGAAGAGCCTCAAGAGGTCAATCGTACAGAAGTGTACACCAAGAGAACATCGCAAGTCACGGTAGACGTCTGGTGGGAACGTAACACCTGGAATAGTGAGAGGGCACACATGCGAATGTGCATGAGAAAGAACAAGATTATGTGAAGCTGAAGCTTCAGAAGCCCTGAGCCTAGGGTGGCCCTAGGTCCTCTCAACTCAAATGATGGTGGCAAGATGCATGACTGTGCGACTATGTTGGGATGTGACTAAGTTAGCTCTCACAGATCTCACACTTGAACCTGTCTTTTCCAGACCCAACTGATGTCTACAGTCACAGAAAAAGGAAGGCACCTCTCCTTCAAAGTGCTGTCGACCCCATGAACTTTGGCAACTCATCTTCAATGTGATCCCACTTATCTGGTATTACATTTCTGCAGGCTCAACTGTCAGAGCAAACATGTGGTGCATTTTTCGTGGGCATCCTTCTACGCATCAGCCACAATGATAATGATGCATGATCCCACAGTCTTCCCGGAACCAGACCAGTTTTATCCCGAATGCTGGCTCTCCCTGGGCACACTTGCTTTCCCAAACCAAGCATTTGGCTTTGGGGCATGACGGTGTCCTGGTCTTTTCTTCACCATCACAGGTGTGCAGTCGACGACGGTGGGAGTACTGGCCACTTTCGACGTCACACCCACCAAGGATGGTCCTCCCAAGGAAACACATTTGTCAGGGTTTGTATCGTGCGTCGCCTCCAGTTCCGTTCCACAAACCAAACAAAAACTGATGGGCAGTTGATTGTAGGTATGTAAAGATTTTCTGTTGCTATATCTGACTGCATTTGGAGGCAGCGCCTTCGCTGGTGTGGACTTCGCCTGCGGTGCTGCTTTGTCATTGTAGACTTCAAGATGTCTGCACTCTTCTTTTGCCATAACTGTGAATAAAGATTGGTTCTGACTTGAGGACACCTCTTTCAGTAGTGGGTGAAATAAGATCTAAGGGCTGAGAAGCTGCCCCCCACACTCAACCAAGGCCTCCAGAGTGTGGCTCGCCTCTGAAGCTTGGATGCCCAAGCATCATAGTGAACTATGTCAGCTCCGCCTGCAGGATACTGTGAGCACCATACACCTAAGCCTTTGATGTCGAAAGCACGCTGTTTCATGTGGTGTCTGTTTTTCCCAACAAGCTATTAGGAAAAACAGACACCACATGGCAACCCTTCCCATTTTGCTTGTGCCTTGCCTTTGTCAACAGGTTGCAGTATATCCAGGCCAATTCCTGAGCATCAGAAATTGTACGACGTGAACTGGGGAAATTCATTCGCATCCAGAGTCGACGCATCATCTTTTGGTGATGCATATATCTGTTGCTGGACAAATGCATTCTCTCCACTGAGCGCAAACATGATCCAAACAATTGGGATGGTGAATTGTGGACTGTCTTCTTTTCTGGACAACTTGCAAAACAGAAAGTCGTTGGCACTAAATGCGGCTGTGCCATGGACCATCAGTGTGACAAGATATGGACGCACATGAACTTCCTGTTGATATGGCTTTATCAGGTGGGTAAAATGTGTCCTTGGTTTTTCAGAACACTCCCCAAACTTTTGCATTTGAAAAGTCAGTGCGATGTACAGAAGGTGATGAATCCAACAAGATAATGAAATGTGTCACCTCACCCTGGCTTTCATAAGAAATCCACGTGAAGGTCAATCAGCAAGTGAGACGGGATCATTTTAAGGGTCAGTTCCTCGTTGTCGTTGCTGTTGAGTGAGCAGTTGTCCTCATCAAACGATGGACGGCACACCCCCACTACATTTGGTAAAAACGAGAACCTCTCTTCCTTCACCTGCTCCTCATCAGATCAGTTTTGATTCTTTTGGTGAACCATACCCAGCCATTCAGTAAGTGGGTCTTAGTGACCTACAAAATCATTACCAAACTGGACGTCAAGTGGAGCGCTAGGAGGCTCATAGCTTCACAACCTGGTGACTGTTCGTGGAGCAAGAGCCTGAGCACCTTGATTGGGAATGCCACATTGGTGAACTGAGCCTGAGGGGGCCCTGCGTTGCACAATGAAGCCATAGTGCCCTCCTTTGAGACTCCAGATCTCCTATTCTCCAACTCTTGTCTTCGAATCCATCACGATCGTACAAGATTTCGTTGAACAAGTCATGCGATCGTGTAAAGATCCAAAGTGTTCTCCATCGTAGTTGTGATGATAATGCTGCATTCAACTTCGACAACAACTGCTCATACTGAGGGTCACTCAGAGGATAGTAGTGTGCAATGGGTGGTGTGCTGATTCGAGTTGGTTGGAAAGAAGCCCTGGAATGTTGTCGCGTTCTTGCACTCAGTGGAGAGCTGATAGTGAAACAAGAAAGGCATCTTGTTGCTGTAGTAGCGAAACTCACTGAATTTCTGCAACCCAAGTCACCACCAAGCTTTATTGACATCTACAGCAAATGAATGCCGAAGCATTGAGAACATATCTAACAGGGAATCATTGACAACAGTATGGCACCACAGCCAATGATCACAGTCTTATACCTCGCTTTCAGTGGCTTGCACCAACAAAGCTACTGCTTCCAAACACAGTCAGATATAACACTGGAATGGCTTTGAATACCTACAATTGACTGACCATCAGCTCTTCATTCGTCTTGTGGAACAAGAGGTGGAGCAAAGCAATGCACAACACAATTCCCAACGAATATTCCTCTGGCAGACTGTCCTCAGTGGGTGCTGTTACGTTTCCGCCCAAAGACACTTACCTAATGGTTATGACTACATGGGTAAGCGGTACTTAGTTATGGACTTATCATCAGTTAGCACAAGTATCACAAGTACGATATTATGACTCGATCCTAGGATAGCGGTAGTAGGGTTCTGGTTCAAGAGGCGCTTCAAAGCCCTCATCTTGTAGTACTTAAGATGTCATTGTAGAAGACCTAGCTCTCCAGCTTGGTCTTCTTGAATCACCACCATCTTCTCTATCTCTTTGCCTTGACATGCTCAAAGGGGCTTTCCGTATCAACTCATGATTCACATTGTGACCAGTGTCTCGTGTCCAAGTGCCTTCGGACCTTGTGACCATCGTATCATGTGACTAACAAGAGTCTGTGTATACTCATCGCAGCTAAGTTGTATTGTGCACCAGTCCAGGAACCTACATCAAGGTTCACGTTCAGTGGTAACGTAACATTAAGACCAAGCTCTCCTCATCGTGGTGTGCATTACTACCAGAGAACGTTGGGTTTTCGCACCCTACTCAATTGAAGGACAAGGAGAACGAGACGTACCCCTCATATACCTCAAAACAGCAAGGTGGAGAACCGTCCAAGGGAGTACAGGGTATTTTGTCAATATTCCAACAAGGCCATCACAATATTACCCTGTTGAGTTCAACCACAACTTCGTGTGTTGGACTGAGATTGTTTGGAATGCACCCAATAACAGGTGGGACGTTACAAGACCAACAGGACCAGACTACAGGTGCGACATATTCGAAGACAAAGTACAAACAGCAGGACAAGTAGAACCAATTGACGGACAGCCTATCCCAACACCAAGAACCCCTGCACCATCTACAGAAGACAAAGAAGAAAGAGGAAGTGATAACTCCGAGAATACAGTTGAATCAGGAATACCAGGAAACACTACTGAAGAAGAACACTTGGCCAAACTAGCTGAGTCCATTCATATCAATCCACCAGCCATGGCTACGATGATGGAAGCGGTAGGAACGGAAGAACCAACCTACCTCAGATGAGAAATCACAGATGAAATAAACCCCTACACAGGGCACAGGACAAGACGCGTGGCTAACACAGTTGATGATGAAGCAGCGCTAAGGTGAGCTCAAGAACTGGATAGACCCGACCCACCTAGTGGCAGACCAGAAATACTCCCGAAGTTACCACCTATCCACTTACCACAAGATGACAGACCAGCAAGAGGATTCCCAGGTGGAGGATTTCCTGGCGGAGGAGGATTTCCCAGAGGTGGAGTACCCAGAGGAGGAGGAGGATACCCCAGAGGAGGTGGAGGCCCACCAGGAGCAGGACCCCTGGGAGGAGGATGGGGACCACCACCCATCCAAATGCCGCAACCTCAACAAGGAAAGTTGGTGGGAGAAACACCCACCATTTATGACAGGGACAGGAAGAACACACAACTATTCATCAACCAATGGGAGTTGTATTGGGGGGTAAACAACGATAACCCTCTCATGATTAATCCATATCGACGAGCTATGTTCTTCCTCACCTACATCAAAGGAAGTCGCGTTAATGAGTGGGTGGTAGCCGTGAACCAATGGTTGATGAGACAACTACAAGGGGGAATAGCAAATACAGACGAAAGACTATGGAACGAGGTAGCAGCCTCCTTCCACTGACGGTTCGCAGACAACCTTGTGAAAGAAAAGGCACAAAGTAGCCTTCGCGAAGGCATCAAGATGAAGGGAGAAGATATTGACTCCTATATAGCCAAATTCAAAGAAGCCATTCGAATGGCCAAATACCGATTCGACATTCCACAAACCATCAAGACCTTCACTGAAGGGCTGCCCACAGGACTGTACCAAAAGGTGCTTGAGTACGACAGGCCTTGCTTGTATGAGCAATGGAAACAGGCAGCCATCAACCAACAACAGTTGTACATGCACATGAAAGCAAGGTTGTGAGCCCACCAAGGGGGCACCCTGAAGACCCAACCCCAATCCAGAGGATGGGCACCAACACGCCAATTACCAAACCCAAATGCCATGGATACCTCTGCAGGAAGAACAAGAGGAAGGATCACAGGGAGCGAAGAAATGAATCCGGCAACAATGCCGCGAGGGGGATATATCCCTCAAGGAGGATTCCTCCAACAAAAATGAGGAGGAGGAAGACAGAGAGATTTATGCAAAGTTGAGTGCTACACATGTCACAAAAAGGGACATCTGAGCTGTAACTGCCCCCAACATACCTGGAACCGAACCAATCAACCAAACTGGACGCCACGTCCAAGTCAAGGACGAGATGCAATAGTAGACAATCGAAACATCGACGATGAAGAACAAACTATTGTCGCACAATCATCTACCCAAACTCCACAACAGCAAGCAGACACATGGCTCCGAGGAATGGCAACTGCAGGAGAAGACGTACAGGAACTGGTCATGTGAGACCTTGTAGGAAGAGAGGGTTTTCAAAATGCCTGAACCCATCGGCCTGGGTAAGGGCAGTCCATAAGTTCAATTCTGTAATAGTGACTATGCGATTCTGATCCATGCATATCCCTGTCTCTATCAGAACCAGTAACACAATGGCCAACATCAAAGCACTCATAGACTCTGGAGCAACCGACTGCTTCATGAGCGAAGGTTTCATATGAAGGATGAAACTAGGGAAGAGACCCCTCCAAAAACCACAAAAAATATGGAACATTGACAACATGGCCAATCAAGCTGGACACATCACACACTACGTAGATCTCAATATACAAACCAACGGGATCAGAAAAACAATATGCTTTCTCATCACAAATATAGGAAGCGAAGACATCATACTGGGATACCCCTGGATGGCCGCCTTCGAACCACAGTTCACTTGGGGACGTGGTGTTATCAACGAACAAGCGTTGCCTATCATCATTTGGTCAGTTAATCCATCAATCCCTGGAAAAGAACCGATAATAGCTCAGATGCGAGGGACACCAGAAGAACACTACCTACAAGCCACAACTTCTACGGAATTAGCCATCAAAGTGCAACAGTATACAAAAAAGGTGAAAGTCCCCAGCGTATACCACCAATTTGCCAAAATATTCAGCGAAGAAGAATCAAAACACTACCCACTGAAGAGAGCCTGGGATCATGCCATTGAATTCAAGAAGGACACCCCGGACGTGATTGATTGTAAAGTATACCCCATGAACCAAATCGAAGACAAGGCCATACAAAAATTCCTGTGCGACAAACTTGAAAAAGGATATATTCGTGAGTCCAAGTCACCATTTGCATCATCATTTTTCTTTGTGCGTAAAAAGGACGGCAAGTTACGACCCGTACAAGATTATCGAAAGATCAATGCGATTACCATATGTAATCAATATCCTCTTCCTCTCATTGCAGACCTCATACGTGATCTGAGCAATGCACACATCTACACGAAGCTCGATGTCCGCTGGGGGTACAATAATGTGCACATTTGTGAAGGCGACAAAAAGAAGGCTGCCTTCAAAACATGATATGGGCTCTTTGAACCAACAGTCATGTATTTCGGACTCACCAACTCACCGGCGACCTTCCAAACGATGATGAACTACATCTACCAGGATGTTATTCTCAAACACGAACCTCTCGGAACGACAATTCGTGTCTATATGGACAACATCGGCATCGCAACCCAAACTAACCTTGCAGATCACCAACACGCCGTTCACAACATCCTCCAAGTGGCACAACTGCACGATCTCTACTTCAAACCTGAAAAATGCCTATTTCACGCATCTTCCATGGATTACCTGGGGGTAATCCTTGAAAAGGGGGTGACACAAATGGATCCTGCAAAAATCGCAGGCATGGACACGTGGCCAGTACCACAAACTGCAACAGAAGTACGAAAAGTGCTTGGATTTTTCAACTTTTACTGCCCCTTCATCAAAGACTTTGCATTCATTGCAAGACCACTACACAAACTCATGCGCAAGGATCAAGAATGGCATTGGGGACCAGAAGAGCAGAACGCCTTTGACAAGCTAAAACAATAAGTAACGTCAGAACCAGTACTGGTGCACGCCAAACTGGATGATCAATTTGAACTAGAGGTGGATGCTTCAGGATACGCAGTAGGCACAGTACTCTTGCAACGAAAAGAGGATGGTAAAAAGCACCCTATAGGGTACTACTCAGCCACGCTCAATGAAGTGCAACGTAACTACGATATCTATGACCTCAAGCTACTAGCCATTGTCATGGCACTCAAAAATTAGAGGCCTCTCTTAGCGGGATCCCCTCACAAGATCATTATATACTCTGATCACCTCAATCTACAATATTGGAGACTGCCACAAAGGATATCAAGGAGGGTAGCTAGGGAAGTCTTGGAGCTGTCAGAATATGACTTCAAGATACGTCATCTCCCTGGAAGATTAAATGGAAGGGCTGACGCACTATCAAGGCGACCAGGGTACAATCAAGGGGAAGATGACAACAAAGACATAATCGTATTACCCAACTGCGTCTTTGCAAGAGCAAGCGGAGTAGAATGTGCGCCACCAATGCGAAGAATTATTGCACAAGAGGAAATGGAACCTACGGATCCAGTGTATCAACAAGATGAAAGCCTGTTGAAACCATGGATCGATGCCCATCAGCTAAAAAGAATAGAAGGAATATGGTATAAGGATGGACGATGCATGGTAACAGGCAACGTGGAACACAAATGACTCTTCATACAAGCCCATCACGACACGCCAGTATACGGACACCCAGGGATCAACAAAACGTACCAGCTGACAAGCCGAAGATACTGGTGGCCAAGTATGCGACAAGAGGTGATGGAATACGTCAAAGGATGCGCCAAATGCCAAAGGAACAAAATCAACACACGACCAACCAAAGCCCCATTATCACCGATATTTCCCATATGCGAAGCTATGCCATTTGAAATGGTCATGCTCGACTTCATCACTAAACTACCGATTTTGCAGGGATACGACTCGATACTCACTGTAACTGACCACAACTGCACGAAAGCTGCGGTGTTCATCCCGTGCAAAGAAAGTATAACTGCTGAAGAGACCGCAGGACTAATCGTCCAACACATATTCCCTCGATTTGGACTTCCACTCAAATTCATCAGTGATAGGGACCCAAGGTTCGCCTCCAAGTTTATCAGAGGGCTATGCAAAGGCACAGGAATGGCGCAAAATATATTGACAGCATATCATCCTCAAACAGATGGACAGTCGGAACGCACCAATCAATGGCTAGAACAGTATCTAAGGTTCTGGGTCAATGAATGGCAAGATAACTGGCATGCGTATCTACCCCTCGCCGAGTTCGTGCATAACAATTGGCCTAATGAGACCATGGGAGAGTCCCCTTTCTTCACCTTATATGGGTTTAACCCACAAGCTGACTGGATGGATAAGCCATCTCCAATACCACAAGTGGCGTTGAGGCTAGATCAGTTCAAAAGGGCAAGACAGCATGCACAAGAACTGATGATCAAAGCGCAGCAGTCATGGGTCAGGCACAAAGATACACCCAAATATCAAGAAGGCGACCTTGTATGGTTGGAAGGATGTCACCTATGCACAAATCAGCCTACTGCCAAGCTTGCACCCAAGAGACATGGCCCCTTTCCTATTGTTCAGGTGATGTCTCCTGTCAACTATCGATTAAAACTTCCCACGCAGTGGAGCATTCATGATGTATTTCACATCAATCTTCTCACACCCTACCAAGAGACTGATCTCCATGGATCAAACTATTCGAGACCAGCCCCAGACCTGGTCGATAACGAGGAAGAATATAAGGTCGAGAAGATTCTAGACTCTCGGCAGTTTGGCAGAAGACGCAAGACAATATCTCATCAAATGGAAGGGATACCCTGACTCAGATAACAAATGGGTAGATAAGAAAGACATACATGCACCAGAGGTGATAAGGGAGTTTGAAGATCGAAACTCTGCCAGAGGGACGCATATAAACAAGGGACACACAGGCGAGTACCACATCCCCTCTTCTACACCTCTTACATCCCTTGCCAACAAACTCCTCTCTCATATGACAGATGTCAACAACTACTACCTCAGCTCACCGGAATGAATCTTTGGAGTTGAGCTCAAGTCGGGGCTCATCACCCTCCCTGAGGCGTGAGAACTCTGCACCAAGAAGTATATCCAACCTCACATCACCGACAAAAACCTTCTCGTCGCTCCCCTCACTGAGGACAAGCTGGCATCAGTCCTACTCGTCTTTTCAGACCTCGACATGAGGCCAATGCCCACGCATGCACTATCACCCATGGTGCGACGACTGTCAGACCCTGATGGAATGGGAGCAACCCCCACCCATCAGGCAGATGTCAGCTCAATCGATACCAACATTTGGGGACCTAAAATGGCCATGCGGGAGAAATCCCACTACTGGTCCCTTTTCAGGAGGTCAAACACATCACAAGAGGCCATCAAGAAGGTCATCTCGATGTGGAGAGAAGAGCAGTTCGCAAGGGCGGTTGCCAAACGAAGCGCCATGTTACGATTCTGGACACGTTTCTTTCCTTCCACTTCATTCCATCACATTCCATTACGTGCCACCCCCATGACTCATACCGCTTACGGACTGCTTACTGATCCATGACGTATTGGCTGACTGATTGTTCCATATGACGTCACTACGACGTCACTATGACGCACGCTTACTCATGTACGATAGCTATGACTCATTCCTAGGATCTGAGTAGTAGGATCGCGTCATGTGTTTGTCCTAGACAAACACCGGACTGTACTATATAAACCGTAGTCTACTTAGCTTGTACAGTAGACTCGATATCTCTCGAATCACAGCGTTTACTCGAATCTCTAGGACAGTCACCCTTTGCCCTCCCTAAGGGTGCGAGAGAGGG
>Ga0137385_10006706_pt1 | contig 10143 bp, 6 predicted proteins | sample SagtaG_FD_104921 | JGI IMG/M metagenome (GOLD analysis project Ga0137385, IMG submission 104921) | Vadose zone soil microbial communities from Sagehorn Ranch, Mendocino, California, USA - Sage2_R_80_16 metaG | ecosystem: Environmental > Terrestrial > Soil > Vadose zone | place: USA: California... | reverse complement strand
GATATGCCGCGCTGGGTTCAGCCCCCAGATGTGTTCTGCCAGTACCTTGGAGAGCGGACGCCAGTCGCGGTCAGAGAGATAGGTTGTTACCTGCTCCTGGGCAACCTTGAAACCGCGCTTCTGCTCCAGATCTATTACCGCATCAATGCCCTCGGTCTCTTGAATGACCTGCCAGAGCAGCGCTGCCAGCGAAATTTCCTTGACCTCTTTCCCCGTCTGCTCTAGCCGGATTTTCAGCTGCTTTGCCTGGCGGCGTAGCTCCCATTCCTTCTCTGGCTCATAGTGCAGAATGGCAAAGGGCAGATCATGATACACGCTGATCCGCATGGGCACGGCCTTGAGGTCGCTTTCCAACAGGTCAATGCGCTCTTCGAGCGAGAGCATGGGCATACTCCTCCAGGGTGGCTGCTGGGAATGCGATGCGAATGACCCGCCCGGCAGCATGATATTCCAACAGTTGCTCTTGATGGGCCTCAAAGAAGAAATGCTCTACTGCCTGCTCAGAGAGGAAAAATACCTGCCAGGCTGGGTGATGCAGCAGACGATCACCCGACCGCTGCGTGCGGCTGAGCAGAAAAGCCAGAAAAGCGAACGATGTGACAGGCAGATAGAGCAAAGCCAGCCGCTTTTTCACCTGCCCCTGTAAGAGGTGAAAGTCTCGGAGCGTCGCAAGAATACTGCGAGCCGCGCGATTTGTTGTCACCTCTGTCCAAGTGCCTTGGGTCTTACCACCCGCCATCTGCTTGCGGAGCCAGTCCTCAATATCTGTAACGTAGATCTCTGGCTGCCCCCGACCGATAAGCGGCGCCAGCACTTCGGTCACAACTGCATACAAGAGGGGGTCAGCTTGGACGGTGAGAAAATAGAGGATAGGATCAAGCATGGTTGCGGGCATGTCTGCCTGTACCAGGGTTACCAACGCCGCCAGAACCTGTGGGTCGCCAAGATAGCGTTGCTTAAAGATCGCCAGTATCTCGGCGACGCGGGACCGCGAGGCTTTGCCAAAGAGGTTCTCCTGCTGGATACGGCGTAGATTGGCCTCGACATCATCTGAGAGGATCCAATGTGCCAACAGGAGCTTGGTATCAGGCAACAAAGCGCCAGCTCTGATGATCTTGCTGGAATACGGCGCAGCGTTCGCAACCATGCTTGATTGCTCCTCCAAGGGTAAGTAGGGGTCTGAGGAAGCAGTGCCCCATAGGCGTCAAGTTAAGGAAGGATGAGCTTCTGGTGAGAAGCCGACGAACCCGCATGAGAAGCGACATCAGCAATGGCGTCTTTCTCGTTGACGGACAAGGGAAGACCCCTGCGAATGGGCGACGAATGGGTCGCGTCGATGCGCTTGTCAGGGCGATTCATCGTTTACCTCATCTATTCTTAACTTGACGCCTATGGGGTCTGAGGAAGCAGTGCCCTGGCACCATCCCCACCTACTCCCACCTATTTCTGTACCCCCTATAGTACATGAGACAATCCATAAATGCAACTGTTGATATCGCTCCCCATGTGACTACTTCCATCGACACCTTGTACATTGGGTCCTCGGCGCAACGGGCTGGAACTCGACCGCGAGAGTCGCTCTGGATGTTTCTCGCGTATTACTTTTTAGTCATCCCTATCCAAGTTCTGACCCGGAAGGAGTAGAGGAGTCTCCGGCTTCAAGGGCACTCTTGATCTCAGGGTGACGTTGCCAGAAAGCATCGAGTTCAGCTTGATGGTGAAGATAGACCTCACGTAGATGCTCATTTTTCCGTGCAAAATACTGCTCACGCTCTGACTCTGAAAGATCCTTGATTTGTCCCCAGACCTCTTTGACTTGCACCCAAATCTCCTGAGGTGTGCTGACTTCTTTCGCCACTGCTGGAAGTTCTTGCTGCAGGGTAAGGTAGAAGACTTTGAAGGCGCGGAGCCGAGGAACTTGTACCCGAAACATCTCCGCAAGCCCATCCATGTTGTCGGCATAGCCATGATTCCCAACATTCGCGCCGAATTCCCATGTTTCAGCTCAAAATCTGCCCACATTTCACGCTTTTTACCACTTCGCTAACGCTTGATTGCTAGTATTCGGTTGTTAAAGTGCTACTACTGGCGCGAATCTCTCGGGGTCCACGTTACCTTCATCTATGCCGTGGGCATAACCAACTGAGCGGTATTCGTGCTCGGTGTTGGTCAGGCCTTCAGCTCCTCTTGTTATGCTGTTGGCATAGGTTCATGTGGTGCTGGCGCGTTCGCCCCCGGAGAGAGATCGCGAACGAGAGCATTGAACTTTGGTTGTCCTGACTGGGTCAGTAGCCAGTTCAGAAAGTCATCCTCCTTCTCGAACAAACCCGCTAGCAGTTTAGCATCTGCAGCTACTGTGGGGTGACCCTCTCGCGGGATAATGATCGTCTCTCTAACTCGGGTGCCAGGTATGAGGCATCGAACCGCAATGCCACTGGCTTGCTCGATCCTAGCGCGGCGAGCAATTAGAGGAGTCTGCGACGCTAGCAAGAGTCTTGGCGACAGGATCACGCCTGCTAGGTTGGGAGAAGTTGTCAGTGTGCCTTGCAAGTATGAGGACAGGAAATCAAGCCGTTGTTCCGTCGATAGATTCGCAAGTTCCGAGAACTGCCACAGTCCTGCGCGTTCCTCTATGCGTACCCAAGGCGGAACCGCTCCTTGGTACTCGACGTTCTTCTCGTCCAAACACTCCGACAAGAGATCGAGTCCTGGTGGAGGAACTGGAGCGCTTTCCAGAAGTGTTACCCCTACTGGAGGGACTTCCTTCGAGACCTTCAGGCGCATCCCCCTTTCTGGGTCCTCGACCCACTGTTCCGACCCACTTCGGTGCGTTTCCTGTGCAGCTTTTTCGAGCCTTTGACGTAGCTGGGAGATCTTCTGCATCGGAAGAGGTTCGCCGGTCTTCCCAGTGATGTACACGGAGTACTGGAGTTCTAAGTAGCCTCTAAGCCGAACCATATAGTGGAAAAACCTTTCACTCAGCTGCTCTGCGCTGAGTTGGTACCGAAGACGCGCCTCTATGTATAGGTGCTTTTGGTCATGTACGAAGAGGACATCTCCAGGCTTGCCTGTAACAAGCGGTGGCTCTAGTTGCGCTTGCCATCCTTCATGCTGCCCTAAGCATGCTGTATCGAGTTGCAATTGAGCGTGTGCCCACCACTCAAGTGTTAGGTTGTGGCGCAGCTGCCTCATTAAGCCGCTATTGGCAGGCTTAATGAGTTCAACCTGGGCTGCGAACTGTATTAGGTTCGCATAGTCCCAAGGGATGGGTGAACGCGAGAAGAGAGGCCAGAGACCAAGTGCTTCAAGCAAGGCGACGTTTTTCTGGTTGCGGAGGAAATTTGGTCCTAGGGAACGTTCAAGGACGCTCACAGCCCAACGCCCAACGCTCCGACCTTCCGTGGTGAGATACTCGTTTTCATCTATCCACAGAGACCAGATATCCCATGTCCACGATCTTTTACCTTCCATTGCGTCTACAAATGCTTGGTGCTGAGCGATCTGCTGCCTTCGATCAGTGTCCTCTGCTTGGTTACTCATTACATGCTATTCCCTTCAATGGTAACGTTCCTGTTCAAAACTGTGTTTTCAACATTTCTCGCCATGCCTCGCGAAACGTCTTTAAGGTGTCATAAATTAAAGGTAGTATAGAGTAGCTTCTCCCCATTAAATTCTTGTTTGAAGGGACGTTGAAGGTATTGTCTGATCTCCACTTCACGTGATTGTGCTTCCTGCAGGGATAGACTCGAAATTTCGGAGGTTTTCGTTATACCGAGAGAGTTGAACGAGGTTCCCATGCGAAATCCTGCTCCTGTGGTTAACCACCAACGGTCATGCACCGGTGACTCTTGCCTTGTCTTCATTCCAACCACCACGATTTCCGTTGAGGGAGGTTGCTGGTCTGAAACCCTTGATATCCAGTAATCACGATACGCCTCTTCCCACGGTATTTGGAGTCTAAGGTCCATCTGATGTTTTCTACTGGTGAGAATCTGAACCTTACACTCAGGGTTGACCGCGTTCAGCAGATTGAGGGCTTCCAGGTCAGGAGGACCAAAGTGCGCATCGCAGATGATGAGGAAGTCTCTGACTTCGTGCTCAAACCAGTCGCGTAATATCTCTAGTGCCGCTTCCCGGCTACCTGGCCGGATAATAATGCTGGGAGTTTCCGGAAGTTGTACGCTGTAATCTCTCGCCCTCTTGATCTGTGCCGAGGAGCGTGCTGCCATCTTTTCTGCCAGCTCCACTCCCAGTAGGGTCGCGAAAAAGATCGAACGGAGATGGGTTTTCGCCTGATCAGTGTGCGCGAAACGTCTGATCGCGTTTTCAATGGCCCAAGCAAAGATAGGGTAGGTCTGATCGAGCGGGTGTTTCGCGGCGACCTGGATGAAGTCACGCGTATGCTCAATGCGCACCGTCGTGATTCTCCCGGCGTTCAACGCGCCCAAACACATCCAGGCGGCCTGGGCATACTCTTCTACAGAAGACGTTTCATTGGCCTCAGGCTGCACGGCCTGCTCCATTCTACTCTTGGCCTCTAAGATGCGCATGCGTTGTTTCAACTCTTCTCTGGCAGGGTCATCGTCTATGCGCGAAGCCATCAGTGCTGCAAAATCGGGGTCGAGCCGGTAGGCCAGGTCGATCAGCTTCCGCTGGGCCCGGTGTAGATCCGGATCAGCCTGGTTTGCTGCGCAGCTCATAGCCGCTTCTATATACTGTCTCGACAAAGAGGAGTCGATGCCCAGCGACATCGAAGCGAGAAGTTGATACTTCTGCACCTTTTCTAAATGCACGGGGATGGTTTCGATAATCATCCCTGCTTCTTTAAGCACTTCTCGGTAGTGCGAAGATTCCCTGGGCATAAGGACCGCAAGAGTAGACAACACGAACGCCTTGTCCGCGAGATTGGGAATCTGCCGGGCCTGGTCAAGAAGTGCGAGCCATACTTCTTGTTTCGCCCGCTCAATCCGGGCAATTTGAGCGCGGCCAATGATAGCATAGCCTTCGTGTTGGATGTACCGAGGGCTGGGAAATTTGGTAGCAACGATCTGGCGGAGATGTTCGGCGATATCCTGTTGCTGTTGTCGAGAAAAATGGCCTCTCTGGCGGCCGACGATGACGCTGTCGGTAATATCGTCGATCACGCTAAAGATAATTGCATCATTCTCCATACGGATCAGCAAGGTGCAAAGCTCGATGACTTCGTCATACGTCAGCTTATAGTCATGTCCCCAAAGTGCCTCAAAAGGTTCGGATGGAGGGATTTTCTGCACGATGAAGGAGCAAATCTGCGCATAAGCCGCATCTCTCTGTGGTTGAGGGAGCGAAGCGACTTGCTCTAACGCCGTAAGCGGGTGCGCACAATAAAGAGCAGAGGCAACGGTGGACAGGGTGCTCTTGTATTTCCCAGTGTTGGCTGAGCGCATATCTTCCAGCAGCGGTTTCACATGCTCATCGACGATCTGCTTGCACTCTTCGGGGTGGTGATAGGTGTAGTTACGTAGGGCCAGATCCGCCCACAGTTTTGCACGCACCGCAAAAGATGGCACACGATCGATGTAGTCGGCGAGATGCTCTCTATCGCCCGCACTGAGTAAGTCCTTAGAGAGGAGTCCACAGGAAGCGCGTATTGCGAGCTGAAGACAGGATAGGTAGGTTGTGGCAGTGGTGGGAGTTTCAAGAAGCAAGTTGTTCTTGAGTGCTTCTGTCAGATCGAGAGTGTCTTTTGCCAGCTCTTGTGAGAGGTCAGCTAAAACCTTTACGAGTTCAAAGCCCGCATTGACTCTGTCCCATCCTTCATCAATGGCCTCCCAGGCAGATTTTACTTGGCCCAGTAATGCGGAAGCAAGAGAATGATATTGACCTTGTGTATCATGTTTTTTGAGCACCGCAAATGCGAGGCTACAGGCCCTGCATCGTACTTCAGCATCTTGGATCTTCCCCATGCGTTCCAGAAGGGGCATAAGGTGAGGGAACATCTGGTCGTCGATGGTCTCTTCATCAAAGAGTTCGTCTATGATCCTCAGGAGTGCTCTGTCTATCAGATCCTGGTTGGCAATGTGCCCAAGCGCCTGCGTGATGAAATCCCACTTGATGGCCGATAGAGGAGCTTGGACTGCAGAGGTAATTACATCCACCAGGGCTTTGTCTCGTCGTGGTTCGATATTTAATGCAGTCGCTAAGCGTAGTGCCTGATTCGGATGAGTTTTCGCGAGGACACGCAGGATGCCTCGGGTGGCCTGGTAGTGATCTCCCGTTGTCTTCAGCAGCTGCTCGATGAAGTCTTGCAAATCATTTTGAACCGCAGTGTGTATCCTGTCGCGCACCTCGAGCGTTTTTTGGGGATCAACCGTTGCGAGTAAGTCAGCAAGACGCGCCATACCCTGCGTTTTCAGCGCCAGGTCGTCAATGTCGAGAATGTAGAAGTAGATCTCGATGAAGCGATTTCGAACCGTCTCAAAACCATCGCCGTAGTTGCTCTCAGTTCTTGCGAGGAGCAATTGCAGGGAAACGTAGTCATCGGTGGGACCCAGGCCCTCGATCACGTCTTTCTGACTGTCAAAGATCCCAACCAGTTGCTTGGTCCTGGTAGTATCCGGTGCATGCGGCAGCGGCACTGCTAACTCGCGGAGAACGCGGGCATTGGGCGAGTAGTCGGTGGTCTGTATCATGAGCTTAAGAGCAGTGTCAACTACCTCGATTGCGTCCTTTCGGGTCCTATTCGCCCTCGCCCAGAGCCGGAGCAAGTTGAGACGCTCGGTGGCGTCGAATGTGGCAACCTCCGCTATTACTTCTTGTGCGGAAGATTTACGGAAGAGAAACGAGGCCGCATGGGACAGGCGGCGTGCCGCTGGGTCCTCTATGCGGGACTGAACGCTTTCCAGTGCGTCAGGTAATTGAAAGGGTCCCCGATCGTGGCGAAAGGCAGCAAGGGTCAGTTTGGCGAAGGCCCAGTCACGAGTACCCGAATCGGTATCGGTGTGCGAGGCCTTTTCTACCAATTCAATGGCCAGATCCGGGAGAGAATAGATCAGATCGGCCGCGATGTCGATCGCTTTCCTCTCTTCCAGCGTCGCGGGAGCGATCTGTGAATACAACTGGCGCATCTGTTCGAGCAACTCCGGCTCGAGTGGAAGCTCCTGCTCTCGCTTGGCTCTAGCGATAACGGCAAGCAAATGAAGGCGGTCTTCCTTGAGTTCGGTCCTTTGCGCCAGCGCAAGGGCGGCTCCGTAGTCATGGAGTGCCATTCTGGCTTCTACCTCAGAACGCCAGACTTCTGCTCGATCAAAATCGTCGATGGTCGCGCGCTGGATGGAAAATCGCATCAAATCTTCGTCCCGGTGGAGTTGGAAGGCTGTGCTGATGCCCAGATCAGATCGCTGCTTCACGGGGCTCAGCGATTGGTTGTGCTCCACAATCTCCATAAAGTGGTCATCTGGAGACAGGTAGTCTAGCAGGTCTTCGTACCGTCCCGCTTGTATGAGGTACTCAGGCAGGTAGGTGAGGGCTTCATTCGTGTAGGGGGTGCGGAGGAGATCATCGATCAAATACGTGCTGACCTGCTCCTTCAAGGAACGAAGGCGATCAGCTGCGAATTTCCGGAACGCCTCTGAAACGAAGTTTACTTCGTCATCTGGGGATGAGATCACAATGAATCCTACCCCTTGTAAGAGTGCTCGCACCCGTTCCTCTGAAATCTGTGCAATGCGCGCCAAGTCTTCAATGGTATGCGTTTCGAGGCTGTGAGCAAGGATGGCGAGGAGGAGGCGTAAGTGTTCATCATTCGCATCTATAGCCTGCCACTCGATTTCGAAGAGGTGGGGAAGTTTGCTCGGAAGATCCTCAAGGAGCTGTTGCAGTGTGAGCCCAGCATGCGCAATACGCCGGACGCTAGCTAATGAGCCTGGAACCCCCCGGCATGCGCGGTGTATCTCTTCAATGATCTCCCGGTCATCAGTCAAATCCCCCATATATTTCATGGTTTCGTCGAGAGTAAATTTGGCTAGCGGAAAGGATTTGGCCGGCACTTCCCTAGGAATAAGTGGGGAAAGATGGCGAAGGTCGCCAGTCAACAGGAAACGGAAGCCTGAGCGGCCGAATGGAAGCATTTCAAGAACCGATTCTCGCGCATGTGGCTCTTCCTCTGGAATACTCTCCAAGCCATCAATGAGAAAATAATACGGCTTTTGCCGTGTCAGGCGTTGGAGTTGAAAGATACTTACGCGCAAAAAACCGTCGTCGATCTGGTTCAGCTCATGCAGTTCCTTTTGGTAGAGGGCCCAATAGATTTGACTACAAAGATCGAGCAGGAGAAAAGACGGATCGTAGGTCCAACGGCTTGTGGGTTTGATGAAGAGCGAAAATGTTTGATTTGGGTACTTCTTCGCGAACTGAGCAAGCAGCGTAGTTTTTCCGATTCCTTCTCCTCCTTCGATCACCAGCAATTGTGTATCACCTTCGAAAATAGTATCAATCGTATCAAGAATGTTCTCTCTGTAAACCTGGGGGAGAAGATTTTGTGGGAAACTTCTGCTGACAACCGTGATATCCATGATCTCTTCTTTGGCCATAAAACAGGGCTCCTCCTGAACTACACTGTCACTTCGAGGTTGATTCTCTCTCACAATATCCTTTTCTTGTGATTTAATCCATTAAAAATGTACCACATGTTTGATGCATATATTAATCCGGTAGTACTGAAGAAATCTACCAGGTTTGTTAGGCCCCGCTGAGAACTCGACAACATCTAGAGCGCAAGGTCTTGGAAGAGAGCGGCCCCATGATGGGGGGTTCTGTAGAGATCAGCAGCCTTCCCTGCTTACAATGCAGACCTGGTCCGGGTTTGCCAGCGCTAACGTTGTACATTTCGCTCGCGGGCCTCATAGGCCGGGATGATCTTCTTCACGCTGCCGAGCTTGAAACCCTGGTCAGCTGGCTCCTGTAGTAAGAGGCATGCGGCCCGCTTCGGTGATTTCCCATACCCCTCGTGGAGAGTTCGACTTCAAAAGACCTTCTCTCACCATTGCATCGCGCGCCCATTGAGCCGTGTTACGCCAGCGTAGCATCTCTGTGTTAGAAGGGAGCGGCTCATAGTCTACTTCTCTCAACACACCTTTCATCAACTGCTCCACTCTTTCTAGCACATCATTCACCCTGGCTGATCCACCTGACTCATTGAGTGCCTGTAAAATGGGTTGATAATAGTCTCCCATAGGTGTACGCAACCCACGTGGCAAGCGGCCCACCTCTCTTTCCAAACTGTGCAGCAAGCTTGCCTCCTGGTTGGGCAGATGCAGACCAAGCTCTCGTTTCAGGACAGCAAGCACTGCACGCCTGGCTTGTCGGTTGGAGACGACGGAGCCCGCCACGATACAGACATTGTCCCACAAAGGATTGACCGACGCGCCGACCGATTTGCGCCAGTCGATATCTGCCAAACGTTGTACGTAAGCATGCCACTCCTGCGGATAGTCGGTGAGTACGGTATTACCGATCCCCCCCAAGGCACGCAGCACCACACTATGGGTATTGATCTTTTCCTTGCGCAGTTCGGAAGCAGACAGAACTCCCTTGCCCCCACGCTGCCAGTCAGGGATCGCGTCTGCCACTGCCATCCAGTATTGCGTTGCTTGCTTGACCTTGTCAACAAAGCCTGCTGACTTGGGCCGATCTGACACCTCACCCAGCAGTTCGACATTAGCATCATAGAGCGCCGACAACGTTAATAGTTTGGGCGAATGGGCAGGAAGCGATATGCGCTCCTTATCGATTTGCCCCCGGAAAGCAGGAACGTTCTCTGGTAACTACTTAGGTGCCCAAGCGATGGGCAAGGGTTGACCAGCAAAGACAGCCGCGAGGGCCACCAGCATGGCATGACCTTGCTTGCGCATGGTGGACAGATAGCTGCGAATGCGACAGAAAGCCGTCGCTCCATCTTCACTGCGAAAGGTTCCCGCGATCTTTTGCTGGACTTTGACCATCCGCAAGTCTCGTTCGGCCTGGTTATTGGTAAAGGGAATCGAGAGATCATCCAGAAAGGCCAGCACTTGCTCGGCTCGCCGCAGTAAATCATCGAGCAGATTCTTGGCGGCACTCTGCTTGCGCCGTCCGCCTCGCTTGGGGACGTCTTCTGCTGACGGGAGG
>Ga0137385_10006703_pt1 | contig 10145 bp, 9 predicted proteins | sample SagtaG_FD_104921 | JGI IMG/M metagenome (GOLD analysis project Ga0137385, IMG submission 104921) | Vadose zone soil microbial communities from Sagehorn Ranch, Mendocino, California, USA - Sage2_R_80_16 metaG | ecosystem: Environmental > Terrestrial > Soil > Vadose zone | place: USA: California... | reverse complement strand
GCACAGGTAAGACTGATCACCAAGCTCAAGAACCAAAGTGAGTTCACCCAAACGGCATAGTTTGGTGGAGAGAATGGGGGTGGGGAAGTAGGGAGGGAACTCGAGATGTTGGATCGATTTGGGTCAGCAATAGCCTGATAGATATTTGCGAGGTAGAAGTTGGAAGTGTCCTGCGGGTTCGGTCGAATATCCTGAATCGACACTGAGATCAACGACGCAACAGCAGCGGAGAATAAACCAGTCTATGACAATTGAGTCGGTGCAACGCACTAGATTAAATGATAGAGACGCACAAATATAAGGATCCCGTCGGCATCCGCTTTCCAGTTCTCAGCCATCTTCTTGTCCTCTTCCGTCGCCATTTCTAAATACATTGAGAAAATAGGCCCGGATCCATCGACAAAATTGGATACACCCTGCAATGCTTGATTCTGCGCCGACTGAGGTGGGTACTGGTTGTCACCTATTTGAGCAGACAGGGCAGGTGAGAATGGCGAAGATAGGTCATGTGGGAGTATGGTACCTATACCAAATCCTGCGTTGGGTGCGTTGGTAGCCTCATGAGGAGCTCGGGACATTGAAGGCTATAGTGTGGGTCGATTATGGAGAGTACGTGGTGGGGTAGAACGTGTTACGGCCAGAGTGACTGCCCTTAGCCAGTTGTACCTGGGTACAGCACCACGAGGCGATACCAGCTTCGACCGAATCGCAAGCGCCCGATGCTCAACAGTTTGTCGTTGCGAAATTGGCTTCAATTTTCATATCGTGCGCTTTTGTTTTTGCGCTGCGTGGCAGAAACAAACGGAGTCAACCTGACGCGAAGACCTCTCCTGTAAGCAATGAGGGATTGTCGCAAAAAAATGAAGCATTAATGACGAATATAATACAGTATTGGAAATTTTGTGTGCACGAAATATCGATTACAGTAGCGCTCAACTCAAACTGATTCATGATCAGTTATGTAACCATAACCCTACCGCTGGCTGCCTCGTCTCTACCATACTGTACTTGGCTCTGCTTTGCTACTATTTCGAAGCAGGATCCGGAGAATGGGTCAAGAGTCAAGATCAGGGAATGTGAAGAGCTGCAATGGCCCTTGGTTCTTTGGGAACGAACTAGGTTAGATAGATGGAAGATGCTGTCTCAATAATAGGGTCCTTTCGAAGACCAGGTACATGGATGCTCGGTTGTTCTCTGCATGTAATTCAGGGCAAAGCACAGATCGCCGAGCCCGCAGGGTACATCTCGTTTGGCAGACCAGAACCGGGACGTGCACCTTACGTCCAATCAATTCGACAGAGAGCGCCTCGCTCTCCTGGCGGAGACATGGCCTACCACTACAAGCTCGCGCATGTCCGCTCGCTAGGCCCCCGCGTCCCAGGTGACACAGCCTGCAGTGCTCGACGCGACCTCCGCGGCCTCGTTCATCTCGACCATCATTGGCATTGCCCCTCTCTTTAAACTCGATGCGGTCCTCGCTGCGCAAGCGCACCCGCTGTTCGCGCCCCTCCGGATATTCCTAAGTGGGGGGCTGGACGACCTGCACGCCTGGAAGCGCGTGCACGCAGCAAACCACTGGGGAATACGGTACGTCCGCAACCCTGGTAAGCGCTGGGTCATCGACGGTAAGCCTTCCCTCCGCCCCCCTACCAAACCCCTTTCCTTTTCTTTCTTCCTGAGAATGACCCCGCATCGACGCTGTCATGAATAAAAAGTGATCTGCGCAGTGCCGCAGGCTTGTTAACGCCAAGCTCGTGCAGACGTTGCGCGCATTGTCCGTCAGCAGGGGCCTGGAGTGAGCGCTGTTGGTCAAGCGCCTCGCAGGGTGGCACCTGCCTAGTAGGCGCGCTCAACGACGGCCAAGCCCGCGCATGCGTTGCGCGTGACGCGCGTCGCCGCACGTGTATTTGGTTCACAGGAGAGGGCGCTGTCGGTAAAAGCGCCTCGCGGGATGTCGCGCCGGGATCGCGGCAGTGCTCGACATCGTCATTGCCGCCCGGCGCTTTGTACGCCTCCATTCCCAGGTCCGGCCGAGGGGCCACACGACGCAAGCCTCGTACCTTACCAACGCCTCGCCTCATGCACACCCCACTCGAACGATTGCCCCGGCGTCGTTCAATATACTTTACACCCCTAGAGACAGTTAACGGTCCTTGCCTGGCGTGCCGCGTACTCACACCCTCACAACTGTCCGATGCGCTGGCCCTACCTGTGTACCACTCTCCTCCTCATGACACCGTGTCGGCATCGAAGCTGCACACGCACACGTCGATCTCGCGGACTTATTCCGCTCTGCATCGACCCCGCCATACTGCTACCTGACGCCTGCGGGCTTACGGGCCGCGGGGCGACCCCTGGCATAAGTGCCCATTCAGGTCGGCGTGACCACCGACGCGCGCATAGTGCCGCGCCTTGCTTGAAGTGCGCGCTTTCGATATTCACTACGCTTGCGCTTGCTCTCTTCCCATACAAGTGCGCTTTTCCACCTTCGCCGTCCGCTCCGGCCCGCGCCGAAACAACGTCCGCCCCACCACGTGCGTCACTCATGCGCGCAGGCGCCGTACGCACATGCCGAGGGTAGCCGTGGAGAAGGCACATTCTGAAGCAACTCGCGGAGTGGACGGAAATGGCGACGTCGACGGGACGACTCAGCCTCGCCGCGGAGGGAGGTGGAGGTGGAGGTGGAGGACATGGACCGGTACTCTCGTGCGTGGGACGTCCGGGCTCTCGTGAGTTGCTGTGTCGAAGCCCGGACATTCTTTGATGACCTACAGTCTGCAGCAGGGGCACAGACCGCGGGTGCACGTTCGCCATGCCCAACCGCCCGAAAGGATTGATCCGTATTTGCAGCGATGGCATAAGTATGCCTATCGTCGGTGAAATAGCCGCAGCTGCTTGCGTACCTTGCACTTTTCATCTTCATTCTTATGATTCCGTTTTCGGTCAATCCGTCTACTCCTTTCGACATTTGCGCAATGTCTTGTGTCATGCCTGGTTCCGGACCATAGAAGGGGCGCCATCTCACTAGATCTCACTCCTCATCCATTGTCATTTAAGCACGTCGTTGAGATTACAACGGCCGTCGGCTCATTGAAGAATAGATCGGTCAGAGAGACAGAAGCGTGGAAAACAAGGAGCGGCACTAGCGAAAGAAAGGACATAGTGCGTTCAGTTGACTCTCCCTCTCCGCGCAGTTAAAGTACGTGTAGCTGATCGCGGCTTCGGATTCCAAATTTCAACGCTCAACCAAAGAGTCGACACGTCTTGAGTCTCGCTGCACTGTATAAATACCGCCGCCTGCTTCATCGTATTACACCGGATATGACATCATGCCCCCGACAAGCCTCCCCAGATCGCGGGACTCACCAGCACCGCGATGCATCTCGCTAACGAGCAGCCATCCACGACCACTCTCACATGTCCCGTCCTGGTCATATGCCTTATTGCCGTGCATCTCTTCCAAGATATCTTCGCTCTATGGTCCCACACTTTCGTGTCAATGCTAATCGCTCCTCTGACCATGCGCACTCAGCCGCACAACCCTTCGTTCATCCCGGTATCCGTGCCTTTGCATACTTCCCTCTGATGGCCACCACTTCCTACTGCATCCGTGTCCAAAACCTGCAAACACACCACTGGTGCGATACAACAGCGGAGCTAGTGGCTGACTGAATATCATACCATTCATGGGGGTTGCAGCTTGTCTTCGCACTTCGCACTTCACTCGCAGTCACATATATTTCACTGCACCATTTGTGTCCGAGTCTTATAAATACATATAAGTAAATCTACCAGAGTGGTGACATTGAGAGCTCAACGAGAATCCAAACTCTATCATGCAAGAAGGATGCGTTTCACAATGTCAGACTAGTTATGCGAAGCGTGAGGAGGGTCATCTCATGGATGCTCGGCGTCTGGTTCACGCCGTGAAGGAACCGCGATGGCTACGTCAGTAAACGATGGCAGATCTGGGGCGGTCACGGTGATCGCGTGGATTGCGCGATTGGATACAGGAGAGTCAGGAGCGTCATTGTCCCTGCGCAAAGCATCCTTCGGGCTACCTTGGTCCTCGGTGGCAGCACCCAATACGGGTGCAGAGATCGGCCGTGGAGGAGCGCCGCGAGCATTGGCAGCTATTATCGAGCGATGAGATTCTGGAAAAGACGGTGAGTGGTTGGATCGTGTCATGGGAGAGTCCAAAGACAGCGGCGGATCTGTAGGGAGTATTGTGTCGAGAACTCGATCAAAAGGAGTTAAAGATGGGAAGTTTGGTGCATCGGAAGACGTCAGGAGGTCTGCGTTGTGCTGAAGGGCAACTACACTCGTTGAGGGAACAGGACAGGCAGATGGCGAATTTTCGGGAGTGGTAAGGGGCATTGATCCAGCGGAGGGTTCAATGTCTTGTGTTGCACCAGCGGTCCCTGGATCTGGTGGAATGGGAGGAATGCGGAAGCTTTCAATAGTTGTTTGATTAGCAGGATGGAATGACACGGAAACAGATATCTGGTTGTCAAGTGGCGCCACCTCCACGAGATTTTCGTCGACACGAAGTTGGGCTGGCATAGACGAGGAAGGCGCATCGAGACTGCTGGCAAGGGAGGCGGGGATCAGTGCGGGATTATCCGAGTCATGCAGGACAGCGCGAGCAACAGCTGTCGAGGCAGAGACGTCGTTGATGTGAAGGTTTGAGTCTAGATGATGGCCAGGTACGTTGCACAATGGGTATGAGGATGGCCGCTGCAGGGTGTAGTACTGACCGCTAGAGGAGGCAGGGAATTGTGTTGGGGCTGCATCTGCACCTTGATGTAGGGCGATGTATACGTTGCGAATCGGTCTGAGGATATACCACGCGATCCTCGGATCGTCGTCGCTCTGCGCTTCGAGAACGATTTGATTCCAGAGGGCACAGAACTCGTGCTGCAGTTCAGGGGACGTATCTTGCGCAATGAATCTGGAAGCTACTTGTAGAACGTTCGAGAACTCATTCCATGGCCAAGACGGTTTCCGAAAATGTCTAAACTGTTGGCGAGTGATTTGAATCAAGATGGCAAGTGATAGGCTATCACCATGTGCCGCGTAGTCTCGAAGGACAGTTTCCAAGACGCCCAATTCTTTGGAGGCGACAATAAACCAAGAGTCATCGCGTGGTCGCGCTCTCGCAACGATACTGGAGACCGTAGCTCGTGCAACCAAAATCGCATTTTCGCCCCTGTTATTGCCCCATCCTCTCACAATCTGCACAATTTCGGCGGCCAGCGGACTGGGCATCTTTCTGTCAAGGACACTAAATGCTCTGGGAATCTGTGCTGGATCGATTGCCTTCGCGCATATGATGGCCCTCCGGTTTTTGACAGACCCAGACAGCAGATCCGATGAGAATGTGCGGTCTAACAACCCCATCAATCCCGTAAAAAGCTTCCACTTTTGCTCTTCGGGAAGATTGGGCAGAGGATCGTCGACCACTTTCGATCTGCGGAAGCCGGGTAAGCTGGAAAAGAAGCGCTCCAGTTCATGGTCTTCGTCCAAACTGTCGAATGTCCACATGAAGGCGCGGGTGTCGGTCTTTGAAGGGGAATCGAGAGCAGTTTCCTCGGCGGTCCTCTGCATGCCCTGCAAGAGCAGTTGGTGATAGCGGCCCTCCACCCTCCGAAAAACTGGACGACCATTGCGAATCGAAGAGTAAAACCACCAACGAACCTGAGAGACGACATATAGTATCCCAATAATAATGGGCCATACCAACGACGTAAGTGATGTATAGTACGGGCTGTCGTGACGAAAGATCGGCATGAACGTGATGCATCCGTACAGAGTTGTGCAAACGCCGACCCATGACAGCACCAACTTGAAAAGCGTGAGGTTAATGTTGCACATGAACACGACCAGGCCGGCAAAGAATAGGAACAGGGAAACGTGTAGCAGTGTGGGCAATGCTTCAACCGCCCATGGAAGGAGAAGCTGTTCGACCCCTTCAGCAAAGAATGAACGAATCCGAGCTCGCTTGTGTGGACTGTAACGTGGCTGAGTGACCTTGAGGTATCTTCGTGCCCACTGCTGTAGCAACGTCGCGAGTAGAGCACAGGTAATACTGATCACCAAGCTCATGAACCAAAGTGCGTTCACCCAAACTGCATAGCTTGGTGGAGAAAAGGGAGGTGGGGAAGCAGGGAGGGAACTCGAAATGTTGGACCGATTTGGGTCGGCAATAGTCTGATAGATATTTGCGAGGTAGAAGTTGGAGGTGTCCTGTGGGTTTGGTCTAATGTCCTGGATCGACACTGAGATCAACGACGCGACAGCAGCAGAGAATAAACCGGTCTATGACCGTTGAGTTGGTGTGAGGCATGGGATTAGAAGATAGAGACGCACAAATATAAGGATCCCATCAGCGTCCGCTTTCCAACCTTCGACCATCTTCTTGTCTTCTTCCGTCGCCATTTCCAAATACATTGAGAAAATAGGACCGGATCCATCAATAAAGTTAGGTTCTCCCTGCGTTGCTTGTATTGGCGCCGACTGGAGTGGGTATGGGTGGTCACCTATGGGGGCGGCGGCGGCAGGTGAGAAAAGCAAGAATAGAGTCATGTGAGGAAAGGTAACTGTACCTATTCCTGCTTCGGGCACGTGGATAGCCTCGTGAAGAGTTCGTGACATTGAAGGTGATGGTGTGGGTCCCGTAAAGAGCGTAACAAGTACGTTGAGAATGACCACGATCCGTCCTTGGTGGCTGTGCAGCTGGTTGCACTGCCTTGTGCGTCACCTTCCCGGTATGGAAAGCAGCTCGGTATTTTTCCTCCGCTGCGGGTCCAGCAAGCTCGCGCTTGTGGAGTCTCGGTAGGACGAGCTGGACGGCTTGGAGAGATCAAGAAGATGGGTACACACTTACTTAACCCAGAGTAGGCAACCTCCTTGGACTGCACTCGTTATGGATGATTAGGGTTGTCTTTGTGCTTAACTACCTAGGTTGACCCGCTGGGTTCTTGGGGGATTGTATAGACAATGTGTGTAATGTACGAGTAACAAGGCGCATTGTTTAATCGACTGATTGACGACTAAACATACTCGGCCTTGGGCGTACGTCGCTCACAGCTTCCAGCTCTCCCATCTCCTAGACCAGTGATTTACCCTTACGACGAGTTGAAGGCCGATAGGAGATGCCAGTGCCAATGCAGGGATTATGCTATGTCACTTTTGGCGGGGAACTCTTGTTGCGATCGCACCATTGGTAGCTCTCAAATCGGTCTCCGCTAAAATGATTATTCTGGCCTTCGATCACAGTGCACGACAACAGTACCCGTACTATAACCTACTACTATCCAGCGGGTCATGAAGCTTCTGACTTGGGGTCTGAAGACGTTTTTGACGAACAGTTCTAACCGTTCCTGCCGCCGTTGGATGGTCAAGCGTGCACAGGGGTGTAGCTTCGGGCCTCTGTTAACAGCAAAGGAAACGCCGATACTTCAAATTTTCCCCAAGGGGATCGGATGGGGACGTGCGGCGCTGATCGGGACTCGAGGTACGAGAACGCCTGCCTCTCTGGACTATATAGAAAGGAGGAGAAACGGGAGACGAGGCGAAAGACGATGGAGATCTGGAGAATGGCACGCAAACAAGGACAAAGGTGCACAAACAGCATACTTAACGCACAAACGAAATTGTGAGCACTGTGAGCACCCTATTCGAATGTGCGCGTGCGTTCCCATACAATCTGACGCGCTTGACTTACATTCTCTCGCTATACGGCGTCCCTACTGTCACAAACTTCAATTTTCACTGACGTGCACCTGTCTTCGACTTCTCACTGTCACAATATGCCGTCTTGGTTTGGACCTCTTCCCTCTGAGTCAAGGCGTCACGCAACCCGTCCCCTACTGTACCTTATTCGTCTGACTACGCCACACCTTTACACACCGGTTCCTGAAAGTCACCCCTCCTGCTCTGACATTCGGTACCGGCGGAGCCCCACCGTTGAGATAGTATGATGATGCAGGTATCTAGGTATCTAATCACTCCATGTTTTCCTGGAGCATCATGATGGTTCGCTCGGCAGCATCTGTCCGAGTCTAAATGGCGGTTGCAGCGTCCTCGTATTTCCTTTGCTACTCATGGCTACACATCTGTTTCCGCACTATCCGTATCTTGTAAGTATGAAGTTATACAGAAAATCCAGAGATAATGTGGTGTTGGGGTACAAGAAGAACACGTATTCTATAACTGAGCGAAGTTCACACGATATCATACTGGCCGTGCGAAGAGTGTGGAGGATGATCTCATGTATCCTCGGAACCAAGAGAACGCCGTGAAGGACCTGTGATGGCTACGTCAGTAACTGACGATGGTGGCGGCAACTGTGGTAGAAGATCTGGAATGGTCATGATATTTTCCCGAACCGCCGAAGGCGGGTCAAGGGCGTCCCTTTCCTTGTGCAATACAGCCCCCGCGCTACCCTCTCCGTCAGCAGCAGCGCCCAGATCGGGTCTTCTGCGATCGGGTGCAGAAGACGGCCATGGACGAGATGGGCCGGGAGCAGCGGGAGCTAGCAGCGACGAATGAAATTCTGGTGAAGATGCGTGGTCACAGGAGAGTCTAAAGATGACCGCGGGCCTGTAGGGAGCATATCGTCGAGAACAGGAGTGGGAGAAGGTAGTGATGGAACGTCTAGAACATCTGAAGAAGTGCGGCGGTCTGCGATGTGCTGAACGGCAACGACACCAGGTGGGGAGGTTACGGACACTGAGGTAGGAGGGGTAGACGCCGAAGGTTTCGGAGTGAAAATGGGGATCGTTGTCGCGGAGGTGTCAATGGCGCCTTGTATCACACGAGCGGTGACTGGATCCGGGGAAGTGGCAGAAATGCGGAGGTTTTCAATGGTTGCATGATGAGCGGGGTGGAATGACCCTATATCTTTGTCAAGCGGTGGCACATCCATGAGGCTTTCGTCGACATGAAGTGGGGCTAGTATGGACGAGGAAGGCGCCTCGTGACTGGCAAGGGCCAGCGCGGCGTTATCGTGCGGGATAGAGCGAGCTAAGGTTGTGGAGGCAGAGTCGTCGTGAATATGACCAGCGGCATTGCATACTGGATACGAGAATGGCAGAGCCAGAGTGATATCCTCATCACCAGTGGGGGAGAATCGTGTTGGAGTAGGATCGGTATCTTGGTGCAGGGCGACGTAAACGTTGCGAATCGGTTTGAGGATGTACCACAAGATCATATGACCGTTGACATTCTGCGCTTCTCGAACGATTTGATTCCAGAGAGCACAGAACTCGTGCTGCGGTTCAGGTGACGTATCTTGCACATTGAATTTGGAGGCTGCTTCTAGAACTTTCGAGAACACGACCCACGGCCAAGATGGTTTCGCGAAATAGTCCAATTGCTGGCAAATAATGTGAATCAATATGGCAAGTGACAGGCTGTCGCCATCTGCGGCGAAGTCTCGAAGGACAGTTTCGGGTACGCCCATTTCGCTGGAGGCAAGAATAAACCAAGAGTCATCGCGCTGTTGCACTCTCCCTAGAATATAGGAGATCGTAGCTTGTGCAAGCAATGCAGTATGTTGATCTCCACTCTTGCCCCATCCTCGTACAATACGGCCAAATTTGGCAGTTAGCAATCCCCTATATTGGCCATGAAATAAGATTTCAGAGAGGACGTCAACATATGCATTAGGAAATTCAGCTGGATCAAGGGCCTTCGCGTAGACAATGGCTCTCCTGCTTTTGACAGCCTCGGGAAGCAAATCGGATGAGAATGTGCGATCAAGGAACCCCATCAATGTTTCAGAAAGCTTCTTTTTTCCCCCTTTGGTGAGACTAGGCAGAGGATCGTCGACCACTTTCGAGCTGCGGAAGCCGGGTAAGCCGGCAAAGAAGCGCTCCAATTCGTGATCTTCGTCCAAACTGTCGAGCGTCCACAGAAATGTGCGGGTATCAATCTCTGATGGCGAATTCCGAGCAGTTTCCTCGGCTGTCTTCTGCATGCCCTGCGTAAGTAATTTGCGATAACTTTTCTCCAAATTCCGAAAGCGAGAGTAGGCTTCAGAACTAAAGCGCCTTAAATAAGTGAGCCTTCGAAGAGCCTGAAATTTGACAAATGATATTCCAGTAACAATGTGCCACGCCGGCAATGAGAGTGGGGTGTAG
>Ga0137385_10006699_pt1 | contig 10150 bp, 10 predicted proteins | sample SagtaG_FD_104921 | JGI IMG/M metagenome (GOLD analysis project Ga0137385, IMG submission 104921) | Vadose zone soil microbial communities from Sagehorn Ranch, Mendocino, California, USA - Sage2_R_80_16 metaG | ecosystem: Environmental > Terrestrial > Soil > Vadose zone | place: USA: California... | reverse complement strand
GACCTCGTCCTCGCCCTCGAGTGGGTCCGCGACAACATCGCCGAGTTCGGTGGCGACCCCTCGCGCGTCCTCATCTTCGGCCAGAGCGGCGGTGGAGCCAAGTGCGCCACCCTCATGGCCATGCCCGCCGCAAAGGGCCTCTTCCACCGCGTCGTCACCATGAGCGGCCAGCAGCTCACCGCCACCGTCCCCGAGCACGCCACCGCCACCGCAGAGGCAGTTCTCTCCGACCTCGGTCTAACCCACGAAAACATCGACGACATCCGCGACCCAAAGAAGGTCCCGATGGAAAAACTCGTCGCCACCATCCATGCCGGCAAATACTTCGGCCCCGTCCACGACGGCCGTACCCTCCCCAACGATCCCTTCTCACCCGTTGCCCCCTTCATCTCCGCCAATGTCCCGATGATCCTCGGCAACACCCACGACGAGACCCGCCTCCTCATCGGCAGCTCCAGCCCCGCTCTCTTCGAGCTCTCCTGGCCCGACCTTCCCGCAAAGCTCGAGCAGTATCGCCAATTCCTCGGAACCCTCAAGACCGAGGACATCGTCGCCCTCTACCGCGGGTGGTACCCCGCCTACACCCCCAGCGACGTCTTCTTCGCCGTCACCACCGCCTTCCGCAGCTGGCACGGCATGGTCATCGAGAGCGAGCGCAGAGCGGAGCAACATGGCCCCACCTGGGCCTACAACTTCGCCTGGAAGTCTCCCGTAGACGGCGGAAAGTGGGGAGCCCCCCACACCATGGACATCCCTTCATCTTCGACAACATCGCCGTCGCCTCCCCCATGACCGGAGGCGGCCCCGAAGCCCAGAGGCTGGCCGATCAGATGAGCGACACCCTCATAGCCTTCGCCCGAACCGGCAACCCAAACAACCCCGCCATCCCCTACTGGCCCCGCTTCGACCTCCAAACCCGCCCCACCATGATCTGGGACACAACCTCCCACATAGCGAACGACCCCCGAGGCGAAGAACGCAAACTAATAGCCCAGGCCCCCTACGTCCAACCCGGCACTTAGTTCATCCTTAGCTCTTGCATTCCTCCACAGCCCTTGCTGTTGCAGCCCTTGCTGTTGCCTTTGCCTTTGCTGTTGCCTTTGTCGTTGTTTGTTCTTTTGTTTGTCATCCCGTAGGGATCTGCTTCTGTCTTTGCACTTGCCGTTGTTTGTTCTACGCCGTCATTCTGAGCGCAGCGAAGAATCCCCGCATTTCGCCTTTGCGTTGCTTGTTCTTGCCTTTGTTGCTGATTTTTTGCTTCGAGGCATTACGAAAAACCCTAGCAAAAACCCATGTCAAGTCCTAAACCACCTAACTCCATGCAAACAAACCAAATAGAGCTTGCATAATAGTTATTCCCAATCCACTACAATTAAACTAGAGATCAAGAGAAAGCCCCGGCCCAAAACCGGGGCTTTTCACTTAAATCGACATAACCCATTTATAAAGAATACTTTACCTGTAAGGTATCTAGAATGAAGACTTTGCATAGATCGCAACAGCGCAAGTTATTGAACCAGAAGATATTAGACCCAAACAGGGGGGTGGGAGGGTACCAAAAAAGAGGCTGCCCAGAAGGGCAGCCTCTCGACAAACAAAACGAACTACTTCTTAACCGTAGCGAACCGCTTGTTGACCTCATCCCAATTAACAACGTTCCACCACGCCGCCAGATAGTCCGGCCGTCTGTTCTGGTACTTGAGGTAGTAAGCATGCTCCCAGACGTCGTTGCCCAGGATCGGGTACAGACCCTGCGAGAGCGGGTTGTCCTGGTTCGGTGTCGTGACGACCTTCAGCTTGCCGCCATCGAACACCAGCCAGCCCCAGCCCGAGCCGAACTGCTTCGCCGTCGTCTCGTTGAACAGCTTCTTGAAGTCCGCGAACGATCCGAAGTCCGCCTTGATCTGGTCGGCGATCGCGCCCGTCGGATCTCCACCGCCGTTCGGCTTCATGATCTGCCAGAACATCGTGTGGTTGACGTGGCCACCGCCGTTGTTCCGGACCACGGTACGCACATCCTCCGGCACGCTGGCCAGATCCTTTACCAGATCCTCCGGAGACTTTTTGCCCAGCTCCGGGTGCTTCTCCACGGCGCCGTTCAGATTCGTCACATACGTCTGGTGGTGCTTGTCGTGGTGCAGCTTCATGGTCGCTTCGTCAATGTGGGGCTCAAGCGCCGCATAGTCATAGGGTAGAGGGGGTAGTTCGTAGGCCACGTTGTTCTCCTGTCGTCGTAAGGTTTCGCTGTTGGCCGTGCGCATCGCACACCGGTCGCTTCACTGCTTCGATGCCATACGCGCTCTCCGCGATGCAATCCGCGAGGCCGCGCAGTCTCCCGAATCATAGCGCACCGGCAGGATTCATCCCTCATTCACCCACGCCCCACACCCATTGCGGCCGATTTTGATTTCTAATAAGCCTAATGAGTGATCTTGCCGCCTCCTACCGCTGGCTCGACGATGACGGCCCTGCCTTCGGCTCACCAGGCCTCGAACCACGCTGGACCTCCAGCCGAAAGGATGCGGTCGCAACTGCGTACTCGGCCTCCAGCCGGGTCTGGTTCACCCTCTCCCACGGCATCCTGAACGAAATCTACTACCCCACCATCGACCGCCCGCAGACCCGCGACATGGAGCTGATCTTCACCGACGGCGAGACCTTCTGCCACGAGGAGAAGCGCGACCTCGAGTATGACTTCCGCTACATCGACTCCGACGCCCTCGCCATCCGGGTCGTAGCCAGCGACCTCGACGGCCGGTACACCGTCACCAAGGAGTTCATCAGCAACCCTCACTATCCCGCGGTCCTGATGAACGTGAAGATCACCGGCGACGACGAGTTGATCTCGCGCCTCAGGTGCTACGCCTTGCTCGCGCCCCACCTGAACGGCGGAGGCGCAGGCAACTCCGCCCGCTCCGTCGACGTCGCCGGCAAGCGCTGCCTCCTCGCCTGGAAGGGCAACACCTCGCTCGCCATGGGATCGGACTGCGGCTTCACCCGCTCCTCCTGCGGCTACGTAGGAACCAGCGACGGCTACCAGAACCTCTTCCAGGACAAGCAGATGACCTGGCAGTTCGGCCAGGCTCTCGACGGCAACATCGCCATCATGGGCGAGATCGACATCGCCTGCAACCGCGAGTTCACCATCGCCATCTCCTTCGGCGACGGCCACCACGCCGCTCTCACTGGCATGATGCAGAGTCTCGCCACGCCCTACGATGTACACCTCAAGCGCTTCCTGCTGCAGTGGGGCCGCGCCGCCTCGCCGGAGCCTCTTGCCTCCGGCGCCACCGACGACGGCACGCTGATGCGCATCAGCCACAACATCCTCCTCACCCACGAGGACAAGACCTACTCCGGCGCCTTCATCGCCTCCGCCTCCATCCCCTGGGGAGCCTCCAAGGGCGACTCCGACCTCGGCGGCTACCATCTCGTCTGGACCCGCGACATGGTGCAAACCGCAACGGCATTGCTTGCATGTGGACGCAACGACACCGCCCTCCGGGCTCTCGCCTACCTCGCCTGTACTCAGCGTCCCGACGGCAGCTTCGCCCAGAACTTCTGGATCGACGGAACCCCCTACTGGACAGGCATCCAGCTCGACGAGGTCGCCTTTCCCATCATCCTGGCCTGGAGGCTCTGGAAGCTGGACAGTCTCGGCAACCTGAACATCTTCTCCTTCGTTGAGCGCGCCGCCGCCTTCCTCGTCCGCTACGCTCCAGTCACCCAGCAGGAACGTTGGGAGGAGACCGCAGGCTACTCCCCCTCCACTCTGGCAGCAGTCATCGCCGGCCTCATCTGCGCCGCGGACATAGCGCGCTCCCACGCGTCTCTGGAGCTAGCAAGCTTCCTCGAGACCTACGCCGACTGGATCGAATCCCATCTTGACGAATGGACCACCACCACCGAAGGCATCCTCCATCCGGACGTCAAGTACCACTACATGCGAGTCCGCCCGCCATGCCCGGGAGAGCCCTTCCACGATCCCAATGCTGCCCCCGGCACATTCCGCCTCGCCAACCGTGGCCCGGGCGAGAGGTACGAGTTCGAGGCTCGAGAGGTAGTCGACGGAGGATTCCTCGAACTGGTCCGCTACGGCATCCGCCGCGCCGACGACCCGCTCATCATCGACTCTCTGAAGGTCGTCGACCACTGCCTGAAGATCGATACCCCCTACGGCCCCTGCTGGCGCCGCTACAACCACGATGGCTACGGCCAGAAGAAGGACGGCGGTCCTTACGATGGCTGGGGACAGGGCCGCGCATGGCCCCTGTTGACCGGAGAGCGGGCCCACTACGAGCTCGCCGCCGATAACAGATACACGCCGCTCATCACTGCGATGGAGCGGTTCAGCTCCATGGGCGGCATGTTGCCCGAGCAGATCTGGGACTCTGAGGACATGCCCTCAGAGGGTCTCTTCCTTGGCCGTTCCGCCGGTTCGGCACAGCCACTCGTCTGGGCACATTCGGAGTACCTTAAATTGCTCCGTTCCGCCGCTGATGGCCGGGTCTTCGATCGCATCTCCGCGGTCGAAGGGCGCTATGCCGTCGCCCCCGGAAAGCGCACTTTCAAGAACCATACCGAAATCTTTCAGCTCGGACGGCCTCTGGCGACGATCGTGGCCGGCCACACTCTACGCATTGTGGACCCCCAGCGCTTCCGGGTCGTCTATACCTTTGACAACTGGGCCACCACCCTCAACCTCGATTCGACCGCCATCGGCTATCCGGGCTCGTTCGTCGACATCCCCACCAGCACCCAACAGACGGGCACTATTGTCTTCACCATTAATTGGCCCAGCCTGGGCGAGGATCGCTGGCTAGGCCGGAATATTGAAGTTTCCATCGTTCCACCACCACCGCCCGCTGCACCGTAAGGATGCAGCGACCTTCATCCCGCTTGTACACTGTTAGAGATTGGCCGAAAATCACATAAAAACGGAGCCGTAGGCCGAGTGCCGCGTCTCGTCATCACAAAAGGAAAAGAATGAGCGATCTGCAGCAGCACGAGTTAGACCAGGTTTCTATCAACGCCCTCCGCTTCCTCGCCGTCGACGCTGTTGAAAAAGCCAAGTCCGGCCACCCCGGCGCGCCTCTCGGCTGCGCCCCCATCGCCTATCTGCTGTACCACAAGCTGATGAAGCACGATCCGTCAGATCCCAAGTGGATCGACCGCGACCGCTTCATCCTCTCGAACGGCCACGCCTCCGCGCTGCTCTACGGCGCGCTGCACCTCTCCGGTTACGACCTTCCCATGGAGCAGCTCCAGCAGTTCCGCCAGTGGGGCTCCCACACCCCGGGACATCCCGAGTCGTTCGAGACTGCCGGCGTCGAAGTTACCACCGGCCCCCTCGGCCAAGGCTTCGGCATGGCGGTCGGCATCGCCACGGCAGAGAAGCACCTCGCCGCCGTCTACAATCGCGACACCTACAACATCGTCGACCACTACACCTACGTCCTCTGCGGTGACGGCGACATGATGGAAGGCATCTCGCATGAGACCGCCTCGTTGGCCGGAACGCTTGGCCTCGGCAAGCTCATCGTCCTCTACGACGACAACCTCATCTCGCTCGACGGCCCCACCGAACTCAGCTTTACCGAAGATGTGACCAGGCGCTTTGAGGCCTACCACTGGCACGTTCAGTCCGTCGCCGACGGCAACGATCTCAAAGCGCTCGAGGACGCAATCCTCGCGGCCAAGGCTGAGACGACCAAGCCCTCGCTCATCCGCGTCCGTACGGTCATCGGCTATGGCAGTCCCAAGGCCGGCACCAGCAAGGTCCACGGCGAGGCTCTCGGAGCAGACGCGGTCAAGGCCACCAAGAAGAACCTCGGGTGGCCCGAAGACAAGACCTTCTACGTGCCCGACGAAGCTCGCGCCAACTGGAACACCATCAAGCTCTGCGGCAAGGACGCACACAACGCGTGGCGGGAGGAGTTCGAGGAGTACAGGAAGGCCTACCCAGAGCCCGCGGCGCAGTTCGACCGCACCATCAAGGCCGAGTTGGCCAAGGACTGGGAGAAGAAGATTCCCGTCTTCCCGGCTGGTCCCGATGCCAAGCCCGTCGCCACCCGCAACGCCGGTCAGGTTGTCATGAATGCCATCGCAGGTGTCGTTCCCGAACTCTTCGGCGGAGCCGCTGACCTCACGGCCTCCACCAAGACCATCTTCAAGGATTCGCCTAGCTTCCACGTCGACCCCGCCGGCCGCAACGTCTTCTTCGGCGTCCGCGAGTTCGGCATGTGCGCGATGGTCAACGGCATGGCTGCTCACGGCGGCCTCATCCCGTTCGGCTCCACCTTCTTCGTCTTCTCGGACTACGCCCGCTCGGCCATCCGCATGGCCGCGATCCAGGAATCCCACTCTCTCTTCGTCTTCACGCATGACTCGGTCGGTCTCGGCGAAGACGGTCCCACGCACCAGCCGGTGGAGCACCTGATGGCCCTCCGCGCCATCCCGCAGCTCACCGACTTCCGACCTGCCGACGCCAACGAGACCGCCGCCTGCTGGCAGCTTGCCCTCGAGCGCAAGCGCCCCAGCTTCATGGCTCTCTCCCGTCAGGATCTTCCGGTCCTCGACAACGAGAAGTACAAGGTACATGAAGGCGTAAAGAAGGGTGCCTACGCGCTGGACGACTCCGGTAAGGACATCATCCTCATCGCCACCGGCTCCGAGGTCTCCCTCATCGTCAAGGCTGCGGAAGAGCTCAAAGCCGCAGGCATCAGCGCCTCCGTGATCTCCATGCCCAGCTTCAGGATCTACGACGAGCAGGATGCAGCCTACAAGGCGAGCCTGCTTCCCGAGGCTACGCCCAAGATCGCCGTCGAAGCCGGAGCCACCATGGGCTGGTACAAGTACATCGGCCACAACGGAGCCGTCATCGGCCTGGATCGCTTCGGCGCCTCAGCCCCCGGCTCCATTGCGCTCGATAAGCTCGGCATCAACGTCTCGCACATCGTCGAGCAGGCGAAGACGCTGGTCAAAAAGTAACGAACCCGGGCGGGGCGCGGCTGCCTCGCCCATCTTTTCGCAGCCCTGAAGTCGTCGCCGGGAACTCTCCTCTGCGCCGAATAACAAGCTCACGCATCAAAAGGTCAGGTCACTATGAAGATTGCGATCGCCTCCGACCATGCCGGCTTTCCCCTCAAGGAGGAGGTCCGCGACTACGTCAGGAAGCTCGGCCATGAGGTCCAGGATCTTGGCGCCTACAACACCGATCCCTCTGACTACGCCGACTTCGCTGTTCTCGTAGGCAAGGCACTGATGTCCGGCAGCGCGGAGCGCGGCATCCTTATCTGCGGCTCTGGTGTCGGCGTCTGCATCGCCGCCAACAAGATGCCCGGCATACGAGCCGGCATGTGTCACGACACGTATTCAGCCCATCAGGGGGTCGAGCACGACGAGATGAATGTCCTCGTCCTCGGAGCGCGCATCATCGGCACAGCCCTGGCCTTCGAGTGTGTCGACTCCTACCTGAAGGCAAAGTTCATCGCGACAGAAGAGCGCTTCGTCCGCCGCCTCAACAAAGTAAAAACCATCGAAAAGCAGTACATGCCCGCCGTCGCAGCGACCACGCTGGCCACTTAAGCGCTGCAATGCCGTTGATATAGAGACTAAGTAGAATGCATAGAGATCATGTCTGAAACGATTAAACCCCGTACATGGTTCATCACCGGCGCCTCCACCGGCTTCGGCCGCATCCTCGCCGAAGAGGTACTCAAGGCGGGAGGCAACGTTGTCGCCACCGCGCGCAAGCGTGAGCAGATCGCCGATCTCTAACAGCACTATCCCAACGCTGCAAAGGCCTTGGCCCTCGACGTTACCAAAGACGATCAGGTCGACTCCGCTGTCACCCAGGCCTTCGCCCAGTTCGGCCAGGTAGACGTGCTCGTCAACAACGCAGGCTACGGCATCGCTGGAGCGATCGAAGAGGCTACCGAAGCGGAGTTCATGCCCGTCTTCGAGACCAACGTCTTCGGTCTCATCCGTGTCACCCGCGCCTTCCTCCCCTATCTCCGCAAGCAGCGCAGCGGACACATCCTCAATCTCTCCTCCATCGGCGGGGTCACCGCCTCTCCTGGCTGGGGTTACTACCAATCCACCAAATTCGCCGTAGAAGGCCTCTCCGAGGCCCTCGCCGCCGAACTCGACCCGCTCGGTATCCACGTCACCATCATCGAGCCCGGGCCCTTCCGCACCGACTTCCTCGGACGCTCCGGCGTGGTAGCCGCGCAGCGCATTGCGGACTATGATGCCACCGCCGGCAATGCACGCCAGTACCTCAGCGCCCAGGACGGCAAGCAGCCCGGCGACCCACTCCGCGCCGCCCACGCCATGATGCAGGTGGTCGAGTCGCCCCAACCGCCGCTCCGCCTTCTGCTCGGAGCCGGCGCGCTCCAGCGCCTCCGCGCAAAACTGGACAACTGGCAAGAAGAGATCGCCGCCTGGGAGTCCACCACCGTCGGCGCAGACTTCCCGGAGGGCAAGTGAGTTCGACCTCCATCAAAACCATCTTCTGGGACATCGGCGGAGTCCTGCTCACAAACGGCTGGGACAAGGGCCAGCAGTCCCGCGTCCTCGCCCGCCTCGGCGTCGCTTTCGCCGATTACGATGCCCGCCACGATGCCGCGAATTACTTCTGGGAGCGCGGTCTCTCCGACGCTCGCACCTTCTTCAACAAGACCGTTTTCCACGACACTGACGGCGTCACCAGACGCGACTTTACCTTTGAGGAACTCTGGTCTCAGCTCTGTACCGAGAACAAAGTCCTCCACCCGGAGTGTTTCGACATTCTGGCTTCACTCAAGTCCTCGGCGAAGTACAAGCTCGCCACACTCAACAACGAGAGCCGCGAACTCAACGAGTACCGTCTCGACGCCTTTCATCTCCGCCCGTACTTCGACTACTTCATCTGCTCCGGCTACGTCCACGAAATGAAGCCCCACCCCGACATCTACCGCGCTGCCATCAACATCTCCGGCCTCCCGCCGCAGACAGCGCTCTTCATCGACGACAAACCTGAAAACTGCGAAGCCGCCGTCGCCCTCGACATGCACGCCATTCGTTTCGAATCACCCGCACAACTCAAACGCGAGCTCGCTCAACTCGGCATCCAAGCCGCATAAAGAAAAATAGACAAGCAAGTCTCTCAAGAAGAAGGAGCGCAACACATGGAACTAGGAATTATTGGTCTTGGCAAGATGGGCTTCAATATGGCGGAGCGTCTTCGCCTCGCCGGCCACAAGGTCGTCGGCTTCGACTTCAACAAGGACGCCACGGCGAAGCTCACCGCCGCAGGCTCGCTCGGCGTCAACTCGCTCGAAGATCTCGCCAAGAACCTCGCCGCCCCTCGCGCCATCTGGATCATGGTCCCCTCGGGCGACCCCGTCGACCAGACCATCGCCAGGCTGGAACCGCACCTGCAGAAGGGCGATACCTTCATCGACGGCGGCAACTCCAACTACAAGGACACGCAACGCCGCCACGCGCAGGCTGCGGCCAAAGGCTTCGAGTTCATCGACTGCGGCACCTCTGGCGGAGTCTGGGGGCTCAAAGAGGGCTACAGCCTCATGATCGGCGGGGATAAGGCTCCCGTCGAACGCCTCACCCCGATCTTCGAAACCCTCGCGCCCGCCAAGGATGAAGGCTGGGGACACGTCGGCCCATCCGGCTCCGGCCACTTCGTCAAGATGATCCACAACGGCATCGAGTACGGCCTCATGCAGGCCTATGCCGAGGGCTTCTCCATCATGAAGGCCAAGACGCCCCTCAACCTCGATCTCCCCCAGATCTCGAAGATCTGGCAGAAGGGTTCTGTCGTCCGCTCGTGGCTGCTCGACCTCACCGCCGACGCGCTCGCCAACAACCCCACCCTTGAGGGCCTCGAAGCCTTCGTCCCGGACTCCGGCGAAGGCCGCTGGACCGTCACGGAAGCCATCGACCTGAACATCTCCGCCCCCGTCATCACCGAGTCGCTCATCCGCCGCCTCCGCTCGCGTGAAGAGAATAACTTCACCGACCGTATGATCTCCATCATGCGCGGAGCCTTCGGTGGTCACGACGTCAAGAAGTCCTAACCAAAGCACGAGAGGTAAATAGATATGCCGAGCACTGTAGCCATCACATCCCTCGCCACGACCCCGGCCACCCT
>Ga0137385_10006693_pt1 | contig 10155 bp, 12 predicted proteins | sample SagtaG_FD_104921 | JGI IMG/M metagenome (GOLD analysis project Ga0137385, IMG submission 104921) | Vadose zone soil microbial communities from Sagehorn Ranch, Mendocino, California, USA - Sage2_R_80_16 metaG | ecosystem: Environmental > Terrestrial > Soil > Vadose zone | place: USA: California... | reverse complement strand
GGCGTCCAGGGGTCATCGACGCCCTCGATGTGGTCGCTGAGGTCGCCTTGTTCACGGGACAGTATGAGCGCGCCGTCCGGCTCATTGCTGCAGCCCAGAAGGAGCGGACCACGCTCGGCCTGGTGACCTTCCCAATGCTTAGGGAACGAACTGAGCGGAACCTGGCCTCGGCTGGCGCTGCACTGGGCGAAGAGAGTCTTGAAAGGGCGCTGCAGGACGGCGCCCGGCTGTCTCTCCAAGAGGCCGTGGCCTACGCCCAGCGGGGCCGGGGAGAGCACGCGGACGCCACGCACGGATGGGCCAGCCTGAGCCCGGTCGAGCGGCAAGTGGTCGAGCTTGCCAGCCAAGGTCTGAGCAATCCCGACATCGCCAGGGAACTTTTCATATCTCGCAATACGGTCAAGGTGTACCTTTCGCACGCTTACGCGAAGCTCGGCGTGGCCAACCGGACCGAGCTGGCCCGGCTCGCTACCCGCCACTCGCGGGGCCGCCCACAACGCTGAGAAGTCATACCCACCTGGGTGATGTTCCGCGGTACCGCACCCGGCACGATGCAGGCAAGGAAGCACAAGCACAGCACGGCCTGGCATAGGTGACGGACATGAAGCAATCACAGGCGGAACCGGTTCGGCTGCCCCGGGCGGACACACAGGCGCCGCAGGGTCTTGAACTGCGGCACTTGCGGTATCTCGCCGCGGTCGCCGACGCGGGCACCTTCACCCACGCCGCGGAGCGGTTGTTCATCGCCCAGCCGACGCTCAGCCAGCAGATCGGGCGGCTAGAACAGATCGTCGGCACGCCGCTGCTGCACCGCCGCCGCGACGGGGTGCGGCTCACCCCGGCGGGCACCGTGCTGCTGGACGCCGCCCGGGACGTGCTGTCCGCGGTCGACCACGCGGTCAGCCAGACCCGGCAGGCGGCAGGCCTGGGACGGCCGCAGCTCCGGGTCGTCCTGCCGACGGACCTGCCGGACTCCCTGGCCGTCCAGACCGCCTTCCGGCTGCGCTCGGCCGCCGATTCCGCGCAGGTTGCCATCACCTGGATGGACACGGCGCTGGATGCGGAGTTCTCGCCGATCCGCCAGCACAGGGCCGACGCCGGCCTGGGCTGGCTGACGGCCAGCCCCGACACGCTGCCCGCCCCGCTGGATGCCATGAGCCTGGGACAGTTCGAGCCCGAGGTGTGGATCCCCCGCTCGCACCCGGCCGCCCGCCGCGGGGTTATCGGCCTAGACGAGCTGGCCAGCATGGACGTCATCCACGGGCCGCGCCGCGCCAGTACCGCGACCTACGACCGGTGGCTGACGATCACGCGCGCCACAGACCCGCGGTTCGAGTTCACCGACCCCCCGTTGCGGCACTCGCTGCCGGTGGCGCTCGCCTTCGCCGCCACCGCCGGACGGCCTGCCGCGGTCCTGACCGGCCCTGTTGCCATCGCCGACGTACCGCCCGGCGTGATCCGGCTGCCCCGGCCCGCGGGCACTGGTGACATGGTCCGGGTCAGCATCGATGGCCAGCCGCTGACCGCGACGGCGGCCCTGGTCTGGAACGGCGACCTGCCCCGCCCGCTGCAGCAGATCCTGTTCGACACCGCCGAGGGCCTGACCCCGCCAGCACCGGCATCCCTGTCCCCTGCTGGCTGATCACAAGCCCGCAGCGGGATAGGCGAGACCTCACCGTGAAGTCACGCCACCTACTTCTCAAGGGGGCCTACGATGCCGTCCGCGCCTTATGACCTCAGCATCAGCGCCGCCCGAGCCGGCGCACTATTCGCATCGCCACTGCAGCGCTCCGATGAACCCAGCGCCAGGCAGGTCCAGCGGGCGATCGCCACGGCCATCGGCGTACACGGCGTGCGGGGCTGCGCGGCCCATGTCGCGCAGGCCTACGGCGAGCACCCCGGGACCGCACTCACCCGGATGCGCTCGGCGCTGACGGAGGTGGCCAGCGCCTTCGGCGGTTCACCGGCAGAGCCGGCCCACGCCCCCGCACCTGGCCACTACTCCGTGCCCTGCACCTCCCGTGCCGCATGAGCCACCGCCCAGAGGTTTCCGCGCCACGCGACACGCCCGCTCAGGGCGGGCGGCCACAGGCCCGGCCGGCCACGAGCGCGCCGGCGACGCACACCGCTGTTCGCATACCTGATCGGCGTCTCCCCCGCGGCTCGAGTTCACCACCCTGACATGTGGACCGAATACCGAAACCCGACGACTTGACCAGAACGCCCGGATCTGTACGATTCCCGGTCTGCCTGGACTTGATCGCGAGGCCGCGCAGATCGGCGGGTCCGGGCGGGGTCGCCTTTCGCGAGCCGGCCACGCTCCGCGATCAGGTGCGTGACCAGGCGTTCTCAATGGCTTCGCGTCAGCATCAACCCCGGGCACCTGCCGCGAGTGTGGGCGTCTGGCGGTTGCGCGCCAGGCCGGGATTCTGGGAATGGGCACGCCGGCTGGCCGCGGTATCGCCAGCGATCAGCAGGTCCCCCGCACCTTTGTTTGCACCTGGGCGAGCTGGCTGCCCGCGCTGGGCTTGAGCAGCGCCGGGACGGCGTGGACAGTTGCCTTGCTGGGGCTTGTGATGGGCCTGGTGTGCAGGTCGGCCGGTTCGGTGTGGGCCTGGCATGCCCAGGGCCGGCCGGTCCCCCCTGACGGACGCCTGATGCTAGCGGTGGATATGACCGACTGGCGGCGCTGCGCTGAATAGCGTGCCGGGCTTCGGCGAGACAGTCCTGCCGGCACCTCATGGCAGATAGACGGGCCGTCCGTGGTCACCGGCGCCGCGCCCGGCCCGCCGTAGCGGACGTACGTCCCCTCCGGGCTCAGCGCCTGCGCATCGACGAACTCGCCCCGCTTGCGCAGTAGCTCGCCCACGTGGCGCTGGAATGCGATGTGCGCGGTGATCTCGTCCTCGGTCCACTCGCTCATCGGCACGAAGTTCGGGTGGCCCTCTGGGCCACCGGTGTAGTGCTTGAGCAGAAGGTACTTCGGCATCGTCACTCCTTGTATTCCGTGGCAGCCATCGTGCCGCCGTCACACCCAGGACGGAACCAGCCGCGACTTCTCGACATCACAAACGTTGCAGCGGATGCAGTAGAAAGCGCCGCCCGCACCACGCCCTGGAATGCTCCGCCGGCCATCGCCGGGTCAGCCCCCTGCGGCAGCGTAGGTCGCGATGATCGCGCCCGTGCTGGTCACCTGGCTGTCAGCCAGCCGCAGCGGCCGGAGCGCGCCGTCGTCACGGAACAGGCGCTTGCCGCCGCCCGCCACCAGCGGGTCGATCATCAGCTGGAGCTCGTCCACCAGGCCCAGGACCATCAGGGTCTGGACGAGCCCGGGGCTGCCGATTACATGGAGGTCCTTGCCCTCCTCCGCCTTCAGCGCACGCACGGCCGCACGGATGTTGCCTCGCAGCAGCCTCGAATTCTGCCAGCCGAGCGGCTCGTGGAGGGTCGTCGAGGCGACATACTTCGGCAACGCGTTCAGGGGCTCGGCGAGCACCTGCTGCTCCTCCGGCGCGTTCGGCCAGTGGGCAGCGAAGATCTCGTACGTGGCGCGCCCCAGCAGGTAGCCGCCGGCGCCGCGCACGTTCTCGATCACCCAGTTCATGGACAGGTCATCGAAGTAGCGGGCATGCCAGCCACCGTGCCCGAAGTCACCGGTCACGTCCTCATCGGCATAGCTGGGAGCCTGCACCACCCCGTCCAGCGTCATCCACTCGTTCGCGATCACCTTCCGCATCCCGGCCTCCTACCGGTCGTTGTCCGCCGCTCCGCGTTCGCGTCGCGGAACAGCTCTGTCACCCGCTAGGACGGAGCCAGGCGCCCGTCTTCGACATGACTCGCGGACCGGCCGGAGCCGACGATCACCCGCGTGGTGTGGGTGCGGCGGATCGCGGTTTACCCACCAGCCGGGCAGATCGCCAAGGCCGTCCACCTCCTTCAAGCCCGCGAGATCGGAGGATGAAAAAGGCTCACTGGCTGACTGCCCAGCCGCGTCCCGCCGACCCTGTCATCTCGATCAAGGGACAGCTATCGATGTATCCCGCGCCACACGGCTGGGAGGCCTCATTTCGCCGACGACGCTAGGCGCCATACGGCTATGGGTACGCCCTGGCCAAGCTTGGCCGCGCGCTGAGTAGGTCCGGGGCGGTGCCGGGATTGCTCTCGATTCGTTTCCCCGGACCCTGGAGGGCCGGATGCCTGGCCCGCAGAAGTCAGCTATCCCAACGGCATTCATGGGCGGTGCGCGCGCTGGTCCACCAGATCCGACGTGGGACCGGTGGCGGAACATCGCCACCGAAGAGGTCTGGACCGGGCTGGCCCCCGGGGGCTCGGCAGGGCATGGTGCCGACCGGACGATCACGACCGTTTTCATCCGGCCGCCGCGAGCGACGAAAGCAGGTGTCATCGCGTGGCTCCCGGTGTCGGCATTCGCCGGGTCGTGGCGGTCAGCGTGACGGTCGTGCGACGGTCAAACGATCTTGGGAATGACCACCAGAGCTAACGATCACGCCGCTGACCTGCAATTCCTAGTGAAGCTGATGGGATTTGAACCCCTGACCCCCTCGATGCGAATGCGGTGGGAGGACAAGGCGATACCGCTTAGCCCAGTCTGACATCTGGACAGCGCAGTAAGCATTCGCTGAGCGCGATAGCGAATGCACGTTCTCCGACGTCTGGCAGGAGAGAATTGGCGTGCTGGGAGCACACCAGTGGGTCGTGCGTCTCACGAGACCAACTGCCCGGGGAACTGTGTTGTCGCCGGCCGGCCGTCCATCCAGACGATTGTGCCGTTGACGATCACGAGGTGGACGCCGGTCGTCCTCTGCTGCGGAGCGCCATACGTTGCATGCTCGGCCATCCCACTCGACCCGATGACGCAGATATCAGCGGCCATGCCCGGGGCTAGTCGTCCGCGTTGATGCAGGCCATAGATGTCGGCTGCAGTCGCCGCCAGGTGGCGTGCGAGTTGCTGGTACCCGGCCTCTGGCCCGATCGCGAGGTAGTGGCCAGCAAGCCGGGCGAAGGCCGCATATCCGCGCGGGTGGGGGTGCTGGCCTTGGTAGATACCGTCCGACCCGGCGCAATGACGGTCGCTGGAGGCAAGCCAGGCTAGCTCCTCTTCGCCGAGGGTGGGACGGTCCCGGTGACCGCCAACATTGAGTTCTGCATGAACAAGCAGGTCGAGAACCCACTCGCCGGGTGACTGGGAGGAGCGTTCCGCCGCCTCGGTGACCGAAAATCCAGCAAATTCCGCAAGGTCGTGAGGCACGCGCCCAAGGAAAACGCTCTGCAAGTAAGTCTCAGTGAACTTTTCTCCTGTGAGCAGCGACGCCCGCTGCTGTGGGTTGGTGAGCGCGGCGAGAGTGCGCTCGGGTCCCTGGGCCTGCACATCAGCAGGCAGCAGCAGCGACGCCAAGATCGTGCTGGACCGGCGGTAGGGGTACATGTCATACGTGACGCCGACACAGGCAGAGTCAGCATCCCCGAACGCTGCTTCTATGTCGGTCGGCGTGCCCCATAGGTGGCTGGCATGCACCCTGATGCCGGCACCGCGGCCAACGGCCAGCAACTCGTCCAGGCCAGCCTTGACGTCAGCGCCATAGCCGCCGCGCAGGTGCGAAACATAGGGCCGGTCCGCCGCTGCTAGCGGCCGGGCCATCTCCGTGACCTCATCGACACTGCCGAACTGGCTTGGCAGGTAGTCGAAGCCGCTGGACAGGCCGACCGCGCCCTCGGCGAGTGCCTCTTCTACCTGCCGCCGCGCCGCAGCCCGCTCCGAGGGGGAAAGCGGCCCGGACTTCATCCCGGCCACGTTGTGGCGGATCGTGCCCTGCGAGGCGAGAACGGCCACGTTTTGTGTCAGCCGGCCGGACACCGCTTCCCGGTACCCGGCCACGCTGAGGTCCCGCGCGGGTTCAAGGACGCCGTTGACCGGCGCGAAATACTGGTTGAGATACCGCGCGGTGTCAGCGGTGGCTCCGATCCACGACTGCCCGTCCTGGCCGACCACCAGCGTCGTAACTCCCTGGGCGAGCGCGCCGTCGACCCGCCCGGCTTCCAGCAGCGGGCCCTCGGCGTGGACATGCGCGTCGATGAACCCGGGACAGACCACACTCCCCGGCGCGAGATCGACGACCTCACAGTCGGTCACAGCGGCGCTGTCGGCGGTGATGGCGGCGATTGTCTGCCCGTCGATGAGCACATCCGCTCGCTGCGTTGTTGTGCCTATGCCGTCGGCGACTAGGCCGCCGCGAAGCAACATTCGTGTGCTCACAGGCTGATTTCCCACCCGTCTTTGTTGGCCAGGTATTGCTCGGCATACAGCCAGAAGTCCACCTGCGGCTGTATCGACCGGCCCTCGTGCCACGGCGCTGGCCGAGTCGCTCCGCGACGTCGTGCTGGGCCTGGCAGAAGGCGGCCGACAGCTCCCCCCGGCCGCCGGGCTCGGGTATGGGCACAACCCGAACACGCAGTCGCGCTGGGCAGCTGGTTGCCATGTGCTGCTCGCGGCGGGCGGGCTGGCGGAGGCAGGCCGGCAGCTGGCTGGTCGTGCCGAGTAGCCGCCACTCGCGCTCCGACCACGGCTCGGCGCAGTAGATGAGGTTGAGCAGCAGGCTCACCTCGCCCAGCAGTCGCATCGCCTGATCGTTCAGCAGGGAATTCGACCGGCCCATGCCGGGACTCCGAAAACCAGCAGAAGGTCGCCGCGTCAGCACCGGCGGCGAGGTTGTCCCGGGTGATTCGGGCCGCTTCGCGGGCAAGTGGATGCGGGTCCGCGGTGGCGGCCGCCACCAGGACTCCCTCGGCGCCGGAGAGCAGGCACTCGCCGGCGGTCGGCTGCTTTCCTGCGGGCGAGGCGAGGCGGTTGACCGGGCAGCGGGAGGTCAAGATCGGCCCTGACTCGGAGTGGCAACAGGCGGTGCGGCTCGCCGAGGATGCGCGGGTGGCCCTTCCGTCCCACGCCGCTGCTGCTGACGCCACAGGACGAGGTCCGCGATCTCGCCTACGGCGGTCTGCAGCGCCGCGGTGAGCGGCTGCTCCTCGCGGCGCATCAAGATGATGACCCGGTCAACCATCGCCGGGGCGGCCAGCGAGCCGGTCAGCGCCGGGAGCACCAGGGTCTTCAGCTGGGCCGGAACTCCCTGCGCCTGCCCGACCCGGCTGGCCAGGTACTCCGGCTCCGGGGGTGGCAGCTCAACCACCGACCCGGCGACCGACTCCACGCTTCCCGACTGGGCCGTGGCGAGCAGCGGCACGTCCAGCCGCTGTGCCGAGGAGATCAGCCGCTGCACCACCAGCGCCCGCTCATACGACGACAACGCCGGGCCGACCCGGTCAATACCGTCGATCACAATCAACAGCCGCCGGGCCCGCGTCAAACTGCGCCACAACGCCTCGATAACACTCGGGTTGATACTCGCATCATGCAAGATCACCTCAAGCTGTCGTTTCGCGGCGTCCAGGATGTCTCGCTCGCCGCCACCCGCGACATCACCCAGCGGCACCGGCACATACCAGCTACGCGAACCCGCCAGCCTCCTGACCACCTCCGCCAAGAACACCGTCTTGCCCGCGCCCGGCAGCCCGGCAACCACCGTCACCGGCGGCTGGCTGCGCCAGTCCCGGTACCGCGCCAGCACCGCCGCCAAGGCAGCCTGATGGATCACAACCCCACCAGCAAGACCGCCCCCACCCCGGTCAGCGCGGCGCAGCCGGGCCAGCACCGCCCGCCGGTGCCGCGCCAGCAACAGCGCCCGCCGGAACCCGTAAAACCAGTAACTCGTCACCCCGGCGACCAGCACCACCCCGAGCATGTTGGTGCCCACCGAGCACGAATAAGAACTCGTGTTACACCAATGGTTACCGCCCCTGGCCAGCGGAAGCACCGTCACCGCACCCGCCACAGCAGCGGCCGCTAACGGAAACAACACCGAATGCCACCGGACTAACCTGCGGAACTGCCGCCAACGCAATCGCACCAGACCCAACCCGCCCTGTCTCCGCCAGCCCCAGCCTCAGCCCCGCCCCGGCACGGCGCGGTCTTCCGGGCGCGGGACGTAAGTGCCGCGCTGCGGCACCGTGACCACCAGCCCCTCATCACGCAGCACCTGCACCGCCCGCCGGGCGGTGTCCCGCGCCACCCCAAACAGCCCCACCAGATCCTTCTCCGACGGCAGCGGATCAAGCCCGGGCCTAAACTCACCAGCCTCGATCCGCGCCCGCAGCCACGCCGCGATCTGCCGGTAAGGCGGCTCCGCCGCCCGTGGGTTGATCTCAGGCACCTCCACAGCGATCGAGGTATCTGACCAGCAATAACAGCCGACCTTGACCCACGTTGCTAGACATGGATCTACGTAGAAGACAGAGAACCCACCGCAGGAAACACCCTTGCGAGACGCCCACCGAGATCAACGGATGAGTCCGCCCGCGGTCACCCAGGCGCCACCCGCCGCAGGACAACCGAGGCTTCCCGCCAAGGACTGTCCGCCGCGCCCTCGCGCTCAACCAGTGATCTCACTGAGCCGTGATGATGTCGATCCGTGCCGGTTCCGCGCGCCTCGGACCGCACTTCGGGGTCCTGTCCCGCCAACGAATGGGCAACAAACGATCAAAAGGCCCGACCGCCATCCTGGCGATCAGGCCTCTGACCTGGAACTTCCTGGTAGCGGGGGCGGGATTTGAACCCGCGACCTCTGGGTTATGAGCAAAGCCGGCACGGTTCAACCACACGCGGCACCCACCGGCACCGATAGCGTTAGTGACATGAACCGACTACACTGTAGTCATGAGCAAGCGCGCTGCGACACCAGTCAGATTCGATCCCACGGTGGCGGAACGGCTGTCATCGTTCGTCGCCGCCAACCCCGGCATGTCCCTGTCGTCGGCAGCGAACCGGCTCGTGGACGAGGCACTCCGGATGAGCGAGCATCCGGGAATCGTGTTCCGGCCCGGGCCCACCGGCCGCCGTGCAGGCCTGGTCGCTGGCCCCGACGTATGGGAAGTGGTCCGGGCCGTCAAGTCAGCCCGTGCGCACGAGCCGGATCTGCCCGAAGACGACCTGCTCACCTTGGTGGCCGAGAACACCGGCGTCCCGGCTCGCCTCATCCGGCTCGCCGTCCGCTACTGGGCTTCCTACCCCGACGACATCGATGCCGAGATCACCGCGGCAGAGGCAGCTGACGATGCGGCCGAAGAAGGCTGGCGGCGCGAACGCGAGCTGCTCGCCGGGTGAGCAAATGACCAGCCTGCTGCTGGACGAGATGCTCTCCGGCGCCATCGCTGAGCAGCTACGCCCCAAAGGCTTCGACGTCATCGCCGTCGTAGCCGATCCAGCCCTGATCGGGCTCTCAGACGACCAGATCCTGGCTTACGCGACGGACACTGGGCGAGCCTTGGTCACCGCCAATATCAAGGACTTCATGCCCCTCGACGCCCGCTACCGCGCTGCTAGCCAGATCCACGCCGGGCTGATCCTGGTCTCCACCAAGACCTTCCCTCAGGACCGCAACTTCACCGCCGCCATCACCAGCGCGCTATCCGCCCTCCTCGGCCAACCGGGCCAGATCCACCCCGGGCAGGTGCTCTTCCTCCCGCGCCGGTAAAAGCCCGCGGCCCCCGGAGATGACCTTTGCCCTATTGGCACGCTCAGTGAGAGCCCGCTGGTGAAGCGTGACCCCTGTCTCCTGGCAGCCACGCGCGTAGCTGCCGCTCTGGACGGCGATCTTGATCGCTGATCTGGCCGCCGCTGCGGCGCCCGAAGGGATGATCTGTATGACGTCGGCCTGAGCAGCCCAACGCTCGCACATGCCTGTTGACTGAACTAAGTGCCCGTCGATGAATAACACGCCGGGTTATGGGCCGCGGGAAGGGATCAGGCCGTAGTTCCACTCGCCGTGGAACTGGTGGCGCCGGAGCGCCCGTTGTTCCAGGTCTTTCATCTGGCGGTCGGAGATCTTGATGCCTTTGGGGTACTGGCCGGGGTCGAGTTCGGCGCTGACGGTCAGCCCGGTGCGCGTCGTGGTGGCCGCGATCGTCTGGACGATGACCTCGTGGCTGGTCAGGGGGCGGCCGCGCCAGTTCATGGAGATGTGGGAGAACAGCCGGTGCTCGATCTGGGGTGAAATGCGGACGGCAGCGGGCGCGCGGCAGCCGGCC
>Ga0137385_10006688_pt1 | contig 10158 bp, 7 predicted proteins | sample SagtaG_FD_104921 | JGI IMG/M metagenome (GOLD analysis project Ga0137385, IMG submission 104921) | Vadose zone soil microbial communities from Sagehorn Ranch, Mendocino, California, USA - Sage2_R_80_16 metaG | ecosystem: Environmental > Terrestrial > Soil > Vadose zone | place: USA: California... | reverse complement strand
TGTGGCCTATGTGGACGGTACGCATCCGGTGCGGCTGGTGTCGTCGGTCGGCCGGCGATTACCGGCGCACTGCACGGCGGTGGGCAAGATGCTGCTGTCCGCCCTGCCCGAGGACGAGTGCGGCGCCCACTACCCGCTCGGCGTCGCCCTGCCCGCGATGACGCCGCACAGCATCACCTCCCCTGACCTGCTATCCCGGCAGCTGGCGGAGATCCGGCGACGCGGGATCGCCACCGAGTACTGCGAGTCCAATCCGGACGTCGCGTGCGTCGCCGCCGCGATCCGCGACTCGTCCGGTGCGGTGGTCGCCGCGCTCAGCGTGTCCGTGCCGACCCAGCGCTGGACCGGCGCGGAACGCTTCAGCCGGCAGGTGACCGACAGCGCGGCCGAACTGTCCGCCCGGCTGGGCTATCGGGCGCGGCAGGTCACGGCCCACCGCGCCCGGTAGCCGGGTCACGGGTGGAGCAGGACCTTCACCGCCTTCACGCGTTCTTCGCGCAGCACCCGGAACGCCTCGGCGGCATCGTCCAACCGGATCTCGTGCGTGATCAGCGGCGCGGGATCGAGTAGTCCGGCGGTGAACGCACGCACCGCGTGCGACCACGCCCGCGACGGCGCACCGAACACGGTGTGCACGGTGACCTGGTTGAGCACGAGGTCGACCGGGCTCGGCGGATCGTCATCACGCGCCGGCAGTCCGGTCAGCACCACCCGACCGCCCCGCCGGACCAGCCTGGTCGCCAGCCGGGCCGCGCCAGAGGCACCTGCCGTCTCGATCACCACGTCGTACCGGCCCGCGTGCGCGCCTGCCTCATCGAGGATGAGGAATGTGCTGGCGCCACAACGGATAGCAAGCTCGGCACGGGCCGGCTGGGTGTGCACGACCGTAACCTCGGCCGGTCCGCCGGCCGCGAGCAGTTGGGTGGCCAGCAGGCCCAGCATGCCGGCCCCGACCACCGCGACCCGCTCGCCGGGTGCCGCCGCGGCACGCAGGCACGCGGCCGCGACGCACGCGGCCGGCTCCAGCCCGGCCGCGGCCCGCAGGTCGGCGCCGGCCGGCAGCACGTGTAGCAGCCGGGCCGGCAGGGTGAGGTAGTCGGCCCACGCGCCGGGCTGGGTGAAGCCGGTCTCGTCGTACGCCGCCGAGCAGAGGTTGGTGTCGCCGCGCCGGCACGCGTCGCACCGCAGGCACGACCGGAATCCCTCGCCCACCACCGGCGCGCCGACCAACGCGCGGTCGGTGTCCGGCCCGACGTCGACCACGGTGCCGGACCACTCGTGGCCGGGCACGATCGGATAACGGGCGAACGACGCCGGCCGCGTGCCGGCGAGCAGTTCCCGGTCCGAGCCGCAGATCCCCGCCCACGCGACCTGGACCAGCGCCTCCCCGTCCGCCGGTGACCGAGGCTCGACCGGTATCACTCTGAGCTCGCCCGGCGCGTCGATCAGCACGGCCCGTGGCTCACCCACCGCGCCACCTCCTTCGCCGTTCGAACTTGACGCGCCTCAGTGTTCACGCTAACAATCGTCACCACTCGCGACGACGGGACCGAAGGGACGCACGTAGGCCATGTGGATCGTCAAGGGCGACCGCGCACCGATCATGGCTGACGTCGCCCGTGCCGCCGGGGTCTCCCACCAGACCGTCTCGCGCGTGCTCAACGCCCACCCCAACGTGCGGCCGGCCACCCGGGACCGAGTGCTCGTGGCCATCCGCGAGCTCGGCTACCGCCCCAACGTGGCGGCCCGCACGCTGGTGACCCGGCGCACCCGGACGCTGGGGGTCATCGGTTTCAACACGACCCTCTACGGTCCGGCCTCGATGCTCTACGGCATCGAGCAGGCCGCGAAGCAGGACGACTACTTCGTCACCGTCGCCGCGCTGGCCGCCCTCGACCGGCGCTCCGTGCTCGACGCCGTCGAGCGGCTGCGTGACCAGGCCGTCGAGGGCATCATCGTGATCGCCCCGCAGACCACGGCGGTCGGCGCGCTGGCCAACGTGCCGTCCGACGTGCCGCTGGTCGCGGTCGGCTGCGGCACGCACGCCTCGCTCGCCTCGGTCGCGATGGACAACGAGGCCGGGGCGCGGCGCGCCACGTCCTACCTGCTCGATCTCGGCCACCGGACCGTGCACCACCTGGCCGGCCCAGCCTCCTGGCTCGACGCCCAGGAGCGCGAGGTCGGTTGGCGGCGCGCACTGGGGTCCCACGGCGCGCCCGTGCCCGAGCCGCTGACCGGCGGCGACTGGTCGGCCCGCACCGGCTTCGAGCACGGGCTGCGGCTCGCGCGCGAGGAGTCCGTCACCGCGGTCTTCTGCGCCAACGACCACATGGCCCTCGGGTTGCTGCGCGCGCTGCAGCAGGCGGGGCGCCGGATCCCCGAGGACGTGAGCGTCATCGGGTTCGACGACATCCCCGAGGCCGAGTACTTCGGGCCGCCACTGACCACCGTGCGCCAGGACTTCGACGAACTCGGCAGACGTGCGCTCGGCAGCGTGATCAGCCTGATCGACATGCACAAGACCCCGGGTCAGCGGTCCGCTGCCAGGTCGACCATCCCCCGGGTGTCGATCGAACCGAGCCTGGTGGTTCGCGCCTCCGTCGCCCGCCCGCCCCGCGCGTCCCGGCCGTCCGCGGCCGGCGCGCGCTGACCGACCGTCCCGCCCTGTCGAACAGCCGTCATGGAGAGAGATCCATGGATGTTAGCGCTCACCAGAACGCCCCCGACGACCAGTTCGTGATCGGCGTCGACTTCGGCACGCTGTCCGGACGCGCCCTCGTCGTCCGGGTCGCCGACGGCGCGGAACTGGGCACGGCGGTACACGACTACGCGCACGGCGTGATGGACGAGGCGCTGCTGCCCTCGGAGGTGGCGCTCCCGCCTGACTGGGCGCTTCAGCACCCGGACGACTACCGCGAGGTGCTACGCCGGGCCGTGCCCGCAGCCCTGACGGACGCCGGGGTCGATCCCGCACGGGTGGTCGGGATCGGCATCGACTTCACCGCGTGCACCGTGCTGCCGACACTGGCCGACGGCACGCCGCTGTGCGAGCTGGACGAGTACCGCGACCGGCCGCACGCCTACGTCAAGCTGTGGCGGCACCACGCCGCGCAGCCGCAGGCCGACCGGATCAACAGCCTGGCGCACAAGCGTTCGGAGCGGTGGATCGGTCGGTACGGCGGCAAGATCTCCGCCGAGTGGGAGTACGCCAAAGGCCTGCAACTGCTGGAGGAAGACCCGGAGATCTACGCCCGCGCCGCGCGCTGGATCGAGGCCGCCGACTGGATCACCTGGCAGCTGTGCGGCGTCGAGACCCGCAACGCCTGCACCGCCGGGTACAAGGGCTTGCTGCAAGAAGGAATGCGCCCGTCGCGGGCGTTTCTCGCCGCGCTGCACCCGGGTTTCGTCGACTTCGACGCCAAGTTGGATCTGGCCCCCGGCCGGCCCGGCGTATCGCCGCTCGGCACCCGCGCCGGGGACCTCACCGTGCGGGCGGCGGTCTGGACCGGCCTGCCGGAGGGCGTCGCGGTGTGCGTCGGGAACGTCGACGCGCACGTGACCGCGCCGGCGGCGCGGGCCATCGAGCCGGGACAGCTGGTCGCCATTATGGGCACCTCCACCTGTCACGTGATGAGCGGCGAACGGCTGGCCGAGGTCCCGGGCATGTGCGGTGTCGTCGACGCTGGGATCGTCGGCGGCCTGTGGGGCTACGAGGCCGGGCAGAGCGGCGTCGGTGACATCTTCGCCTGGTTCACCGAGAACGCCACACCACCCGAGGTGTGGGCCGAGGCGGCGACGCGGGGTATCTCCGTGCACGACCTGCTCACCGAGCGGGCCGCGGCAGCGCCGGTCGGCGCACACGGGCTGATCGCCCTGGACTGGCACAGCGGCAACCGCTCGGTGCTCGTGGACCACCACCTGTCCGGCGTGATCGTCGGCCTGACGCTGGGCACCAGGCCGCACGAGGTGTACCGCGCGCTGTTGGAGGCGACCGCGTTCGGTACCCGGGTCATCATCGACGCGTTCGAGCGCGGCGGCGTGCCGGTCAACGAGTTCATCGTCGCGGGCGGCCTGGTCAAGAACAGCTTCCTGATGCAGCTGTACGCCGACGTCACCCGAAGGCCGCTGAGCCTCATCGGCTCGTCGCAGGGCCCCGCGCTCGGGTCCGCGATCCACGCCGCCGTGGCCGCGGGGGCCTACCCGGACGTGCCGGCCGCGGCGCGCGCGATGGGCAAGGTCGAACGGGCCGCGTACACCCCCGACCCGGAGCGTGCCGCGGCCTACGACGTGCTCTACGACGAGTACCTGCGGCTGCACGACTATTTCGGGCTCGGCGCGAACGAGGTGCTGCACCGGCTGCGGGAGATCCGGCTGCACGCGCACGAGGGAACGCGGGGCGCCACCGCGCGCGATGAGAACGCGAACAACGACCGGGAGGCATCATGACCATCCGTTCGGACGAGATAGGGCAGGCCCTGCGCGCCGAGATCACGCGTATCCGCCGGGAGCTCTGCGACCTGCACGCGCTGCTGCCGGCCAATGGCCTGGTGGCGTGGACTTCCGGCAACATCTCGGCGCGCGTGCCGGGCGCGGACCTGATGGTGATCAAGCCCAGCGGCGTGGGCTACCCGGCGCTGACCCCCGAGTCGATGGTGCTGTCCGACCTGGACGGCAACGTCGTCGAGGGCGAGTACCAGCCCTCAAGCGACACCGGCTCGCACGCCTATGTCTACCGGCACCGCCCCGATGTCGGGGGCGTGGTCCACACGCATTCGACCTATGCGACGGCATGGTCGGCGCGTGGCGAGGCCATCCCCTGCGTGATCACCGCGATGGCCGACGAGTTCGGCGGCGAGATCCCGGTCGGGCCGTTCGCGCTGATCGGCGACGAGGCGATCGGCAAGGGGATCGTCGAGACGCTGGCCGGGCACCGCTCGCCCGCCGTGCTGATGCGCAACCACGGGGTCTTCACGATCGGCAGGGACGCCAACGCGGCGGTCAAGGCCGCGGTGATGACCGAGGACGCCGCCCGCACCGTGCACCTGGCCCGCGCCTACGGCGAGCCGATCCCGATCCCGCCCGACGACATCGACGCGCTGCACCACCGATACACCCACGTTTACGGGCAGCGACCCGCCGCGGACGGAGTCGACGAACAATGACGTCACGGGGCATCGCGCATGCCACCCAGCCGCCCCAGATCTGGTTCCTCACCGGCAGCCAGCACCTCTACGGCGAACAGACACTGCGGCAGGTCGCCGAGCAGTCCCAGGACATCGCCAGGACGCTGGACGGGGCACTGGCCGCGCGGAACGGTTACCCCCTGCCGGTGGTCTGGAAGCCGGTGCTGACCGACTCGGCGGCGATCCGCCGGGTCTGCCTCGACGCGAACGCCGACGACAGTTGTATCGGACTGATCGCCTGGATGCACACCTTCTCGCCCGCCAAGATGTGGATACCTGGGCTGAGCGAGCTACGCAAACCACTGCTGCACCTGCATACCCAGGCCAACACCGCGCTGCCCTGGGCCACCATCGACATGGACTTCATGAACCTGAACCAGGCCGCGCACGGCGACCGCGAGTTCGGGTTCGTCCAAACCAGACTCGGCGTGCCGCGCAAGACCGTGGCCGGGCACGTGAGCGACCCGTCGGTGGCCGAGCGCGTCGGGGCCTGGACCCGCGCGGCCCGTGGCCGGGCCGAACTGCGCAACCTCGCACTCGCCCGGTTCGGCGACAACATGCGCGACGTGGCCGTGACCGAGGGCGACAAGGTCGAGGCGCAACTGCGCTTCGGTGTCTCGGTCAACACCTACGGCGTCAACGACCTGGTCGCCGTCGTCGACTCGATCGCCGAGCCGCGGATCACCGACCTGGTCAAGGAGTACGAGGACACCTACCGCGTGACCGCCGAATTGTGCGCCGGCGGGGAGCGCCACGCCTCGCTGCGCTACGCCGCCCGCATCGAACTCGGACTGCGCGACTTCCTGACCGGAGGAGGTTTCGGCGCCTTCACCACCAACTTCGAGGATCTCGGCGGACTGCGCCAGCTACCCGGCCTGGCCGTGCAGCGGCTGATGGCCGACGGCTACGGCTTCGGCGGCGAGGGCGACTGGAAGACCTCGGTGCTGCTGCGCACGCTCAAGGTGATGGGCGCCGGGCGACCCGGCGGCACCTCGTTCATGGAGGACTACACCTACCATCTCGAACCCGGCCGCGAGGTCATCCTCGGCGCGCACATGCTGGAGGTCTGCCCCTCGATCGCCGCCGACACGCCTTCCTGCGAGATCCACCCGCTCGGCATCGGCGCGCGAGAGGACCCGGTGCGCCTCGTCTTCGACGCCGCGCCCGGGCCCGCCATCGTCGTCGGCCTGGCGGACCTCGGCGAGCGCTTCCGGCTGGTGGCCAACGAGATCGACATCGTGCCACCGCTGCAACCGCTACCCCGGCTGCCCGTGGCCCGCGCGGTCTGGGCGCCGGCGCCGAACCTGCGCACGGCCACCGAAGCCTGGCTGACCGCGGGCGCCCCGCACCACACCGTGCTGTCGGCGGCCGTGGGCGCCGAGGAACTGGACGACCTGGCCGAAATGCTCTCGGTCGAACTCCTGATCATCGACGCGGACACCAGGATCCGCCAGTTCACCAAGGAACTGCGCTGGAACCAGGCGTACTACCGACTGGCCCAGGGCTTGTAGCCAACCGACACCAGACTCCCCGGCCGCGTTTTCGCACCGAGCGCGGCCGAGGTCCCTCCCCAGGGTGCACCAACGAACACACGAAACGCTCGACCCGCACCATCCCCCAGAAGGGCAGCGATCAACGATGATTGGCACCAGCAAGTCCCGCACCGTTGCCGCCTGCGCGGTAGCCATACTCGCGCTCATCACGACGGCCTGTTCCAAGAGCCCCAGCGGTTCCACGCCCGCCACGGGCGCCAATCCCCCCGCGCAGGTCGCACTCTCCGGCTCGGTCACCTTCAACCAGGCCAATCTCGCCAAGCTCGACACGGCCCTCAAGTCCGCGCTGGCTGGCAAGGACCTGTCCGCGGTGAACATCGCGATGGTGGTCAACGTGGCCGCCGACTACTGGAAGGCCGGCCAGGTCGGCTTCCAGAAGGGCTGCGCCGACCTCGGCATCGCGAGCAGCAAGTGCACCTACTTCGCGCCGCCGAACGGCAAGCTGACCGAACAGAGCTCAGAGCTGGAGACGCTGCGCTCGCAGGGCGTCACCGGCTACTCGATCTCCGCGATCGACCCGACATCGGCGGCCGGCACCATCCACACCGACGTCTCGCACGGCACCGACGTGCTCGCCATCGACTCGCCGCTGCCCGGCACCGACGCCGCCTCGCTGTACCTCGGCACCCCGAACCAGACCGCCGGCTTCCAGGCCGGCACCGCGATGAAGCAGGTACTCGGCGGCCACGGCAAGGTGGCGATCCTGGTCGGCTCGTTGACCGCCGCCAACGCCACCCAGCGCATCCAGGGTTTCGAGGACGCGCTGAAGGGCTCTGGCATCACCGTCGCGCAGAAGGTCAACGACAACCTCTCGGCCAGCACCGCGACCTCGGACGCCGAGACCATTCTGGCGAACAACCCGGACGTCAACGGCCTGTACGGGGTCTACTCCTACGACGGCCCGGCGCTCGCCCAAGCCGTGCGGTCGGCGGGCAAGACCTCTTCGGTGCGCATCGTGTCCGACGACTCGGACGCCCAGACCCTCCAGTTCATCCAGTCCGGCGTCATCTCCGGCACGGTCGTACAGATGCCCTACCAGCAGGGCTACACCGGGGCGTTCATCCTGGCCGCCCAGAAGGTGCTGGGCAAGGACGCGACGATGGCGATCGTCAAGCCCTACCTGGAGTCCGACGGCTCGACCCTGAGCTCCGGCGTCGGCCTGGTGACCAAGTCGGACCTGGCCGACTACCAAGCCCTCGCGACACAGCTCGGCATCGGCTGACGATGACGGCTTCCCGCGACTCCTCGGGCCGCGCGGTCACCGCGCGGCTGCGGGGGGTGCACAAGTCCTACGGTCCGGTGCGCGTGCTCGACCTACCGGAACTCGACCTGTACGCCGGGCAGGTCGTCGGCGTGGTCGGCGAGAACGGCGCGGGTAAGTCCACCCTCATCGGCACGTTGGCCGGCTCGGTGCACCGGGACGGTGGCGAGATCGAGATCGGCGGCACGGCCCTCATTCCCGGCTCGACCGAGGCGGCCGGGGCGCTCGGCGTCGCGCTGGTCTCGCAGGAGTTCCCACTGGTAGGCCAACTCTCCGTGGCGGAGAACCTGCTGCTGGGTCGCCGCCCGCGCCGGTCGCGCCGCAGGGTGCTGGTGGACCGGGCCGCGCAGCGGGCCGAGGCCGCCGCGATGCTGGCGGAGATCGGCTTGTCGCCCAAGGCGATCCCGGTCACTCGTCAGGTGCGTACCCTGCCGGTGCCCACCCGCCAGATGATCGAGATCGCCAAGGCATGGGGCCACGAACCCAGTCTGCTGATCCTCGACGAGCCCACCTCGTCGCTCGGACCGGTCGAAGCCGCACTGGTGCTGGGCCTGGCGCGGCAGTTGGCCGAAGGTGGCGGCACCGTGCTGTTCATCGGGCACCGGCTCGACGAGGTGCGCCAGGTCAGCGACCGGATCCTGGTGCTGCGCAACGGAAGGCTGGTCGCCGACCTGACACCCGCCGAGGCAGGCGAGGAGCGGCTGATCCGCGAGATGGTCGGCGGCGAGGTCATGCAGGGCGAGCACCGGGCCACACACGACGGCAGCCCGCTCCTGCTCGAACTCGACGACCTGACCGCCGACGGCCTCGGCCCGGTCGACCTGCAGGTGCACGCGGGCGAGATCCTGGGCGTGGCCGGGCTGATGGGCTCCGGCCGCAGCAGGCTGATCCACACGGTCGCGGGCGCCCAGCCCGCCACCGGCGGCTCGATGCGCCTGGGCGGCAAGCCCTACGCGCCGCGCGGACCCGGCGACGGCGTGGCCGCGAACATCGCGATGATCCCCGAGGACCGCAAAGAGCAGTCCCTCGTCCCGTTCGCACCGATCCGCGCCAACGTCACCATCCCGATCCTCAAGCGGATCAGCACCCACGGACTGCTCGGCCCCCGGCGCGAGCGCACCGAGGCCGAGCGGATCACCGCGAGCGCGAACGTCCGCATGCGATCGGTGGACCAGCCGATCAGCTCGCTGTCCGGCGGCAACCAGCAGCGCGCGATCTTCGGACGGGCTTTCGCCACCCGGCCGAGACTGCTGCTGCTGGACGAGCCGACCCGTGGCGTGGACGTCGGCGCCAAGGCGGAGATCTACGAGCTCATCCACCACGCCGCAGCAGCGGGCATGGCCGTGCTGGTGGCCTCCTCCGAGCTTGAGGAGCTGTTGTGGATCTGCCACCGCATCGCCGTGATGAACCACGGCCGGGTGGTGGAGGTTGTCGACCATGCCGAGGTCACCAAGGAACGCATCATGCGGGCGGCCGCCGGCACGTCCGCGGCCGCAGCGCCCATGCTCAGGAACGGAGCCATACGATGACCGCGCACAGCACTCTGACTCCCGAGGAGATGACGCCGCACCGCCAGCCGACCGCCGCCCGACTGACGCGCAAGCTCGCCGAATCTCCCGAGGCCGGCGTCATCATCGCCTGCGTACTGGTGTTCGTCGTCATCGCGCTGAACGCACCGACCTACACCGCCACCGGCAACCTCCAGGTCATGGGCCGCGACCTGGCCCAGGTCGGCATCCTGGCCGTCGGCGAGTCCGTCGTCATCCTCACCGGCGGCATCGACCTGTCCGTCGGCGCGCTCGCGGGCCTGGCGGGCATCCTGACCGCCTGGTTCAACGTCAACCACGGGATGCCGGCGCCACTGGCGATCCTCGCCACGCTGCTGATCTGCGCGGCCGTGTGCCTCTGGCACGGCACGATGGTGACGCGGCTCAACGTGCCGCCGTTCGTCATCACGCTGGTCACTTTCACGGTAGCGCAAGGCATGGCGCTGGCTATCACCACCGGCACGCCGATCAACAACATCAGCCCCCTGTTCAGCAACCTGAGCCAGTTCTACGTCGGCGAGGTCCCGGTGCCCGCGCTGGTCTTCATCGGAGCGGTGATCATCGCCTGGTTCGCCCTCGAACGCACCTACATCGGCCGGCAGATCTACGCGGTG
>Ga0137385_10006678_pt1 | contig 10168 bp, 7 predicted proteins | sample SagtaG_FD_104921 | JGI IMG/M metagenome (GOLD analysis project Ga0137385, IMG submission 104921) | Vadose zone soil microbial communities from Sagehorn Ranch, Mendocino, California, USA - Sage2_R_80_16 metaG | ecosystem: Environmental > Terrestrial > Soil > Vadose zone | place: USA: California... | reverse complement strand
CGTCGTTGGATTGTTCCCGGTGAAGCAGTACATCGCGTACGGTTCCACCTACCATATAGAGTTGTTTATGCTGTGCGTGAAATGCTTCCGCCAGCGTCATGATGATATCTAGCATGTAAGATATATGTATTCCGCTCCAGGACTTGCGGTTTTGCGGCCTTCCTCTCCCATAATGGGAGTATTGTATCATGTTCGGGCTAAGCGTTAAAGAGGAAGATGGTTCCTGTTCAAAATCGCCAGCTTAATCTCATCGGCAAACATTCGTTCTAATTTTGGGCAAAAACACTTGACTTGAACGTATATTCGAGGTATTATATGGGAAAATCACTAGAACAAACTTTCTTAGAATGGAGGATACTGCCATGGGCGCGGCGGAAGCGCGGAAGCTGCCTCAACAGGATGCATACGACGTTGCAGATGAAGACGACAAGTATGTGTCGCGTGGCCGTAGTAGCGCAATCAGGTATAATCAGCCAATAGAGCGTGATACGCTTGACGACGTAATGTCACCAAAGGGCACGTTGATTCAACGTCGTCGCTCAAGCATGAAGCCCAACACCAGTAATGGTATGGCATCAAAAGCTTTTGCCGCTCCTACGACAGGCTCACCGGTAGGCTCACGGCTGGCACATAAGGGCCTCCCTTTGATGGCGATCCTCTTAGGGATGCTGGTGATGGCACTGCTGGCAGTTGGATTAAGTGCATTTGTCTCCTGGTGGCGGGTACACCAGGATGATATGCAGTATGGTCGCCCTCGTACCTTTCAAATGGACGCAGTGGTCGGGCACGAGGACAGTCCAGCTAATCCGACTCACTTTATCTTTTTGAACCTGAATCGACATGTAGAGATAATTGAATTGCCCGGCGGCGATGCAGCACACGCCCACATCTATCAAGGCCCAGTTTTATTTGGTGATGGACAGGATTTAACTCCCGTCACCGGTGAAATTCGGGATGTCAATGGCGATGGTAAGCCTGACGTAATTGTACACATTCAGGATCAACAGCTTGTGCTGATCAATGATGGCACACAGTTTCGCCCGCAACAACCAGGCGACAACGTGAATACAGGGCCATGATGCATAGGCGAGATCAATGGGAACCTCATACCAAAAAGCCTGAAGGCATAGATCCTTCAGGCTTTTTATTTTGGCGGTTTTCTCGTGTTCCTCGATGGCCTTCTCTACTGGCATGAGCAGATATTTTTGTTCGCTCCTGTTCGTCGGTAACCGCTCATAATCGTCGGTTTTGCTGTCAGTTTTGCTGTCAATTTGGTAGGTGAGAAAGATGTTTGGCTGCTCTTCACAAGCAAGGGTGCAGAATGAGTTCGAGCGATATAAGCACCTTGTCGGGTTTCAAATGGCAAGCCGAAAGAGCCTGATGAAGAATGAGTACCTTCTTGGTATCAGTTCTACCTCTCGTATTATTCTTACTAACTTAGCAGGAAATGTCTATCTCACAGATGGTAGAAATGCCAGTCTGACTTATTCGCAAACATAATCTCAAATACCTGTGGTAACTTTAGAGTATGGAGTATCGACTCATTGTTGATGCGATAGACAACCTGCACTGAGAACCATATGTTAGCTTCTACCCGTGAGATAATATGGATATCGATCTGGTCAGTCTCTCCAGGTTTCAATTGTACGAACCCATATTGAAATCTCAAGTAGTTTGTAGATATAACTGCACCAGTCTCCTGTCCCAAATACAAGGCTCTGTAGTGATTTTCATTTTCATAGTGGACGGGCGAGGTGTAGTTCCATACGTTGAGCGGATGCGGTATCGGAGCTACCTGCTGGATGACAAGGTTTACTTTTTCGATAACCATGCCAAAGCGTTCCTTTTGGAGACTATCAAGCCCAATTATCAAGTGGTAGAGAAGTGTAGAGTTCTGTCCATCTGAATGGAGTGCACTGATGCTCATAGGAAGATTGCTCAGCTTATAATGTGCAGGATTGCCAGGAATTACATAGAATGCGCTCTGGACTTCTATGAAGTACACTTCCAGGTTTTCATCGTGGATACTTTGAGGATGGGTGATCAGTATGCGTTGTGGTGTAGGACAAATTGCGGACGGACACCACCATGGTCGAATAAGAAGGAGAACGAGCATGAATAAAAGGAGGATAGAACCTGAATTCGATATGACATTCATGATAAGTAAAGGGCGTACATACTTTTTCTTGCTCTGATCTAACTTTTTGCCGTCTTCTTTCTGCTTGGAGTCAGTTCCAACAAACAGCACTCTCATGAGATAAAGAGCAAGTAATAGAATAACTATTATAGATATGGTTTGATGTAGGTGAATGATAGTAAACAACGGCGGATAACTGGCTGGCGAATTTAGGCCAACAAGAGTAAAGAAAAGGAGAAGTAAAGCACTACCAATTAATGTTTTTAAGTATTCCCGCAAAACTTTTGCTAACTCACGTTCCTTGCAACGGAGCTTATATAATAACTGCGTAAGGCTTTGCCACTGATGTTTTAGTTGTTCGTATATTTTATAATGATGGAGTGGAAATAGTTCCAGTATGCCATTGAAGAACTGGCAGTAATCTCTCTTTCCTCTAGTTGCAGTGAACACTTCTTTCGTGCTGCTGTTAATTGTACTTACTACCTTCACAGCAGAAGGTGAAGCTTTTGCTTTACCTTTGCGTATAGAAGGTGTGTCTGCTTTTTTCTTGCTATAAGAGGTTGTTCTCTTTTTTGCCTTACGCATGTGTCATATCACTTTGTTACTTTTTGGGCATGATACTCCCAATTATTTCGAGTTTCACAGACGATGAATCATACACAATAAGCAGTGCTTGAATACCTGTCCATAGAGCCTTTTACGAAGGTGTCCCCTTGTAATGTATAACAAGAGAATTGGCTGGGGTTAGCAAAATACAGCGTTGTAGCTAGCTGAGGCAATGCGACGGCTTGTTGTGCACCATTTGGGGTATCAAGTAGTAATTCAGGTGTAAGAGAGTATACAAGGTTATCCAACGACATGAAGTAGAAAAGCACGGGTAGTGCATATGGATCATTTGGGTGGAGGACAATGTCTGATCCACTCTGATATTCAGAGTCGTTGATCTCCTGCTTAGGCGTGAACACGGTGCCTGAGGGCGCTGCTTTGAGTCGAAAAAATTCAAACAAGGGGCCCGAACCTGCTGCCTGAGGAGGACAACTATTTCGTTCATCTCCTGTTAGTAACGCACAGAGGTTGATCATCCGATATTGAAAAGAAGGACTGGTTCGTACCGGCTTCGCTGTAAGTTGCATATTTATGGATCGTATTAGAATTGAGTTCTTTCCTGTGTTAGTCAGTTCCATTTCTCCAAAACATCCTGCCCCAATGAGGGTACGCATATCAACATCACCGACTATAGTTCCGGGGATCCAACTGAGCATACTTGGAGGTGCTTGAGGTGCTGGAGTAGGGTATTGACTGGTCATTCCATCTAAAGCAGTAGCATATGCTTCCATTTGCTGTAGTTCAGCAGTGTCGTAGGTTAGACGGTTTGTTGCTAGAACAAGGTTGGCATGTAGTCCGGTAGGCTTATTCGTATTGAAAGTGCTGTAATTCAGACAGACAATCCCTTCACCTGAATAGAAGTGTATATTAGCAACATCGAAGGTGGTTGAATGTATTGGTCGAGATTGTGGCACACTTGAAGGAGTTGTTTGCTGAGAAGGAGTCGCTCCCTGCGTGGAATTGACATTCTTACCGCAACTGACAAGTAACAATAGAAATGGAATAGCTACTAGCACTCTTGCTGTTATTGTTGCTGAGGACGCTCTTATAAGCATGAGTTTCTCCTTTGAGTCTGTTCTAAATTTTGTGTTTTCTGGTATCAGATCAGGGTGCCTTTCACAAGAAATTAGATAGATACCAAATAAGTCATTTCCATCACGCTATTTTTGTGCCTCACAGTTCCTTCTTTGTGCGGCCTGGTGAGGCGTTTTTTGTGTTATTTTGTCTACTGATGTCTCCCATTTTCCATGGTTTTCTATCGGTTTTGCTGTCAATTTTTATAGCTAACGTGGCTTAAGATGGGCCTGGGTATTGGTTACTAGACCACCTTCTGTGCTATGAAATCCTAGGGCAACAGGGAGATTATGGAAGAAGCATCTTATAGAAGAGTTGGTATTAATGGAGGCCTCGTTCGGACTGAAACTGATGGTTGCCTCTTTGACTGACAAAGAGGATTCTACAAGGACAATGGGCCAATGGATGACGGGTGGTATTAGTACGTTTGGGTATTTATTCTGAAGCTTGCTTGCTGAGTCTATATTTTGAAACTCTATTTTTAGGCTATTTCCGTTTTCGTATTTTACGTGGATCAATTTTCCTGAAGGAGGGCATTTGATATCGATAGGCTCGTCAATAACTTGCCATATGTTATTTGACATTTGAGCTCTAGAACTGCTAGGTAGAGGGAGTAGATCTATGTTCAGTAGTAAATGATTTTGTTTATCTCGCTCAAACCAGATAACGCGATCTTCATAATATTGGAAGATGGTCGGTGTGTTGTAATAAAGATTGCTTCCGGCGGCTGCAACGAGGTTATTGCGCATCCAATCAAGCTTTCCCAAGACTTTCCTAAATCGGTTGCTTGCTTGTTTCTTGAATTGGTGAAGTTGTTCTTTCGTGTAAGCGTCGTGGTCAGCCATGTCATGATGAGTTCTACAAAGGGCAATCATTCCCTTAGGGTTATTATGATTCTTCGTTCTCCAAGGGGGGTCAAAGTGGTGCCAGGTTAAATAAGGATTTCCACAACGTTCGGACCCATCGACACCTGGCATGGGGCAAGAAAAGCCAACCTCCTTTCTCAGTTCGAGTTGTACATTTACACGAGGGGTTCTAGAAATGTTGGACAATTCATTAGCTCCTAAAGAAGTATGGTGCGATTGTTTTATCTCATTATACTTTGTTGTGCAACAAGCATACGATGAAAGCTCATGTTTTCCCTCTTAATGCATTGTTTTTCAAGTTACGAAAAGTCAAGCCGTTAACGATTTCAGGCGTTTCTAAGTTGTTTGAAGGTCTTCGGAGGAAGACAGGTATAGAGGATAAGCCGGTTTCACCTCATCAGTGTCGTAGGTACATGGCGACGATTCAGCTAGCTAGTAGTCGTAGTGCGTTGGATGTCCAGCGGCAAATGGGACATACCTCGCTGACAATGACGAACTATTATGCATCTCTGTCTGTTCGTGATCTGAAACGTTCCCATGATGCTCATTCGCCTTTATGGGTAAGATAACAAGGAACAAATATACAGGGGGTTTAATACGGGATATTGGGATGAGGAATAGGATTATATGAATTTAACGTGAGCTGACGACTCTTATAAAGCCGTTTGAGATTCCTTTTTGAGGGAATAAATCTGCCTGCTATTGTACAGTTTATTTCCTCAATTTATGTGCTCGGAGCGATAGTATTTCGTTTTCTTGGTTAACTGTCATTTTCATATCGAGTTCAGAACGGGCGTTCTCCTTCTCATTGGCTCAGGTACTGGCTGGATTTGGGCCCGCTGGCAGCTGTTTTCTTGTTCGCTGATGTCAACCAATACCAACAAAAGGAAAGGGGATTGACTGTCAAATTGACTGTCAAAGCGAGCAGAAAAATGCCCTGGTTCACCCCCTACAGAACCAGGGTGTTTTTATACAAGGAAGAACCTGGATAAGAAGTTCAGATCCTTTGAACCCTAGAGCAAGGCTGATAGAGTGCCTTTACGGGTTCAAGGAGAGTGGCTGCACTTCATAGGGATGGGCGTGTAGTGAACATAACCAGAGGATATTGCCATCAAGTGTGACTACCTTTTGCAATCCACCCCAGAATTGCTGTGGATCTACCTCCTTTAGAAAGCTATGGAGGAAGCGCAGGGCTGGTCCTATTGTCTGCTCTTGGCCGACGTGCATAGGGCTTTCTGTAGGACTCATCGGCTTTTCCTTAGTGAACTCAGGGAGGTCTTCTGTGATCTTTTCTAATAACTTCAGTTGTGCGTCGATTGTCTTGAATTCTACTGCATCGATTACATTTCCTAGTGCGTGGATCATGGGAACACCAAATTTGAGGAAGGTTATGAGGTACTTTAACCATGGGGAAACCCGCACCCACCACTCTCGTGATGGCCGCAAATCATAGCCGTATTTATCATCCACGCAATGAGGACCTGGGGGATGTTGGCACATCAAATACAGTTTATAGTCGTGGCTGAACCAATTCTTGGGATTAAACAATGTCTGAGAGTCAGGAATGAGAAAGAATGTATTGGGGCATTCCGCTTCCATTTTATGCATTTCCAGGTTCCACAACCGGGTGAAGTACCGTACATTCCACTCGCAAAGCTGACTAACTTGCTGTAAAAGCAGTTCATCGTGCCGTTGCAGTGTGCTCAATCGCCGAAGGATTTCCTGGTAACCTTCCTCTACTTTTACCATCACTTGCGGTGCTGTACCAATGTGCAGCCCATACAGCAGTTCAACAACCGAGACATCTTCATAGCTAGTAGGACACTGTATGGTCTGCTTGCTATTTTCAAGCCGTCTCTCGAGATCTTCCTCGTATCGATACACCTTTTGGCAAGAAGTTGCCGCCTGTGTCTGCCGGTGACAGATACAAGGCACTTCTCGCCTGACGCGCAACCCTTCAAAACGAGCTAGGATGAGGTCCAGTGTCTCCTTGAGGATCACGAAAAAGGTACACGGTTGCACGCCCCAGACAGCAAGTCGCAGTTCCCGTGTGCTAAGGAACAGTTCTACCCTAGCACCATGATCTCGATATGCAAGGACCACACCATCACGCCAATGCAGGTGCTGAGTGTATTGATGGGTGCGCACGATGAACCAACTCATAATACCTGCTGGGATAAAATCGAAACGATAGATCATCTCAATCTGCATCTGTCCTGGGACAGTGACCGGAGAAGGCCAAGCTGGGACAGAAGGTGGAGGCTGGTAGGGCAGCAGTTGAGGAACAAGGCTAAATGTGGGGGGTATCCCTGGTATCTGTGGATCAATTTGATAACTCAGGTCAAAACGCTCCATGAGGCGGAGAAAGGCCGGATAGAGTAAGTGGTCATAGGGCTGTCCATCCTCATCGATTGCCCAAATACGCGGAAGGTCAGCGTGGGCTAAAATGCCTTGAGCATTTTTTGTTGGTACATCTTCGAGCACATGACTGATCGCCTTCGTGATCCAGTTGGGCTTGAGGACAACCATATGATTCAACAAAGGATCATCACGAAAGAAAAGGATTTTGCCGAGATCGTGTAGATAACTTCCCAGCGTTCCCTGGGCCATTTCTACCCGAATACCTTTGTCAAGGCATAAATGCGTATATATCTCAACATTAATATGATGCTCAGGGCGTTCAAGTAAGGCCTGCTCCACCTCGACCCATGAGGTGGGCCATGGTTGTCCCATTAAGGGAAGGGCTGCCGCTTGTTGAGCTACGGCTTCTTCGAGGCTCTCAAGCCCTTCTCCGGTCTTACTACTGATCTGGAGTACTCCAGTAATTTGGGGATAAGCTCTTCGATACTGCTGTACATTAAGGTCAGCTGGGCGTTCATCAATGTGCGTTGCCACAAGTAGCACAGGTGCTTCTGGAGCACGAACGCTAAGGGTTTTCAACCAGAAGTCGAGTTTGCTTTGTTCGTCACCAGTACGAGCATTCCACACGACAAGATAGAGCGACCGTTTTGTAAGGAAGAACTGATGTGTAGCATGATAAATATCTTGGCCGCCAAAATCCCAGGTGTTGAGGAGGAGAGGGCACCCTGGAAGAGAAGGATGAGGTAATAACAGTGTCTCTACCTCGATTCCGTGGGTACTATCCTGAGAAGCATCAAACACTTTTCCATGTAGTGCTCGCAGTAATGAAGATTTTCCTGTTCCACCTTCTCCAACAAGAAGCAGCTTCGCCTCATACCGCTTCACACTTTCCCGTTGAATCGCTTGCAGAAAAGCCATCACTTCTTGTGTCCCTTGAACCACAATTTCAGGTGGAGGAGTTAATAAGTTAGGATTATCAGTAAAACTGAGAGTTTGTAAGTTGGTCAACTGGCTGATTTCGGGAGGTAGTTGCGTTAGTTGGTTGCTTTCCAGTGCGAGGGTTTGGAGGTTGGTTAACCGGCCGATTTCGGGAGGTAGTTGCCTTAGTTGGTTCCCCTCGAGTGCGAGGGTTTGGAGGTTGGTCAACTGACCGATTTCGGGAGAAAGCTGCATTAATTGATTAATGAAGAGATAAAGTCCTTGTAATCTAGACAACTTGCAAATTTCGGGGGGGAGTTGCACTAGGCTATTCATACCGGCGTAAAGAAACTGCAAGTTGGTCAACTGGCCGATTTCGGGAGGCAATTGCGTCAACCTACTATTGTGAATGCTCAGTACTCTTAAACTCACCAGATTGCCGATTTCGGGAGGTAGCTGTGCCTTACTTCCTGCTATGTAGAGTTCCTGCAAGTTGATTAGCTGACTGATTTGGGGTGGTAGTTGCGTTAGTTGATTCTTAGGAACTTCAGAATCCCTTAGTTTCCTGGCTCTGCCTGGTGTATTTTGTGTAGATTGAAAAAAACCCAGGCTGAGTCTTCGTAAGTTGGTCAACTGACCGATTTCGCGAGGCAGTTGCGTTAGTTGGTTCCCCTCGAGTGAGAGGGTTTGGAGGTTGGTCAACTGACCGATTTCGCGAGGCAGTTGCGTTAGTTGGTTGTCCTCGAGTGAGAGGGTTTGGAGGTTGGTCAACTGACCGATTTCGCGAGGCAATTCAGCTAGCTGCAGATCACTAAGATCTAAACTAGTGAGTTTGCCTCGCTTATCATATTTACACCTCTGCTTATCAATTCTTTTTTTTGCGAGAAAAGCTACAACCTTTTGGTCAGATGTTGTTTTTGGCATACAACCTCACGGACAATTTACTAACATTCTTTGTATGATTTTAAACAATTCGCAGATTTAATGCAACTGTAAGTACTTCATCTACTAAGTTTTCTGTCGGCTGATTAATAGATATAATATCAGATTATATGGAGGCATGGGGCTAGGACAGAATGGACTTTGTGTCTTTCTTTGTGTACAAACCCTTATTATCTTTTTATGAGATCATTTCTCTATTGGCAAGCTAGTGGGATGCTAGCTAATGTGGTAGTGCACACTGGCCAGCGGTTGAGAACTATTGGCAGGTCATTGTCGCTTCTGTCTTCGGGAGTAACCTGTTATTTTTCCTGTTCTTTTTTCGCCTGTTCAAGTTCATCGCGGAATTGTTGTACTTCCTCTCTATCCGTGTATCCTGCCTTTTCCAGTGTAATCAGGTGTTCATGAGCTCGGCCGCTAGCCTGAGGGGATTGCAGTTCAAGCGACCGATGGAAAAACTCTCGACCCGCTTTGGCGCTTTCTTCAATTTCATGAAGCATGAAGTAAGCGCGTGCCCAATCCAGCGGTATCCAAGCGTGCAGTCGGGTATTGCGGTCGAGTTTGATTTGACGTGTGATCTCATCCTTCATCTCCAGTGTTTTTCTCGGTTCCCCGATTTCTGGATAGCCATAGCTCAGTTCCGCTAACACACCACTCATCGAGAAAAATACGTGGTTGGTGTCATTGTCCGGGTTGTGTTTCAGGCGGCTCATCAGTGTTTGCGCCGTTTCAATGGCACGCTGAAAGCGTAATCCATCGCCGTTGCTTGCATAGGCGCGGGCAAGGTAGGAGTGGACGAGGGCTGCAACTTCTTTGCTTGTCTCGAAGGAGGTATCGCGGGCTTTTTCCAGGTGCACTATCGCTTCATGCTTTTGTCCAATGCGTTCTAACTCTACGCCCATGTTCATTAATGCCAGTGTCAGGAAGTACGGTTCATCTAATTGTTTGGCAATGGTGTACATGGTGGAATAGGCGGCTATGGCTTCGGCATAGTGTTTGCGTTCGACGTGCATGACACCAATGAGACGCTGTACTTGTGCGTATAAGCGTAAAAAGCGCGGTTCGAGGACGGATGCTGGTGGTTGCGAAGTGAGAAAGTTTTGGAACAGACTGGACAAGTATTGAGCACTTTCTTCTGCCTCGAATATGGGTGCTATGCGCCGCAAGTACCATGTCTTTTGGATGAGGTGTTCAGCGGTATCGAGGGTTTCTTGGAAAAGATGCTCACCGCGTCCGGGTAAGTCTTGCGGGGTAAATGGATTGTATT
>Ga0137385_10006675_pt1 | contig 10170 bp, 6 predicted proteins | sample SagtaG_FD_104921 | JGI IMG/M metagenome (GOLD analysis project Ga0137385, IMG submission 104921) | Vadose zone soil microbial communities from Sagehorn Ranch, Mendocino, California, USA - Sage2_R_80_16 metaG | ecosystem: Environmental > Terrestrial > Soil > Vadose zone | place: USA: California... | reverse complement strand
TCGAAAATGCGCGATGGGGTGACCCAGATGATCAGCGGCTTCTTCACATCCTGGAACGGCTATATGAACGGATCCATGGTTCCCGCGCCCGCTCCGACCGACGTTGTCTCCGCGACGACCGACGGAATCCACGTCCACGGCAGTTCCGACACCATGACTGTCGACGAGGACTTCGACAAGAATATGCTGCTTACCCAAGCACATGTCGTCACACCTGATCTCGATGCCATCGCCTACCCGACCTTTGACGACACTACCGATGGACGTATCGTGTCATCCTTCCGCACCGACCTCAAGCAACCGGTGACGGCGCCGATCGTCCAGTTGAACATCGCCGTCATCTATCAAACGGTATCGTCGTTTCGCATCCCGGCGTCGCTCCATTACGACCTCAAGAATGTCGGTCAATTCGATTTCACTTTGTCCGGTTGCAGCGTCGTCTCAGATGCAAAGCCCACCACGAAGTAGCCCTGGAGTCACACTCCTTTGCGGCCGGTGCAGCAGATCCAGCCTTTCCTGGATTCTTCGTATACCTGAATTTCGGAGAAGCCGGCGTTTTCGAAGAGATCGCGATGGCCGTCGACCGTAAGGAGTGTCATGCCTGTTTTCTGCGCGTACTTCTCGACAAGCTTGGCGGTAGCAGAAGAGGCGCCGCGGTAGACCTCCGCGATCAGGACAAACATGCCCCCGGGCTTGAGGCAACGCAGGACTTCCCTCACATCATTGGGGAGGTCGGGCCAAAAAAAGTGGGTCTCGACTGCAGTGACGAGATCGAATGTTTCGCCGGGAAACGGCAGTTGCGATACAGAGCCCTGGAGGACTTCAACGCGGCCTGCCTCGACTGCCCGCGCATTGACGCGAGTGGCGACCGCAACGCTTTCCGCGGAGTGGTCGATGCCGTACACCCTTGCCTCGGGAGCGAGGGCGGCAAGCTTGCCGATGGTTCTACCGCCGCCGCAGCCTACATCAAGGATCGCGGATCCGATCGTGAGATGGGCCAGACCCCAGTCCGTCACCTTGGAGTGACGCGAGTTCATATTGCGCAGAACAAAACGCCCAAACCAGCCTGCGGGCTTGCGACATTGATTGGCGCGGGTGCCAGGAGTACTCATGACTCGCTCAACGTCCACTGAGGCCAGAATACAGCGCATTCCAAGTCGGGAATCCAAAACTCTATGCCCCAAATCTCAACCTGGAGATGTCGGTTCGGCGCGCGGCTGCCCAGCATCATTCCTGTCAAGTTCGTCGCTTCTACCGCTTCTTCTTGGATGAGCCTTTTGCCGGAGCCTTGGCCGCGCTCTTCTTAGCGGACTTCGCCGGAGCCTTGCTCTTGGCGGCAACCTTCTTCGCGCCACCCTTCGCCGCCGGTTTCGCCGCAGCTTTGGGCTTCGCCTTCGCCGCAACCTTCTTCACGGGCTTTTTCGCGACCACCTTCTTTGCAGCAGCCTTCTTCACCGGAGCTTTCGCCGCCTTCTTCGCGACAGCAGCTTTCTTCACCGGCTTCTTCGCTACGACCACCTTCTTGGCCGCAACCTTTGCCGGAGCCTTCGCTACAACCTTCACGGGAGCCGCGGCCTTTACTGCCGCAACCGGCTTCACCGGCGCAGCAGCCCTGGCTGGAGCTGCCGCCTTCTGCTTCGCCGCAACCGCAGGTTCACCCGTCCCCGGAGAACCCGCAACCGCCGCCAGCCCATCCGCTTCTTTGCCGGCGTCCTCTCCCGCTTCGGCCTTCTTGCGGCTCTTCGGCACCTTGGCTTCTTTCTTCGTAGCCCGTGCGCGCCGTAGATGCACGGGCGGAGGTGGCGCAGGCGGCGAGTACGGCTCCAGAAACGCCTTCATCTCCTCCACCGACTCCAACTTCCCATCCATCAGCTCGAAGACCAGCTTCTCCACCAACTCGTCATACCTCGGCACATCCGGAACGATCCGCATCTCCTGCATCAGCAGGTAAGGAATCTTCGTCCGCGCCAGCGGCCACTCCGTATAGAAGCTCTTGAATTTCGCCTGCAGCGCCGCGTTCTTCGTCGAATAAGCAACCCACAGCACCGCTTCCGGCCGCGCGCTCATCAGCATCTTCCATGCCGCCGACGGCGTGGCCGCCTGCTTCGAACTCAACTCCGTCGCAAACTTCTTTCCTTCGCCCTCCAGAGCCTCGATTTCCTTCACAAAGCCCTGCCGCGGAAAGCTTTTCTTCAGAGCCGTCACATCCTTCGCCTGCATCTTCGCCGTCAGCAGGGGAAACTGCGCCGTCGAAGGGTCCGCGATAATTCCACGCATCTGCAACTGCATCTGCGCGTCACGCAGTTTCTCCAACTCCGCCACATTCGCTTTCGAGGAATTCCAAGCCGGCGCCAGAATCTTCATCCAGCCTTCCTGCTCCAGCCCGCGCATGACCCGCAGCGGATCTTCCTCATGCACAATCTCTTCCGCCTCGTACCCGCGATGAAACGCAGACAACGCGGAAATATATCCCTCGGACTTTCCCGTGTCGTACCGCGCCTTGGTCTTCTCTTCCATCTGCCAGCCCAGACGAGCCGCATACCGGGCCGCCCGGATCATCCGCACCGGGTCCTCGATGAAGCCATAGTTGCTCACCAGCCGCAACTCGCGGTTCTCGATGTCCGCTACGCCGTTCAGCGGATCCATCAGCAGCCCATACGAACCCTCGTTCAGCGACAAAGCCATCGCATTCGCCGTAAAGTCACGTCGTCTCAGATCGTCGAGAATCGTCGCCGGCTTCACCACGGGCTTGCCCGGCTTCGGAAAATGGACAGATAGAGTACTGCCAACTTCCATCCGTACGCTGCCTGGAAAACGCACAAACAGCGCCTGAGACGCTTCCGCCTCGCCGGCGATCACGCCGCCAGCTTTCTCCAAATCTTTCTTGAGTTTGAGGGCATTTCCCTGCACCGCTACATCAAGATCTCGCACCGGGGAGCCGCTGGTCAGATCCCGCACCGCGCCCCCCACCAGAAACACCGTCAACCCCTTGGCGCGGGCGATCTCCCGAATTGCTAGAATTGCCTTCTGCTGTGCCTGGGAAAGACGGCTTTCGAGCAGGTAGATATAATCAGCCATACGTTACGCGTTTCTCCATCCGGTGTCTGCCGGATCTCTCCAACCGACCTCAACTCTAAACGAATCAAGCTCTTACGCCGTCATCAAGCACACAACACAAGAGCCCATTCTAGCACGAAATAAAGGGTTTAACCGTCCATTCGCACCTTTTTCGTGACGCGCCATCCCGCGCCGTGCGACAATCGCCGCTTAGTCGTTTTCCCGCGTCAGACGCCCATGTCCAACTCGCGCAAAAAGGTCATCGTCAGGCGATTCTCCGGAGACGCCCTTCCCGGCTATCTCCCCGCAGCCGCCTTCGTTCGCAATAACTCCCTCGACCTGCTCGACCTCAGCGGCCGCATCCTCGCCCTGCCCCTCGCCGATATCAAGACCGTCTGCTACGTCCGCGACTTCAACCTCTCGGATCCCGTCAACCCCGAGCGCCTCGTCCGCCGCGTATTCCTCGCGCGTCCCCGTACCGAAGGCCTCTGGCTCCGCCTCACCTTCCGCTCCGGAGACCTCCTTGAAGGCCTCGCCCCAACCGACCGCTCGCTCATCGACGCCCTGGTCGACGACGCCGGCCTCTTCCTCACCCCACCCGACACCCGCTCCAACACCCAGCGCCTCTACGTTCCCCGCGCCGCCCTCACCGACCTCCACCTCCTCGCCGTCATCACCACGCCGTCGCGCCGCCCCTCCCCGACCGACCGCCCCTCCAAGGAGAGCCTCCAGGACGAACTCTTCCACCTCCCCCTCGACCCCGACTCGCGGCCCAACTAAAGGCAGTTCTTAGTTGTTAGTTGCTGGTTGTTATTGAAAAACGCAACCGTCAACCGGCGTAGCTCGCCTGCCGACTCGCCTTCAACTGACAACCAGCAATTAGCAACCAGCAACCCTGCTTCTCTCAGTGGCCGGAGTGGTAGGGGTGGCCGGCGAGGATGGTGAGGGCGCGGTAGATCTGTTCGGCGAGGACGGCGCGGGCGAGTTCGTGGGGCAGGGTGATGGGGCCGAAGGAGAGGATAAGGCTGGCGCGGGCGCGGGCGGCGGGGGACCATCCGTCCGCGGGGCCGATGGCGAGGACGACGGATTGGGTGCCGGAGTCGCGGAGGCGGCCGAGGTGAGCGGCGAATTCTTCGGAGGAGAGCTGCTTGCCGCGGCTGTCGAGGAGGATGAGGACGCGAGCGGTGCGGGTGGATTGGCGAGCAGACCGATCGAGGGAGGCGAGGAGCGCGGCCTCGGAGGTGTGGGTTTGGGACTCACAGGGGAGGTAGCGCGTGGCTCGCGCGAGATAGCCGGCGGCGAGGGTTGCGGCGGCGTCGGATTTCGCGCGGGCGCGGGTTGGGGAGATTGAGGCGAGGAAGAGTTTCACGGTATGAGGGTATCAAGGTGGTTTTGGGTCGCTCGGATTGAGCTTTGGACTGGGTCTCGGCCTTCGCCTATGGTTAATTGGATTTTGACACCATGAATCATATGGTAAATGTGATGAACGGCTCCGAGCGCGGCAAGATGGCTGAAAATAAATGGGTTATTTGGGCATATACGTGACGAGATGCGGAAATTAGTTTTGGATGTTGGATTGCTCGTAAATGCTGCAAAGCAACAGATATGTATTGTCTCCGCAAACCTGCGGGACTGAAGTGATTCCGGCAATTCGCGGAACGGGCTGGTTGATTGTTACAAGGAGATGTTTAGATGAAAAGGTTTACTTCGATTGGAATGCTTTTGGTGATGCTGCTGGCGTTTAACCTGGCGGCAACGAGTCAGACCAGCAAGGGAATTCTGGCCGGTACTGCCCGCGACACAACCGGAGCGGTCATTCCTGACGCAACCGTGACCATCGTTGGCGAACAGACTGGCGAAACCCGTACGACGGCCACGGGTGCGGATGGTCAGTTCCGAGCGGACTCTCTCAGCCCAGAGGCGTACACGATCAAGGTATCGCATCAAGGTTTCGCCGGTTTCGAGGCACAGCATGTTCAGGTGGCGTCGTCTGCCGTGACGTCGTACAACGTTACCCTTTCTGTGGGTAAGCAGACTGATACAGTGACGGTCGAGGCCGACGAGACAACCGTCAACACTGAGAGCGGGCAACTTTCTCAGACGATCAGCACTTCGGAAATAACGACACTTCCGGTGGTATCGCTCAACCCGTTTGAAGCGGCTGTGACGATCCCGGGTGTACAAAGCGTCAACGGCGCGAACCAGTTCAGCAATGGCCAAAACTCACAGGTCAATGGTGCGCGTCCCCGCTCGAATAACTTCCTGATGGATAGCCAGGAGATCAACGATGTCGGCATCGGCGGCCAGGCCTTCCAGCCGCAGATTGTAGACATGTACGAGGACTTGACCGTCATCACTAGTACTGCCGCGGCAGAGTTCGGTCGTGCAGGCGGCGGGATATTCAACCTGGTCACGAAATCTGGTAGCAACACATTCCATGGCACAGTGTATGACCGCTATTCAGGGTCCGGACTTAACTCCAAGGACGCTGCGATTCGCGGAACGGGCACCTCTAAGGCCCGTTTCGACAGCCACACGATGGGCTTCACGGTAGGTGGTCCGATCTTCAAGGACAAGCTCTTTGTTTTTGGCGGCGGGCAGTGGGCTCGTGTTTATGGTAGGGAATCCATTGCACCAATTCTGGTTCCGGATACTGCCGGCCGTACGACGCTCGCCAGTCTGACGAACGCAACGGCCGTGAGCCAGAATGCGGTCCTCACAAACTACCTGATCAATTACAAGTATCTCTCGACCTACTCGCTTGTAACCACCATTCCCACGTCCAGGATCAACATCGGAGCCCAAGCTGGTTGCGCTACGAACCCATGCTTTGTGGAGGAAGCTTATTTTCAGCGTCCTTTCCCGTCGGAGTCGAATCCCGACACGCAGTGGAGCTATCGCGTTGACTTCAAGCCTTCGGCGAACGACACCATATATGTTCGTTATCTGCACGACCGCAGCAGCTTCTCCCCTGATTTTTTTGCGAATGCCGCGGGTGGGGCACTTGGTCTCGACACTTACCAGGGCGGACCGAGCGAGCTTGGTGCGGGTAGCTGGACTCACGTCTTTACGTCACACGTCGTAAATGAACTTCGTGCCGGCGAGACGCGCATCAGCTTCCTGTTTGCGCCGTTACCCTCCACGCTGGCTACGCCAGCGTACGCGCTGCCTACGCTCAACATCGCAGGCTTCCCGTCGCTCGGAGCCGGCCAGAACTTCCCCCAGGGGCGTTCGGAAGATCTCTACCAGTTACAAGACTCTTTCACCTACACCCATGGCAGCCAGAGCCTGCGCTTCGGCTTTGATGTTGGCCGCCAGCTTGAAAAGGATGTTGTGGCCTTGAATGCAAAGGGCACGGCGACTCTGGCGAATGCTTCGGGCGCCGGCTCGGCGCTGGCCAACTTCCTCTCCGATCAGCTTGGCAGCTCGGGAACGATTACAAAGACAACCGGACCGCTCCGCGTAGATCCGCACGGCTGGCGTTCTGGCTTTTTTGCCCAGGACGACATCAAGATGACCCCGAACTTCACGGTCAATATTGGGGTTCGATATGACTACACGACCGACCCGGAGAACTCGCTCCCCTACCCCGCCATCGATCAATACAATCCGTATCAGTCGATCACTACGGTGTTGAAGGTCAACAACGACTACAACAACATCTCACCTCGAATCGGCTTCGCGTATTCCCCCAACTTTGGCGGCTTCTTCGGCTCCGGCAAGACATCCATTCGCGCTGGCTTTGGTATCTTCTATGACAGCTACTTTTCGAACTTCGTGATCAATGCAGCGCAGAGTGCACCGAACGCCGTGGGTGGCACGCTGCAGCAGACGAGTGCAACGGGTCCGATTTCGATCGCGTCAAATCTCAACAGCTTCACTCCTACTCTTACCGGCACGGCTTCGGTGCAGAGTGTCGACAAGACGCTAAGGAACCCCCAAACCTACCAGTACAACCTGGGCATCGAACAGGAGTTGACGAAGGGAGTGGTACTCGGCATTCGGTATGTCGGCGATCGAGGCGAGAAATTGTTTGCGAACGAGCAATACAACTACCGTGTTGGCACCACGGGACTCCGTTTGAACACGACTCGGGGAGTGATAAATTCACGTGGCAACTACGCCGACTCCAACTACAACAGCATCCAGGCCGATATCACGGCCCGTGTTGGAAGAACGCTGGCCATCCGCGGCAATTATGTCTTCAGCAAGGACCTCGACGACGGATCTGAGATTTTCATCACAGGTGACGTCCAGACGTCTTACACCGCAAACCTGGCACCCGGTGGCCGCCGTCAGGACTACGGTCCGTCGGCCTTCGATCACCGTCATTTCTTCTCGGTCAGCTATAGTTGGATGCCAAGGGGATTCCGTTCGGATAACAGAGGTGCAGACATTCTCTTGAACATCCTCACTCGGAATTTCACGGTTGGCGGCGTCAGCCAGTTGCAGTCGGGGCCGTACGGGACGGTGAATTCTTCAGGTGTGGATCAAAATGGCGACGGTAGCGCCGCAAATGACCGTCCAATCATTGGCAACGCCAGCGCTCCGTTCCAAACGGCCGGCATTGATGGTGCGTTCGTTGGCTTGAAGTCGGGCACGTATTACGACGTCGGTGAGTTGAATACAATTGGTAATGGCCTGATTGTCACTCCAAACCAGGTTCACTTCCTCGTCCCATATGATCCGACGAACAAGTACCTTTCGCAGGTAGTTAGCAGGAACTTCTACCTGAATCCTGGCTCAACGACCCATAACCTGGCGCTCCAGAAGGGTTTCAGTCCAGAGATCAAGCACTTCGAGCGCGGCCAGTTCGTGATCCGCGCAGAAGCGACGAACGTCTTCAACCATAATGATCGTTCTTACCAGGATACGGACGTTCTGGACTTCGGTCCGGCGGCGTTGGTGCCAACAAGCCTGAACACGGACAACCTGGCTCGCGTCGATTCGCAGCGCACTTTGGTTCTGTGGGGTAAGTTCATCTTCTAGCTCAACCTAGTCAAAACGAGAAGGCCGAGCTCATGGGGCTCGGCCTTCCTGTTTGTTGCGTCCGGGTGGATACGTATAGATAGTTTGTGAGTGGCTTGCACGGAGGAAGCGCGGCGAGGCGATTTAGCGGCTAGTCGGCTTGAGCAACGCTGACTTCTTTGCACCCTTGGAAGGAGGTTTCGCTGTTAGAGATTCTTTTTTTGCCGACGTGGTAGATTTCGCCACGGCAGACTTCTTCGCCAGCTTCATTGCTGTTGGGGCCTTTTGAGCAATGAGCTTCTTCGCAGCCTTTTTCGCCGGGGTCTTGGCGGCAGGCGCCTTCTTCGGGGCCTTGGCGCGGGTGGCGGCTATGGCGGATTTTAGTTCGGCGTTGAGGGTGGTTACGCTGATGGTGGTGGCGGACTTGCGCAGGCGCTCGAGACCGTAGAAGGCTCGCTTTTCCGGGGAGAAGACGTGGACGATGAAGTCGACGTAGTCCATGAGGATCCACTCGGCCTGGCGGCGGCCTTCGACGGAGTTGGGCAAGGTGGCGAAGTCGCGTTTGAGGCGGAGTTCGATCTCGTCGGTGATGGCGACGTTCTGGCGCTCGTTGGTGCCGTTGCAGATGAGGAAGTAATCGGTGAGGCCGCTCTCGGCGGGGTCGAGGGCGAGAATGCGGATGTCTTCGGCTTTTTTGTCTTCGCAGGCTGCCGCGGCTGCGAGCAGGAGCTGATAGCTTTCGGGTGAGGGCATGAATCTCCTTGAAGCTATATGGTAGCGGGTTGGGGTGTGGGGCGTCTATTTTCGAGGTTCGAGGTTCGAGGTTCGAGGTTCGAGGTGCAAGGGATGAGGTTCGAGATGGATGGGCCGCAATTCTTCCGGCAACTCGTCACTTATTTCAGCGGACGGGGTTGCGGGCATCGGTATACTACGTATCACTTGACAATCTTTGGGGGTGAGCTTGATCCGATACAAGAGCGGTTGGATGAGGTGTGTTGTGGCTGGACTGGCCTTGGGATGTGTCGCGTCCCTTGGGTTGGCGCAGGAGACGGCGGCTGCGAAGAAGGATGAGCCGGCGAAGAAGGATGAGAAGTTGGTGGTGACCGGAAGTCCGGTGACGCCGACTCCGGTTCCGCCAGCTGATTCGACGACGAATGGATCGGTGACGGTGGGCGGGCAGGTCATCGCGTATAAGGCGATCGCGGGAACGCTGACGGTGGGGTCTACGGACGCGCAGGATGCGACGTTGGACTTTGAAGGCAAGCTGTTGCCGGATGCGGGTGTAAAGCCGCTAGATAAAGACAAGCCGGAAGAAGCGCAGGCGACGGCGCGGATGTTTTACGTGGCGTACTTCAAGAAGGATGCGTCGGCGGAGCAGAGGCCGGTGACGTTTCTGTATAACGGCGGGCCGGGTTCGGCGACGATGTGGCTGCACATGGGGTCGTTCGGACCGCGTAGGGTTGTGACTCCAGATACCGAGCACCAGGAAGGCGCGCCCTACAAGATTGTCAACAACGATTACAGCCTGCTCGACGTGAGCGACGTGGTGTTCATCGACGCTCCAGGGACCGGGTTCAGCCGCATCTTTGGCAAGGACAAGGAGAAGGCTTTCTGGGGAGTGGATCCGGATGCGCACGCGTTCGACCGGTTCATCCGGCGGTTTCTGACGAAGTACGACCGGTGGAACTCGCCGAAGTACCTGTTCGGCGAGAGCTATGGGACACCGCGTTCGGCGGTGCTGAGCGCCGTGCTGCAGAACGTCGACTTGAATGGGATCATTCTGCTGTCGCAGATTTTGAGCCTCGACAACGCGATCGATCTGCCGAAGTTCAACCCTGGCGTAGACCAGGCGTATGCGCTGGCGCTTCCAACCTTCGCGGCGACTGCGTACTTCCATAAGAAGCTGCCGAGCCAGCCTGCGGCGCTGGAGCCCTTCCTGACCGAGGTAGAACAGTATGCGATGGGCGACTATATGAGCGCACTGTTGCAGGGGAGTGAGCTGTCGGCGGCACGGAAGCAGGTGGTGGCGGAGAAGCTTCATGGGTATACCGGGCTACCCGTTGCTCTGCTGCTGAAGGCGAACTTGCGGATTGACGGCGGGATGTTCGCGAAGGACCTGCAATTGGACGACGACACAACGACGGG
>Ga0137385_10006673_pt1 | contig 10171 bp, 2 predicted proteins | sample SagtaG_FD_104921 | JGI IMG/M metagenome (GOLD analysis project Ga0137385, IMG submission 104921) | Vadose zone soil microbial communities from Sagehorn Ranch, Mendocino, California, USA - Sage2_R_80_16 metaG | ecosystem: Environmental > Terrestrial > Soil > Vadose zone | place: USA: California... | reverse complement strand
GTGGGTCTGGCCCAGATGTTCTATGCCGATAGTATGGTCCGTTAATCCGAGTCACAACACGCCTTGGCTGATATACCCAGCTTGAAGCTTCTCGAGATGTACCACTCTAGAGTGCCTAAAATGGATATTCGCTTGCCTATTGGAAGTACGTCTAAACAAGTCCAAAGAAACGCGCCACGGCCACATACGCACACTTGTCCGGAATGTTTCCGCCCGATTCCTCCCCCTACCCACCTCTATGCTGCGACACCAGTGGGGGATCGTGGGAAGCGCTGATGTCTTTCTATCTCACTACCGTGACATTGCTCCTTTCCACTGGATCTCCATTGCGTCTTCAACCTGTCATAATTACGTTGCTGAGCAACTCTCCATCGTCCGAGTCAGCACGAGAATCGGTACCACTGTCGATGAGTCTCGTTCGAAACAGTACAAGTCACTTTTTTTGCGTCGATAACTTGCCGCCATCAATACCTACCTACGCGTCATAAGAAATGGCATGAGTTTCCTATCGTCTTGACAATTCTCCCTGCGGGCACTGAAGCGCGCTGCGCCGTCACCATTGATGCCCACTGCCTCAAGTGCATCTCACTTCAGAACGCAGAGTACTATGTCGTAAGGACCTACGTGTGTAGACCTCTCTCTCTTAGTTGCATTTGGCCTAACCTGCCACCGCGCTCCTTCCCCAGCTGGAAGGGCTCAGCCTCGCCGCCCTGGAGCCCCACTTCCTCAAAATCAGAAACCTCATGCGATCAAATTTCCTCGCCGACTCCAAGTCATCGCTCTACATGGACCATTATGGTTTCGAAAAGGTCAAGCGTCGGTTGATTACCGTCGTCTGGCCGCGCGTGCCTTGATCGCACAAGAGACAGAAATGGAGCACGAAAAGGCTCAGGGCTAGCTGGAAGTGCAAGGAGAACCCGTGCAAGGCCCCTCATCAAGGCTGGCGACATCCTGACTCTATTACGAGTGTTCGTTCCGGTACCACCCAGCAGCTGCAAAGGCCTTCCAGAACAGCCAAAGGCATCAAAGCCTTGATTATACTGTGAGTTTGTCATCGCCTCGTCTTTGGATGATGTTACTGAGCATGTGTCTAGCGTCAGTCGGGCCACCAGTTACGGGAAAGAAAAGACTGGAACTGGCTCGCCTACTCCCGGTCCTGCTCCGATAACTGTTGATTCGCATTGCGATTCACAAATCTGAAATTTTGAAGGTGAAAGCTCGACTTTGAGGTTGGTGGCAGCCGTCGCAGCAGCAGTTCCAGCATCCGGTACCGGTGTGGCCAGTGTCCATGAATGTGAACGCTACATCCCTCTTTCTCTCGTACCACCACCATCTCCTGGTAGTGGGTTTCTGTACTCTCTGAATAACAGTCCCCGGTCGAGCCTCTGCTCCCACCCCCGGTGTCCACAACACACCACAGCCTAGAGCTCTATGGAGCGCAACAGTATCAACCCGTCCTCATCACCACACGTGGTGACCTCCCCCCTCCCTCCCCCCCCCCCGACGTGGACCGCCACAACCGCCCCCCCGGGCAACACCTCGGAGCAAAGTGACAGCTCCAGGGATGCTATTAGTTCCCCTGCTCCAACCCCCCCCACACTCCATCCACCCGTTTTCGTCATAAGTGACGACTCCTCCGTATCAGCGGCTGGGCGATCCCCGCTGACCTCCAACCCCCTCCCCCAAGGGACCGCTTCACCAGGCGGCTCCAACAACACTTTCATAGGCCACAACACCCTCGAGGCCTACCGACAAGCCGCAGGCCTCGAATCCCAACACAGCACTCCCGGTGTACTGGACACGGGTGCTGAACCACTAACTCACGAAGCCCTAGAAGCCCTGTCTAGACTCTCCCAGGGGTCCTCGGCACGGTATTGGGCATCCCAACAGCAGAATCTTCTACTTTACCCAACGTCGCACCAGAACCCTGAAGGGGAATCTGAGGTGGACGACAAAGATTTCTTGGAGGACAGGCCGAACACGCCTCGTCCTCACGGTAGGCCTCGAGCCACCTCAAACGCCTCGGTTCATTCGATCAAGTCTCACGAGACCTTTTCTGACGTCTCTGATGCACGCAACGAGCTTAGCCACGCTCTTCCGGAGAGCCAGGCTCTCAGCCCAGACCTCTCGTTTGATCGGCTCCTTGAGCGCCCGATCAGATACCTCCCCACGCGGCCCGGTGACGACGTCACAGGGGCTGATCTCCTCATGGGAGAAGAAGCGGATAGTGTTCGCAAAGGTCTCAAGGACCTGAACGAACAACTCCTCAACGAGCTCCCAGACCAAGCGGTTGGCTACGGGGCGTACTTCATGAAAGAACCAATTTATTGCCACCCAGACTCAGACCTCCCTTGTAAGGCTGACGGCCTGAACGAGGCTGTGCTCTTAGTCATAGCCGCACTCGACGCGGGCGTGGGGAACAACCCCACTGACCTTGTCTATAGAGTGCTCAACGCGGCATCATGGTCACGCCTTACCATGGCTATCCTTGCGGCTATCATACGGGGTAGCCTCCGCTCACCTACTAACTCTATTATATCGACCGGGAAAACCAAACTCAATTTCCTGGTCGATAGCTACCCTATCCACGCCTCCCTTACCCGCCCAACCACGGAAGGGGGAGCGATTATCTGCATGGCGGAACAACTTGCCGGACACTACGATCAGAAGCGCAACAGGGTGGTAGCCAACGCGTGCGACCACATCTGGGACAAATACAAAGCAACGGCCGAGAAGATCGCGATTAACCGCCTTCACGCGCTGGCACAACCCTCCAACAACACCATCAACGCCACCACTGAGAAAGCACGGGCCGACCTGTATACGGACACCTACAACAGTATGAAGGCCAACGCCGAACTACGCTCCACCCTCGAAGACGAGGTAAGAATGGAGATGTTCCACGTCCTGAACAAGGAGGCGTTCGAAAACATCGAACAATGGAGGGAATCGTACAGAACGGAGATGGTGGCGGCCATGAGAATGGAGATCGCTAACCCGACTGCACGGGCCCCCCCCACTAACTCACAAATTCTTAGGAACTCCGAAGAAGCTATCAGGGACGAGGTGAACAAACGCCTTGCCTTGATCAAGGAACAAACAACGGCAAATGAGCTTGAGGAATGGAAGGGAGAGTACCTCCGCTCTGAAAAGCTTGAGTTTCTAGATAACGAAGCCGCCAAACTCGGCGACGGCATCGTCCGCATTGCGGATAGCATCGACCGTCAGGGGAGGCCGCCCAAGAAGGCTAACATTGGAGAGAAACGCACCCGATCAGGGTCGCGGTCCTCCCGTGCCCCCTCACCCGCATCTCTTACTCCACCGAGGGCTCACCCCATGGACTTAGAGAAGACCCCAACCCCCACACCCACCAAGGGGAAGAGGACGAGGGGGTATCAAGGAGCGCGCGACACCGGTCGCACCGCCTCCCCGACACCACTCACGTCCCTACTCCCTGCGCTCCCACCGGTCCTTGACTTCCCCGTCAGCGCCATGCCAGGAGAAGTCACCCTGACCAACCCAATCCCAGAACAAATCATGGAAGACGACTTCCCGATACAACTCTCCCAACCACGAATTCCGGCACTGGACTACCCGGTGGAGCATAATCTGCGCTCCCGACCGCCCCATAACATGGAAGACACCCTTCAGCGTCTCACAGAGCCATTGCACGCTGCAAACACCACAGACGAACCCGTACCCATGGAAAGGGACTACCACGGGGATCTGGAAAACAGGGCCTTTGAGATCCACGGCAGGCTGCCAGGAGTGAACGCCTCCATGCACGCGCCCCAGAACAGGGCAGCGTCGGAAGCGACCTCAGCGCCACCGGCTCGGCCCACATCCACATCCACACCCACCCCCACTCCGTCTGTGGCGCTCCCCGATGACGCCACCAAAGACATCCACCCATCTTTGCTAGCCCTCTTCACCTGCCTGCAAACGACGATGAACACGTCTTTCAACACCATTTTCGCTAGGCTCGATAATCAAGATAAATCCATTATCGAACTCGCAAAGCCAAAAGACCCTCGTCGCAAAGCTCCAGGCAGAGTGGCGGGCGCCGTTGCACCACCGTCCACCATTCCCGTCCCGGAGGCCCCCATCACACCCTCCCCTCCCCCTTCCATTCCCCACCCCCCATCTTACCCCGTCTCGAACGGGGAAACCACTAACGTTACGACGCAGGGGGTTGTGCCGGTTCCGCTCGGGCGTCCGGCTCCGCCCCCTGTCCCCCGTAACACCCGCCCACAGACACTACTGCCACCCACCGCCCAGGCTCCCACGTGGAATAAAATTGCCACACAAGGTAACTACGGCGCTAATCAGCACATTGTGCAATTTGCAAAACAGACCAGCACAGCCACCGGTCGTACGACCGCTGGGAAGAGACAAACCGGCAAACAGGGCCCAGAACCCCCCTCTAACATCACTCAGGTCACCGTTGTACGCGGTAAGGGCCTGAGAGATGACGCAAAAGAGGCGGCGGTATATGGGACCCCACCAGAGGTAATAGTTCAGGCCGCACGATCACAAGTTGAGCGTATTGCCCAAAACTCCATCACTTTACTACACGGGAGATGGTCGGTTAACCCGAACAGCCACAACTTCGTTTATACCATATCGGGCAACGTCCCGTATGCGCACATATACGCTTTCCGTAACGCACTAGTGGGACCACTCCTGACGGGAAATTTGGTCCCCAATAAGGGCTGGGCATACGCTCAACTGAGGGGAGTGATAACTTCTGACGCTGACGGCGTCATCTTCCCTCCGGAGACACTCTTAACCGAGCTTCGCCGTAACGCGGCTTTCTCCAATACCATATTCTGCACTGCCCCACATTGGCAGGGCAACCTGGCTAACGTCGCTAACTCCCCCACATCCACAGTCGTGATGGCGTACGTCGATGAAGGGGGGAACCAAACCGAAGCAGCTAAACGCGGGGGCATATATATGTTCAACGCGCAAGTACGCTTCGTCCCCACCGGAGACCACCCCACCATCATCCAGTGCGGCAGGTGCCACGAGGTTGGCCACCACACGGATACACCTGCCTGTCCACTGCCGGCAAACGCCATCCGGTGTCACATCTGCGGAGGATCCCACAGTGGAAAAGATCATAGTTTCTACTGTCAAGGACCCCACAGGACAGCCGGACGCTGCGATTGCCGCCCCAAATGCCTGCTCTGCAAGGGCACTCACAACGCACGCTCTCGAGTATGCCCAGTGAGGGGAGGGTTCCAGCCTCCCGACCTTGCAACAGTCTCTACCACATCCAAGCCCTCAACTACGGCTAAAGGGAAACCTAAAGCTGATGACGAGGACACCACCGGAACCCAACGGGACGACGGCTTCACCAAAGTCGGCCCTAAAAGACTCAGTAAACCGGCACAGAAGGCCCGCAAACGACGAAACGCCGCTACCAAAGCAGCAGCTGACGTCGCGGCAGCCAACGCCAAGGTTCCGGGCTACACCCCCGCACACATTTCCCCAGCACCAGAAGAACCCGCCCCCGACTCCACAGACCACTCCAACATCATCTTCTACGACGACCCCCGCCTGGCCTCCCTCGAAGAGACCACGGCTGCGTTCAAGGCACTCTTCCCCGAAACGCTCGCCTCTACCGAGGACAACCTCCGACGTACCAACATGGAGTGGGGCGGCAGCTCCGACGACCCCATGTTGTGCAACCTTATTTCACTCCCTGCCCGGTTCGCGGTCAAACGTGGACTCCCCCTCACCGCACACCTCACCAAGGCTGCCATGCGGGAAGGGCTCTCGGATATGGATGCCACAAACTACATTGAAAACATGACGACTGCCTGCGGACTCCAGTTTCCTCTCCAGTACGCAATGGACCATCTCGGACCTAACGAACGGTTCGCAACCGCAGAGGACCCCCACCCCAAAGCCGCCATGAACCAGAGGGTCTCTGACGCAACCTGGGTCAAGGCTCTCCTAGTAAACGCAGAGGTCCTACTCGCCCAGGGGATGATCCCCTCCCCGCTCACAGAACAGAGAGCGGAACTCATCGTTAAGGTCGCGGGCTCCAGGCTGGAACTGGACAATGCCAACGACTTCATCATGGAAGATTTCCAACACAAGAACGACCCACTCTACGCCGACAAGCTCGCCGCATCAGCACCCCGCCACCCCAGTACCTTGTAATATGCATACTACAAACATACTATCGGTCAACATGCGGCGCCGAAATGTCGCGATGCACACACTCTTGGAGGAGAACGAGGAAGACGATATTTTATGTGTACAGGAGCCCTGGTTTGAAAAGATCGGGACAGCTCGCAAGGATAACGCAAGAGAGGGAGTCGACGTTCTGGGAGGGGCTAGCCACCGCAACTGGAACCTCGTCTACCCCTACTTCAACAACAAACAACGCGCAAAGGTAATGATTTACGTTCGTAAGCACAGCAGGCTGGCTTCGAAAAGACGCTTACACCCTATACGTACGGTACCGAGACTGGACTTAGTACGGCACCACGCTATCATGATTACGGACTTACATATACATCACGAGACATTACGTATTATAAACTTTTATCACGACGTCGAAGACAAGACGTGCCTCACCACACTCACTAAACTTGATCTAGATCCCACGGTCCCTACCATCTTGGTAGGGGACTTCAACCTTCATTCCCCCCGTTGGTCGCCGAGAGGTTGGTCACCTTCACCACGGATCAGCGAGTTCGAGACCTGGGCCGCGTCCCAGACTCTCGAACTTGCGACCGTACCCGGCGAGATCACGAGGAGAGGGCTCGAGACCGAGCGACCCAGCACGCTAGACCTAGTCTGGCACAACTGTGCGGCGGTCGCCACCCTCGCCCTTACCCCACCCATTACGGATTGGGAGGCATCTGTCGGTTCGGACCATGCTGGAATTCGGAGCACCTGGCTGCTTGAAGGCATCTTCAGGGGACTCAAACAAGCCAAACTCACGTCCTACAAAACGGACTTCGAAGACGAGTCAACCGAGAAAGCCTGGCTAGACGAGCTATCCGCCCTTCTCCCCACCTTAACCCCCATCCACACGATTGCCGAGCTGGAGAACGCGGCCTCTTCCCTCCAGTCCGCCTTCGCCTCAGCTTGCCAAAAACACATGGAAACCAAACTCCCACAGAAAGCCCGTGGGAACCCATGGTGGTCCAAAGAATGCGCAGCGGCGGCCAAAGCACTCCACGCATTCCCGCCAGGGGATTCTGACGAACGCAAGGCAGCCGCGCGCGTCCTCAAACGCACGGTTAAAAAGGCAAAGAGAGAATACTACGACAACATCGTCACCAATGGGAAAATCTGGGAAGTCGCCAAGTGGCGCCTCGGCCGCCGGATGTCAGGCATCCCGGCCTTGAGGCTCGCCAATGGGGCGCTCTCTTTCGACCAAAGGGAGATCTCGGACACCCTAGCAGCCCGTTTCTTCGTTGAAGACCTGGACGAGATAGAGGTAGCGCAACACGACGATCCCGCTCCCCACCACACCAGACCACTCCACCCCATCCTGAACAAGGAAGTCACACCACTCCTCTGGGAGACCGCCAACGACTCTGCCCCAGGCGAGTCAGGAATCTCCTGGAAAATTATCAAGATGGCCTGGGCACGGGTGGACAAGGCAGTGATCCACGTCTTCAACGCATGCCTCCAATTGGGACACCATCCTTCCCTTTGGCGCAAAGCGGTCGTAGTTGTCATCCCGAAACCGGGGAAGGACGACTACCTCGCCGCCAAGGCATACCGGCCCATTTCCCTCATCGAGTGCCTTAGCAAGCTCTTGGAGAAAGTGGTAGCGAAACGCCTCCTTTTCGACGCCGACAAACACTCCCTTCTCCCCACCACTCAATTCGGCACGAGGGCCTTCTCCTGCACCTTGGATGCGGGACTCACCCTCACGCACGACGTTCAAACGCACCTAAAGAAGGGCGACCGATGCGCGGCCCTCCTCTTTGACATCAAAGGCTTCTTCGATCACGTTCACCGGAAGAGGATGACCCACACGCTGCGGAACCTCGGCTTTGCCGAGTCGATCGCAGGGTGGGTCGACTCCTTCCTAACGGATCGAAGAGTGACCCTTTCATTCAACAACGCGTTCGGCGACGAGCGGGCACAACCGATCGGAACCCCACAGGGCTCCCCGATCTCACCTATCCTCTCGGCACTATACACCTCCCCCCTCCTCAAGCTCATCTCGGAGGCACAATCTTCCACTTTGGGCATGTATGTGGACGATGGCATCATCTTTGCGTACGCAAAAGAGTGGCCGGAGGTTAACCACCAGCTCCGAACCAGGTACACGGAATGCCAAGACTGGCTACGCCGGTCCAACCTGGCTTGCAAACCGGACAAGACCGAACTTATTTACTTTATCCGTCCCAGACAATCTAAATACCTTCCCCCCCCCACTGCACTGTCGCTACCGGGCCCTTCAGGCTCTCCGGACTACATAGTACACCCATCCGCCACCGTACGATACCTCGGCTTCTTCATTAACCACAAGCTAGATTGGGGACCGCACGTTACCACGATGTGCAATCGCGGCCGTGCGTCCCTGAAAGCTTTACAGATGCTCGGCAACTCCCAGAGGGGGATATCCACGGCCAGCTGGAGACTTGTGTTTAACGCAGTCTGCCTGCCTGTGCTGACGTACGGATGTCAACTCTGGGCCAACTCCACCAAGTACAAAACCCTCGTCAAACAGGTACAAATGGTAATGAACGAGGGGGTCAAAGTGGTGGCTGGGGCCTTCCGGATGGCACCACAGATGACCCTCCACGAACTCACCAGAATCCTCCCCGCTAGCTACTATATTGAGAAGCTAATGCAAACTTCCTCCCTCAGGCTGTACCATGTCCCCCGGACGTCTCAGCTGCTGGTGCAGCTCAGCCCACTCTGGGACAGCTCGGTCCAGAACGGCCCACACACTAGCAATAGTGGAGTGGTACAAAGCAGCACAAACCCCCTGCGGTCTGGATCAGGGAAACAGCGCCCCACTGCTCTGGAGGCTCTCGGTGAGAGGATAGACCCCATGGGCCCCTCCATCGATGTCACTGCCATCGCCCCCTGGGAGGTCCACAACTGGGAGGCGCATGTGTCACGTGAGGGAGTGACGAACCCCAAGAGCCGGAACAAGATGATCAATGGACTGTATAGTCTATTGGACGTCTCTAGTACGGTCATTATCCGTCTTGCCGGAACGGTCTCTAACAAGAACCGGTACAACAACAAACTGGTAGGCGGCGTGGCAGCCAGTGTGATGGAAGGACAGGTTGGGACGAGATCCGGATACACCCACACCCTCACTTGGTGCCTTGGTACGGAGGTCGAACAATACGACGTCGACCTCTTCGCCATTTCCAAAGCCACCGAGTGGCTAGCAGATGAGTACTCACGTGCCCCCCCCCCTCGCAATGTTTATATCCTTTCTGGTAATGATTCGGCCCTACGCCATATTACCAACACCCGGTCTCTGGACAATCAGACCGAACTACTTACATTCCATCGCGCACTCACTAAATATTACTCCACGACTAGGGACACCCACATCCACTTGGTGTGGTCACCGGTGTGCCGGCAGAGGAGCCAAGACACAGGAGCCAGGAAAGCAGCGCTTCAAGCATGTACCCGTGCCCCCCTATCCACCCTCAACTGCGTCCAGTCTGCCACTTATGTCAAACGCAAAGCCAGACAACGCGCTTATCACCAATGGTCCACACAATGGACCATTGACTGCCAAAAAACCATCCTCCGCGACATCACTCCATATGACTACGCCATCACACAACCACCAGATGGGCGCAACCATCCCCTCTTCTCACGTGCCATCCCCCCCAAAAAGCTGTCTGACGATTACGTTATGATCACATGACGCACCACCTGCACTGCCATGAGACTGGCAGCCTGCCACTCCTTCACTTCCAAATACTCCCGACGCCACAGACTGGACCTCCCCCCCGAAGCCCACGCTTGCCCGTGCAGCTTCCGGGACCGGACCACCTACCACCTCGTCTACGACTGTCCTCGCTACCACTACATCCACTGTAAGGCCAGCCCGAGTGCTGAGCCCGAAATTGTGCGTTTCGATCACCTCGGCCACGCACCATTCCCTACCACATGTCTCAGCCACTCGTACCTTAGTGCCTCATTTCCGCGTTGTCTCATC
>Ga0137385_10006671_pt1 | contig 10171 bp, 13 predicted proteins | sample SagtaG_FD_104921 | JGI IMG/M metagenome (GOLD analysis project Ga0137385, IMG submission 104921) | Vadose zone soil microbial communities from Sagehorn Ranch, Mendocino, California, USA - Sage2_R_80_16 metaG | ecosystem: Environmental > Terrestrial > Soil > Vadose zone | place: USA: California... | reverse complement strand
GTCGGCCTCCCCGGCCACGCCGCCAAATATCCGGCCGAGATGTCCGGCGGCATGCAGCAGCGCCTGCAGATCGCCCGCTGCCTGGCGCAGGAGCCGAAGGCGCTGTTGATGGACGAGCCGTTCGGCGCGCTGGATGCGATGACGCGGCAAGGGCTGCAGGATGAAGTGCTGGCTCTGACGGAAGCCAGCAACGCCACCGTGATCTTCGTGACGCATGATCTCGACGAGGCGATCTATCTCGGCGACCGCGTCATCGGGCTACTGCCGCATCCCGGACGGATCGGCATCGAATTTACCGTCGATCTACCGCGCCCTCGCGATCAACTCGCGACCCGCGAACATCCCGAGTTCCTGCGGCTGCGGCGTCAATTGTTCGATTTCATCAAGGCGACCGAATCTTGACGCTCGACCGCGCCAAACCATTGGCTCTGCCGCTGGCCGTGCTGGCGGCCTTCGAACTCTGGGCACGGGCGACGCATCTGCAAAGCGACAGCCTGGCGCCGCCGAGCGCCATCGTCGCGGCGCTGGCCGGTGCCTTGGCCGACTATTCGATCCCGCTCGCAACCCGCGACACGCTGTTCTCGGCCTTTGCCGGCCTTGCGACCGGCAGCATGATCGGGCTTGCGCTCGGCGTCGCGCTTGGACTTTCCCGCGTGTTCGATCGCCTGATGGAAGTGACGGTCGAGGCTGTCAGACCCATCCCCTCGATCGCATTGCTGCCGATCGCGCTGATCGCGCTCGGGTTCGGCTATCGCATGGAAATCATGATCGTGGCATTCGCATGTATCTGGCCGATGCTGATCCTGAGCCGCACGGCGGTGCGCAGCATCGAACCGCGATTGATGGAAGTGGCGCGCGCGCTGAAACTGCCGCTGGCGCAGCGGGTCTGGAAAATCGTCATCCCGGCCGCCTTGCCGCGGATCTTCGTGGCGTTCCGTCTGTCTGCCGGTATCGCGCTGATCGTGGCCGTCACCGTCGAGATCGCGATCAACCCGCTGGGACTTGGCGCCGGCATCATGCTCGCTCAGCAGGCGCTGCGCCCGGACCTGATGCTCGCCTATCTCGTCTGGATCGGCGTGATCGGCTATGGGCTCAACATCTGCTTGACTGTGGCTCAACGCCGCCTGTTCGGCCGTGCGGCACTGAGCGGAGAGAACCCGTGAGGCGCGCCGCGATCCTGTGGCGCGTGGCGAGTTTTGCCGTGGCCGCAGGCTTCATTGCATTGTGGCAATTGATCGCCGATCTGAAGCTGGTCTCGCCGGTGTTCCTGCCAGGTCCGGACCGCGCCTGGGCTTCGCTGGTGCGCGGATTTTCCTCCGGCGACCTCTGGAGCAAGCTCGCCGGCACGCTCGAACACATGGCCTATGGCTGGCTCGCCGCATCGATCGCCGGGGTCGCGATCGGCGCCCTGATCGGATCGTCGCTTAAGATGCGAACCTACGTGGCGCCGTCCCTGGAGTTTTTGCGGCCGCTGCCCGTCTCGGCGATCATTCCCGTCGCTATCGCGGCATTCGGGCTGACCCAGGGCATGGCGCTGTTCGTGATCGCGTTTGGCGCGATCTGGCCGATCATGCTCGCGACCGTCCACGGCTTTGCCGCGGTCGAACCGCGCCTCTACGAAGTGGCGCGGTCGCTGCAGATGTCGAAGATGGCGGTAATTTTCAAGATCGCGCTGCCGTCAGCCAGTCCAGATATCCTCGCGGGCATGCGCCTCAGCCTGACGGTGGCGCTAATTCTCGCGGTGGTCTGCGAAATCCTGGCGGGTCTCGATGGCCTCGGCCACTGGGTATTGCTCTCGGCCCGCGCCTTCCGCTCCGCCGATCTGTTCGCCGGCGTCATCCTGCTCGGTGCGACCGGTTATGTGACGTCGGTTGCGATGTCGCTGGCCGAGCATCGGCTCCTGGCATGGCAGGCCGCAGTGCGTTAGGATTTTGCGGCAAGTAACTGACTATTCTAGACATTTGGTCGGGGCAGCTGGATTCGAACCAACGACCTGCAGTACTTCGAACCGTGTGCCACACAGATTGAAAAATGTGACGAGATTGCCATCACTCTGCGCCCGCCACCGTCGCCTGACGATACAGCCCGAATGATTTTCGTCGCGACCCATACTCTCCTCTCGGTCCGGAGCACCATAAGTCGCATCCAGAAGCTTGCCGGTCTTAAAGCCATCTTCGACCGATTGCGGAATCAGCCGCAGCCTTCCGCAACCCTGAGGTGAGGGCAAGGCGTTTTTTCGCGTTAACCTTCGGACCTTAGTCTATTGCGAGGTTACCGGTGCGGGTGAGCATTGGAGTGCCGTCGCGCATTTCGACAAAGTCGAGATCAATCAGGGCGGCCAAGTCGTTTGGGTCGATGGGGGATAATTTCGTTCTCTTGGCTTTGATGTCGCGTATCGCCCAGCGGAGCCGGATTGCTGTGTCGAGCCCCAGGGCACCCAATGCTGCCCTCGCTTGCTCCGCTATCGTGACGGGATCACCAACATCCTTCGGCGGTTCAATGATAGCGGCTCGGATCGGCGGCTCTTCACCACTTGGCTCGCTTGATGAAGTTATCGGCGGTGGTTCAGGATTGGTCGAGATCAATGGCTCCTCGCGAAATATTTCTGCGAAAACGCCGTCGTCCAATGTCCCAAGTTTATCCCGACTCACTTCTTCGCCCTCAACCCAAGCTCGACCGGTCGCGCATAAATAGGTCCAGCCGCGAAACGATCAACATACACCCGGCGCTGTCGCCAAATCTCGCGCTCCGTAGTGCTACTGAGGAGTACTCCGGAAGAGCGTCGCGCCGCGCGGGCCTCAACCGTGGGCGGGATACCCGGACGAGGTCCTTTCCACCGCAAAACAGCGGCCTGACATCGGCGCTACGATGGCCGCAAGCCGGGTAGACGAATAGCGGCTCCGATCGAACGGCTACAGTGATAGTCCGCGCAATAGATCAGCAGGCCGCGCACGCCTGACAAGCGCATTTCCCCGAGGGTGATTTTCTGCGGGCGGGCGGGCATGCACCATTGAAGCGCGACGCCGCCCGATCGGCAAATTATCAATCCCTTGGGGATGGAAACGGCGCCGGACCACAGCCTGTCGCGGGTGTAGAGGAAGCTGCGTCGGCTCACGGCTGGGCGGCCTACTGCGCGAGCCCGCCGACGGCACTGCGAAAGCGCAACGGCAGTGCGGTGGTTGGCGAGGGAGCGCCCGCCCGGTGGAAGCTGAAGAGGCCGCCAACTGAGGTACTCCAAACTAGTTCGGAACGATCAACCGAGTTGCGGTAATTTGGCTGATCCAGTGAAGTCCACCGACTTGCCGCGCTTGATTGCCGGTGCCGCCTATTCCGCAACCTCATATTGCCAGCCTCACTTTTTAGCTGACAATCTCCCTGACCTTGATGCCGCGCAAGGCCTCGATGCAGTCAGCTACCAAATGCAAGAACTCTGCCGCTTTATGCTTTTCACCTGACGACCTTCCATATTGATGAGAATGAATCTCGCCATCTCGTAGGCGACTTCAAACTGCGATTTGCCGGCAACTTCGACATCGATTCTTTCAGCCATTTTGCTCCCCGCTCGTTGTAATTGGAAAGCCGCAGCCTATGGAAAAACCTATGCGAAAGCGGGTGGCCAAGTCGAGCCTGTCTTCCTTCGTCAAACTCACGCGACCAGGACGTCACGCAAAGCTTGCACCGCATCCAGCCCGGTGACTAGCGAAGGCGCTATCGTCCCTGGCGCGCACGTTGCGCAGCACGGACCACAAGAACTGGATACGCCCTTCGTGCTATCCATCGATCGGTGGTCAGTACGACAGCGGTCAATGCGCCTTCTCGCGTTTTGCGCACGCCCGACTCGGTTCCGTCAATTAGATTGACCGTCCAACTCCAAGTGCCCCGATCAACGTCTTGGATGACGGCACATTCTATGCCGCGATACTTCATAAAAAGCTCCAAGAAAAAATTGCTGTCTAATTGCTTGAAAACGAAAACGAAATGCAAAGTCCTAAGGCGGGTATCAAATCACAACCCGAGGGCGAATGCAAATTCTGGGGTATACAATAGGGGCTTGGCAATCGTCACAAATCATTTATGGCGGCTACTTGCGAACGGCGGAAATGTCGGTGGGGCAGCGTGTTTTGCAGCCTGGTGGCCGTTCCGATGCCAGCCATATCGTGACGCCAATCAAAACGATCAGCGTCACGACAACTCGGGCCAAAACGTTGTCGCTCAAAATTCCGAACCTCTATTTGCTCTTCACCTTCAGCCCGAGCTCGACCAGCCGACGGTGGATGCCTTTTGAAAACGGTCTCAGACCCTCGCGAATGAAGCGACAAAGAAGCATCAGCCACGTTGCGAGGGCGGCGCACCACAATAGGGCTTCCAGTATCTCGGGCATCGCTTGCCCCCCCAAAAAATGATTGCTTTGAAATTAGAGGCAGTGTTCCTCAACATAGGGACGACTGCAAGAGCTGCTTTTTCTTAGCGTTTTGCTTTGAGCCCGAGTTCGACCAGCCGGCGGATGGCTTCGGATCGAACAGTGCCGTTGGCGGCGGCCCAAGCGTCCGCTTCCTCGATGAGCGTTGTTGGCATCCTGATCGTGACGTGAGGATCTCGACCGCCGGACGGTGGCCGTCCCCGGCGCTTTTTTGGTGCCACCTTTATTGACTTCTTCATAAATATGGTCGTACCATAATTGCAAGCCGAGGGGAAGGTACGAACTTCCGCCCCGGCTCTAACCCGAGCCACGAAGGATGCACATCCAATGACCCGAGCTGACAGCGTGCATAGCACGCCACCCACAAACACGTCTGCAAACACCCCATCATCTTCGCGACGCCGCTTCCTCGTCCAGGCCGCTGGCGTGGCCGTCGGAGGTACTGCCCTTGGCGCAGGTCTGCCGTTGCCGGCGCCGGCCGCGGCTGCGGTCGACCCGGTCTTTGCGGCGATAGAGCGGTACAAGGGAGCGGCAGCCGCTCATCTGGCCGCGATCGATGACCTTGCTCTCCTTGAAAAAATCCACGGCCCGGCCGACGCGGATGGATCCATCACCGAACAGCCTTGTCACGACGAGAACGACGCATTCGAGGCGCTTGTCTCGGCGGCGGCTACCACACTCCCGGGTCTCCTCGCCAAGCTGGCCTTCCTTCGCCAGATCGCCGAGCTGCAAGCATGGATGCTCGACGAGCGCGAGGGGGCCGCGCTGCTTCTGATCGACAGCTTCACTGCATCCCTCAAGAATGTTGGGGCGCTGTCATGAACTGCCAGATCATTCAGTTTTCCACCGCCGCCCGCATTTCCCCCAAACGCCGCAAACCGATCGCGATGGCAGCCGGCACCAGCCGCGTGTCCCGCGTCGAGCTCGAGCAAGAGCCGGAACGGCCGGACCGCGACGAAGGGGAATTATCCACAACCTGCAAAAATAGCCGCCTCCGGCAGGCGCGCGATAAGGCTTGGCACAGGGCCAGTCGGACAACGAGTTATTGGCGTATGCGCCTGGATTGGCATAGCGAGCTCGAATGTGCTCAGAAGTGGGGATTGGCTGATAGCGGTTCTTTTCCGCCGGCCGCTTACGAAAACCGATTTTTGCTTGTCGATACGTGGCGCGAGGCGATTGTAAAACAACTGCTTACGCCCGCGCCTAATGTTGCCGCCGTTGCATGGAAGCGCGCAAAATTTAGCGGGAGGGGTTTTTGCCATCTCCCCGTCAAGCCTGAGCGAGTCGAACGCGCGATCACCGACGACGAGGCGTTCCTCACCGCGCACCCGACGCGAACCAAGAAAGGAGACTGATCATGTCGGGTAACATGATCAAATTCCCCTGCGGCACGCCGGAAGAACGGGCAGCGAAGGCCGCAACTGGGAATAAACTGGCCAGTTAACCTCTCATTAACTATGCCGATGCAGGCTTGGCGCAGATCGCGATGGCACCGGAAATCGAGCCGGCAGTCGCAAGGAGAAGCCGACGGTGTAACGCCCGCCGGCTTTTTCGTGTGCCCCATCAAGCCACGCGGACTCGCCCGTGCGCTGGCGCCGATCGACCGGCACATGAGACAGCCTGCAGCGGCCGGACTCACCGGCGGGCTTCCTGGAGTCATGGCGAGGGTGTTCTACGCGCTCGTAGGGCGCCCTGTTTTTGCCCATGACCATGATGATCACCTCGGCGCGTCTGTCCGCTCGTCCATTCGCCACGAGACCTGCAGAAGATCCACAATCATCCTGTGCAGATCCTCGCGGCTCATCGACTTTGTCAGTCGGAAAATGAGGTCGACGCGGGCCGGCTGATCGTCTGGCCGGGTGATCTTAGCCTCGAACTGAGTGGTGGTGAGGTGGTGGTCCATAGTGTCTCCTTCCCACAGCATGTAGGCCGAGCTGTGCGTGCTGCCGGAATCTCCCGCGGCACTCCCTCGAGATGGCCGGCAACTACCGCGCCGCGGCCGACTCGGTCGAATATCAACAGATTATTTCGGCAGGCGCTTCCGGCTTCCCATGGTCTTCCCAACTGCGATTTCTGGGAAGATTTGGAGTCGAAAATTTCGGCTATCTATTTGATTTTATTGGTCGGGGCAGCTGGATTCGAACCAACGACCTGCAGTACCCAAAACTGCCGCGCTACCAGGCTGCGCTATACCCCGATTATTTGTTGGCAGGCGATGTCGATACACGCTTAAGCCGACGCCAGCAAGGCGCCCGTCTGGCGTTCAACGGCGGTTTCAGTGCCCGTTGAACAGCGGATGCGCCACCCGGTCGCCCGGCTGGATCCCGTATTTCTGCGCCGTGCCCGCGATCACCTCCAGAACGCCCTTGGCGAGCCCGCCCGAGGAGATGATCTTGGTCGACAGCGGCTCGGTATTTTCTGCGATCCGCAGAATGCGGCCGTCCGCGCGGATAAAGATCATATCCAGCGAAATGTAGGTGTTCTTCATCCACATCGATACCTGCTGCTCCGGCGAAAAATCGAACAGCATGCCTTTACCGTCAGCCAGCTCCTTGCGGTACATCAGGCCGGTCGTCTTCTCCTCCTCGGTGGCCGCCATCTCCACGGAGAACACCTGAACGCCGGATTTGGTGACGATCTCCAGCGTCTGAAACGTCGCCGCCTGCGCAGCCGGGCCCGCAAACACACCGAGCATCAGCACGAGCGCCAGCGCCAACCGTTGGCCAAGCCGTTCAACAACCCCACTGAAATTCATGAACAACACTCTCGCCGGAGGATTTTTCCGGCGGACCCTAACCCGATGATTGCGGCAAATACCAGAGGTCCAAGCCCGCGCGTCCGTCGGCCGGCTCACGATTCCGTCAGGCGATACCTATTAGGTGCGACGACAGCTTAGTGCGACGAAAGCGCCGACGGCCCGGTCTCGGGGTGAATCTCGGCCGCCATCATGCCCTTGGAGCCGGGCCCAAACCGCACCAGCACATACTGGCCCGGGCGTAGCTCGGTCATGCCGAAGCGCCGCAGCGTTTCCATATGCACGAAGATGTCGGGGGTGCCTTCCCCGCAGGTCAGGAAGCCGAAGCCGCGCAGCCGGTTGAACCATTTAACTTGCGCCCGCTCCAGCCCGCTGGTCGGGGTGACGCTGACATGGGTCCGTGGCGGCAGCATCTGCGCCGGATGGATCGCGGTGGACTCGTCCATCGAAACGATCCGGAACGCCTGATAGCCCTTTTGACGCTGCACGCATTCGACCACAAGGCGCGCGCCTTCGTACGCCGTCTGGTAGCCATCGCGCCTAAGCACCGTCACGTGCAGCAGCACGTCAGGCCAGCCATTGTCGGGGACGATGAAGCCGTACCCTTTCGAGGCGTCGAACCATTTGATGGTACCGGCGATCTCGACGAGGTTTGCCGCGCTATCGCCCAAGCCTGAGAGCGCATCAATCGCCGGGTCGCGCGCAGAGCCCGAAGAAAACTCATGCGGACCACCACCCCTGTTCGGCCCCGCACCGCCTAGTGGCGGGCCGCCGAGCTTCTTGGACTCAAATCCGTCCGACCCCATGACCCCGGACCCCACACATAAATTTGCGGCCTGTCATTGCTGCGACAAGGCCAGGACCGCACTGCTATCCATCACCGCTCAGGATCACGCCGCGCGAATCTCTCGAATCAAAAGATAACACTCCCGCTTGCGGCGCATAGCTAAAAAAACGAATCTGCCGGGAACTATGAACAGCTTGCACGGCCGCGAATCAAATGGGAGATCAATTGCCTACAAACGGTCCGAGCGTCTCGCCGATGTCGTGGCGGATGACCAGGTCAGCGACGTCATCCTGTTCGGTCGGCTCGTTGTTGATGATGACGAGTCTCGCACCAAGGTTCTTGGCCATCAGCGGAAAGCCCGCGGCCGGCCATACCACCAGCGAGGAACCGATCACCAGGAACAGGTCGCAACGCTGGACGAGTTCTGTCGCACGCCGCATGGCGTCTTCCGGCATCGCCTGTCCAAACGAGACGGTGGCGGTCTTCACAGGATCCTCGCAATCACTGCAGTCGGGCGCGCCGCCGGTCACGTCGAAGCGCTGCTTGACCCAAGCCAGATCGTAAGCCTTGCCGCAACCGATGCAGCGGGCGTAGGTCGTGTTGCCGTGCAGCTCGATCACGTCGTCGGGCTTGAAGCCGGACATCTGATGCAGATTGTCGATGTTCTGGGTGACGATCGCCGGAACCTTGCCGGCCCGGTACAGCGAGGCCAGCGCGCGATGTCCGCGCCCGGGCTTGGCTGCAGCGAAGGTCGGTTCCATTGCAAAGCGCCGTCGCCATGCCTCGTCGCGCGCGTCAGGGTTGGACACGAATTCGTCGAACGGAATCGGACGGTTGCGGGTCCACACCCCTCCCGGTGAGCGGAAGTCGGGAATGCCGCACTCGGTCGAGATGCCGGCACCGGTGAAGGGAATAATGCTGGAGGCCTCGGCGATCAGGTTGCCGAGTTGCTCGACGCCGCTGCTAAGATCTTTTGCGATCACGTGGGATTCCTGATTTAGCCGCGCCAATGATAGCACGGCCAACCGGACTGCGGGATCAGAGCCTTGGTGTAGAGATAGATAGCATCAGCCGGCCGCAATTACGCCGCTTTGGCGATTGGCTCCTTCGGCTCGCCTGCCTCGTCGCTCTTCTTGTGCTTGGCGACGGGAACGGCCTGCGACTTCTTCACCGGCCTTGCGTATTGGGCCAGCCATTCCAGTTCGGCTTCGAGTTCGGCCTGGCGCGCGGCAACCTTTTCATACAGCTTTTCGGTGGCGGAATCGCGCAGGCTCGCGAGCTCTTCGATGCCACAAGTGAGCCCAGATCGATTTTTGCCATTCAGGCCTCCCGTTTTCTTGTGGCTACCGGGGTAGCACCAACCCGACAAGGCGAGCGAACACCTTATATCCACCGCCTTTGCTTTGAACGCAGCCGATCACAATCCTGCAACGCCCTTTCCCAATTCGCGCCCAAATCACCGACGCCAATAGGCGCCGGGACAAGAACACTGACGGGATGGGCAATGAGCGAAAAAGAAGACCGCCTCGCGCGTGCGCGCGAAGAAATTGCTGCGCGCGTCGCCAGCTTCAAAGCCACGCAGGAAAAATTCGAGCGTGAACGCCAGGAATATTACGCCACGACGCTCGGCAATGCATGGAACGGCTTCACGCCGTGACTGCCTGAGGGGAGAGCCGCACCGCGCCCCATGCAAAAAGCCCGGAGCAGCGCCCCGGGCTTTTTTCGCTACCAGTAATGCCGCCAGTAATGGTGGCGATAATACGGCCTGCCGTAATAGTAGGCGTACGGACTTGGACTATAATATGCCGGTCCGTAATAGCCGTAGTAGCGGGGACCGTAATAGCCGTAGCCTGGCCCGTAGTAGTAAGGGCCGTACGCTCCAGCCACGCCGGCTGCGATGGCGCCCGCGGCCAGGCCGAACGCAAGCCCGGGGCCGATGCCGCGCGCCTCAGCCGGCGCGCTGATCGCGGTCGCGCCAACGGTCGCAACCGTCGCCAAGACTGCCAAGGTTTTTTTCATACGCACCTCCTCGTATCCATCGAAGGGATAAACGCCGGGGCTTGGCAATGGTTGCGGCAGCCTCCCGGGAGGCAGGGGGAACCATCGGTTAGCGCTGGAACCAAGTGACAACCTCTGGCTTGTTATGTCGCACAGAGGTTGGCCTATGCCTCCATGGATGGAACTGTTGCTCAATGTGATCGGCTATGCC
>Ga0137385_10006670_pt1 | contig 10172 bp, 10 predicted proteins | sample SagtaG_FD_104921 | JGI IMG/M metagenome (GOLD analysis project Ga0137385, IMG submission 104921) | Vadose zone soil microbial communities from Sagehorn Ranch, Mendocino, California, USA - Sage2_R_80_16 metaG | ecosystem: Environmental > Terrestrial > Soil > Vadose zone | place: USA: California... | reverse complement strand
GCCGAAGATACGGAGGTTTTCTTCCTGGCTTTGCTGGACTGCATGGAATGAACCAAGATGAGCACTCAGTTCTAGGTTTGACAAAACCAATGCACGGGGTCATAACTCACGTTAAAGTCCAAATCGGGCTCTACCTCGGAGTCCGGCATTGCCTCGGCAGTCTGGTCGATGGCTGGATCTGTCTGGGAAGACGTGAAACAAGGCGCCGCTTCCAATGCCTGCAGTCTTCCTGTCGGATCATGTTTTACTTGTCCAGCTAAGAGCGGAAGTGGGAAGGGCGTCAAAGGACGATCCTTCTTCCGAGGAGTGCGCTTCTCCAGAGTTCGTCGGAAATCACGATCTTCCGCACGCGATGACGCAATCCTATATTGGTTAGTGAAAGAACTCGGAGATCTATCCGCCCGTGCATGCGAATGCCGCCGCCGTGCCTGTCCAGCCGGTGTCGATTTTTGAACTGGTTTACTCGAGTCCCTTCCTGAGAGTCTTCTAGAAGATCCCTCTTTCTTGGACCCCTCTAACGGCTCCGGGGAAGATGCATTATCTACGCCGACAAGAGGTGGGCAAGGCAGAGGTTCTAATGGTGGAGGAGACAACGGAGGCGGATACGCTGGGGGGGGACTAGGCGCGGGGGGTGCCACTTGCACAGTGAGAACAGGGACGGGCATGGAATCTTGAGGTGAAGGGGGGAGGGGAAATGTCAAGGAGAGCGGAGACATGTTGTGTCTTTGTGAAGGGGGGAGGGTGTGGGAAGTGCTCTGACTTGGACCGGATGGGGAATGGGGACCTCCACTCTCTGTTAGAGCATGGGCCGAGGGGGCGGGAGAGTCTGGATCAGACGACCTCCCACTGGGAAGCACCGGTAGAGAGCGGGAACCCGTAAGATGCTTACGCGATTCGTTGTGGGTTTGAATGGAAGTAGATCCGGGCGATGAATCGGGGAAACGGGATAAAGCTAATGGAGCAGGTGCAACCTCATCCTTACGGAAAGGGTCATCCTCTGGTGTGAATGAGCGGTCCTCGGATGGTTGTGCAGCGTACGGATGAATATGGCCATTATCTGAAAAGGCAGTAGAGTAGGGATGATAAGAAAACGACGACGGGGCCACAGAGGTGTTGGTTGACGAAGAGGGATGGGAATTGGGAGATACCAGCTTTGTGAGCGAAATTTTCGTACGAAGCCTGAATCCGGGTGACGCTTTGGATGGTCGCTGTGTTTTTAAAACAGCAATGAAGAAAAGGGCGGGGAGAACATCACGTTAGCTGAGAAATCGAATCGGAGAACACACTCACTAGATCTGTTCGAGCATCGGACCTGAGGGTATCACGTTGTTCTGCGATTGAGCACGAAGTCGGGATTACCGACGACACGCTAGAGAGATCCGGAGAAGTGTGAGCAAAGGCCGAGGAGAGTCGCGAGGTGGGGTGGGCAGTTCTCCCAGAGTCTGTCCGACGAGAAACTGAGAGACGAGATGGGGACAAAACACGGCGGTCGAGAACATTGTCGACAAGGTCGTCATCGTCATCAAAAAAGGAGCGTTGGGTGTCAGAACCTGGCGGGTGGGGAGGAAGAGGAGGACATTTGCGAAAAGTACGGTTAAAGAAAGACTTTGCAAAAGGAACCGGCGTGGTTGAGTGGTCGAGTTGAGGGAGAGCAGGGACAAACGACTCATTGGGTCGCGATGAGAAAAAGAGGGATTTGACGGAGCGAAGCAAAGACAAAGGAGAGCGTCGAGTGGGCTTGGGAGTGGTCATAAGGGCTGGTTGAGAGATATCCATTCCATTCCGGTCATCTTGGCCAATGAACGACTTTAAATAAACGCGATTGCGTCGATTTCCTTTTCTATCTGATCACATTCAGATCCTATATAGCCTTATATGGGCCATGACGAGACGATCCAAATTTTATTAGACTTCTCTCGTAACACCTGCCGCGGCTTAGCTCGTTCTCGATTCCATCCCAGCCTGCTGACGTTCCGTTGTCCAATCCACCCCACTCGACAACTCGTAGCCCAGCGACGCAGATTTCTCCTCGATCCTCGACCCACTTAAGCTGCTATGGTACCTGATACAGCTATTGTACAACCTTTGCTTCTTTCCGCATCGTTCCCGAGAACGAAGAAGAAAGAAAATGACCAAATGTGTATTTTCGCTTCCGTTGTTATTCGACTCCACACGCAGGACCTCTCACACCGGGACAATCATATTACCTCCGACAGAGGCGCCTTCCGTGTCATAAACACACGCCTCATCTATCATACCCAGTCTCGAACCTTCATTTTACTCTGTCGGTCATGTGGTGGTGTTATGTGTGGCTGCTCGAAGCGCGCCACACGAATTAGTGGAGAAGAAAAATTCTAGTACAATTCAAACAGAGACTCGGATAATTCAACTCTACTCTTTAGACATAGACATGGAACACGGACACAGACAGAGGGCACATACAAACACATGGGATCCGAAGAAGGGCAAGAGGAGAAGGGTTGGTGAACCGCTTGAGAGAATAGAGTATGGCAGGTTCGCAGTTACAGCGGAACTAGTATACCAATTCCTAGGATTTGATTGCCTACAAGTTCAGCGCTCAGCTCCCAGCGGCGCACCGGCTGACTGGTACACGTCAATGCCGTCAGTGGGCGAGGAGGGGGTCCATCAAATGTTCTGTCAGGGTAGGCACGGCAATCTCACCACAACCAGAGTTCCCAACTACTAACCCTCCCCCCAAATCTGATGACGGTCCAGGCCCAGACTCGTACCGCCGCCTGCTTTGTGTCGGCCTGTCGGTACCTCCGAGCTGCTGTGTAGCATTCTTCCTACCCCGCCGACCACCTAGCCCTGCATAACACCCCGCAGGAACTGCCTCTTCGCTGTACTCTCTCCTTGCATATACCGGTTGTAAGGCCACGGCAAGCCTCGGGCTTGGGTTCCGACTTGGCAGTGAGAATCCGATTCCCAGACCGATACGCTGCACACATCCGTCCCCGTGACCAAGCGCGAAAACTTCCTCACGCGAAGTGTCAGTACGAGGAGGGGGTGGTGGCGCGCGTAGTAACGGAATCGTCGGCGATGGCACCGATGGACTTGGAAGCCGCGGACGCGGCAGTAGCACGTTCGAACGCGACTTGCGCAGGAGCGCGCGCCCCTGCTCACGTATGCGCCTCGTCAGGGCCGTAAGCGTAGCGAAAGGCAAAGTGGGGGCATGGGCGTGGGCGTTTCTGCCTCGGAAATCGTGTTCATGTGCCCGCAGCGGGGGTTCCATCTCGAGCGAGGCGGTGCTCCAGCGGAACGTCGTATCCACACGCCGCGAGCTTGCCGTGTCTTCGCATCCACTTCCGCCTGCCTCTCTCTCCTCAGTTGGAACAGACGGTGGCGGCGAGCACCGGAAGGGGTCCGCATCTAGGCTGTGCCACGAGAGCTCTGGCGTCTCCTGCTCCCGATTCTCGTGTGAGTGAACTGCAACTTCCCTTGCCGCGCCGGCACCAGAGCTACTACGCCAGCGGAGTAAGCGGCGCGCTCGCGTGAGCCCCGGGGCAGCGTGTAGTTCCGGCTCGCTCGCGCACGGCGTGATGAGCAGCGGAATGGGCAGCGCGAGCGCATCTTGTAAGCTGATCTCTGGGGACCTTCCGGAGTCTTCGGTTTCCTCCCGCTCGTGCTCGTTCTCGCTGAGAAAAGTGCCAAATTCGTCGATGCATACGCTTGATCCAACGCCCGTACCACAGTCTGGCTCACTCAAATGAGGGAGAAAAGATCGATGGAACTGTTCCTCCCGATGCTGTTGCTGCGACCGTAGTGTTGGCGTATCTCCTTCACCGGGTGTACCCATGAGCGACGGAGGCGATGGGTTACGTGGCGGGCCTGACATTAATGGCGCTGTGTCTGTATGCGATAGAATAGCAGAATAGCCCGAGGCGATCGTGATGGCGCCCGGAGAGACGTGCCCTACCGGTCTGCCGATGCGCACCGGCGTCCATAGAAGAGAACGCTCAATTTCTATCTCCGTTCCCAATGTGCTCAGAGATGGATCAGGAGCAATGATGGTGCTAGGTATGTCCGTGGGCACTTCAGACGACAAGTCTGGTGTGGGTAGTGTGATTGGGATGTCTGGACCTTGTGCCAGTGAGATGGCATCCCAATCGCTGTGTTCACGACGTCAGCTTCCTTGTGGCCAACGGGACAGTCGTATTAACACACATGTCCGCGAACCACTCGAATGCTTTAATCTGACCGATGTTAGGTCTCTTGGAAGGACTGCGGTCGAGGCACTGCAGAAACGATGGCATTTCTGAGCACTTATTCCCACACCTCAACTAGAGCCTCACCCTCGTAATCAAGTGTTCGACAGCTGTGTCGGCGACCTCTAACGGGGCGATTGGTAATAAGGAAGTGTTAATAAAACCCCGGACCATATCAGGGTACTCTTCTTTGCCGTGATACCACGGATGCTACATCAGATCAGGCATGGCGTCGGTTTATAAAGAGGAGGCGTGCATGAGACATACCCGTCCAGTAATCATCCATATCAGTATAGCCCCGAACGCCCAGCAGTCCACCTCGGGCCCTATATGCTGTCCTAAGAGAAATTCAGGAGCCATGCACCACTCCCGTGCACTCGTGTCCGAGCCTATCTGTCTTTCCTCGACAGACCTTGCGACGCTCTGACGCGTGGAGACCACGATGGAATGCTGAAAGCCACTGATGCAAACGTGCCCATTTACGCGAAAAAGGATTGCCGATGGCCGGATGTCGTTGTGTATGACGCCTGCATTGTGTATAAACGCAATCCCTGATGCCTACCCAGGCTCAGCGCGACACTAGCCAGGACAGTGAAAAAATGGCCCACAATTTCGCACGCCCACCGCTTCATGCGTATATTGTCTACGGGTCCCTCGGCTTGTATGAGCCCCATCAAGTTTCCACCTCCACAATGCTCCAGTACGATGAACAGTGTCTGCCCGTCGTCCCAGAAGCGTGATGCGCGCTGGACGTATGGATTCTCTCCGCAACCTTGCATGCAGAGCACCTCCAGCGCCGCGCACTCAGCGAGCCCGGCTTGGGACAATGGCAGGCGGTACGTGCGGATCGCATATAGAGCGTGGCGAAAGGTAGATTTCTTGGTGGACGGTGCGCAGCCAGAGGCGACTGCCAGGGAAAGGTGCGAGGTCTGCGTACGATGCAATGTCCGCAGAATAGTATAAGATTCTTGAGGTACGATGGGCGGAGAGCGTGGTGCAGAACCTGAAGGGAGGTCCAGGAAAGCCTCCAAAGTATCTTTTTGAACCGGAGAGAGACGCCGAGTATATTCCACCGTAGAGCCAAAAGGGAGGGTCGGGAGGGTAGGAGCGACAGACGAACTGACGAGAGCAGAAGATGTCTTTGGCTTTGGCGAGATGACCATAACCTCCTAGAGAATCTACACTGAAGGTGGACGAGACCGGATCTAGAATGTGCGTACCTCAACCTCATCGTCCTCCCACTCGGAATCAACGTCTCTGATATTGGTCAGTTGCTTGAACAAATATTAGCGTTTCGTATTTTCGTATAAGAAGTCCACACCTCAACGTAGTAGCTAGTCTCGGCCCTACTTGATGCACGCTTGGCATCCTTGACGGGATTTTGAATCGTGTCCGTCGTATCTGCGTAGCCCCGAAGGGTGTCATCCCGCGCAGCAAGATTAAGGAACGTGGAAAAAGATGCCTGCAGGAATAATCAGGATCACGCCGTGCGCTGCGTGGAAATACATACGGAGAAAGATACTGTGTCGAAAATATCGGGACTTAAGACGAGCGGTGTGTCTGGATACGTTTGGGAGGGGGGTGACACAGACCCGCACTCGGAATGTTGGGGAGAGGGAGGCGAATTGGTCTCAAACGAGTCAAATGGCTAATATATGCTTTCGAGTGAGAGAGCAGACCTACCGGGGACGTTCGAAGGGCCATAGACCTACGAGAGCCCGGAATCGAGAAAGGCATTACTAACGAAAGAACTGGAGAAAAGAAAGACGGGAGGAGAGACGAGTGTGTTGGTTTCGTTCGGGTTCAGTGCGAGTAATGAACGAGTAATGCATGCAGCGGTTGGATTCCATTGCATCATCACTCAACAAGTGAAATACAACCAGAAAGGCTGTCTTCTAGAGTGCGAGCCTGTAGTATCGTTGACAAGATCGTAGAGCATTGGCTCTCATGGCACATCCGTGTCGCGCTTCGGCCTTTGGTCAGTCAACAAGTATCCTCCATGACGAAAGCGGACAAAAGCAGATCATTATAATTATTGATTATGTTAGCCTAGCCTAGCCTCATCTTATGTTTGCGCCACCCAGCGTCTGCCACTGACTCGCGCTTACTTTCACCAGATGAACGAGGCGACTCTCCCCGAGTTCCAACCGTAGACGACCTTCGAATAGGTTTCGAGCACCGCAAACCAGTTCGCGTTCATATCTCACCTGCGCTTTACAGGTGTTATATCCGTCGCGAAGAGGAACGCTATGACAGTACGGCTCACCTCTCAAGTATCTGTGGGTCTCCCATTGCTCACAGAATCCCGTTGCAGGCCCACAGGATCCACCGACCGTATGGGTACACCCGTGCAAGTGCATCCTCGTCACCCACGAAGCCTGTCTGCATCACTGGATCAACACCCAGCAGTGCGATTTCGGCCGCTCAAAAGCGCTAATGTGTCCCCGTGCGGCGACCGCTACGAGACCGAGGGCTTCAACTCGCCCACCCTCCGAATCGTCGACTCTGTCAACTCCCACTCCGGGCGCCTCATAACCGCATGCTGCGCCGGAACCATCGTCCTCTCCTTCGGCGCGGGTGAGCCAACACGCCCCCTATCGATCTCTCTCCGCTCAACACCTGACAGGCGTATACTTCACCTTCACGACCTACGGCGCCTTCGCCGTGCGCGGGTTCATCGCCCCAGACCTCTTCGACGTCCTGCTTACCGAACACCCGACGCGCTGGTCTCGGCACGCATGGATCAACTTCCCCCTCGTCCCCCTCACCCTCATCGCCTCCTGGACGCCCCTCGTCCTCTGGACCACCACACCACTCGTCCCGCTCCTCTTCTCCTGGCCTCCACCTCCCGCGCTACCCCCGCAAACGGCAGCAGCCACAGCGACCGCCTTGCGCCTCACCGCGCCCGTGTACCCGCAGCTCTGGCCCCCGCCCCCCGTGCTCGTCTTCGCGCTCCCTCCGTCCGCGCACTGTACACCCGCCTCCGCGAGCGCGGCACGAACGCCCTTGTACAGCCACCTCCAGCGCGCCCGCGCCAGGCCCATCAACGAAATCGATCTGCACTCACTTTGTTTCGAAATTACTTCAGGTGATAGCGGTGTCAAATTTGAGACATCGATGTCGACTTTTTGGACAATCTCGGGCTCATCGTCTGAGTCCGAGTCTGACTGTTCATGAACCTTCCTCAAATTTTCGTAGCCAAGCATATTTTTTCAGAGACAGAGAGTGGAGGTGTCGAAAGTCCCAATGGATGGATCCGTACTTACTACTGTATAGTTTACAGTACAAATACGCAATGGTGTAGCTCGAATCGGACCGTTCTGACCGGAGAGAGGCATGTACTGTACGGTCAGGGCACAACTTCCACTGGGATCGGAGAACTGTTGTTGACAGCGAAAGTGCAGGCAGGAAACTAAGCGTGAAATTGAGAGGGAATCAACTTCACGTAGATCGGGAGAGATGAGACGAGGAAGCAAAGGGCAAAGTCAACTCCTTCCAATGTCTGGGGTGCGAATGCGACAAAATCCCGGTGAAGACGGAACGTATCAGAACAGAACAACGCAACGTACGAAAGTTACTCTACGATCGTCGTCCCAGGTGACAGTGCGGGACCGGGATGATACGATGCCGTCACGCCAGAGGGAGATAATGCGATTCGGGTCTGACGTACAAGGTCTGGATCCGTCATAAAGCGCAAATATCCTGCTGGGGTTCAGGCAATGTGTCTGTCATTTTGAATCGTACGCCGAGCTCTAAGCTATTTTTCTACGCCTCTGAAGCGAGAACGAGAAATCCATCGGCGAATCAACATTAATCCAACAACCGCACAATGTTGATCCGGTTTTCCAACGAGAAGCTGTCACCCTACACCAGGTATCTTTAGGGATAGCTTTCACCAAGTCGAACTGGCATACCATACCTGACAACCGGCACTCGTCGCAGAACTACATGTGTGTGTGGTAACCCGAGCGGCAACGCAACTTGGCTGTGAAGCTGCAAGCACGATCTACGAGAAGCCTCAGGGGAATACGCTAGTGCAGATGAAACGGGTTGCTCACTGGATGGTAACAAGGAACAGGATTGATCAATTTTCTTAGACCTCCAAGTACATTGTGCCCCTCCGCTGCTTCGCAGACTCCGAGGCTATGCTATCGACAGTAGAGTGCGTCGACTGTGAGAGTGCGTCTGGGATTCTTTCCGAGGTCACCTCTCCGAGAATTTTCCGAAAATATAAAAGCCAGGAATAGCTGTCAGAGTTTTTTCCATGTCCTTCTTCTATGAAATAGAACGCCGATGGTAACGCCCCGGCGTAGGCTTTCAAGTTAATTCTTGAACGGAGGTGTCCATTTCTTTTATCACCCTACTCAAAAACATTCGTAATGTTGCTCAACTGTTGAGAGCCCACTGGATTGCAGTCCTGTAGCCGGGTAAGTTCAAGATAAGTCCACGCAAAGCAACACGTTCTAAACAAGGCCCTAAAGTGCAAAGATGAACCACTGCACTCCTGCAACGAAGACCCAAAAGTGCGGAGAGCGGAGTATTATGTGGGCTGTCGTTGCGAGATAATGTGTGTGACCCACCGCAGATACCAATGGACGAGAAAAACCAACGTAGTTTAGTACCCAACATAGGAATATCGGAAGGACTCCAAAACCCCGAAATACGGTTCCGTAGATTGTTAGGACATACTTTCTCCACCCTCAATGTAGATAGAGTACTTGTGCATTGGCGAAAAAGCTGTTACCGCGACCCAATCACTCGTCACTCGGAGGTATCTCCATGATTCCCAAGGTCGCCGAAGTTCATATGTCACCCCGATTACGATCTCAGAAACCAGGTCACGTTGACCCAGATTATCGATGAGATAGCGTGGACGCGGATAGATCAGAAAGGGCCGATCCAGTTGAGCTACCAGCGGGAGTCCAACGGACCAGAGACCTGCACAGGAAGAAAGCGGAAGTATCTCGAAGGCCATGTGTAAAGGCACTCATCCGAGAATCCCAGCGCAGTAGTCGAGAACAACCCAGTCTAGGAAATGAGATGGTAAGAACGCCGAAAATAAAAATAGCTGCGAACAGCGCCCAATACAATCAAGTTAATCCAAGTTCTGGGTGAGAGGTTGGATTGGATAGACGTGAGGGAATAATGCCACTGTTTGAATCTACAAATTACTATGATCGGAGAGAGGAGACAGCCGAGCCTTCGCCAGCTCCTACACAGGAGGCACCCTGTCCTGTACCGAGGTTCCGAAATCGCGGGGCATCGAGTCAACAAATACAGTAGGTGACTTGAGCCGCCAGAACGAGAAGCATAGACAGCAGTGTAGCTAGCAAGCATCAGCAAAGGGACAGGGGTTTTTTTTTTAAACCGAAGGGGTCGGAGTGGAAAATTATGTAATTCCCAATAACAAAACGAACCATGAATGAGCAACCGCAGCAGAGCGGTGAAGGTGACTTACAGTAGGGCAACACTCGGGGCCAATGCTGCAGATTACAAGGGAAAAGAGGCTGTATAATCACGTAAGTAGGAACGTCGGCGACGCAATCATGGCTAGGTTCACCGCGAAATGACCAGGACCACGACATTGAACCGAGGACCTCCAGCCTGAGGGTGCAGTCAACATTTACCACTTCAACCGGACCCAATACACTAGCAGCGCCTTATTTAATTAGTGCATTTCTCTATCTCCAAGCGGGGACGGTAGTTGGATCGTATACCCGCCAGCGCAGCCATTCTAGATCTTGTGTTGTCTTTACCGTGACCATCATGTTCATGTCATGTCATAAACAAACGTTCCCTTCCCTCCTGTCTCGGCGTCACGCCTGCATTCATGTCTTCTCTACCTCCCCTGTCCTCACGACTCCTGTTGCTTCAATCTATCCAACCTGTGCGGGTTTGTGCGGGTTTACTTGAGCTTGAGGGGTAACCGAAATACACTCCTTTGCT
>Ga0137385_10006668_pt1 | contig 10172 bp, 12 predicted proteins | sample SagtaG_FD_104921 | JGI IMG/M metagenome (GOLD analysis project Ga0137385, IMG submission 104921) | Vadose zone soil microbial communities from Sagehorn Ranch, Mendocino, California, USA - Sage2_R_80_16 metaG | ecosystem: Environmental > Terrestrial > Soil > Vadose zone | place: USA: California... | reverse complement strand
TCCCCGTAATGACGGGAGTTATGTTCGGCGAATTCAGGTCTAGCGGCTGATTGTTGAAGGTGGTGTCCACACCAGTAGTGGTGGACCATGCTGAAAAAACACTTCCAGAACCTGGAGTGGCGGCCAAAGATATGGGATCATCTAGCACCGACGAGACTGCCTGGAAGGTACCACCTTGAATTGTGCCCGATCCGCCTGCAAACCTATAGGAAACCGAGCCGCCTGGCCCGGCAATGATAGAGACTTTGCGTGCGGAACCGTATGGGCAAGGGATTTCTGTTGCGGTAATCCTGTTTGCAGGCATGCCTGTTCTGGGATCCACAGTTGGAGCATAAGCTTCCATAGACCATAGTGCACATTTCGGAGCAAAAGTTAGTGAGTCGAACGCCAGGTCTTCGTGAAACATGTTAGCAGCCGCAAACGAAAACACTTCTACACCATCCATGGTGAACTGGTGGAGTGCGTGATTGGCCGGGTCCATCACCCAGACGTATTTTCCGTCAAACTCGACACCACTAGTTTCTGGGAAACCAGTGTTAATGGTGCGAAGAACTTCGCCCGTCCTTGACAGTTGGTACACGGTCCTCCCATAGTTGAATCCAAGCCAGAGAGTATTGGTTGATGTATCATAGGCGAGCCCGTCAATTCCAGGAAAACTCTGCGCTAGTGAACAAGTTCGAAATTGTTCTGTTGTCTGATTTGTTGTAGGGATGATCGTGTATACAGCGTAGCAGCCTTGCCAGCCCGGGATGCTGTTGATAACGCCTCCCCATAGCTGTGAACCATCCCAAGCAAGTCCACCGATTGGTACTGCTGGAGTTGTCTGAATAATTCTCAGAAGATTTCCGTTCTCATCAACATTGATTATTCTTGTGTCTCCATCGAATCCCGCACTGTAGTAGAAGCTCGAGCCGTCGAACGCTAATCCAATCGTCGGGTATGAGGAACCCATCGTAATCACAACTGGGACGTAAATCTGTCTCAGCACTGTGCCGGTAGGTTGCTCCTGTGCCACAGCTGGCTTGAGAATGGAGAGTGGAGATAGTGGAGATAGTATCAGGAGAGCAATGACGCAAGTCGAAAACGATGATTTCAAAACCCTTTTGATCGACAACTAACTCGATACTCCCTCATGCGTGAGAGCAACTATCAGAAATAGTAACAAACGCAATTTCCATGATCCTGAGAGCTTCTCCAGGACCATAGTTCTCCCTTGTGAGAGTTCAGTCTTTAAGATTATTCCCTTATGGCTCAGTTCGCAGGGATAAGTGAGCATGAAATTATGCAAGATTCCGAAGCAGATCAGTCGATTATTTGCACTATACGAGAACGCGAGGATTCCGATCCTTCTTCTGTTTTGCATGTCGGGCCGAATTGAGGTAGCAGTAACGCGTTCCCGGAGGAAATCCCGAGCGGGTCCAATCAATCCTTCACATTCGCAGGAGAGATTGTCCTCGACCACTTCTCGCATCCAGAACAGCATTGAACGTTGCTCGTGATCTTGAGGGAAGGGAATAGGCTACGAAATCGATCTAGAGCTGAAAGACGTGATTAGGAAGAAGCTTGACTGGACTATCACAGGTGGACCGGAGAAGACTATCTTCTAGAGGAGAAGGCTGGAGCTAGGAATCTTCGGAAAACCCTCCAGACCAAGGTCCGCCAACAAAAGAGTGTCGCAAGCTGAAGAGCTAAACAACTTCTCAACCCCACGGACTACGGGCACAATAGAATTGGCACAACAGTTTCGCTCCAGTGTCTGAGCAATAACCGAACATTAGCTCAACTCTAAAGATGTCGGGTCAGCGGAGCGACTGGCGCGAACGACTACACGCCAACCCCTCACGAATGGAACAAGAACTGGCAATCAACTTACAACAAGACCAGATAAGCTACCGCACACAAGTCGAGATACGAGTAACAAGTGCTGACTTCTACTTCCCAGTAGAACCAAGACCACTACTCGTGTTCGTCGACGGCCCGGTCCATCTCAAGGCTCGGCAGATGCTGAAAGATGAAGAGACCAGAACATTACTACGGAAGAAAGGGTACCGGGTTCTAGAACTGAGCTATAACAACTACTCAGATAGAAAGAGAGATCAACTGTACAGAGAGATCCGGAACAACTTGGGAAATGAATAGAAGTAATCGGTCAGGCATCCGCCAGGAGAATGTAGGCAGCATAAACCGGATGGTGAGGTTTGGACTCGACAGAATCGACACCATCAACGGCGAGCGCATAACAGTCTACTACGCCCACAGGTAAACAGACGATCCTCCAGTCCAGAATGTCTATGGCGCCGCCGAGAAGATTCGACGGCCACGCCAAGAAAGAACTTTTTTTCGAGTCTCCTGATTTGAAATCGCTCTTATCGTGGACCATTCCAGCCACTAAGCTGTGATTCGCTTGAAAGCTTCTTCCAGCACGTGTTCAACATACGCGTTCGTAACGCCGCTCCTCTTTGCGAAAGTCAAGAAGTCCTTTGCTATTCTGACGGCATCTTCTAAAGAAACACCCGCCTCTGCCCCCAGTACATCTTTTCCGGAGACACTACCGTCTCTAAGAACTGACTCGTATGCCAGGAGGTCAATCATTCTAGGGAGGGTCAGGGCAGCTTGGGGTTGCCTGCATATGCCGAACATTAGGTCAGCAAGATATTTTGCATATCCCGGGATCAAGTTCTCGGTGAAGGCTTTCTGAGAGACCGGGTATTTGGACTTATACCGTTTTTCAATTTCGGTTGCCATGAAATCGTAGAAATTTCGCATTAGCTCTTTTTTTTCCAGATAATCGGTTCTTCCTCCCAACAAGCCTAGGCTAATGACCTCTTCACGGTCGGTTTGGGGCATGAACAAGACCTGTCTGGCGAATCGCACTACCGACAATGAAAGCATGGACAGTGCATAAGCAACCTGGAACACACGATTATCCTCATCAACGTTCTGAATGAGAAGAAGATCTTTGCATTTGTTCATGAGAGAAAAAGTTTGGAGGTACGGAGGATCTCCCCAGTAGCGCGTTCGAAGGTATTCTAGAATGCCACGATCTTGTTGCCTGAGTGAGTTAAGAATGGTGTCAGCTTTCACATACTCTCGACCAAAGGGGCCGACGAATTTGTGGACGTCAATCGAGTACGACCTTTCGAGCTCGTCTATCTGATCGGCCGCAATTGTGATTATTCCAAGTCTCTCAGCAAGGTCCATGTATTTCTTAGGGATCATCTGGGTTCTAATGAAGACCCCTCTATTAGCTCCAAAATATTTCATGACCCCGCTTAGCCAAAAAAGCCGTTCTCTGGTTCCGTCCGTTATTCCACTTTTGCAGTCACAGAGCGCGTAACATGAATTGAATTCTTGGTCAAGCTTGACCCCAAGAACGTCGATATCTGTGTATTGCGATTTGGCGGCAGTGGTTTCGACGACTGGCACGTTCCGTCTCACGAAATATCCCAGCGACCAGAAATAGCGCATCATTCTGAGCTTGAGGTCAGTGTCCAGCTCCGAACTAGGAGTCAGGGCTGACTTCACCGAGCCAACCCCCCAACACTTTGCAAAAGCCTCTCATATTCGTCGGAAGCGGCGACTTTGGAAGCTGTCTTCAGTTTTCGTTGTTCAGCTGAATAATTGTACATTCCTTCCGTCAATATTTTTCTTGCCTCAGCTTCCTCCTTTGTATTAGCAACAGGTTCCTCGCCCTTGAGCATTTGTTCAGCCATGTCCGCGGCCAGCTCATTTTCTGGGGTATTGACGAAGGTCACTTTCCATGACTTACCGTACCATCTCTCTGTTGGTTCCAGTTTCACGACTCCATTGAGGACTAGAATCGCGTATTGTACGTCTGCATATGAATGGGGTTTCATCTGATTGCTTCGTAGTTTCTCAAGAAGAAACAGCGGGTAGCGTATCTTGGTGATTTCGGCGCTGTATTGACCGTGTCGCAAACATGACACAATCATCCGAGCCTTTTCGAAAATGTCACTCTTTGGATCGGCTTCGAATTGAGGTGTAGAGGCGAAGACGTACTCATGCACCTTCTTCTGTCTATCAGTTACTTTGCCTGTGGGGAAGAATCCCCACCAAATCCCTGATCCTAGGAGTGGCGCCTTGGATTGGTCCATGTTTTCTCTCGGTTTTCCAGGATATCTTCTGAGCTCTTGAGCGAGATGACCAATCGCCAACAAGTTTGGCTCCCTCTGTTTCTGAAGAAATTGTTGGACCTTTTCCGCGTTGTAAGCCCAATACAAAGGAGCCCATATGATTTCCCTAACGTCTTCTGAACCGAACCTGCCCAGATATCTCGCCTGCTCTCCGTAATCTAGGGTCCTGCCTAGCTCAACATCGTTCACGCCGATTTCCGAGACTAGCGCGTCTAAGGCATATGGCCTCTTTGAAAGAAGAGACAGAGCATTCACCGATGCCTCGTCGACCGCCGTAGGGTCCCGCTCCCACCAAGACTTGCCGAGGGAAGAAAGAATATCCTCCCCGGGGGGCACTCTTTCAATGAATCCCTCGAGCTTCGATCCCTTAGTCTTCACTTCTCCCCATCCAAGGTTCTCGAAGAGAGGCAATAGGGCGGTCTCGGTAAGTCTAGAGTCAATCTTCAATGCTGTTGAAACTGCAGCTATTGTTTCCCGATTCATCGTACCCCCGCGTCGACGAATGCTTGCCGCTAGTCTTGCGGCATCTCCAATTTCTCTTGTGACACCCAAGTCATGGGTGTACATGCCAGGAGCGGCTCCAATGAGACACTTGCTGATCTCCACCGCTTTCGAAGTAATGTTCGGATTGTCCATCTTTGCCACTGTACTTCGGCCCTTCTCTTGGAGGAAGAGTTCGCAAGAGCGGGATATTTACGGAACTCCTTGTCCCGTCAGGGATATCGATCGCCCTAATATTAGAAAGTCTAACCTGGGAAGTGCAGTCTTTGAAACCTGATTCAATTCGGCAACATTTGCGACCATATTCTATCGTCGGCAAGAGGCAAACTACGATAAACCATGCATTCGCATCCGCCATCGCTGTAGTCGACGAGTTTGACCTAGCCGCGATAAATCGTTCTGTTAGAGAGCTAGGTCAGAATCCTGATTCGGACCTATCTTGTGTGTATTGTGGGAAAGAAGCTCAAACGTGGGACCATGTGTTTGCTCTGGTTGAACACGGCCAGTATTCTGGTTTCGGGCATACGCTCGGAAATTTGGTACCATGGTGCAAGCAATGCAACTCGCAAAAAGGGAACCAGAACTGGGAGCACTTTCTACGGAATAAGCAACAAGACGAGACCAGCTTCCGCGACCGGGCTCAAAAACTTACCACCTATATAACGCGAGAAATGCCTCCAAGGCTTACAAACGAGGATATTCGTAAGCTGTGTCCTGCCGAGATGGAAGAAATGGAACGAGCGAAGAACGAAGTCATCGACCAAATGGAAAAAGCGGACACAATTGCAGCTCTAATCAGGAAGAAGACGAAGAATCACCTTACCCGCACATGAACCACTCATATCAAAACCTCACTTATCATGCGAAATAGTCGTCTCTTGTCCATTGACGAAAAGATAGTTCTCCAAAAAGCACAATAAAGTAATCATTATGATAAAATCCCTAATCCCGAACGTATTTTAAGGCTTAAATCATAGTCGACGGTTCCTCTTTTGGTGGAAAAGCCTGAACTAATGGAAACTCTTCGCGACCTCTTAGTTTTGCTTCTCCTGAAGTCAGGAGTGAGCTACGAATCAATCGCTGATGTGACCGGTTTGAGTGCGAAGACCCTACGGAACCGATTTCCCATTGGAAAGATCATAAGGGGAGAAGAGTAGGTCATGGAAGAGGCACAATTATCCGCAATAACATCAAGACTCGATGCTATTCTCAGGATAATGCTTGACTCCCAACGTAAGAGTGAGGGAGTTAAGCTGGGCGACCAGCTCCTTGTCCTGAAGGGCGCAGGTTTGTCTCAAACTGAAGCGGGCAGGGTCCTAGGGGTGAAGTCGAATCAGGTCCCGTCTTACATACGCAATGCGGGGAACAAGAAACTCAGGCTGAAACTAGCAGAGAAGAGAATGGTGAGCAAGTAGGTTGACTCAGAACAGCGTTGTTGAGAAGCATCTTCGAACCGTTGAGATTCTACTATCGGGTTTGCTCCTTAGGGGAACAGATCCCCCAGCGGTCGAAAAACTTGAGAAACTGATAGGAATTCGAAAAGGGATCCTGTCGGACCTATTCCCTCAACGCCAAGTGAAGAAAAGAAAGGGTCCGTTTAGTTCCGCCAGAGCTGGGGTATGAGTTGCCTGCAAGAAAGCAGAAGAGACCAACAGATCCTGTGGAAAAGGACCTCGACGCAATCAAGCGCTTGCTCATTGTTCTGCTTCTCAAGCTTGGCACGTCTCAGGGAGAAGTTGCAAAGGCTCTGCAAACCCAACAAAGCGAGGTCAGCAGGATGTTCTCGGCGGGGCAGGTTCGGAAGCTCGATCTACTTAGCATCACGAATGAGGCCTTTTGGAAACAAGTGAAGAACTCGATGAAGACCTAGTCGGGGCTAATGAGGGTTGCTCGACAGCAGGATTGTCGAAAAGCTCTCAAAGGCGCTCAAGGGCAAGAGAACTGTTGGAACAATCAAGAAGGACATCTCACTCTTAAGGCGTGAGTATCCTGGATGCACACCGAACGCTAGGGCGCAGATCTATGCCCAGATGAATGGTACGAGCGTCTGGCAACTTCTGAGCAAGGAAGATAGGGCGACCCTACCATCCAAGATGTCGTTTGCGCCAGCCAATGTATATGTCCCGAAGATAAAACAGAAGATAGTGAGAGAACGCATTCGTCACTTCGTAAGTTACATCACGAAGGACCATTTTCGACTTGCCCACATAGAAGAGGTCAATCGAGCCTATTCGTTCAAGTGCTACACAGCAGTCTTCATTCTTTGCCGGAAAATCATGGAAAATATTGTGGCTGACATTCTCAGAGCGAAGTTTCCGCCCACCACAAGAGAAAACAAAGAACTTTACTTCGATACATCTCGAGGGCGAAATAGAGACTTTCAGGAATTACTGAATCACCTCAATTCGAAGAAAGCCGCATTCGAAATGGAGAAAAAGCTGGTTGAAAGAATACTGACCAAAGTAATGCCCTTCAAGGACGAGGCAGATCAGAAGGTGCACTCTTGGTATCACATCGTGAAGACGAAGAAAGAGATTGACGACATGGACGCACAAGGTATCTTCGATCTTCTTTACGCATTGGAGCAGAAGATTCCGACGTCAACGGCTTAAGAACCCGTTAAACTTCTATTGGTACGAAAGGAGTCGAGAAGGTCGCTAGGACGGATGCGGAAAACCTCTCGCTGATTCTAATATGCGAAGTGCCCAGCTTTAGGGCGGGTTCAGCGAATAGGGGAATTAGGACTTCGAACTATTGTCGGCGCTTTCCATCAATGGCAACTCTACGAGCCCCGGAAACGAACTCTTCGAAATCAGCTTCTTGTAATCGCGTTCACCAGTCATGATAGCCTTTGTTGTTTGTCTCACCACAATAGCCTTGGAAAGACCCAGATGGTCAAGGATGAAGAGCTACGGTCGTAGTTACGAAAGAAAGGATACATGGTCCTAGAGTTATGTTACAGCAACTATTCGGACAAGAAGCGGGACGAACTTTACGAAGAAGTCCTATTCAGCCCTGGAAGGTCAGATTTTAGGTGACGAACTAATAATCGACCCGTCGACCAGAGTAGCGTTAAGAATTATGTGACTCCGTTACATGCCTCACGGTTTGCGCCACCACTCGCAGGCGATATCTCACTAGATTATTGCACATGAGAAATTTGAGGTACATGAAAGTATTGAGAAATTGGGCAGTGAGGGCGACCGAGTTTATGTAGGATAGGGTGAACGTAGGCCGCCTGAATCCAGGGATGCAAGGACCTGTTGAATATCTGACTGAACATCGCTCGAAGGTCCTTTCGGCTCTCGAGGTCAGAGACTTGACTCCCAGGGTGTTCTACCGTTCAGCTGAACAGATGGACGAGCTCGAAACAGACTCAACTCAGCTCGTCGTGACCTCGCCGCCGTATCCGATGATCGAGATGTGGGATCGGCTATTCGAACGGGTTCTGGACATCCCAAATGGATCGTTCGCTCACCAGACGAATGCGTTCGAACTAAGCCATCAGTTTCTGGATCGAGTATGGTCAGAATGCTATCGGGTGCTTGACAAGGGAGGCATACTTTGCGTGAATGTCGGAGATGCCACGCGAACGCTCAATGGAAGCTTTCAATGCTATTTGAATCATGCCAGAGTAGCTGAGCACTGCGAACGCATTGGTTTTCAATCTCTTGTGCCGATCCTTTGGCGCAAACCAACTAACAAGCCCAATGCCTTCCTTGGATCTGGTTTCTTTCCTCCGAACGCCTACGTGACCCTCGACTGTGAATACATCCTTGTCTTCCGTAAAGGTGCTAAGAGAGTCATCAAACCACAAGACCCGTTGAGATATGCGAGCCAGTATTCGAAAGCAGAGAGGGATGTGTGGTTCTCACAGACTTGGGACCTCCGGGGCGAAAGGCAGAACCATCCAGAGACGGCTCCGTTTCCGGAAGAGTTGCCCTACCGCCTGATCCGAATGTTTTCTTGCATTGGGGATACGGTCTTGGATCCTTTTCTCGGAACTGGAACAACGGTGAAAGTGGCTCGCCTGCTGGGGAGAAAGGGGATTGGATACGAGATGAATTCTTCCCTCAAGTCGCTCATTGATCGGAATGTGGATTTTTCCCCACCACAACCGGAAGAAGTGGTGGACTATTTGTTCAGAATTTATGAGACGGCTCAGGATGCTCCATCAGTCCTTGTAACTTCAAAGACTCGGAACCTTAGGGACAAGTCACTGTCCTCATTCGATAGCTAACCCTATTCGTTAGGTCGCGCAAATCATTTCTCCCCCGGGAGAGCCTCTGTCCTTGAACGAGACTCAGATGAAAGATTCAGGCATATTCATAATCTCGAATCTAGAGATAGCTGAGGAACTTGTGGGAGAAACAAAGGGTTTCCCGAAGTACACGACCCAGATACTGAACCTTTGCAACCAGAACGCTCAAGGGACAAGGCCCTCGGTCGTGGGGCAGATGAGTGATCTTGTTCAAGAATGTCCCCACAGGACCTACAAGGAATGGAGACAGTGGTACCTTTCCAGGAAACCCAACGCGATCGCTGAAGCAACGCAGAAAATTAGGGCAATGGTCACCAATCTCAGGACTGCAATCGCACTCATCGACGACGATATGATCAAGATGTGGGTAGAGGATTTGGTTATCGCGAAGTCCTTCACAGGTCTTCACTTTCAACAGGCAATCTTGAGTCGCATCGCCAAAATGAAGAGAACCACCTTTCGAATCGCTCGGCCCGATGAAGAGTCAAAAGGCATTGATGGGTACATTGGGCAAGAGAAGGTTTCGATAAAGCCTGAGACCTACAAGTCCAAGCTAGGCCTTCCGGAGTCGATTCGTATTCCAATAATCTACTATGAGAAACTAAAGGATGGGGTAAGAGTTGATGCTGGTGCAATAATGCCTCTCGAGAAGTTGTCTTGAACCTTCGTTCTCCAAAGGACTCTCCACAAAGCGTCTAATGAGGGAGGAGAACTGGATATTGAAGCGCAGGGAGAACCCCATCCGGACCCTAAACACATGGAGGCTGATAGTCCCCTGCAAGTTGCCTTGGACTTGGCTTAGAATTGGAAATTTGCTCATGATCGTGTTAATCCTACCAGGTCGTCAGATGATAAGCCAGCCGTCTAGGACCTCATTTCCATGCTAAATCCTGCGGATCCGAAAAATCTAGAAAATTAGGTATGCGTGCTAGTCTCGTGGCACAGATCCGGTGTTTCCTATTTCCGGTTCTAGGCTAACCACGCGGAGACAGACGGGTATTATCCTGCTTTGTCTCATCGACTCTATTGTTTCATTCTGTGATGATTGAGAGTCTTGACAGGGAGCTTAAATCAACAGACCCAGCAATTCGCAACCGAATTAGGTTTGATCCCGGTACCGTCTTGGGTCCAGGACACGTTCAACAGCTATCTGGTCTGTGAGTTCACGACCGTCAAGAACGGCCGGCCCGTCACCCTTCCACTACTGCCATTCTACCTGCCCGACACAGGCAAACTAGTTGTAACTTCTAGCATTC
>Ga0137385_10006667_pt1 | contig 10172 bp, 14 predicted proteins | sample SagtaG_FD_104921 | JGI IMG/M metagenome (GOLD analysis project Ga0137385, IMG submission 104921) | Vadose zone soil microbial communities from Sagehorn Ranch, Mendocino, California, USA - Sage2_R_80_16 metaG | ecosystem: Environmental > Terrestrial > Soil > Vadose zone | place: USA: California... | reverse complement strand
CCAAGGCCTTCAATTTGCAAGGTACATTCCTTGATTTGCTGCTGTGCAGCCTGTTCTGCTGCTCTTTGTTGCTGAGCGGCTTGCTCGCAACTGCTGGCTCGCCGTTCCTCTTCCACTGCTTCTTCTATACAGCGTTCCTCACTCTCCGGGATACTATCACCTTCCTCATTTTCATCGATACCCTGCGTCAGCAACTTCTTCTTTATCTCCTGCATTGCTTCTTCAGCAGAAACGAGTTGAGCCTGTTTTTCGATTTTATCCCTTTCAGCATGAACTTTCGCAGTCATTGCATTCTCTACATATAGCTCTGCTTCGTCTGGATCGACCAGTGTGACGAGCCAGGTGCAAAAAGCTCGCGCCGAGCGAGCATAGGTTTCGATGGTGCTCGCCGAGCGCAGTTTGCTAGTCGCGCTGGGCGTCTGAGCCAGGAACGCTACCCAGCCGCGGATGTCCGTTTCCCTGATCTGGCTAACCAGAAGGAGATGGCGCTCAGCAAGCAAATAGTGTTGCAAATGACGCAGAGCCATCTGATGCCATTCGAGCGTTTTCGGACCATGTCTGGCCTTGTCGTGGGTCTGCAGATAGGATTGGATCGCTCCTTCGATGGTCAGGCAGTTGCCTCTCCCCGGTAAGGGAATGTGGGGCTCGGATTTGGCCGGCGCCTCACATTCCCTTACCGGGGTGTGCATCGACTGATCTTCTGCCGTCGGGTGATGGGGAGAGAAGGGCGTGCTCGTTTCGCCCGCAGAGGGGTCAACCGGCCGAGCAGGAGCGAACCGAGAGGAGAGACGCATTATGCCCTCCGGCACTGGCTTTGCCTGATGAAGCTCGACGGGGGAGGGAAGGTCTCCATGGATCACCTCTTTCTGCCGGGGCTCCTCACGCATTTCAAGCACATGTGCCCGGATCCTCCGCATGCCGCGTTGTAAGCTGCGAATGTGCAGCGGCTGATAGCGCCCGGGAAACAGGGACTGGAGTTCGCGGAAGATGTCTCCGCTGCTGCGGGTGGGGTTCGCTTGGATCCAGGAGAGGATTTGCTCCCATTGATCGGCGAAAGGATCTTTGCTCGTGCGCCGCCAGTCCAGCACATGCGTGTTCTCCCGCGGCCCCTGGCCTCCGTTCTCAGAGACTGATCCCTCGTCATGCCCCATCTCTTCGGACAAGAGAGGCTTCGTCGTGCCGTCTTCGAGCTCAAACTTCAGTAGAGAAGTCGCCGACGTCTGTTGACCGGCAGAAGAGCCGCTGACTTCACAGCGTAAGACGGCCTGTTGCAGCTGTTCCACATGGTGCAACAGGCCGATTGGGTCGAGCGCCATGGCCGCAGCACTCAGTTCCTGCTGCCTGGAGGCGGGCAGGACTCCAGAGAGCAAGAGGCGTTGGAGCGGTGTTCTGGCAGCGTCGTAAACTCGGCGCACCGTTCTTCCCTCGACCTGTTTGGCGACGAGCTTCATCGACGGCTGAAAGCAGTTCACATACAAGCGCAGGGCTCGGTACAGTTCGGCAAGTTGCTGACAGGCATGGTCTCCGATCAGGCGACCATGGCCCACGACCTTGTCGTACGACGACCTCATTCTTCTGTTCCACGAAGCACTGGTCACGTTTCTCATAGGGGCGTCCCCGTGTGAACGTGATCTGCTCGTGCGCACAATAGGAGGCCACTTCCTCGTTGAGGAACTCTCCCCCATTATCGGTATCGATGCCCAGGATGGGAAACGGGAACAGCCTGCGAGCGCCTTGCAAGGCCGCCAGCACCACCTCTCGCCCCGGTTGAGCAACGGGAGGCACTCGGTCCATCCAGTGGCCACATCCGTCAGCGTCAGCGTATAGAGGCATCCGCCCTCCAGATGCCCTCCGCAATGGGCGACCAGGTCTGCTTCCAGGAAACCCGGTTGAGCCTCGTCCCACTGAGCGAAGGTGCGGATGGGGATCTGCTGTTTGAGGAGCGGACCCGCTTTCGTGGTGGAAAGGCCGCGTGCAGTGGTGTGGCGGTGAGCGCGCAGCAGGCGATCAGCGGTGGCGGCGCTCATCGAAAGGAGTTGGCGACGGCTCTCCTCGCTCAACTGGATATGCCCATGCCGCTCCAGAGAGTCAAGGATGGTGGGCAGAAAAGGGATGAGGCGTTTGGCGCAGATGCGGTTGGCGGCGTTCCAGACCAGAAACAACGCGTGTTGGACGTCTGGCCCGTAATGGCTCGCACGCTTGTACGCAGGCACGTGCAACACGTCCTCCGCATGGTTGAGCAGCCACATCCCATAGCGGCGATGATAGCCCGTAGCTTGGGCAAAGGTATCCAACAGCACGCGTTTCTGGGCAGACGAGGCCTCGCGATACTGCGGGGCGAACTGCTTGAGCAAGGCACGTCTGCTTTGAAGATTCACTCTTGCTCCCACATTTGCCTCCCCTGAAATGATCCGACGCAAAACCATTCTGCCAAAACGACAGCAACGCCGCCACTTGCCTCACGAAAAATCTGCCTCAGCGAATGCATGTTATCAACTTCCGAGCGTTGTGCAAAGGAACATGAGCCAAGAGGTGATCTTGGTGCAGAGGTGGATACCACTCCGATGGTAGGTGGTTTGGTGAAGAGGACAAAGGCAGATTTTTCGTGAGGCAATGCGCCGCCCGATACAGGGTCGTTTCTGACCGCTTTTGATGCTATGATAAGGAGAGAGCCATCAAAAGAGAGGAGCAGGACGATGTCAAACTCACCACAGGTCCAGACAGGTTTTGCAGAGGTCGACGACACCACCCTGTATTATGAGGTTGCCGGTGTCGGCCATCCCTTCGTACTCGTCCATGGACACCTGCTGGATCGACGATCGTGGGACGAGCAGTTCGCTGTCCTCGCCCAACGCTACCGGGTCGTCCGTTATGATCAGCGAGGCTTTGGCGATTCGGGGTTGATTACGCCAGGGGAGCCGTATTCTGATCGCCAGGATCTCTACGCATTGATGCAGTTTCTGGGCATCGAGCGCGCTTATCTGATGGGCGTCTCGGGAGGAGGCGCGCTGGCGATCGATTTTACGCTCGAGCATCCTGAGATGGTCGATGCGCTGATCCCTGTCGCGGCAGGCGTCAGCGGATATCGGCCCTCAGAAGCAGTGCTGCAAACGCATCCAGAGGTAGTGCGCATGTATACGGGCCTGGAGGAAGCCTTTGAGCAGCACGACGTGGCGCGAGCCGTCGAGATCTCGCTGGCCTTGTGGACGGACGGGCCCGGTCGGCTCCCGCGGCAGGCGGCCCCCGAGGTGCGCGAGCGGGTCCGCGAGATGACGATGCGCAACTGGCAGCGCCCGGATGATGAGACGCAGGCCCAGACGCCGCCGGTGCCTTTAGAGCCGCCAGCCGTTGGACGCCTGTCCCAGATTGGCGTGCCGACGCTCGTCATTCTGGGGGAGTGGGACGGACCTAACCCGCTGGAGCACCTGGCAGCCGAGATCCCGGGAGCGCAAACGGTGATCATGACAGGGACAGCGCATCATCCGTTTCTGGAGAAGCCAGCCGAGTTCAACCAGATCGTCCTGGATTTTCTCGGATCGCTCAACTCGTAGCAGAAAGGGAGACTGCCGGGTGACGTATCTGGCATCGATGGGCAGGGCACAGCCAGCGCCGTGCTGCGTGAGGCCAGCCAGAGCACGACGCACAGGAAACACAGGAGCCGCATCTGCAATGAGTGAAGCAAAGAAACGAGGAAAGAGACATGTCAGGTGAAGCAAGCCATTATGCGGTGGTCCTTGAACGGATCGCACGCCGTGCTCTGGACCAATTCAAGGATATCTCCGATCGCGACCTCAATCGGCCCCTTGTCCTTCCTGAGAGCAACAGCGCTTTTGTGCTGGCAACCCATCTTATCGGCTCCGCTGAATACTGGGTCCTCGAGTTGGCCGGAGGGCGCGATGTGCAGCGCGACCGGCTCGCCGAATTCCGCGCCACCGGCACAGGGGCAGCGCTAGCAGCACGCTACGAACGCTGGCTGGCGGCGATGCAGGACCTGTTGCAGACGCTGCCCGACGAACAGCTGGATCAGTTGGTGCCTGTACAGCCCGGTTATCACCCTTCCCTCGATGAGACGCCGATGACGCTGCGTGATGCGCTCTTACACGCCATCGAACATTGCGCATTGCACCAGGGCCACCTGGAGTTGACCCGACAACTGCTGGGGTATGCGCCAGCCGGGGCGCAATGAAACAGGGGCATTGCTCATTGACCGGGCGTGAAGCAGGACGCCCGTATGCTAAAGCGCATCCACGAACAGAACACGTATCATCTGACGTTTAAACAATGCTCAGAGCAGATACAGACGTACACACCCGGGAAAATACGGAAGGTACCTGGGACCCGGGTAGAAAAGCCTTCTGGAGCCCCACCAAAGGGACGATCATGATCGACCCGTCGACGAGCTCACCATCGAGGGCAGGCGGGAAAACACGGAAAAAGGCGCAACGAAGGCGTTCAGACTGATTGAGGCGATCGATGCAGCACAAGAGTGGAAAAAACAGGAGAGAGGCCAGGGAAACCTGGATGCCCTCCTCCTAATAAGAAAATTCCTCGCTTTAGTACGGCTTGCGAGCGCGAATGAAAGCGCTGACCAACCTGCCATCCACCTCCAGCCGCTCATCTGGGGAAAGGGCGCTGATGGAGGTGCTCGCTCCGTTCCCGGCGATATCAGCCGAGGGAATACCGCCTGGTGACCTCGACCTCGATGTCGGTGAACCCTGCACCACGAAGCAGGTCCTTGTAGGTTTCCTCCTCCAACGCTCCGGCGATACATCCGGCCCAGGATTCCATATCTTGACGGAGCACCTTCCCCTTGTCCGCCGAGAGGTTGATGACGCAGTTGGAGATCACCACGTCCACACTCTGGGCAGGGAGCGGGATGTCCTCGATGATCCCTTTCAGGAAGCGCACATTCTCCAGCCCCGCCTCGGCCCGGTTGCGCTCGGCCAGTTCCAGCATGGCATCGGTCATGTCTAGGCCATAGGCGAAGCCGGTGGGTCTGACGCGGCTCGCCGATAGGAGCACATCGATGCCTCCTCCGCTGCCCAGGTCGAGGACGCGCTCCCCTGGCGAGAGTTCCGCCAAAGCGGTGGGATTACCACAGCCGAGCGACGCCAGCGCGGCCGCCACCGGGATTGTCCCAAGTTCTGCCTGGGTGTAGAGATCAGAGGTGATGACACTCGCATCACGTGTGTCGGTCGAGCAGCAACTTGACCCGCAACACCCTGAGGTTTGCTCTGCCTCAACGATCGGCAAAGCTTTCCTGCTCTCAACACCAACAGTTGGTGTCAGTGTACAACAGGTGGGGGAGCAACAAGGATCGGCCGCAGTCGGCTGTTCGGTTCCTAGTACCTGCAGCGCGGTCCTGGCATAGTGGGCGCTGACCTCGGCCCGCAACTGCTCGTCATTGGTTGGGACGGTACTCATCTTTCTTCTTCCTTTCAGTCTGTATGCTTGCGGTGAAGAACCCCGGATCCGCTCACCGCTCTCGGCTCTACTCATAAAGACGGGGCGGTTCCGAAAAGGACGCACGCTGGCGACTCCGTGTTGGCACGAGCGGCACTCGCGGCTCGTCAGCGCAGCAGGCCGCAGTTTCGCAACGTTGGCACCTTGGTTGATAGTCGAGAATGTGGTTTCTCCTGTCTAACTCGAAGTGGCAGCACTTCAGCAACTGCTGCTTGAGTTTCTCCCGCGCTCGCTGCACGCGCGATTTCGCCCCCGAAAAGGACAGGCCCAGCCGCTCGGCCAGTTCCCGTTGGGTCAGCCCCTGATAGTCGGTGAGGACCAGCGCCTGCCGGTCCAGCTCCGGGAGGCTCCTCACCATCGCCCGTACGCAGGGCAACAGCTCGCTCACGACATCGTCGTCGGGCAGTTCTTCCGACAGGTCGAGCACCTCCTCCGCATCGAGCGGAGTTGTCGGCCTGCGGCTGCGGTAGGCATCGATGATGGCGTTGCGAGTGATCTGGTAGATCCAGCCCTCCAGCTTCCTCACGTCTTTGAGCGTTTCCATGTGCTGGTGGATTTTGAGAAACACGTCCTGCAGCACATCTTCGGCGGCGTCCTCATCGGAGATACGCCGCCGGATGAACAGCTGGAGGGGCGCGTGAAACTCCTCCCAGACGCGCTCGGTCGTCATTGTAGACATACGCTGCACCCTTTCTCAGTAAGCGGGGCAGCACGTCCAGACTGTTGCAGGGCACATCCCCAGGACAGCAGCGCGCGTCCAACCCACCAGATGAGGTACTGGAAGACACGCTCGCCGCCGTCGGGCGTTCGTCTGGCTGCCGGTAGGAGGCGGGCTTGCTCAGCCTGCTTAAGCATCTCCCGGCGGCGCTGTTGTTGAACAACAAACATGATATCGGGTGGCATCATCGTGTGTGCTCCTCTCTCGCGGTGGTTTCGATGCGTTCACTATGAGAGACGGCATTTGCCCCAAAAGGACGCATCGCTACTTCTTTTCCGCCAGTCTTCCATCGAGTTCTCCGGGATTGCCCTCTACACGTGAGCGGCATCAGCACGCTCAGCAAGCTGTCCCTCGCGCACGGGCTGTGGCACAAGGGCGAGGCCGGTGGCCGCCAGCAGGAAAGCACCAGCGCACTTTTTCGTTCACTATATCTAGTGACGGGTGTCCGCCCAAAAGGACGCGAAAGGAGAACACAACCGCCGGACGGGGAGACTGTCTCATCCCGAGCTGACGTTGACTGGCAAGAGACGCTCGACGATCACCACGTCCCGCCATACATCATCCAGCTGGGCGTGCTTTTCGTACACGCCCACCTCGCGAAAGCCCTGTGAGCGCAGCAGCGCGCGGCGAGCCGCGTTCTCGACACATACCCGCGACACCAGCTTCCAGAAGCCTGCCTTCTCCGCTTCCTGGAGGAGCCCCTGCAGCGCCAGGCGACCCGCGCCGTGCCCTCGCGATGCCCGCGTAGCAGGGGCGGGGGCGGTAAACGCTGGTGGACGCAAAGGCGATGACCTGCCGCTCGTCGTTTTCGAGGACGACGATGGGGTGGACTCCGTCGAACCACTGCTCGATCTCCTGTGCCGTGCGCAGGCGCGTCTCAAAGGTGGCAATGCGATCCTCGATGCCCTGGTTGTAGATGGTTGCGATGGCCGCCGCGTCGTTCGGAGTTGCTAGTCGCAGGTGCATCTGGCAGCTCCTCCCCTATCGCCCTGCCCCAGGCCATCAGATGTATCCGCTGGCAACGAGGGCCGTTCCACTTCCGCCTTCAGCGCCACGAGCAACAACGAGAGGGCCTTCTGGACTCCCTCGTGCTCCGACGCCGGGACGCGCTCCAACACACGCTCAGACAAACCATTGAGCGTCCCATTGAGGTCGCGCAGCCGCCGCTCTCCTAACGCCGTCAGGGAGAGACGCACCATGCGGTGATCGGTCTGACTGGGCACTTTTTCGATCAGGCCGTCCTGCACCAAGTGCTCGACGGCTCGGCTCGTCCAGCTCTTGTCGAAGCCAATGCGCCGACTGAGTTCGGCCAGGGGAACCGGCCCACTGCGTCCCAGTTCAGTGAGCACGGTACACTGCGTCACCGTGGTTCCAGCGCAGTAGGCCACGTTCGTTCGCTGCAGATGGGTATGCAAGCGCGCCACTTCACGCAGGAGCGCGCCCGTCGTCACCTGCTGTTCCATGCTCTGCTCCTCTCGTAATCGTTGCGAGTAGCAACGATCTTTTCTCTAAGGATACAGCAGACGTAATTCGTTGTCAGTAGCAACGAAAAGGTCGGATCATTCGAAGAATGGCTGCAGAATCGAGATGACGCTGCGTAGGGAAATGGTCATACTCCACTCCTGAAAGATCGGCGTCACAGATGCTGCTTCGTTCTATGTATTGAACAGCGCAAATGCTACGGTTTTAGATAGAGATGTATGATCAGGCCGGGTTGAAGAGTAGAGGGAAAAAGAGTAGATGATTTTTGATACCAAACCGCTGGACGACATTGAGGAAAGTGATCTACAGGCGCTCCTCGCCAATCCTGTACCAGAGCGTAAAAGGATCGAGTACAAGAGCGAATTGCCAACAGACAAGTTCAAGGACCGGAAAGAGTTTCTGGCCGATGTTTCCTCATTCGCAAATACAGTGAGCGGATATCTTCTTTATGGAGTGAAAGAAGAAGGCGGGATGCCGGTAGAAATTTGTGGGGTGGAGGTCGAAAGCGTGGATGCGCTCAAGTCGAAATGGGAAGGGATGCTGCGCGACGGCCTCTCTCTGCGCCTCCCACATGTCGATGTCCATGAAGTGGATCTCTCCACAGGCAGATAGGTCATAATTCTACGCATACCGCGAAGTTGGCTGGCCCCCATCGGGTCACGTTGGAGAATCATGGACAATTCTATGGGCGCACTTCTGCTGGGCATTTTCAGATGGATGTGCCGCAACTCCGGACGGCTTTCGAGCTTTCAGGCACTTTGGCAGAGCGAGTGAGAGATTTCCGCGCTGATCGTTTGAGTAAGATCTGCGCAGGCGAGATACCGACGCCATTGCATCAAACTATGGCAAAAATCGTATTCCATCTTGTTCCCTTCGGGGCCTTTGAGCCGTCGGCGCGCTTTGATCTGAGTCCCCTGGTGCTACCAGAAAAAAGGAGATTCATTACGCCGATTATGATGGGGATGAACGGGCATGAGATTCTCAACCACTGTCGATATCGATATAATTTTGATGGTCTGCTTAATTATGCGCAATGGGCCACTGATATTCCTGCCGTAGCTTATCTCCAGGTTTTTCGCAATGGGATCGTCGAAGGAGTGGACGTCTCCATTCTAAATACCAATTCATTCCGGCAAATTCCCAGTATGCCTTTTGAGCAAGTGCTCTGTTACGCCCTGTCACTTTACTTACAGACGCAGAAGGCTTTGGGTGTCGATCTGCCCATCTTTTTGATGGTCAGCTCGCTAGGCGTAACAGACTACATCATGGGCATTACGCAAACGTATTATGGGCAAGACTATCCTATTGACCGGCCTGACCTCGTGATGCCAGAAGTCCTGATAGATCGGTTCGACTGTAACCCAGCGGATGTCATGAAACCCATCTTTGACGCGGTTTGGAATGCTGCTGGTCGGAATGGATCGATGAACTACGACGCGTCTGGAAAGTGGACTTTGCAGAAGTTGGAATAAGCGAGCATCGATAGTTCTCATTATCCGAGACCTGAAAAAGGAGACGGAGGGATTGGTGATAGAAGAAGATCGCATCAAAATTGCAAAGCAAAAAGCACAAGCATATTGTGAGGCTCTCTACCCTGGAATGTACATACATATCACAGGCGTGGCGCCGCTCGACCCCGCACAGGCATGGCCCAGGCTGGATGACCCTGACAACGGCAGAATCGATGGAGTACCTACGCCCAATGAGATGTGGCGCGTCTTTGTTGATGTCTATGATAACGAGCGGAGCGGGACTGTTGAAGCCGATGTCGCGTGTTGGCATGCTGGTTCGGGTGGAGTCCCCACCCCCACCAATTCGCACATGCCCTGCAACCACTCCACCTGGTAGGCACGTTCAAAGCTCCCGTAATCGGGAGCAGCCTGAACCCGCCTTCGCCAGGCAACAGGCTCGAACAGGCGGTCAGCGACTACCCGGTTCGCGTGGGTCCACGCTTCAGCTGGGCCACCAAGCAGTGGGACGAAGAACTCGCTGACCAGGCGTTGCCACTGCAAGGCACGTATGCTGTTGTCGTTCATGACTCCACCGTCGTCGAGGAAGACCATGAGTCGAGCCGTCACTGTTCTCTTCCGCTCTCGCTGTCGCTCATTGTCGATGACCAAAGAGCGCATGAGGAACGATAGCACGGGCATCTCTTCCTGGCTAGACGGGTTGTCCGACACCAGGTGCATTCCTCAGCGAAAAGCTGTGCGTGAGAGGGCATAGGTGATTTTATCGGTATCATGCTTCTCCCGCAGGCTCGCCGATGCAGACAAGCATCTCCACTCGTGTCGCTCGCGCGTGCGCGTCGCGGGCTGGCGTAGCAATCTTTCCCCCTTTGCTGTCGATGGCGGTTTCTCTCATGGTGATTTGGCAATGGCAATCAGATCGGCCAACATCCCCTGACCTGCCTGAAAGCGTCCTGCTCCCGGTCCAATAACCATCATCTCCTGAGGGGTATCGGTTTGGATAGCGATAGCATTGAGCAGCCCATCAATACGGGCCAACGGAT
>Ga0137385_10006659_pt1 | contig 10181 bp, 3 predicted proteins | sample SagtaG_FD_104921 | JGI IMG/M metagenome (GOLD analysis project Ga0137385, IMG submission 104921) | Vadose zone soil microbial communities from Sagehorn Ranch, Mendocino, California, USA - Sage2_R_80_16 metaG | ecosystem: Environmental > Terrestrial > Soil > Vadose zone | place: USA: California... | reverse complement strand
GACCTCGCCCTCGCAGCGCGGATCGGCCGGGACGGCACCAACCGCGTCCAGCTGGACTGGCTCCATGACGGCAGGCTGCGCGTGTCCTGCCGAGCGTGGATCGGTGTCATCGCACTTGAGCGGGCGGAGCTGCATGTCGTTCCGAAGCTGGCTGGAGGAAACCTTGGCGTGCTCCAGATGGTCGACTATGCAAGCGGCCTTGGCGCTCTGGACCGGATCGGGGGCATGCGGGAGCTGGACGCGAGCGGTGCCAGCCTGGTCGACCTCGTCTGCCTGCTCCTCGTCGAAGAGTCGGACGCGGTGCTGCGGCGAGGGCTGCTGCGCGACTACGTCACCCGCGAGGACACGCTGGCTGCACTGCGTGGTCGGTTGCTTGTTGAGGCGCAGGTCCGCCGCCGCTACGGCCGGGTCGATCTGTTGGAATGTCGGTTCGATGAGCACGAGAGCGATGTGCTGGAAAACCAGCTGCTGCTCACCGCGCTCACCATGGCCCGCCGCGTGACCAGCGTCGACCGGGTGCGAGCATCCGCCGCCCGCTTGGCCACCGCCTTCACCGAGGTGTGTCGCCCGATGAGCACCACCAGCGGCGATGCGGCTCGCCGGCTCGTCTACCACCGGCGCAACGCACACTATCGAACCGCCCACACCTGGGCGCTGCTGCTGCTGGAACGGCTGGGGTTCGACGACCTGTATGCCCGTGGATCGACCCGCAGCATTGTGTTCCTGCTCGACATGAACCAGCTCTTTGAGCGCTTCGCCACCAAGCTGCTGGCCGAGCACCTCCGACCCGCTGGCTGGCAGGTCCTCAGCCAGCATCGGACCCGGTCGATCATCCTGGACGAAGACCACCACACCAGCTACGCGACCATTAGGCCAGACGCTGTCCTCATCACCCCAGATGGCGCGCGCGTGCCGATCGACGCCAAGTACAAACGCTACGACGAGCACCGGGTCAACATCGAGGATGTCTATCAGGCGTTCCTCTACGCCTTCGCCTACGCCGCCCCCACCAGGCCGCCGTCATCCTTCCTCATCTACCCGGGCGCCTTGAGCACGCCTGGCTTCCGGCTGATCATCCAGAACGCCACCGGCCACGCCCCCGATGCCAGGCCAACAAGGATCGAGGGCCTGCCCCTTGACATCGGTCATGCGCTCGGCTCGCCGGATGACCATAGATGCGCCATCGATCGAATCTGCCAACCGCTGTTCCGGAGCCTGGAGGGGGATAGCATCACAGAAGGCTCGGTCCGTTGAGCTACCGTTCCTGGCCCAGCGGAGGCCGCGGCAGGAAAGCGGGCTGCAGCTCCGCTCCGGACGCTGCTTCACAAATCGCCATAAGCCCGTCACTTGACCACGCACTTATCATCGGCGCGATGTTGTCGGTTACGAGTCTTGTTACCTACGGTGCCCCCGCCGCTCTTGCTGAGGTGTGGGCAAAGCACGTCCGCGACCTGACCGAAGTCCAAGAGCGGGCAGTCCACGCCGGCGCGCTCGACGGTGCGACCAACCTGCTTGTTGTGGCACCGACCAGCTCCGGCAAGACGTTCGTCGGCGAGCTGGCGGCAACGGCCTCAGCGTTCACGCGGCGGCGGCATGCGATCTTCATCGTGCCGTTCAAAGCCCTGGCCGAGGAGCACTTCCTGCTGTTTCGCGAGCGCTATGGCGAACTGCTCTCGGTGGTGATCTCAACCTCGGACTGGTCGGAGTATGACGCCGACATCCGCGCGGGCAACTTCAACCTGGCGGTCATGACCTACGAAAAGCTGATGGGCCTCCTTGTATACCAGCCTGGTCTGCTGACGAATACTACGGCGCTGGTGGTTGATGAGGTGCAGTCCCTCAGCGACGGCGAGCGCGGGGCCAGGCTGGAGATGCTGCTGACCCAGGTGCTGGTCGGCGTCCAACCCCCACAGGTGATTGCGCTGTCGGCATCACTGGATGCGCTGAACGAGCTTGACCGCTGGCTGCAGGCGCGGCTGGTGATGTCGACCGAGCGGCCCGTCCCGCTCAGCCAAGCCGTGTGCGACCCTTCCGGAATCGCAACGGTGATCGGCCAGGACGGGCAGCCGTTAACCCGACGGCTGGTCCCACCCCAAGGCGATCGTGAGAGCCTCCTTCTTGCGCTCTGCGAGCAGCTGGTGGCCAACGGCTCGCAGATCCTGGTCTTTCGGGCAACGATCAGGGACGTCGTCAACACCGCCCGCCAGCTTCGGGAGCGATTTCGCGCTGGTGGTCTTCCTCATCACCTCGCCGAGCGTCTCAATGAGCTGGACGACTCGGATGCGGTCACCGACCTTCGACTCGGCCTGGCCTGCGGCGTCGCGTTCCATAACGGTGATCTGACCCATCCGGAGCGGCAGCTTGTCGAGGCGGCGTTTCGCACTGGCGACGCGCGGGTGCTCGTGGCCACCACGACCCTTGCGATGGGCGTGAACCTGCCCAGCGATGTCGTGATCGTCGCCGATTCTCGGCGGCCCGTTCCGGTCCGCGGGGGCTGGGCGCAGGAGCAGATCAGTGTCGCCGAGTACCGCAACGCGGCCGGGCGTGCGGGACGGCTCGGCCGGGGCACCGCCGGACTGGCGGTCCTGCTCGCCGACACGCCCTTGGAGCACCGCCAGCTCGTCAACGCCTACCTCCTGGGGCAGGTCGAGCCGGTCCGGTCGCAGATCCCGCGGCGGCCGTTTGCCGATGTCGTCTTCAGCGTGCTGTGTGCGCAGCTCGCGGAGGACGAGCCTGGTGTGGTGGAGTTCATTACCGCGACGTTGGCCTACCGGACCTTCTACGAGCGGGAAGATGGCGGCCTGTCGGCGGTCCGCCAGGGCATCGCTCGGGCGGTTGCCCAATGTGTCGAGACCGGCCTGATCGTTCATGAGGAGGGGCGGCTGCATCCCACGCAGGTCGGGAAGGTGTTCGCCGGTGCGAGTGTGCCGCTGGCGACCTCAACCCGCCTCGCCGGGCTGCTGGAGTCAGCCCAGCGGTCGCCGCCGTCCAGGCAGGACCTGGTCTTCGAGGTGGCCTGGAGCGATGAGACCGGCGACCGCCCGTGGCCGCGACGACAGCGTGGCGTCGAGCTTGATCCCCGCCCCGCGCTCGCGCCAGACGGCAGCGGATGTGCCCCCGGGTCCCGCTTGGCGGCCACGCTGGTCAAGCCGACGCTGACTTCAACCGAGGCGAAAGCCCTGCTGAAGGCCAGGTGCTTGCTGGAGTGGATGAGCGGCGCACCCCTGCGTGCCATCTCCCGGCAGTTCAGCGGCACCGGCGCGGCATCGGCGCGGATTCAGGCGCTTGGCAAGAACGCCGCCTGGCTGCTGGAGGTGCTCGCGATGACCGCCGAGGTGCGCGGTCTGAACGCGGAGCTTGCGGGAGCAATCCGCGAACTCTCCGTTGAGGCCCGCTACGGCCTGCCCGCCCCTCTGGCTCCGCTTGCCCGCCTTCATGCGCCGGGTATCTCCCGCGAGGCCCTCTTGCGCCTGTACCGCAACGACCGCGGCATCCAACTGTACGACCCAGAGGTGATCATTGACACCGCGGCTGAGGCGTTTGATGGGCTGCTCACGCCACTGCAAGTCGCCCGCCTCAAGCAGGCGATTCTCAACGAGGTTGAGGAGTCGCTGCGCCGCCGTCGCGCTGGGCAGGTAGCGCGAGCCGAGCAGACCGAGCTTCCAGTCCGGCTGATCGAGAATCTCTACACGGCAGTGGGCGGCGGCCTTGAGCAGGCGGTCACCGATGCACTCATTCATGTTGGGCTGTCAGCGACACGGCTGGTCCGTCAGCCCTCCGGGGAGGAGGACATCCAGCTCAATCACCCCAGCGGCACCGTCGTCATCTCGGTCACCGCCTCGCAAGGGGACGCGCGGCCCATCAAGTGGAGCAAGGCGCGGGAGGTCCTTGGCACCGGCGCTGGTCTCAACCCGATCAACTACGTCTGTCTGGGGCGGCCCGGCTTTGAGTCCCTGGCCGAGCGAAGAGCGAACGAGATTGCACGCGAGTCGGGTCCGCGGCGGTTGTTGCTCGTCCCGATCGCCGTCCTCGGAGAGGCCCTGGTGCGTTGTGGTGAGAGGCGCATGAACGCCGCGGAGCTTGGCAACGTCCTCGCCCAGACGAGGGGTGTGCTCAAGGAGGAGGATCTGCCCGGTGCAGATCCAAAGACGATCGACTCCCACATCACTTGACGGAAGTTCCGAAGAGTGCGAGCCCGCAGCGCACACGCTGAGATCGTCACCAGGCGGTGGGAATCCGATAGCCCACACCCACCAACCGGAGCCTGGACGAGGATCGGAGCCTTGGATCAGGCGCTGGGACGCGGCGGCCGTCTTGGTGCCTACCAGAAACCTACCGCTGCCGACTGAGGACGCCGACCTCCCAGCCCCTATCGGGGCTTTGGAAGTCTCGCGACCCATTGAGCTGCTCGAACGCAACTCGATAGGAATCCGGTAAGCGCCCTCGGCAGGGCACGTCCCAGACCTATGCACTGCCGTGCGCCTCAACGCCCGGGTTAGGCTATTCGCATCGCCACGACGCGCGGTCAAGCAGAGAGCCTGAGCGGTGCGGTTCAAGCCAGCGCGGTTGCCGCAGCCGCATCTGGCTGTCCTTCAGGTCCCGCGCGTGCACGATCCTGCCGTCGCGGAATTGGAAGCTGTAGATTTCCTCGATCCGCTCGAAGCGGCGGCCGGTCGGGGGCGTACCCACGCCAGGCCCCTGGTGGACGATCGGACCAGGGTTGGCGAGGTCGCGGACGAGGCAGTCGGTGTCGGAGCAACTGAGGACCACCAGGCTTCAAGGACTGGGGATCAGGTAGGCATGGAGGACAGCGGGGTGGTCCGGCTCCGCCGATTCGTGTGCCCGCGGACCGGCTCCGTCTCTTTCACTGACGGTGGCTACCTTGCTGACCCAGAAGGTCCGTACGGTCGCTTCCGCAACCCGGATCTGTGCTCCCTCGAAGAAACTATGGCTTCTCGCTGCGTGGTGCTGCTCGGCGAACCGGGGTTAGGGAAGTCCACTGCGTTCGGGGCTTATGGACGCGAGCTTGAGCAATCCCTGGATCCCGATGACGCCTTGGTGCGGGTTGATCTGGCCGAGTATGGCTCGGAGGACCGGCTGATCCGGGAGGTCTTCGAGAGCGAGGAGCTGGATCGTTGGCGTCGCGGCAGCCATCAGCTCCACCTGCTGCTGGATAGTCTGGACGAGTGCCGTCTTTACCTACGCCAAGTGGCCACCCTCCTCGCCCGCCGGATCGAGAGGTCTCCGGCCGACCGCCTGTGGCTTCGAGTCGTCTGCCGGACGGCAGACTGGCCGGCGGGCCTGGAAGCGGCGATGCGGGCCAAGTTCGGCGAGGACCAGGTCGGCGTTTTCGAGCTCGTACCTCTTCGCCGCGACGACGTCCGAGCGGTGGCGCGCAGTTGGAGCGTCGATGTCGACGCATTCCTCACCGCTGTGGATCACAGCCAAGCAGTGCCACTGGCGAACCGGCCGCTAACACTCAAGCTGCTGTTGCGCAGGTTCCAGCAATCCGCTGGCAGCCTACCGGCTGATCAGGTCGAGCTGTATGCGGAGGGCATGCTGTCGCTCTGCGACGAGCAGAGCCCCTCACGCCGTGACGCCGGCCTGCTCGGCGAACTGAGCCCAGAACAGCGAGTCGCCGTGGCCGAACGGCTCGCCGCGTTGACGATATTCTGCGGCGTCACGGCTTTCTGGACTGGGCCGCTGAGCGGTGAGATGCCGGATACGGACCTGCCGGTCGACCGGTGTGCAGGCGGCTTCGAGCGGATCCAGAGCGGTAGGTTTGACGTCACTGCGTCCGCGGTCCGGGAAACTGTTGGCACCGGGTTGTTCTCGTCTCGCGGCGAGCATCGACTCGGGTGGGTCCATCAAAGCTATGCTGAGTTCCTGGCCGCCCGCTATCTGGATCGCCGCCAACTGGCCGATGTGCAGCTGCGTAGCCTGCTGAGCCCGACAGTCGACATCGTGGTGCCCCAACTGCGGGCCGTCGCCGCTTGGCTCCTGGCGATTGCCCCTACTGCCGTCCGGCCCTTGATCACCTCCGATCCCACGACCTTTCTGGACACCGGCGTTCGCGTCCTGGACCCGACGCTGCGCGCCGAGCTGGTGGGTGCGCTGCTGGAAATGGCCGGCGAGGGCCGGTTACGCCGTCGCTTGGGTCGAGATCTTCGCGGGCTTGCGCACGATGGGCTGCCCGACCAGCTCCGACCTATCCTGACCGATCGGTCAGCATCCGAGTCAGCTCGTTCGTTGGCGATCGATATCGCCGAGGCCTGTCAAGCGTCCGCACTGGGCCCATGGCTGCTCGCCATCGCTCTGGACGGGACCGAGCCTCTGCGGCTCCGCCTCGACGCCGGGTACGCGATCACGCGGATCGGTGACGATGAGTTGAAGCGGTCGCTTCGACCCTTGGCACTCGGGGAAGCTGGCCCCGACCTAGATAACGAGCTGAAGGGCATCGGCCTGCGGGCCGCATGGCCCCTCGCCCTCACCATTGCCGAGGTGCTGACGATCCTGACACCGCCGAAGGCGTCGCTGATCGGCGCCTACTACATGTTTTTGGTGCAGGACTTCCCAGATGGTTTTCGTGCAGGGCACCTGAGCGAGGTGCTGCCGTGGGCAGCCCGCCAAGAACAGGCTGGTGCTGCGGCTGAGCTGGGAGCCTTTGGCCAGCTAATCGATCGAGTCGTTCTACTGGCCTGGCAGCACCTTGACATGCCAGACGTGGCGTCCCAGCTCGCAGAGCTTGTGCTGGAGCGGCTCCACCGTCATTACAAGATTCTGGTGGGAGCTCGCATGCGGGAGGTGAGCTTCCTCGCAAGCGACGCGAAGAAGCGTCGGCTGCTCCTAACGGCGATCCTGGAACGACTCCAAAACCCCCAGGACGTCTACCTGCTGGATACCGGCCCGGACGGTGTTGCCACCCCAGAAGACTTCCAATGGCTTATCGAGCGGCATGATCAGACCCAAGACCCGACGGTGCGGTCTGCCCTCAAGAACCTGGTAATGCAGACGTTCGACGTCGGCAACGAAGCGCACCGCGAGGCCGTCGTCTCGCTTGACCGAGGCAGCGACCTCTACCAGGAGGCGTTTCGGTTCTGGGTTGAGCCGATCGACTTGACCTCTGAGCATGCCGCCCAGTTGCGGGCTGCCTACCGCAAAACGCGGCGGATAAGGTCTAATGATGAGCCACCCGGGCCCAGTATGGAGGAGTTGCGGGCCCGCATCCTCGGACTCCTCGATGCGCTTGAGGCAGGTGATACCGCGGCCTGGTGGCAGTGCAACCGGATCCTGACTGTGGAGCCTGGCTCAAACGTCATCCGTGAACCGCCTGAAGATGATCTGACCCGGTTTCCCGGCTGGCAGCTGCTCGCTGCAGACGAGCAAGCTCGGCTTGTGGCTGGGGCCGAACGCTTCCTCGTTGAGGCTACAGCCGACACCGAGCAGTGGCTGGGCACCAACACGCTCCCCAGCCCTCAGCTCGCTGGCTATCGCGCGGCCGCGCTGCTGGCGCGAAAGGCACCGAGTCGGCTTGAAGCGCTGCCAGACCCAGCCTGGGCCGAGTGGGCCGCCTTGCTCCTGCGCTACCCGGTCATGAGCTACGAAGACGGCGCGGAGACCAAGACCACGCTTGTCCGACTCGCCTATCGGCATGCCCCCAACGAAGTCATCGCCGCCGCCCGCAGGCTCATCTTGAAGGCGAGCCAAGAGGGCAATGGCTGGTTTGAGCGCGACTTCGTCGCTCCCTGCTGGGATGAGCGGCTCGCGGACGCCTTCGCCGACTTGCTGGCAGAAGAGCAGCTCGGCGACGCCGTCTTCGGCGACGTGCTCGGCCTGCTTATCGAGCGCTCGTCGGCCGCCGGGCTTCGCATTGCCACCGAGCTTCTTGCCGATGATGCCCGCCGCACCCACCCGAACCGAGCGCTACAGGCTTCGGCTAGTCTGCTTCACCACCACCTCGCCAATGCCTGGCCGGAGATCTGGCAGACCGTTCAGAACGACCAGGAATACGGACGCAACCTGTTCCTGCATCTGGCCTACACCGATCGCGTTCAGCGTTTCGTGCCCGATGCGGAGAGCTTGGCCGACCTGTACATCTGGCTCATGGAGCAGTTCCCGCCCGAGGAAGACCCGGTCCATGAGGCTTTCGAGGCTCATGCTGTCGATGCCAGGGAGAGCCTGGGCCGATGGCGCGATGAGCAGCTGACAGCCCTCGCTCAGCTGGGCACACCTGCTGCGGTGGCGGCTGTTGAGCGGATCGTGGCGCAGTTCCCGGAGCGGCCGGGGCTTCGGCAGGTGCTTCTGGATGCCGAGGAGCGGATGCGGCAGAACACCTGGATACCGCTGCAGCCGGCGCAGCTCCTGGCACTGCTCGCCAGCCAGGACGCCCGCCTGGTCCAAAGCGGCCAAGAGCTCGTGCAGGTTCTGCTTGAGTCTCTGGGTCGGTTCCAGCAGCGGCTCCAGGGACAGACGCCACAAGCGCCCTACCTTTGGGAGGAGGTCCCTTCACCTCGGCCGAAGAGCGAGAACCGGCTTTCGGACTATGTGACCGGATTCCTTCGGGATGACCTGCGTGACCGCGGGATCATAATCAACCGAGAGGTTGAGATCGTCCAGCGGCACCGACAGGGCACCGGCGAACGCGTCGACATCCAGGTCGAAGCCTTCCAACTCGACCAGTCTGGCGAGCGCTACGACATCTTGAAGGTGATGGTCGAGGTCAAGGGTTGCTGGAACCCTGACCTCTTCCAGGCGATGGAGAGCCAACTCTACGAGCAATACATGCTGCCAGCCAGCACGCAATACGGCATCTACCTCGTTGGCTGGTACGACCCGGCCGACTGGGACGAGGCAGACCGCAACCGCCGCCAGCGTGTCGTTGGGATGAGTCCCGCGATGCTTAGAGCACAGCTCGACCAGCAAGCTGCTCAGCTGCATGCCCGAGGAGGTGTCATTGAACCGGCGATACTCGATGCCTCGCTCCACCTGAGGGCCGGTCCATGAGCGCCATGTCATCCGCCAAGGCCGATCGCTGCTGGTCCTCCTCGTCGACGCCACGGCCGCATAGCCGGCACGGCCGCGGACCTCCTATTGCAGGCGCACCAGGTCCCGCAGCGGCGCGGCATCCGCTCGAACGTCAGGGCCTGCGGCACTGGCAGCCGGAGGCGCCACTGACCTCGACGCGGACACGCCCGGTGCCTGGACAGCCGCTCTGCAGACCGACGTGGCGGCTAGCGTCGCACGAACTGGTCCACAGCATTAGCAGACGGCCGGGCGGAGCCGGTAAATTCTGTCATTCATGCCTCGCACGGTACGCCTCGGCGGCGCTGCACTAATGTGGGAGTGGACATTGTCCGGCACTTGCGCTACCGCCTCTGCGTAGAGTTGTCTCCTCTGCGTCCGCGTGGTGTCGTTACGGAGCCAAGGCTGTGAGCGGAGAGCCTCCACCGGCATGCGTCGAGTTGGTCGCCGATGGCCTTGGGGGTATACGTACGTGCGCACGCACGGGACTCGGCTCCGCAGTCGTTGACAACGCGCCCGCATCCCTCTGTACGAGTCGTCGGAGATCGCTCTACGGTAGTGGGCCGGCCGTGGGAATGGGAGGTGGGGGTGTCAACACCGGCTGCCGAGCACCTTTTGGAGGACTACGACGGGCGCAGCCTGCCTTGGGCCAGGCCAGCCGGCGCGCCCGCGGCGTTCGAAACCGACCGTGTCTTATTCGGCAACGGCGACAACGCGCTGGAAGTCGCGATTGCATGGGCCACGCGGCCCGGCCAGCCGAGGGCCGAAGATCTGCGCGCCCTGTTCAAGAAGAGACAGGCGAACCGGCCCGCCCCTGTGCTTCTCGTGGTTACATACACCCGCCCCGACCATCAGTCGGTCGCCGCGGCCATCGGCACGATCGGAGACCCCGCCCCAGTCACCGGCCTGAGCGTGGACAGGGTCGCCCGCATCTGCGCTGCCGCGCTCGCCGAACCTGACCGGCATGCCGCGGCCCGGACCACAGAACGGCTGCTCGCTGGCCTCAAAGACGGGCTTTCGCCGGGGCTGGTCAACTCCGGGCTGTTCGCCTCCCACGAATTGCGGGCCGGGGTTCCGGCGCGCCCGGACTGGGAGACCGCCCGCAAGACTGCGCTCCCGTTGCTTGGCCTGCATGGGCTGCCGCTGATCCACGCCCTCGG
>Ga0137385_10006658_pt1 | contig 10181 bp, 10 predicted proteins | sample SagtaG_FD_104921 | JGI IMG/M metagenome (GOLD analysis project Ga0137385, IMG submission 104921) | Vadose zone soil microbial communities from Sagehorn Ranch, Mendocino, California, USA - Sage2_R_80_16 metaG | ecosystem: Environmental > Terrestrial > Soil > Vadose zone | place: USA: California... | reverse complement strand
TCAACCTGACCCGCGCCGCCGGCGCTCTCGCCTCGACCTTTCATGCCCGCGCGACCACCGCGACCATCCGCGCTCAGCTGATCAGCGTCGCCGCCCGTGTCACCCGATCCGCGCGTCGCTCGACGCTGCGCTTACCCGCGCCTGGCCCTGGGCCGCTGCGTGGCAACGCCTGTTCACCGCCGCCACCGAACCGCCAGCCCCCGCCTGACACCGACCCCCGCCGCCAGGCCCGACCGGAGATCACAGTGGAAGCGCAGGACCGACCGGCCATCAACCCTGTCCGACGCCGCAACGACAAGCCCAAAGATCAACTACGCCCGCAGCCCCCAGCCGACGGTGGATTCAGGCTTAGCCGGGAAGTAGCGGAAGAAGGTGCTCTCCGAGATCTCGGCCGCGTCGCAGATTTGATCGACGGTTGTTGCCGCGTATCCCTGTTTGCGGATCAGGGCGAGCGCCTCGTGCTGGATGGTTGCGCGGGTTTTCGCCTTCTTGCGTTCGCGCAGTCCGGGTTTCGAGCGGTCAGCCGATGGCGACATGGTCGGCCTCCGCGACCTGTTGTGCCGGTTGTGGCTCGGCGTTGCGGGCGGGCAAGAAGATCAACGCGAGCAGCACCCCGGCCAGGGCGATGCTGGCGGACGCGACGAGCGCGATGTCCATGCCGTGGGTGAATGCGGTGCGTACCGAGTCGAGCAGCGTGGTCGATCCGTTCTGCTGCGCCGTCTCGACGCCGACGAAGACGCTGCCCTTGACCTGCTCGGCAGCTGATACGGACAGGCCGGCGAGGTCCAGGTGCGACCGGTATGCCGAACTGAGCAGACTGCCGAGTACGGCGGCGCCGAACGGGCCGCCGATCTTGTTCAACGCCTGCATCACCGCGGCGCCGCTTCGCGACTCGGGGACCTCGACCAGCGCGGCCGACGACGCGGTGGCCATGGCCAAGCCCATGCCCGCGCCGAGGATCGCCATCCACGCCGCGATGAACGCGTCACTCGAACCGACGCCGGTGGCTGCACCGAGCGCCAGCTCACCGCCGAGCAGGGCGAAGCCGAATGCCACGGTGATCTTCGCGCCGACGAGGCGGGCGAGGTTGTCCGCGGGCAAGGCGCCCAGGATCAGCCCGCCCACCATCGGCAGCAGGCGCACACCCGAGCCCATCGGGCAATGTTGCGTTGATCGGTCGGGGCGCAGGCGAGATCGCCGTGCGTCACGGGCGGTTTGGTTTCAGAGGCAGTGCGCGAGTTCGGCGAACGCTGCTGTCGATCAGGCCAGGCAGCACGGTCGCGTCGCGGTAGTCGTGCACCGTGCAGTCGGCGGGGACGTCGTACGCGGCCGGCGCCACGCCGAGGATGCGGCCGCCCTCGACGAGCACGGTGGCGCCTCCCGCCACGAAGCGCTCGCCGTTGAAGCAGGCACGAGCCCGGACCGCGTACACAGGCATTACCTACTCCCGTGGACCGCAGCCTGACAAGCAATGGCTGGGAACACGGTCCGGGCGGGGATAGCGGCGGCTTCGCTGCAGCGAGGTGAGTGATGACCTGTCCGGTAGCAGCGTCGAGGTGAACCCCCCCACCTCCTGACTCGATGACAGCTGGCGGGTTCCCGCGTCGCATCAATGCCGTCCAAGCCCACGGTATCGGCCGGTCTTGTCGACGGAGTCCAGCAGGCTTCCACACTGAACCGCAAGGCCGATCCTCAAGTGACACATCCGGGCCGCACATATCGCGCAGCGTCCCAGGCGCCACTGAGGCGCCGAGCGCGTATCAGATTCGGCGTTCGCGCGCGGCCTCAGTTGCCTGCCCACACGCGGAATCCCCGTGTGCGACAGGCTTGCCGCAGTTCCCGACCTGTTCCCGCCGTCCGCAGCCACTACAAGGTTAATGCACATACGGATGTTAACCACCAGTCAAAAACCGTGTAGTCGAACCTTGGATCCAGACGCGCGCAAATCAGTGCGTCAAGCCTTGTAGAGCGCCAACAGCAAACGCGATTGCTGTACAAGAGTCGACGCATAAGCCGATCCTGGCTCATCCCCTTCAGGTCGCGCCTGACGGTCCGGACCACCGAGCTGCATAAGGGCGCGCGAGATCGCCGATTCGGCGCTGTAGATATCCGAGGTTGCCGTCTGGGTGCACCGACGATATGTGCGCGAACGGCTGGTGGGCGCGCATAGGCGGCGGCTTGTGCGGAAGTTACCCGCTGCGGCCTGGTGCCCGCGCAGCGCCACCGACGGCATCATGACGGCACACAACCGTTTCAACAGAGGATGTCCCGCCCGTCGTTGAACTTCGGTGGCGGGCCCCGTTGTGATCATGCTGCGATCACGGACTCATTCTGACTGGTGGCACTGACGGTTTCGGCGGCGACGTGCCGGTTGAGGGCGTCGCGCAGCGCGGGCAGGTGCAGGTGGCCGTTGACGCGGCGGAACTGCTTGCCGGCCTCGGCCATGCCCGCGGCGCACCAGCGCAGCGCCATCTGCCCGTTCTGCCAGTTCTTCACGTTGCGGCTGTGCGCGCGGGCGATGGAGATCATCGACTCGATGCTGTTCGTGCTGCGCAGGGTTCGGGCCAGCGTGGGTGGCACACCCAGGCGCAGCACCGTCAGCGTCTCGGCCATGCCTTCGCGCAGCGACGCGGCGGCACCGGGATGGGTGCGTTCGAGCTCGCGGGCGAGTGCTTCGAGCTGGGCTTGGGCAGCCAGCGCCGACTCGGCGTGGTAGGCGCGGCGCATCCGCTTGGTCACCGTCGAAGCGAGGTGGTCGGGCAGCTTGTCCGCAACATTTCTCAGCTTGTGGATCTGACACCGAGCGATCACCGGGTGATCGAAGACCCGCACGACAGCGGCGCGCAGCGCCTTCGCGCCGTCGATGCCGACCAGGATCGGGCGGCTGGCGTCCAGGCCACGCTCGCGCAGCCCGACGAGCAGCTCGGTCACCGTGGTGGTGTTCTCGGTGCAGCCTTCGACCAGGGCGAGCGGGTGCTTGGTGCCGTCGATGCCGATGCCCAGCGCGACCACGCACAGGTGATCGCCGAAGTGCACCCCGTCGATCATCAGCGCGACCAGGTCCAGCTCGTTCAGCGGGGCGGCCAGCAGTTCGGCCAGCGCAGTCTCGGTCGCGGCGACGAACCGGCGGCTGACGGCAGACTTGCTCGTCGACGTGGCGGCGCGTTCGGTGCGCTGCCCGACCGGCTCCAGGCCGTCCGGGTAGCGGCGCGTCGACAGCCCGCACAGCATCCGGGCCATCGCCACCCGCCCGAAGATCTCGGTGGAGGAGAACAAGTCGTAGGAGGGCACCGGCAGCTCACCGGTCCCATCGGCGCGGCGCATCCGCGGCCGGGTCACCGGCACCCGACGCCCATGGTCACCGAGCCCGCCTCGCTGCCGTGGCGCACCGCGCTGCGAGCCGGGTCGTGCTTGCCCTTCGGCCCGCACGCCGCGCTCACGTCCTCGGCCATGATCGTCTGCATCACCTGCAGGCCGGTGCCGACCGCAAGCGCAAGCAGGCCCTCCCGCATGTCCTCGGCGATCTCGGCCATCGACACGCGCACCGTCTCCGGCACGACGTGCCGCAGCTCAGCGCTCGTGCGCGCACGGCAGTTCTGGTCGTTGTTGGTCACGGCGGTCCCCTTCTTGGTCGAACTTCTTGGCGGAAGCCCGACACCTACCACGCGGCAGGCATCGAGCCGGGGACCGCCACCTCAACTTCTACGACTCGCGGGACAACCTCGTTTCAACAACGTAACCGGACTTGACTGTGCCGTCCGCTTCCGGCCCACACCGGTGCGGCATGGACCAGAACTTCGAAGCGGTTGGACGACGCACCGCCTCGCGCGCAACGCGTGAACTGTTGCGTGATGACGTTTCGCGACGCGCTCGCCGATCCGATCCGCCGATCCGACACACGGTGATGGGATTCTGTACGCGACGCCCGCGATCGTCCTCGGCTTTGGCGGGTCGGGCCACAGCTCGTAGAGGCCGGTGAGGGGCAGCAGGCCACCGTCGGCCGGGTGGATTCTCTGCGCTTGTCGACCCCGTGTCGGTCCGGGCTGAGGGTGATCGCGTCGGTCGGCTGGCCGGCGGGTTGCTGGGACTCCTGAAGCCTGGCCCGAGCCGACAGGTAGCGGACGAGCGGCGACCGTAAGGGGTCGGCCATTGGGATGCGTGGCTCGTCAACGTGAGGGCGTCTCGACGGCGACCCTGAACTGGCTCGACAGGACTCCTGTCTGGGAGCGGTGGCTGGCCGCCGTGCGCTTGCCCAGTGTCCAGCAGCATCGGCAACCCTGGCAGAAGTAGCACCTCGAGGAGGCCCGGCTCGCACGCCCGATGCGGTTCGGTGAGCGTTCAGTGAGCGGCGGCTTTGATCTTATCGGCTTTGATCAGGGCCTGGACCAGCGGCTCACCGCCGTCCCCTGAAGCCGCAAAGCCGCAGTCGAGCTTCTGCCTAACCGCTTCTTCCTGGGCGGGGCTGGAGATGCCATCTACTATTCGAGCCGCGTCCTGCAAGCATTGCGCTCCCTTGTCGTAGGCCCGGCACGCCTGGTGGACCAGCACGGAAACTGGCTGCAGCCGGACAGTAGGGGAACCGATTCGACTCAGCTCGCGGCTGCAGCCACGAAGCTGGTATGCCATGGAGGCCAGCGCGGAACTCGTGATGTGGGTCGGAGAACTGTCGAAGACTTTGTTCATCTTCGTGGGCAACTGCTCGACCGCCTGAAGCCACAGCAGTTCTTGGCCGGTCATAGGTCCCGACGTCGTAGGCGCAGGTGTCGTCGCGGGCGGCGCTGTGGCCGTGTGCGTGTCCGTTGGTGCGTTGACCGCATCGCTCGCCGTCGCGAGCGACCCGGTGCCGCCGGTGCTCGTCGTGCACGCGCCCACGAACAACAGCGCCACACATGCAATCAGCGCCACCGACCTCCGCTTCGCAGAGCAGCAGCTGTCGGCAGTCATCGATTCGGCATCCGATGTCGCAGATCGCCGATGTTGCCTCGTAGTCCGATGATGACTACCCGCTCGACGGGTTCCGTCAGGATTGGTCACGTCGGCGTTCGGCGGCATCGGCCGGTACACCTGGACGTCGGTGCCCTGGGTCAGTTCGGCGAATTTCTCGTCCCGCAGGGCGAGCTCGATGGCCTGGTCGAACTCGTCGTCGGTGGGGACAGGCCGGATCGCCGATGGCGACACCGTTACCTCGTCGAGCACGCCCACTTGTCCGTGTGCCACCGCTTGGCGGCCAGTGTCCGGATCGACGATCGTTGCGCGGAAGCGGCTGGCCGGCCCGCCCTCCTTGTCGAGTAGGTCGAACGTCGCGAGCTTCAGACCGGTCTCCCCGAGCTGCTCACACACGTAGCGGTGGCCCAGCAGCTCGTCGGCGAGCTGGTCGCGCACCTTCGTCTCGGCCAGATACGGCTCGACGTGGACGGTGATCTCCTCGATGTCGAGGTCGGTGTGCTCGCTCATCGAAGACCTCCGTTGGTCGGCAGGCAGCGCCCAAGGATCGACCGGACCGCTCAGATGGGAAGAGCGCGCCGCGCTAGTCCTGATACATCGATCGGCCTTGGCCTTGAACTTGATGCGGATTACCAGCGACGAAAATCGCCTCGAGCGCGGCAGACGAAGCGCACTTACACCGGCACTGTGCGTGCTTTCGGACGAAGAAGTCGACGGTTAGCTGCGCCACCACCACAGCCCGCGCCGGGCTCGCGGATCGCGTGCCATGTGAGTGCGATCAGCCCAGTCTGGCTCGACTCCAGCAGGAAGCCATTCGTCGATCGTGTATGCCGAGATCTACTCCGCCAGCGCGGCTTCGTGTAGCCAGGTAGCCCAGTGTGGTCGGTCGTCGTCACCCGCGCCAGGTTGGAACCCTCCGCCAGGTCAGCTGTCTGCATGACGTGCCCCGGTCCCGTAGGGCTGCACGGAGGGGAGAGGCGAGGGTGATGCGTCCAGTTCCGACGACCGGGATTATCTTTCAAGGTGGACGTATTTTTTGGCGCGGATGCGTCTCTGTCCATGTGACACGATTACATTCGGTTCACGCTTCGGCGCGGTGCGTCGGAAGCGAGCCCGCCTTGTTGAACAGGGGGCCCGCATGTTCGCGAAGGACATTCCTGTTGCGACGCTGGTCGCTTCGGCCACGCGTGGTGATTCGAGCGCCTGGAACTCGCTCGTGGACCGATTTGCACCGCTGGTCTGGAGCATCTGCGTGCGCTACAAGCTCTCCCGGACCGATGCCGCCGACGTCTGCCAGAGCGTTTGGTTACGGCTGACCGAGAAGCTCGACACCATTCGTGATCCGGCGGCCTTGGCCGGCTGGCTGGAAACCACCACCGGGCGTGAGTGCCTGGTGCTCTTCCGCAGTCGTGACCGGGAGGTGTTGAGCGCGATGGATACCGAATTCGCCGACGACGTCGACCGGACCGACCCGGACCGTGCCGTCTTGCGGATCGAGCGGGAGCAGGCGCTCCTGGCCGCTTTCGCGGAGCTGCCGGACAACGCCCGACTGCTCCTGAGGTTGCTGATGGAGGACCCACCTCGGCCCTACCGGGAAATCAGCGTGACGCTGGGGATCCCGGTCGGCAGCATCGGCCCGACGCGGGCCCGCTACCTGGAACGCCTTCGGCGGTCACCGGCGCTGGCTGGGTTCGCCCCGGCGGTCATGGGAGGTGATTCTCGGTGACATCGGACTGGATCGCAGATGACGATCGGTTGTTCGAGGCCTTGCGGGCTTCGCTGGAGTCTGCCGGAGCGGTGCCGCCCGACGTAGTGGCGGCGGCCAAGGAAGTCTTCGGGCTGCGTTACGTGGACGAGGAGTTCGCGAGGCTGACCTACGATTCGCAAGCCGATGCCGAACTGGTGGGTGCTTTCCGGTCAGAGACGCTGTCGCTACGTAGCCTCGTGTTCGGGCTCGGCGAGATCACGCTCGACATCGACGTGCTCCCCGATTCGGTCGTCGGGCAGGTCTCGCCGGCGCAGCCCGGTGTCGTCGTGGCCGAGACCCGCGAGGGGCCGGCCGGTGAGGGCTCGATCGACCACTCCGGGATGTTCAGCGTTCCGATGACACGGCACGGGGAGGTCCGGTTCCGCGTCGAGCCGACCGGGGGCCGCGCGTTCGTGACCGAGTGGACGAGAATCTGACTTCGGCTGATCAGGGGAACAGCCGCGGCCCGATGCCCGGCCGGAACTGACTGCGTGCCGCGGACAGCGCCGCCTGGGCCGCGAGGCGCCCGGACTCCCCGGTTCGTGACATCCGGGCGGCGATCAGTCCGACCACGATCGGCGTGGCGAAAGAGGTGCCGCTCCACTTGACGATGCCGGCGGACGTGTCCCGCTCGCGGCGGTGCGCAACGGTCTTGTACTTGAGCTGAGGGTAGGCGTTCACGATGTCCTCGCCGGGCGCGTAGACGTCCAGCCACGAACCGAAGTTGCTGAACCAGGATCGTCGTTGACCGTCGCGGCTCATTGAGCCGACGCCGACGCACCAGTCGAAGGCCGCCGGCCAGAAGGGTCGCGACGACGTGTTGTTGCCGGCAGCGGCGACCAGGACGACGCCGCCCTGCTGGCTCAGGCGGTCGTTCCACAACGCCTGCAGCCCAATGGGCGGCACGTCGTTTCGGGTGTAGCCACCTGCGGACAGGTTGATGATGTCGGGTGAGCGGGAGAGCCCTTGGTGGATCTGCTGGATCATGTCGGTCTCGCCGACGAAACCGGACGTCCCGATCAGCCGCTCGACGACCACCTCCGTGTTGGGCGCCACGCAGCGGATGACGCCGGCGATGAATGAGCCGTGTCCGGCGTACAGGTCCGCAAATCCGTCGGGGAGGGACACGTGCTCGTCTACGTTGAACGTGTCCGGGTCCTCAAGGTCCTCCCGGCTGTCGGCGGTCACTCCCGCGAGCCAGGGCGCCCACCCCGCGACGCCGCGGAGCAGGCCGGTGTCGACGACGGACACCCGTACTCCGTGGCCCGCAGTCGGATCGCCCGCCGGCGGCCAGAGAACGCGGTTCACCAGTTCTGGGTCGTCGGCCTGTTGGGGTGTGAGGACGGGCTCCGGCTCGGTCGCTGGGCAGTGCACCCAAGTGATCGCGAAGACGTGCTCGTGGCTCACCACTCCGACGCCGAGTCGATCCTCGAGCGCGGCGACCGCGTCGTACGTGTGCCACGACGTGGATACCGGTGTCTCAAAACGAGTGACGCCTTTGATCGGACTAGTTCCCTGGTCGGCGGTGACTTCGGCGCCGCGGGTTTGCTTGGCTGCGGAGGGCCCGGCGGCGATGTCTTGAAGGGCCCGCGCGACCCGCGGCGCGTCGGCGTCGCGCGTTAGCAGCGAGCCCGATCGGTAGAGGTAGTCGATGCGTTTGGTGGACTCCCAGTCCGGGGGCCACGCCCGGACCGGAAGCGCCGCTGCTTCCGCGGCTTTCAGCGCAGCCTTGACCTCAGGGATCAGCCGCTCGTTGATCGCGGCGTTGAGCTCATCGATTTCCGGCATTGTCGCCCCCGCCGTTTGCGTGATTCATTGTCTACTCTGCGTTGCGTGACACAACAAGGTCGCGATCGAAATGGCGCCTCGACCGGAGCCTTTTCGGAGTTACCCGTAGCTGCGCTGTCTCGTCCGCGACAGACACTCGCTGTCGCCGAACGCGTGCTTGCGCGGTCGACCGACCCAGCGGAGCGTTCGTACGCCGGTCAGGCGCGTGGGATCGCTCTGCGTGAGATCGGCGACGTGCGCGCAGCGGTTCGACAATTGCGGGCTGCGGTCGAGGACGCGGCTGTAGTCGGCGCCGCGCGCGAAGCTGACGTGACGGCCACTCTCGCTGTCACGCTGGTCGTGGCCGGTCGTAGCCGAGAAGCCCTCGAACGGTTCGACCTCGCACTGGGCAAGGTCTCGGGGGTTGCTGCCGCCCGTATCCGGGTCCGACACGGATCGATGCTCGGCGAGCTGGGCCGTCCCGTCGAAGCCGCCCTGCAACTGCGGGCCGCCGTCAGAACCCTGCGGCGGGCCGGTGATAGGACATGGGAAGCGCGAGCGCTCCTCAATCTGGCTCAGGCTTACACCGAGGTCGGGAACACCCGGCACGCCGGGACCGCGCTCGTCCGAGCCGAGCAGTTGTTGGCGGGCTCCGAACAGATCTACGAAGCTGCGGCCGCGAGGCAATACCGCGGGCTTGTCGCGATTCTCGAGGGGCAAATCCCACAGGCCCTCACGCATTTCGACGTGGCCGAACAGCGGCTGGCCGAAGCCGGCAACCAGTCGGCCGAGCTGTACGAGCTGCGCGCTGCTGCCCTGCTCTCCGCCGGCTTGTTCGCCGACGCGCTGGCCAGCGCCGAACACGCGGTTGCACAACTGCGTCGCCCAGGAGCATCGGCCGCTGAGCGTGCCCACGCGCTGGTGCGGGCGAGTGAAGCTGCGCTCGCGGTCGGAAACATGCAGATGGCGCAGGAGTACGCCGACGAAGCGGACCGGTTGTTCCGCCGGCAAGGGCGCGAGCGGGGCCGGACCCAGGCCCGACTGAGTGCGGCCAAGGCACGCTACGCCGCCGGTGACCGTAGCCGACGCCTCTTGCGTGAGGTCGCCGCGGTCGCCATCAGCTCAGCGCAGCACAGGATGGTCGAAGCGATTGAGGCGAACCTGATCGCGGGCGAGTTGGCCCTCGAGCTCGACGACGCGGACGCGGCCGGCCAGCACCTGCGCCGAACTCGACGCGCGCGCTCGAACCGGTCAGATGTCAGCAAGGTCCTCGGATGGCGCGCCGTGGCACTACAGGCGCAAGCAACCGGGCGGCGGCGCGCGCTGCTCGAAGCATGCGACAGCGGGCTGCGCGTGTTGGACCGATATCAGCTCACCTTCGGGGCTACCGAGACGCGGGTCGCGGCGACGACTCACGGCCGCCCGCTGATAAGGATGGCGCTGCGCGAGGTCGTCTCCACAGAAGACGCCCGGTCGATGCTTCGATGGGTCGAGCGCTGGCGGGCGACTGCGTCGAACCTGCCCCCGGTACAACCGGCCGGCGACGCCGAGCTCGTCGCCATGCTGGCCCGGCTGCGGCTGGCCCGGCTGCGCTTGACCGAAGCCGCGGCGGCCGAACGGCCCTCCGCCGGCCTGGAACGAGACGTCGCCGACCTCGAGGACGAGATCCGTCGCCGCACGCTGCGCACATCATCGCGCGATCCTGAGCAAGTCGAACGACTCG
>Ga0137385_10006653_pt1 | contig 10183 bp, 8 predicted proteins | sample SagtaG_FD_104921 | JGI IMG/M metagenome (GOLD analysis project Ga0137385, IMG submission 104921) | Vadose zone soil microbial communities from Sagehorn Ranch, Mendocino, California, USA - Sage2_R_80_16 metaG | ecosystem: Environmental > Terrestrial > Soil > Vadose zone | place: USA: California... | reverse complement strand
CGATGGGCCGGGCGCTCGGCCAGGGGGTCTTCGCCCTTGGCTACGGCGGCGCCATCATGCTGGAGTTGTACCGCGCGCTGCACGGGCACGCCTCCGTCGGCGACCTGGTCCTCGTGATCACCCTCGCGGTACAGGTGAGCGTGCAGGTCTCCGGCGCCCTCGGGGTGCTGTCGCTGCTGCAGGTCGCCGGACGGACAACCGACCGGATCGGCGAACTGCGCGCGGTCGCCGCTCTCGCGGCCACAGCGGACGCCGCGGACGTGCCGGGAAGGCTGGCCCACGGGATCACGCTTGAGGACGTCTCATTCACCTATCCCGGTGCGGAACGGCCCGTGCTGTCCGAGGTCTCGATGCACATCCCGGCCGGGTCGGTCCTTGCCCTGGTCGGCGAGAACGGGTCCGGCAAGTCCACCCTGGTCAAGCTGCTGTGCGGCCTGTACCAGCCGACCAGCGGACGGATCCTCATCGACGGCCAGGACCTGGCCGGACTCGACCCCACCCGCTGGCGCTCCCGCCTGGCCACCCTGTTCCAGGACTTCCACCACATCGAGCTGACCCTCGGCGAGAGCATCGGACACGGCGACATCGCCCGCGCCGACGACACCGAGGCGGTCAACGCCGCCGCGGCAAAAGCCCGCGCGGACCGGGTCCTGCGCGCGGTCCCCGGCAAACTGAACGGCTACGTGGGCCACTCCTACGCCGAGGGCACCGAACTATCCGGCGGCCAGTGGCAGACAGTGGCCCTGGCCCGCACCCTGATGCGGCAGCACCCCCTGCTGCTGATCCTCGACGAGCCCGCCGCGGCCCTCGACGCCGCCGCCGAGCACGACCTGTTCGAACGCTACGCGTCCTCAGCCGGGCAAGCCGGACGGGAGGACGGCGGCATCACCGTGTTCATCTCCCACCGCTTCTCCACCGTCGGCATGGCCGACCTCATCGCCGTCCTCGACCACGGGCAGCTCACCGAATGCGGCACCCACCGTGAACTCATGACCACCCCCGGGCTCTACGCCGAACTGTTCACCCTCCAGGCCCGCGCCTACGGTTAGCGGCTCAGCATGAAACCGGCAAGCGGTTCAGCAATGCGACACATCGTCAATCAACTCCGTGCATACATCGATTTATCGGTCCCGACGATATTCATTTCCTCGTCGCTGGCGGCGCTCATCTCTGTCTCATTTGGGGATACCTGATGGCGGATTGACACCGACACGGGGTCAAGCCAGATTTGGTGAGCCACGAACCGGAAGGACCGCCATGCGCACGAAGCGATTCGCCCAAAGATTCGCCGTTGTCGCCGCGACCACGACGACGGCCCTGCTCATCACCACGAGCGTCGTGGCTGCACCGGCCACCGCGGGCACCCCGCCGAATACGAACAATCCGGCCAAGGCCGCGGCCGGCTGGCTGGACAGACAGCTGACCGACGGCCAACGCATCGAATGGACGTTCGACGGTTTCACCGATGAGGACCGGGAGCTGACCGCATTCACCGTGCTGGCGTTGGACTCGGCCGGCGTCGGCCGCGCCGACGCGGCGCGGGCCACCGCCTGGCTCGCCCAGCCGGACGTGCTGCGTGGGTACGTCGGTAATGGAACGACCGAGTCGTTCGTGTTCGCACACGCGTTGATCGCCCTGGTCGCGCAGGCCCAGGGCCGCAATCCCAACCGCTTCGGTGGGGTGAACCTGCTGGGGGAGATCCGCGCCCAGCTCGCCGGATCAGGCCAGTTCCTCGACCGTAGCGCCAACTCGGATCTGTTGCGTGACGACGTGGACAGCCAGTCCATGGCGATCCTCGCCCTGCACCGGCACGGTTCGGTGCCCAAGTCGGCCGTCGACTTCCTGGTGAGTACCCAGTGTGCGGACGGTGGGTTCGACTCGGGTCCGGTGCCGCATCCGAGTTCTGGCTGTGTGAGTGACTGGGAGTCCACCGCGCTGGCGACCCAGGCGCTCCTGGCGGTGGGTCGCCGGGGGCCGGTGGGTCGGGCGATGGACTGGTTGCAGTCTCAGCAGCGCGCGGATGGCAGCTTCGATGGGCCACCGTTCACCGACTCCATGTTCACCGGCCTGCCGACCCTGGCGTTTCGGTTGACCCACCGGGTGGCGAGCGCGCAGCTCGGGATCTCGTTGCTGAGGTCTTTCCAGGTGGGCTGCGCTGGTGGGCTGGATCGAGGTGCGGTACCCAATGGTCGGCAACTGAGCCGTCCCGGCGACTTCAACTATCCGGTCGACCTGCGCAGCGACGCGCTGGCGACGCTAGCCTTCGCGGGTGTCAGCCTGGCCGACGTGAGCCGCGATGGCGCCGGCCGCGCCGTGCCGATCCTGAACTGCCCCACAACCGGCTGACCGGGACGACTCCGACCTGCCACCTCTCAAGAACGGCGACCTGCGGCGAGCCCGGATCCCTGGTCGACGCCACGGATCCGGGCCGCGTGGGTGCCGTTCAGACGAGGAGGTCGAACTCCTCCCAGGTTCCGACGGTCGTGCGGTTGGCGATCAGTGGTTGCGCGCCCGCGGCGTCCGCGGTCACGATCTGGCCGTTGGCGTGGGCGCGGAAGCTGACGCTGCCATCGGGGTTGTAGATCAGGTCGAACTCCGCCGAGGGGCCGATGGTGGGGGTGTCCGCGATCAGCGGCGATGCGCCGCCGTTCGCGGCGTCGACGTAGTCGCCGTTGGCGTGCGCGTGGAAGCTGACGCTGCCATCAGGGTTGTCGACGAAGTCGAACGTCTCCCAGACGTCGACGACAGCTCGGTTGGCGATCACCGGCTGCGCGCCGGCCGAGTCGGCGCTGACGACCTGGCCGTTGGCGTGGGCGCGCAGGCCGATCGTCCCGTTGGCGAGGCGCCACTTCTGGTTGTTGCCGCCGCCGCAGGACCAGACCTGCATGTTCTGCTGGCTGCCCAGGTCCGCGTCCAGGCACAGATGGGAGCCGACGTTTCGGACCGTTCCGTCGGAGAAGAACAGCCACTGCTGGTTGGTTCCGCCCTGACAGCTGTCGATGACGACATGGGACCCGTTGGTCGTGCCCTGGGCCGCCAGGCAGCGCGCGCCGCTGAAGACGGTGATCTCTCCGTTGGCCTGACGACTCCATTGCTGGTTGCCGCCGTCCGCGCAGGTGTGGACCTGGAGCTGGGTGCCGTTGTTCTGCGACGAACCGGGCACGTCGAGGCAGGAGTTGTAGAAGACGTTGCGCAACTCGGTCGTCTGCGAGCCGAGCCCGCCCCACGCCCACATGAGGCGGTCGAAGGAGGTCGGGTTGGGCACCCAGAGCGGCAGGTTGTTGCCGCTGCCGTCGAACCCACTGAGAAGGCGGAGGATGTTCAGCGTGTCATGGTTCGGAGTGGAGGTCCGGCCGCCGATGACGTGGCACCAGATCGCGCCAAGGTGGTGTTGGCGGATGAAGTCGGTGATGGCCCGCCGGTACGCGACTTCCTTGTCGGTCGTGGTGGTTGGCTGGGTGTCGTAGTTGATGCTGGTGTCCGAGTCCGCGCCGAACTCCTCGATGACGGTGCGCGAGACGCAGTTGCCCACCACGGTGTTGAGATCGTTCATCCAGTCGCTGTAGGGCCGCGAGCCGTACGGGAACCCGTAGCGGTGCAGGCCGAGGTAGACCCCGTTGAAGCGGGAATCGTTGCACAGCGGGCGTAGGTCGCTAGCAAAGCCGCCGCCGTCGAGTTGGGCGCCCTCGATGAACAACCGGTTGGCTGGCATGCCTTCCCCGGTCTCCCTGGTGACGAAGTTGGCGGCGAAGTTGAGCCACTGCGGGGTGGTGAAGCCGACCGGCTCGTTGATCGGGTCGAGATAGACCAGGGGCTGGTTCAGGTACTTCGCGGTGAGCGTGTCCCACATCTGGGTCCAGGACGGCAACAGGCTGGAGTTGACCAGGTTCGTGCCGTCCTGGGACCAGTAGGTCAGGACGACCTTGAAGTTGTGCGCGACGGCGGAGTCGATGACGCCGTAGTAGCTGGTCCCGGCCGCGGTGGTGGGATTGATCGGCATCCGGACCGTGTTGGCGCCCAACTGGCTGGCGAATGTCGCGAACATGGCGTCGGCCTTGCTTCGGGCGGCGTTGTAGTCGTCGCTCGCGGACAGCCCTTGCAGGACCAGCGGGCCGGCGGTGAAGTTGTCGCCGAGGCGCGACCAGGTCACGCCGTGGAACTGGCTGGGGTCGAAGCCGGTGGCCGCGGCGGCCGGCGCCGCGGTGGACACCAGGAACGGCGGGATCAGGGCCAGCGTGGTCAACAGCGCCAGCGCCCAGGCGAACAGGCGGTGGAGCCGAGTGGAGGTGTGGGACCTACTCGGACCGACGTTGGTACGAGACATGGTTCTCCTTCCAGTTCGCCGCACGCCGACGGCCGGACAGGGATGAGCAAGGCTGGTAAAAAGCCTGACCAGCAAAAAATCACGCTAGTGACACCCGAGGGAGGCGTCGATCGCGTCTTTCGGAACCCGCCGATCCGTGTTGCGAATGGCAGGGGCGAGATCAGCCTTCGAACCGCCGCACGCCGGGCGGCAGGGCAGCCAGTTCCTGGGCATCGACGAACGCCTTGACGACGGCGGTGTCCGCGCGGCGCCGGGTCCAGAACAATGCGACGGTGCGGTGCGCCGTCGGCGAGTCGATGGTGCGGACGGCGAGGCCCTCGGTGCTGGTGGTCGCCAGCGCGAGCCGGTTGATGACCCCGACACCGAAGGCCGATCTGACCAGTGCGACCAGGGTGGCCGGCTGGTCGGTCAGGTACACGATCTCGGCGCGTCCGGCGTCCTCGCCCAGGGCGTTGCGTACGTCGAAGCCGCCGCCCTCCTCCTCGGTACCGGCCGGGTTGCCGATCAGCGGATGGGCCAGTATGTCCGCGACGCTGACGCATCCCTTGCCGGCCAGTGGATCGTCCTCGCGCATGACGGCGACGATGTCCTCGCGCCAGATCACGCGGTGGCACAACGTCGTCTCGCGCATCTTCGGCAGCAGCGGCCGGAACACGAGGTCGACGGTGCCACTGGCGACCATCTCCGCCAGCGAGGCGGCGTTGCCCTCGTGCAGTTCGACGGTGAGCCCGGGGTGCTTGGCCTTCAGTTCCTTGAGGATGCCGGGCAGGTAGGTCGAGCTGACGCTCGGATAGCTGCCTATCGTCACGTGCCCGAGGAAGTTGTCCAGCGTACTTCTGGCCGCCTCGACGCCGTGCTGCAACTCCAGCAGGGCGTTGAGTGCGTGGCCGCGGAAGAGCTCACCGGCCTCGGTGGTGCGGATCGGCCGGGCCTTGCGGTCGAACAGGGTGACGCCGAGCGCGTGCTCCAACGCCGCGATGTGCGCGCTGACCCGCGACTGCGACAGGTGCAGCACGAGGGTGGCGGCGCCGAAGCCGCCCTTGTCGGCCACGGCGAGGAAGCTGCGCAGCCACGCCGTCTGCAGCGACATCGCGTCTCGTGGATCCCGTGACGAGGAGTCCATCTCAGGTGGGTGGCTCATGCGGAACGGCTCCGGTCCGGGTGCTGGCGACGAGTCCGGCCAAGTGCACCACGACCATGCGGTCCAGGTCACGGGTGTCGGCGAGCGTCGTGGTCATACCGCGGTCATCCCGCCATCCAGGACCAGGGTGGCGCCGTTGATGAACCGGCCTTCCGGACCGGCGACGAACGCCACCATCGCGGCGACCTCCGCCGGCGACCCCATCCGGCCGTCGAGTTGGCGTGCCGCCATCGCCGCGCGCGCGGCGGCGGGGTCGGGTGCATCGGCGAGGATCTTGTCGATCCATTCGGTTTCGACGGTGCCGGGACAGATCGCGACACAGCGGATGCCGTCCGCGGCGTGGTCGACGGCGACAGCCTTGGTGAGGCCCACCAAGCCGGCCTTGGAGGCGCAGTACGCGGCTCGCCTTGCGATCCCGATCTGGCCGCCGACCGAGGCGATGTTGATGATGACGCCGCTGCCGCGGTCGAGCATGAGCGGCAACGTGGCCCTGGTGGTCAGGAACGGGCCGGTGAGATTGACCGACAGCACTCGGTGCCAGTCCTCGTCACTGGTCTCCAGAACGTTCGCGGCCACGCCGATGCCGGCGACGTTCACCAGCACGTGCGGGGCGCCGACGGTGACGGCGATCTCGCGGGTGACCGAGCCGACGGCGAGCGGGTCGGTGAGGTCCACCGCCAACTCGTGTGCCTTCCCGCCCGCTGCCCGGATCATGGTGTGCGTCTGGGCGAGCCCGGCGACGTCGAGGTCCATCATCGCGACCTCGTAGCCGTCGCGGGCCAGCCGTACCGCGGTGGCGCGGCCGATGCCGGACGCCGCTCCGGTCACCACGGCGACCTGGTTCGCGACGCTCATGAGTAGGCCCCGCCGGGCAGCGACCCGTCCATCGCATAGCCGCCGTCGACGTCGAGGCACGCGCCGGTGGTGTAGCAGGCGTCGTCGGAGGCGAGATAGCAGATCGCCGCGGCCACCCATTCCGGCGGCGCGATCTGCCCCAGCGGGATCTTGGCCAGCAACGACCGGACGATCTCCGGCGTGTAGATGGGTTCGCTCATCCTCGTCCTGGTGGCGCCGGGGCGTACGCAGTTGACGGTGATGTGATGCGGCGCGAGCTCGGAGGCCATCGTGCGGGTCATCGCCTCGAGGCCACCCTTGGTCGCCGTGTAGGGAGCGGCGTGCGGCTCGGAGACCACGGCGTGCACGGACGAGACGTTGACGATGCGTCCAGGGGACTTGCCGGCGACCATGATGCGGGCCACCGCCTGGCTCAGGAAGAACACGCCGGTCAGGTTGACGGCGACGACCCGATCCCAGTCGTACCGGCTGACCTCGAGAAACGGCGCGATGTGCAGGATGCCGGCGACGTTGGCCAACACGTCGACGCGGCCGAGGTGCTCGTGCAGGTACGCCTCGAGCCGGGCTGGGGCGTCCACCTCCGCGACGTCGAGTTCGAGCCGATGAAGCCGCGCGGTGTCCTCTTCCGGCGGCCATTGTGCAGTGTGCTTGAGGTCGACGGCCACGACCGTCGCGCCCTCGCGCAGCAGCCGGACCGCCGTCGCCCGGCCGATCCCGCTGTCGGCCCCGGTGACCACGGCGACCTTGTCGCTGAATCTCATCCGGTGGCCGCTGACCTCTCGCGTCCGTTCCAGACCGTTTCGGTCACATCACCGCTCCCATCCGCCATGGCACGATCTCCTCGGTGCCGAAGCCGAGGTCTTCTGACTTGCTCGGCCGGCCGGACGCCATGTCGACGAGGGCATCGAACAGCCGGGTGCCGTAGCGGATCTGTTCGTCGCGGGACATGGCCGGGCCGGCGTCGAAGTCCATGTCGCCTCGCATGCTCGTGTACAGCCTGGTCGTCGTACTGATCTTCAGGCAAGGGGTCGGGCGGGATCCGAACACGGAGCCGCGTCCGGTGGTGAAGGCCAGCAGGTTGGCTCCGCCGGCGACCATGCCGGTTGCCGAGACGGGGTCGTATCCGGGGGTGTCCATGAAGGTGAGCCCGGCAGCGGTCACCGGCTCGGCGTAGCCGACGACGTCGTTGAGCGGACTGGTGCCGCCCTTGAGGACGGCGCCGAGCGACTTCTCCCAAACGGTGGTGATGCCACCGGCCCGGTTTCCCTTGGACGGGTTGTTGTCCATCTCCGCGTTGTTGCGCGCGGTGTACGCCAGCCACCACTCGATCAGTTCGTCGATGCGACGGGCGAGCGCCGGTGTGGCGGCGCGCCGGCGCAGCAGGTGCTCGGCCCCGTAGATCTCCGGGGTCTCCCCCAGGATCACCCGCCCGCCGGCCGCCACCAGCAGATCCGCTGCCACACCGAGCGTCGGGTTGGCGGTCAGGCCGGAGTACGCGTCGCTGCCGCCGCACTGCAACCCCAACACCAGCTCGGAAACCGGTATGGGCTCGCGTTTCAGCTTCCTGGTCTCGGTGACCATCGCCGCGATCCGTTCCATCGCGGCGTTGACCGTGGCGACGGTGCCACCGAGGTCCTGGATCGAGAGCGTCTGCACGGGCGCGGTGCCGTCGAAGATGTTCTCCGGCTGGTTGATCTCGCAGCCGAGGCTGATCATCACGACGCCGGCGAGGTTGGCGTGGCCGGCGTAGCCGCGCAGCGTGCGGCGCAGGATGTCGTCGCCTTCGGTTCCCTCGGCCATCCCGCAGCCCAGATCGTGCGTGAGCGCGATGACCCCGTCCAACTGCGGCTCCGCCGCGAACCTCGCCGACGCGGCCTGCGCGATCATGCGGGCGACCGTCGCCGAGCAGTTGACCGTCGGCAGGATCGCGATGTGGTTGCGGGTCGCCGCTCGACCATCGGGGCGCCGATAGCCGAGGAAGTGCTCCCGTGTCGGGGCCACCATCGGGTTCCAGACGAGTCGCTTCGGTCCTGGATGGTGAGTGTCGCCACGTCCGCCGACGCTGTGCGGTCCGATGCCGAGATTGTGTTGGTGCACGTGGGCGCCGGCCGGGATGTCGCACAGCGCCACACCGATCACCTCGCCGTACTTGCGCACCGGCGTGCCCGCCGCGATCGCCCGCACCGCGACCTTGTGCGCGGCGGGAATGTCGTCGGACGCCGCGACCAACCCCTCGGTGGTCTGGATCGGTGTCCCCCGGCTGACGTCGTCGCGGACGAGACCGACGTCGTCCACCCCGATGATCGGTACCAGCGGAACGACCGGTCTGGATAAGGTCATGGGAGATCCCGTCCGGCCGTGGTGACTCGTGAGCGCCGCAGGCGCCGCAGCAGCCCGTCAGCCGATGCGGCAAAGAAGATCATGGCTCCCGTGACGATCTGCTGGTCGTAGGAGGCGAGACCGAGCAGGCTCATCCCGTCGGACAGGAAGCCGAGGAACAGCACGCCGATCGCGGTGCGCACCAGGCTCCCGCGCCCGCCGGCCAGACTCGTGCCGCCGAGCACGACGGCGCCGACGATGTTCAGCAGCAGCGGGCTGCCCATGCTCGCGCCGGCACCGGCCAGTCCAGAGGTCAGCACCATTCCGGCGATCGCCGAGAAGAGCCCGGCCACGGCGTAGACGCTCGCCTTGGTGGCGACGACGTCGACTCCGCTGATCCGGGCGACTTCGACGTTCGCTCCCACGTGCGTGACCCGGCGGCCCCACGCGGTACGGGTGAGCGCGAGCTGCGCGATGACGTACAGGCCGCCGGCCAGCCACACGGCGCTTGGCACGCCGAGGGGGCCGACGATGCTGAACCGGATCAGGCCGGCCGGCATCGGGGCGATCGTCCGGCCGTGGCTGAGCAGGGTCGTGGCTCCGCTGACCGCGTACAACGCGGCCAGGGTCACCGCGAACGGCACGACCGGGAGCTTCGCGACGACGACTCCCACCAGCAGGCCGATCACGGTTCCGGTCAGCAGCCCGAACACGACGCCTGCCACGAGGTTGTGCGAGCTGGTGATGATCCACGCGCCCGCGACGCCGCTCGCGCCGATCACGCTGCCCGTGGCCAGGTCGATGCCGCCGGTGAGGATGACGAAGGTCGCGCCGATCGCCGCGATCGCCACCACCGCCGACTGACTGAACACGTCGATGACGTTCGACCGCGTCAACAAGCCGCTGGTCATGATGGTCAGCACGACGATGAGCAGCACCAGCGCGGGCAGCATCGCGAGGTCGTCGATCCAACCGGGGCGGCGCGCCCGATCGCGCAGCCGGGCCAGCGGCCAGGACCGGACGGCCCCTTCCGCGGCGCCCTCTTCTGCGACGGCCCCGTCCGCGACGGGCATCGAAGGTGTGGCAGGCCCTTGCGGGCCCGCCACGTCCGTGGACTCAGGACGCACAGCCCCACACCCGCGCGCTGGTCGTGGCGAAGCCGGCCTGGTTCAGGGTGAGTCCCTTGACCTGTGCGGCCTTCTGGCCGACGGTCTTGCCGCCGAGCGCGGTGGTGATCGCGGCGACGGCCTGCTTGCCGAACTCGCCGACCTGGGTGGCGATGTCGGCGTCCAGGGTCTTGGCCCGCATTGCCTTGCAGCCGTTGGGATCGCCGTCGATGGTCACGACAAACACGTGCTTTGGATCGCCGATCGGGGCGAGCCGGCCGGCCGAGGTGAGCGCGGACTGCACCGAGGGCAGCAGGAAGTCCGACGGGACGAAGATCGCATTGATACCTGCGTTCTTCTGCAGCGCGTTCGAGGTTCCGTCCAATGCCTGGTCCGGTTTCCAGTCGGTCGGGACCTGGCTGACGATGCTCACATTGG
>Ga0137385_10006645_pt1 | contig 10188 bp, 12 predicted proteins | sample SagtaG_FD_104921 | JGI IMG/M metagenome (GOLD analysis project Ga0137385, IMG submission 104921) | Vadose zone soil microbial communities from Sagehorn Ranch, Mendocino, California, USA - Sage2_R_80_16 metaG | ecosystem: Environmental > Terrestrial > Soil > Vadose zone | place: USA: California... | reverse complement strand
ATGAGAACGAGGAACGGGTTCCGCGCGCTGGCTTCGATGATGCGCTCGAGGAGCAGAGGGCGAGTCGGGGTGTCGGCGTGTCGGCGTATCGGCGAATCACCCTGTCCGGCGCTCGCCTCTATTTGGCGTGAATTCTCCGGCATCGTCATTCTCCCCTAGGCTCGACTCCTCTCACCATGACTTGAGGGCCCCCTGTACCTTGGCCTCGGCGTCGATGAGGAAGTTGGCGCTGGCGACGACCCGTTCGGTTTCCTTCAACCCGGAAATGACCGAGTAATCGTCGATATATTTCCGGCCCAGTTCGACCAGCCGCGGCTCCAATTTGCCTTCGCCCTTATCGACGAAAACGACGTTGTGCTTGCCGGTGGGCATGACGGCGTTGACCGGGACGGTGAGCGATTCGCCCATGTCCAGCGTCAGTTCGATATCGACATACATGTCCGGCCGCAATTTGAGGTCCGGATTGGGCAGCGTGAGGCGGACCCGGCCAGTGCGTTTGGCGTCATTGATGAAGGGATCGATCAAGTCCACGACGCCCGTGAATTGTTCGTGCGGGTAGGAGGCAGAGGTCACCGTGACCGGCAAGCCCGCTTTGAGCAGCGGCAGTTCCTCCTGATAAAACTCCGCCCAAACCCACACCACCGACAGATCGGCCAGATCCACCAGGTGGTCGCCCGCCATGACCCGCCGCCCCTGGTCCACCGGCAGGGATTGCACGACTCCCTTGAACGGCGAATAAAGCGTCAGGGTTTCCTGGGGCATCCGCGATTGCTCCAGTTCGGCAATTTGCCTGGCGGTAAGATTCCAGAGGAGCAGCCGCCGTTTGGCGGATACGATAAGGCGCTCGGCGCTCTCCAGGCCGGCTTGCGTTTCAGACTGCTTGGCTTCGTCGCGCAGGCGGAGCAGATCAATCAGCTCGCGCTGGGTGGTCAGCAACTCTGGGCTGTAGAGCGAGAGCAGCGGCTGGTCTTTTTCCACCACCTCGCCGCGCGAAGCGATTTCAAGCTTTTGGATGTAACCCTCGACGCGGCTGACGTAATCCCAGTGGCGCTGCTTATCATAGGCCACGACGCCCACGGTGCGGATGGCGCGTTGCAGGGCTTTCCTGGTGATGGTGGCGTAGGTGACGCCGATTTGTTGCTGGCGAGCCACCGGCACCATGAACTCGCCGGGCGGCTCCTCGCTCGTGGCTTCGGTTTTGGCCGCGGCCGGCTGGCCGTGCGCCGCGTGGCCGCCCGCGTCCATGGCCGGTGCGCCGGGGGCTGGCTTCTTTTTGACCGGGACGAGGTCCATCCCGCAGATGGGGCACTTGTCTTTCGGACTCTGCTGCCGCACGGAAGGGTGCATCGTGCAGGTGTAGTAATCCACGTCGGCGGGTTTAAGGTCGGTTCCTTGCTTGCGGCAGGATACGCTTGCGACCAGCGCGCCGAGCAGAACGAGAGCGAGGCCAGCGGCCGTCCATCGGTGGCGGCGGCCGAGAGGAGGCTGCGCGAGGCGGATGGGAGAGGATGAGTTTTTCATGGTGACGATTCTTGTTTCGATTTGGCGGGCGCTGCGGATTGGCGGGTCGGGTCCACGCCGATCAAGGCTTCGAGTTCGGCAACGGCGACCTGGTAGTCGGCTAGATGGTTCCCATATTCCGACTCGACCTGTTGCATGTTGCGCCGCGCGATGATGAGTTCGAGGAAGCCGGCCTGGTCGGTTTCGTAGGCGGCCTGAGTGGCCTTGACCGATTGCTGAGCCAGCGGTACGAGCCGGTCGCGGAAGAGCAGTGAGTGGTGGTGAAAGGTTTGGATTTTTTTCAACTGGTCCCGGACCAGGCCGAGGGTTTCGGCTTGCAGACCTTCGAGATCACGCCGGGCGCTTTCGGCCAGGCTCCGCGTTTCAGCGATGCCGGCTTTGTATTTTCTGCGGTTGAACCAAGGGACGTTGATCGAAAAGCCCGCGGTCAGTTCGCTGATGGTCTGGGCAGCCTCGTTGTATTGGCTGGCCTCGATGCGGAAGCTCGGTTCCGGGATCCATTCGCGCCGGGCGGCTTCCCATCGGGCTTGGGCGGCGTCGATCTGTTTTTGCCCCATGACCAATTCGGGGCGCTGGGTGAGCGCCAGCTTCTGCAGGCGGTCCGGGTCCAGATCAATTGGGAGAAAGCTCAACGAGGCCGGCCGGCCGAGCGGCGGTTGCGCCGGGCGATTCATGAGAACGTTGAGCTGCGACTCGGCCGCGTCGATCTGGCGTTGGAGGTCGAAGCGGGCCTCAGCCAGCTCGGCCAGGTCGGTTTCGGCGAGCAGGACGCCGGCCTGCGATTGTTTGCCAACTTCGTATTTGGCCCGGCTGATCTCGGCGAACTGTTTTAACAAGGCTTCATTTTTGCCGTTCAAATCCAGTTGCGTGTAGGCGTTGGCCAGCCGGAAATAGGCGGCGCGGGCGCGGGCGACCAGGTCCAGTTGGCGGCGGCGCAGGTCCTCAAAAGCCACGACCGCCTCGGCGCTGGCGGCCGCGGCGCGCCAGCGGTTTTTGCCGGAGAGCGGGAGAGTTTGCTCGGCCGTGTAGCGGAAGTCCGCGAACGAGTTGGGCGGCACGGTGACGAAACGCCCGGCGGTGGCATCCAGCCCCACGCGCAGGTCCTCCCAGGCGCGGGCTTGCGGCACGCGCTGCTGCATGGCCTCCCACTTGGCGCGCGCGGCTTTGATCGTGGCATTGTCGGCCAGGACCGCCTGGATCACCGAGTCGAGCGCGAGGAGGTTCGTCGTGGCCAGCGGGGCCGCTGGCTGGGCGCCGCCGAGGCCGGCGAGGCAGCTTGAAAGAATAACGGCTAAAATTGTTTTCGTTCTCATCCGAGAATGCGTTTCAACACCAATGGGACAATGAATCGGAGACCACACCCAGCCGGCACGCTGCATCCTGCGCGGACGGTCGGGTGTCGGGAAATGACCGTAGTTCACCCGTTCAGGGCACACTACGGGCGCGCTAGGAGAATCGTCAGATCAGGTAGGCGCAGTCCCGTTGATAAAGCGGGGCTGGACTAACCGAAGAAGGAGGAGCGTCGAAAACGGAAGGTCGAGTGAGGATCGGCTTTGGGAGCTTGGCAAAAAAAGCAGCGGACGGGGAAACGCCTTGGCCGTCCGGCTGAGTAACTGACCGCGATGGGGCCGCGGGCTGGGGCTGCGAACTTGGGCCGGTCCGGCAGGCGCAACATTTGATCGCATGGCAACCGGAGCAGGCGCAAGCGGAGAACGCGGAAGTTGGCGCGGAAAGCCGCTGGGCGGTGAGGATAGTTTGCGTCCCGCCTAACAAGAGGCAGCTTAGAATGGCGAACCAGGTCTTCACGGCATTTAGCGAGCAACTTCAGGGCCGCGGCAGGCTACTTGGCCTGCTTCTTCTCGGCCGCCTCAATTTTTCGGACGTATTTGGCCGAATCTTTCTTGAAATCCTTGAGGCAGGATTTGCAGCAAAGTTTGATCTCGCGGTCCCCATGGCTGAACACGTAAGGGTCTCCCATCTCGCCGAGCTTTTCGTCGGAAACCACGCAAGTTTTGAGCGTATAAGGCTTGAGTTTGGCGTTCTCGGCGGCAAGGCCGGTAACCGCAAACAGCAGCCCGGAAACCGCCGCCACGCAGGCGAATAAAGTGAGTTTTTTCATAATCGTCACCCTTATTATACGCTCGCCGGCCTAAAAGCACTCAAAATTTTTGTGGCAGGCCCCCGTATTTCTACGGGAGGCGCGACCCGGGACTCCCGGAAAACGCAGACCGTACTGGCGTTTGTGCCGTTTCGGAACGATAATAAGGGGTGGATGAAAGGCCAATGAACAGAGTGGCCGCAAAGTGGCTGCTCCCGGTGTGCCTGATGGCCCTGCTAGGCTCAGGCTGCACGCACGCTTTACTGCGTTCAGGCTCAACCCATTGCGCGGCGTTGCCCGCCTCGATTGAGGCCGAATATGACTGCCCTAAACAGCGCGACTGTCCCTGCAAGGTCAAGGTGCTGGAAGAGAACTCCCGGTTCACCATCCGGCGAGTGGAATTGCTTGCGGCCAGCGATAATGCCGGCACCAACCGGTGGATCGAACTGGACTACTACGACATCGCCGGCAAGGAAAAGACCCCGGTGCTCATGGTGCTGCCGATGCTGGGCGGGGGCTACAGCATCGAACGACATTTTGCCCGATACTTCGCTTCGCACGGTTACGCGGCGGTCATCGTGCGCCGCGACCGGCGCGGAAGCTCCGCGCGCGTCGAAGACCTCAACCGCCTGTTCGTGCAAATGGTAAAGGACCACAAACAAGTGATCGATTGGATGGAAACGCAGGAGGACCTCGACTGCTCCCGACTGGGCATCTTCGGAGTGAGCATGGGCGCGATCAAAGGGGCCTTGTTGTTGCCGTTGGAAAGCCGGATTCAGGCCGCGGCGCTCGGGTTGGTGGGCGGCGATCTGCCGTACATCCTGACCCACACGACCGAAGAAGGCCTGGCCAAACGACGCGAGCAGGAGTTGCGCGAAAAACATCTCACGCTCCCCGAAGCGGAAGCCCGGTTGCGGACGATGCTCAGTTGCGACCCGATTGCTTACGCGCGCTACGTGGATCCTCGGAAAGTCCTGCTCGTGCTCGCCCGCTACGACACCGTCGTCCCGATCAAAAAGGGGATCGAGCTGAAGGAGAAGATGGGCAACCCGGAAACGATCATGCTTCCGGCCGGCCACTACTCCGCCGTGCTGAGCCTTCCGTACATCGAGAGCCAGTCCATGGAATTTTTTGAAAAGCGTTTCGCCGCCGAGCAGGCACCCGTCGTCCACGCCCGCAGGACCTTTCAAGCCGGAAAGCGGTAATTCGCCGGGGCAGCTGTTCTCGCTTTTTCTCATGTCATCCGCAATCATCACCCCTGCGAATTGACTGATGGTTGTGCGCGGTCTTTTCTGCTGGTGGCGATGGACACCTGCCAGACAGTCGTCGCGTTTGACATCGACTGGAAGGTTTGGTCCTCGCGCTGGAAAACCAAGACCGAGTTGCGACGCAAATCCCGTATCCCCGGCCTCGCCGAGCCTAGCTTCGCTACGGGCGGTCCGAGTGACCAAATCTTCGAGTGCCGTTCGCGGAACCAGTTGCAAGCGCTGCTGGATGCGGTATAAACGAGCCGACATATGAACACGCAACTCGGCGACAAGGAAAAGGAACTTTTGGCAAGGGTGCCTGCAAACGGAACTGCTGTCGGAAACGTCGCGTTAAAGAAGGAACTCGGCTGGGAGGACGAAGAATACTGGACCGTGCGCGACGGTTTGATTGAGAAAAAGAAACTTGCACTGGGCCGCGGTAGAGGCGGAAGTGTACGGCTGGTGTTGGAAGCTGGGGTCCCCGTACAGGAGGTAGGTCAGAGGGAGCAACAAGAAGAAAAGTGCGAACACGATCTGTATGAGCCAATCAAGAAAGTGCTCGCTGAGAAGGGGTCTCGGGATCTCGCCCTCGAGGAGTGGTTTGTGCAGATTACGGCTAAACAGGGGCGCAGGGACACGGGAGGAACCTGGACTAGACCGGACGTCGTGGTTGTGTATGTATCCACCTACCAATACGTTCCTGGCAAATTCGTCGACGTGACAACCTTCGAGGTTAAGGATGAGACGAGTCTGAATGTCACGGCAGTTTACGAAGCTCTCGCGCACTTGCGAGCCGCCACTCGTGCGCACGTGTTAGCTGTGATTCCTGAAGACAAACGCGATAGCTTATCGAAGGTGATCGACGAAACTGCGGCGGAGGCGAGCCGCCATGGGATCGGATTCATTCTGACCTCCGATGCTGAGAATTACGACGCGTGGGAATTTCGGGTCGAGGCCTCCCGCAGTGAACCGGACCCTGCACGACTAGACGAATTCATCGAGACGCAGATACTCGACGAGAACAAGAAGAAGCTGCGGAAGTGGTCAAAATAGCCTGCCCACCACGGCCGCCCAACTTCCCGGCTGTGGACGCGTCGCTGGCGGGGGTGGACACGCTGAAGCGGCTCCAAGCCTAGACCGCCGCCGCTTGAACGAACTATCCCAATCCCTCCTCCACAGCGCCATCAAAGGAAAGCTTTGAGATGCCGGGACCCTTCTCCATCCTGCAACTCCGCACGGACAGTCCCCAAGTCATCGAGCAACTTGGCAGCAAACCCAAGTTTTGGTTTCGGATCGAAGGAGACGCGCAGCCGTGGCTTTTCAAATTCACGCGAGAGCACACGGGCGAGGATTGGTCGGAGAAAATTGCGTCGGAGGTGGCGGTGGTGCTCGGAGTACCCGCCGCGAAAGTAGAGCTGGCCGAATTCATGGGCAAACGCGGCTGTGCCTCGCGCTCGTTCGTGAGAACGAAAAAGGGCTTTGACCTCATCCACGGCAGCGAAGTGCTGGCGGGCCGTGTCTTTGGCTACGAGAAGCTGAAGCGCTGGCATCAGTGCAACCATTCCATCAAGAACATCATCGCGGCAGTGGAGAACACCTTCGCTCCCCGGCAGCGCAGCGCGCAGTTGCGGACGCTGGCGGGCTTCATCATCATCGACGCCATTATCTGCAACACCGACCGGCACCACGACAACTGGGCCTTGCTGCGTGGCCCTTCGGTGCGCGGCAAGACGGTGCATGAAGTAGCGCCGTCCTTCGACCACGCCTCATCGTTGGGGCGGGAGTTGCGGGACGAACGCCGGACGCTGATGCTGACGCAAGGTTCGGTAGAGAATTACGCGCTCAAGGGACACGGCGGTATCTATTGGCGGGAGACGGACCCGAAGGGAGAGAACCCCTTGGCGCTGGCCATCAAGGCTGCCGCCACGTATCCGAACTACTTTCGGCCGTGGCTGGCACGAGTGCGCGAATTGAAGCCGGAGGATTTCGATGGCATCGTGGCGAAAGTTCCGGTTGAATGGATGGGCGCTGTGGCAAAGCAATTTTGCCTTAAGTTGTTGTCGGTGACCGTCGAAAGACTAAAAGCAGTCCAAATATGAAAACACTATTTCTCGCCTGGCAAGACACTGCCGCCACGCGCGCGTGGTATCCAATTGGACGGCTGGATGCGGACGTATCGAAGTCACTTTTTCAGTTCGGCTACACACGCGGAGCGCAGATGGCGCACAAGAAGGCGGGGTTAGAACCGCTCGACTCGTTCCCGGATTTTCATAAGGTCTATGAGTCAACCGAGCTGTTTCCTTTGTTTCGCAACCGAATTTTGGGCGAGGAACGCAAGGACTTCAAAGAATACCTGACGCAACTCGACCTCAGTCCGGAGCATGCCGACCCGTTAGAAATCCTCGCGCTGACGGGCGGAGAGCGGCAGACCGACAATTTGGAAGTATTCCCGAAAATCGACCGCCACAAAGGAGGCGGTTTCCGTTGCCGCTGTTTTTTGCACGGCTGGCGTCATGTCAACGAAGCGGCGCAAAAAAAGTTGTTGGCGTTGGAAGCAGGACAGGAATTACGGGTTGCCCTTGAGCTGAATAATCCAGCGACCGTTCTGGCACTGCAACTGCAGACGCCGGACGCGTACAACATGATCGGCTGGGCACCGCGTTACCTGGTGAAGGATTTGTTCCAAGCAATCTGTGAGGCGCCGGACGACATTAGCGCGGCAGTGGTGAAAGTGAACCCCTCCCCGGCTCCGGCGAGGCAGCGCGTGCTGATTGAAATTAAAGGTCGCTGGCCAGCAAATTATGAACCGATGTCCACGCCTGAATTTCAGATGCTGGTGAACCGGTGAGATGTCCGCCAGAGCATTTTGCTTGCTTGCGCGATTAAGGGCCGGGTTCCTTCACGCGAGGAACTCCTCTTTCGTTTTGGGGATCGGCCCGATAGCTCTCGGGCTCCCGGTCGCTTGCATTCGGCGTGCCGCCGAATGGCTCGGAGATCGGACCTGGCCTCTGACTTTTGCGCCACCGCCCGGCTTCCTCTGGAAACGGAGGTTGAAGCGCGGCCCAAATGCCGTAGAGTGGCGACAAACGGCAAGAGCTTATGACGCGCCAGCAAGTGCTTGATTTATATTTCTTGGACGCCCGGGCGAAACTGATCGATCTGGGCGCTTTCATCGATCGGGTAGAGCGGTCCGCCGGCGAGGAGGACTTTCGGATGAAGGCCTTTCGCGCCGCGCTGGCGGAATTGAGCAAAGCCGAACCCGAGCACGCCAGGCGCGTCTTGCTGGCATTCAGCGATCCCAGCCAGGAACCCATTCCGGCGGCGACCACCAAGGCGGCGTGCGGGGCCTGGCCGGGAACCTGAGGATGAAGCCGATGAGCACTAGCTATGGTTTGGCCCCTTTTCGTTTACGCTGGACCGAGGAACTAGGCGAACCCTCGCCCCTGCCCTCTCCCCCGGGGAGAGGGAGGACACAATGCAGGGTCGTGAAAATTGCGCACCCGTCACCATGCTATCCTTCGGCCGCGGCCGTCTGAGTATCGAGCCATCCGCTATGCGTTACATTGAACCTCATGGCCACATGGTCAGCCGCGTCACCGACGATTACCTGGACATGGTGACGGCCGGTTGCGCGGCGGTCTGCGAGCCGGCGTTCTGGGCCGGCTTCGACCGCGGTTCGGTCGATGGTTTCTTTGATTATTTCGCCCAGCTCACCGAGCACGAACCGAAACGGGCGGCGAAATTCGGACTGCCGCACTTCACCTGGCTTTGCATCAACCCGAAGGAGTCCGAAGACGTGGCGCTCGCCGCCGAAGTGATCGGGATCATTCCGAAGTTTCTGGACCGACCCACTGTGCTGGGCATCGGCGAGATTGGGTTGAACAAGAATTCCCGCAACGAAATGAAGGTGCTGGAGATGCACGTCGATCTGGCCGCGCGACGCAACCAGCTCATCCTGGTCCACACGCCGCACCTGGAGGACAAACTGAAAGGCACGCGGCTGATCCTCGACGTGCTCAAAGGCGACCGGCGCATCCGGCCCGAGCGATGCATCATCGACCACGTCGAGGAACATACGGTGGGAATGGTGCTCGACGCCGGCTTTTGGGCGGGGATGACTCTCTATCCCGAAACGAAATGCACCGGCGCCCGCGCCATCGACATCGTGGAGAAGTACGGCGCCGAGCGGCTCTGGATGAACAGCGCCTGCGATTGGGGCGTGAGCGTTCCCCTGGCCGTGCCGCGGACGGCGCTGGAGATGCGCCGGCGCGGCCACGACGCCGAGGCAATCGACCGGTTGATTTACCAGAACCCGGTGCAGTTCATGAGCCAGTGCCCGAAGTTCAAATTGGCCCAAGTTTAGGCGGCACATTGTTGGCGTGATGGCCGCGCCGAAGGCGCTGGGCGCAGCTCAGTAAGCTCTGCAAAGCTTTCCAAGCCCGAGCTTTCCGCAGCTTATTTCGCGGAAAGCGCCTCTTGGAGCCGGTCGAGCGATTCCTTAGCCAATTTGCCAGCCACGACTTCAGGGTCGGGAAGCTCGGGCGTCTCGGGTTCCACGGGCTTCGGGTAAAACCGCTGCCTGAAGTCAGCGAATGACCGGAGCACGTGCTTCTTGGTTTTCTCTCCGTTTTTCGGTGCCTTCATCGATTTGTCGTGAGCAGTTTATATGTCAACGAAGTAGTTTGTCAAGAAGTGAGGGTTGAGTTCTGGCTTGAAGTAGTGCTTGCGCTTAATCCAAATGAAGCAGTCCCCTTTCGAAAGGACAGCGACATCGACCGGCCCTCCAACCGTTTCGGCATCCAACGAAAACCTGCGTTTGAACGAGGTGAGGCTGACGAGCGCTTCTGCCATCGCTGCAAGTTCGTCTTTGGGTAGAACCGCGACCGTTGAGACAATTGGGTTCACAAAACTTTTCCGGCGAAACTCGACAAAAGCTTCACGAAACTTTTTCAGTATGAGGTTGCTTGCGGTCCTTGTCTTTGTGACGGCATCGGCCGTCTGCGCGGCACTCAGACTCGGCAGATGGTCTAGCAATACGGCCGGGTAGTTTGCGAATACCCCGTCGAGGAATTTGTTGAGTAAGCTTTCGATGCCGGGATCGATGCCATCAATGAAACTTGCGACCACCTCGCTTTGGCCGAATGGCACGATCAAAGCGTCGGTTTTGAAGCCGATTTGCACTTGCTGCCGCGAGCGATAACGCAGCATGTCCTCAATGACGCCCTCGACGGTGAACTCGCGCAGTCGCGGGTAGATGTCCCTTTCGCCCTACCGCTCCTGCGTGGGATCCACGGGCGGATACAGAAAATGAACGCCGTCGCT
>Ga0137385_10006644_pt1 | contig 10189 bp, 8 predicted proteins | sample SagtaG_FD_104921 | JGI IMG/M metagenome (GOLD analysis project Ga0137385, IMG submission 104921) | Vadose zone soil microbial communities from Sagehorn Ranch, Mendocino, California, USA - Sage2_R_80_16 metaG | ecosystem: Environmental > Terrestrial > Soil > Vadose zone | place: USA: California... | reverse complement strand
TGTCGCCGACCATGCGGTGCGCCTCCGGCCCCCAGGCAAGAGCGCCTCGCGCCAGCGAAAGCGCGAGCAGAGCGCAAAGGACCCGCGAGCTCAGCAAGAGATCGCGGCGCCCGTCACTGCGGCTGAAAGCCGATGTCGCGCATCAGCTTGCCGTACTTGGCATGGTCGCTGCGGATGAGCTCGCCGAAATATTCGGGCGATTCGGCGACGACGATCAGCCCGCCGGCGACCAGCTTTTCGCCCACCTCCGGCAGTCTGATCGCGCGATTGATCTCTTCGTTGAGCCTGAGCACGATCTCGCGCGGCGTCCCGGCCGGGGCGACGTAGCCGAACCAGCCGGCGGATTCGTAGCCGGGAACGTCCTCCGCCGCCGCGGGAACGCCGGGCCACAGCGGCACGCGCGTCCTGTTCGTGATCGCGAGCAGCCGCACCCGGCCCGAGCGCGCGTGAGGAGCGAGCGCCGTGATGCCGTCGATCGCCGCCTGCACCTGGCCGCCGATCACGTCGGTGACGATCTGCGCCGAGCCCTTGTAGGGAACGTGCGTGAACGTGAAGCCCGCCATCACCCGCAATTGCTCGAACGCGAGATGCGGAAAGCCGCCTTCGCCGTTCGTCGCCACCGTGAGCTTGCCCGGATTGGCCTTGGCCCACGCGACCATTTCTCCGACGGTCTTGAACGGCGTCCCGGGGTAGGCCACGATGCCGAGGTAGTTGGTCGTCGAAACCGCGATCGGCGCAAAATCCTTCAAGGCGTCGTAGGGAATGTTCTTGCTCGTATGCGGCAGGACGACGAGATTCCCGCCCTGCCCGGCGGCGATGGTATAGCCGTCCGGCGCAGCCTTCGCGACGAAATCGAGGCCCAGCATGCCGCTCGCGCCGGGACGGTTCTCCACCAGCACCGGCTGGCCCAGCCGCTCGGTCATCTTCGGCCCGATGAGGCGCGACATGATGTCGGTGGTATTGCCCGGCGGGAACGGGACGATGATCTTGATCGGCTTCGAGGGCCAAGACTGCGCGAGCGCGGCGGCGGCGAACCCCAGAGCGAATGCGGCAAGCACGACTACGCGGAGCTGTCTCATCCCTGCTCTCCTCCGATTCCGACAATCCGTCATTCTACGAGCGGCGATCGCCGCCGTCATTCGCGCAAGCGGGAATTCAGTGACCTGAAGTTCCTGGGTCCCCAACCAAGATAAACCCGGGTACTTCCGGGGAATCAGCCGTGCCACTCGTGCGATGACGCTCCTGCCACGTATTCTTATCGGCACTTCGGTTCAGGGGATAGCGGCAAGCGGGTCAGGAGCGGACATTCTCACCAGAGCCCTCGGATGACGATTGCCGCGATGGTCGCTGCGCCGATCGCAATACCGATGGACACGAACAACAATGCTGTCACTTCGATGAGCTTGATCATGTTCTTCATGGTTGTACTGTTTCCGCAAAAAGGATCGAACACGGCGCGCTGGCGCCGACCCGTCCGAAAATCACGTTCCCTACTAATACTCGCCAATCAACCATCCAACAGAAGTCGCCTCCGCGCCAGCGGGGAATGACCCGCGTCGTTGGGACTAACAGTCCGCGTAATTCTCTGAAACCCAGGATTAGCAGAACTCGGGAAACTAACGATGGGGAGGGTAATTCCCGTCTTGACATGAAGAATTGGGGCGCACGAAAAACTTCTGTTGAGGGGCGCGTCAGCTTAGTCATTGCTGCAATATATCCAATTAGAACATTCCCTTAACCGTCTCGCCGGCGCATTCCGTCGGTTTCTTCGTATACCGTAATTATACGCACTATTGACGTACAGTACGTCGATAGTGTATAAATACGCCACGTTCAAATCCTACGTAAACGGAGGTCGCAAGTGAAGCTTTCATTTCCCGCAGTGCGAGGCCGAATGGGCAAGCGTGATTACTTCGTAGCTATGGTGAAGCTCAGCTTGGTGCCAAAGCTATTCAATTTCCGAGACTGGGCGGAACTCCCGCCTGAACAGCGAGCGCAACGTTTGATTCAGAAGAGCAGGGTTCCAGAGATCACTAGTTATATCCTCGAGAACGAAGACGGCTATTTGTTCTCCTCGTTAACCGCATCGTTTAACTGTGACCCGAAATTTCAGCCAGTCAGCAATTTTCAAGATATAGGAACTCTCGAGATTCCTTTTGACGCCAATTTGGTGATTAACGATGGCCAGCACCGCCGCGCAGCGATCGAAGAAGCACTAAAGGAAAACTCCAAGCTCGGCGATGAGACGATCTCGGTCGTGCTGTTTCCTTGGGAAGACTTGGATCGAATGCAGCAGATGTTTTCTGACCTGAATCGCACTGCACGGACAACTTCAAAATCGCTCAATATTTTGTACAACCACCGCGATCTGATGAGCCAGGTCACTTTGGCCTTGATAGAGCGCGTCGACGAGTTCAAGGGCTTGGTGGATAAGGATCGAATATCGCTGCCGTTGCGGTCGCCAAAACTGTTCACGCTCGGTGCTATCTATGATTCGACGTTGGCTCTGCTTGTGACTGTCTCCGAGCCTGAATTCGACGCGAAAACAGATCTCGCGATCGAATTCTGGCAAGCGGTTGCTGCCAACATGCCGGAATGGCGCAAGGTAAAGACTGGTGATTTAAAGCCGTTCGAGGTCCGCCAGGAATTCATTCACACGCACGCGGTAGTCCTTTGGGCGATCGGTGCCATGGGTCATACCCTCATGTCTTCGTATCCCGAGTCGTGGAAGGAGAGACTACAGACGCTACGCACCATCGATTGGCGCCGAATCAATAGAGAGTGGCAGGGAATTTCCATGTCTGGTCCTGACGTCGTCAATCGGCGGCAGAGCCGGACTGACACAGCCTCCTTCTTGAAGGTGAAGTTTGGATTGAAACTCACGCCCGCCGAGGAACGATCTTTAAAAGGCGCCACCGACGCAACCTCGATCATGACCGATCTGAAGAAGCTAGTCGACAAAGTCGCGTAGGAATGTGAGTCCTTAGGGAGCGTATCCAATGGCTGACATAGATCGTGGCGAGATCGTCGCGAAGTTCGAGAAGAATTCCCGTGAAGAAGTTTGGGTGAGTGTGGACAATTTTCGCGGACGGAAAATCATCAATATTCGCGTGCACTACCGCTCAGAGACAGGCAATTGGATGCCGGGCAAGCAGGGATTGGCGGTTTCTGCCGATCGCTACCGCGATCTTGCCGAGGCGATCCTCAAACTGGGGGAAAAGCTGCGGGCCGAGGGGCTGCTGCCCAGTGCAAAAGAGTAGTAGCTGCAATGATCCCTAAAGCATTGAACGTGATTATTGTTTCTTGCTGCCCCGCATTTTTCGGTCTAGGGCGCTTGCTTTCCGAAGGAGTGCCTTGGCACTGGGGGCAAACTTGCATCAGTCTTCTAGAAGAATGAGGAACATCCTGAATGCAACGGCCATCTCCCCGTCAGGTCTTCGATAGTCCGAAGGACGCATGGGCCTTTCTTACGCAGCCGTCGGACGACGATTTTGAGGGTCAACACTTCGAACGTAAGGTAGTAGGTCGACCAAGCATTGGTGAAGCAATTTCCAAAACTGCGCTTGAAGGAATCAGGGAACTAGTCATTAAGACAGTTTCGGCGTTCGCCAACAGTAACGTCGAAGGCGGGTTGCTGGTCCTCGGGATATCGACAACCGGGGACGTAATTGGCGTCGACCATCTTGGTGAGGATCAAAAGAATTCGATTACGAACTTGAATACGCTGTTGCGGACCCATTCCGCAGAAATCAAGTACCACAGTTGCCAGGATGCGCGGGGTGTACATCGGACGCTCTGCCTAGTTTATTCGGCGTGGCTGCCAAGTGCCATCTGTGAAACTCCCGATTCCAATCCGAAAGCATGGGTCAGAAGCGGCCCGCAATCGTTGCCAATGACTCAGGAGTTCAGAGACCAAGTCCGGCTCCGCAAAGGATTGTTCAACCAGGACAGCGTCCCGTGGTGCCCATTCTCCAGCGATGATATTGATGCTGAAGTTGTTAACGAATTCCGGCGAGTTTTTCAACCCGGAGCTACCGCAAGGTTTACCGATGAGCGGTTGCTGCATGAAGCGGGTGCAATCGTCAAAGACAAAGGGCAACTCTTTTTCAATCTCCCCGGGCTTCTTTTCTTCGCCTCCAACCCTCAGCGCGTTCTACCGCAAGGTTACCTTCGATTGTTGAAGTTCGTGGTGCCATCGTCCCAATTCCGCAACCGCGGAACACCTTCTTTCGACAAGGATTTCCGAGGACCGATCACTAAGCAAATCCGTCAAGCTCGGACGTTTCTTCGTGAAACCTCTTTCTTTGAGCGACTCCAACACCGCAAGCCGGATGGCGGATTCGCTGAACAACCTGAGCTGCCGTCGATTGCCGTCGATGAAGCTATCGTTAATGCCGTAGCGCATCGCGATTACCACACAAAGAACCCCATCTCTTGCGAGCACTATGTCGATGCTTTCGTCGTAAGGAATCCAGGGCGCATTCGACAGCAGAACATCGATTTGCCGAATTGTTTTGACCTCGGCACAACGCCCTTGGATTCGATGCCACTGAACCGCAAGCTTCTCGAATGGCTTCGCCTCATGAAAGATCCAGATGGCAATGCATTCGTTCAAGCACTTAGTGAGGGAACGAAGCGAATGACCAGGGAGATGGTGGCACTAACGCTACCCTCACCCTCTGTTGTGCTACTTGAGAACGAGACAATTCTCAAACTAGAAAGCAAGGCGGAAGACCGCAAAGCAGCCTTTCTCGCGAGGCTTCAGGTTCCCAAGACGGCATTCATGAATCTCTATGCGCTCGCGGTCAGTAAAGGGAACGGTCGCGCCACAAGTGATGAAGTCCATCTGCGTTTGGGAGAATTTACTAAGGCTATTAGAGATTCTCTGGCAGCGCACGGTTGGTACATCGACCGCTTTTCCTTCAGCCGGATCGTGGCACATAGGACGGGCGCTGACTTACCAATCTCACCGGCGGCGCACGAGGTACTTCGCTTTTTTCCAGCTTACTGCATTCAGATTCACGAGCTTTTCGGGCACGTCTATCTTTCCGTCGATTACACCTGCCAAGTTGTGAGCATCCTCAAGGCAAACGATGTGGGTCGGTACCTCGGCTTTAACGATTTGGTTGGTCGAGGGTGCGCAGCCCATATTGAATCTTGGCGTGCCGGAAAAATCGTGACTGCAGACGCAGAATGGATCACGGTTCACTTCTTCGACAATGAAGAGGAAAAGAAAGTCCCGGTCAACCGGGTAATCCCGAACCTGGGTTTGGCTCAGCTCGAAGCCCTCCTAAAAGCTAAACACGCTACCTTTGATCTGCACGGGACAATCAAGAAGTACAGCCTCGCCTCTGAAACTGCTGCCGCGCGGAAGCGTGCTGAAAAGATTCAAGACACCGTAGGTCAATTGGCTGACGAGATATTCCCAGTCGTATTCGGCGAGTTCGTAGCTCAAATGGGCAAGAACGCTGTGTCTCTTTCGGAGTTCGAGGCAAGGTCGGAGTTAACTTTCCACGTTGAGCGGCTGAGCGAACCAGCCGTGGAATTTCGAGATCGTCAAAAGCTACCGGATGTGCGGGAAGGGATAACCAAATACGGCTCATACGATAGTGATCCGCACAAAATCGAACTGATTCCAATCTGTCTAACAACGCAACGGCACGACATGGAATCGCTTATCGAACGGCTGAAGGCGGGGAAATACAAATACCGAGGAGCTGAGCGAACATTTGCTACGCGCTTCATCTACTCGACAGTCGTAACGACAGATAGCCTTGAAGGGATTGATCGCGAAGTCGGGCGCCTATTGTCGGAGCATCCAGATTGGTGCGGAAGCGAGAAGCTGAACCGTTTGTTCTTGGTCCACACACCGGAAGCAGGCTTTTCCGCGGACGACGAATCCTCTCCCTATTTCGTCGTGAAGCGACGGCTGTTGGAAGCGGGAATTCCTTGCCAAATGGTCGATACCGGTACTCTGCAGAACCCGGACTGGAAGGACTTGAACCTGTCTTTGAACATCGTTGCGAAGTGCGGAATTACCCCTTGGGTCCTGCCAGAGAATATTCCCGATGCTGATTTCTTCGTAGGGTTGTCGTACACCCAGTCGAGGGATGGACAAAGAATTCTCGGTTTTGCCAACGTTTTTAACAGCTACGGTAAGTGGGAGTTCTACACTGGCAACACAGCGACATTTGATACTAGCGGGCGGAGCGAACATCTAGGCGCATTAGCCCGTTCAGCGCTAGAACGACTTAGGAGGGAGTATTCACTTCCCTCAGGATCAAATCTAGTTTTTCATCACTCGGTGCGCATTTCGAAGGATGACTATGCCGCAATACTCTCCGGCGTTCGAAGTGTCGCTCCGGATGCTTCAGTTACCTTCGTGTGGGTGAATGTTCATAACAACTTTCGTCTCTTTGACTCCAGAGCAGAGACCGATGGGAGTATGCAGAGGGGCAGTTTTGTACCGATCTCTCGTCGCCGAGTTTTACTTTCCACTACGGGATATAACGCATATCGAAAAGCGTTGGGAACTCCTCGCCCTATCGAGATTTCGGCAAACAAGTACCGGCCCGATAGCACAGTTGCTGTTGAATGTGAAGCAAGGACTCTGGCAGTACAAGTCCTCAATCTTACGAAACTCAATTGGGCCTCTACCGATTCCTTTAGTGCAGAGCCGATAACGACCAAGTACGCCGGTGATATTGCATACTTAACCGCCGCCTTCCTTCGTCAACGCGAACCGTTTCTACTTCACCGCGTGTTGGAACGAACCCCATGGTTTGTGTAGCGTGCATGGTCGGCGTCGGCGGGTATTACTCATCTCTGAGTGTCCGCTCAGGGTCCAGGCTGTGTGAAAACTCGGATTTGTCGATAGTACGCAAGAACCCGACCGCACAGAACAGCTCACAATCGACGATCGACACTTCGGGAGACATTTTGCAACTCCCCAAAACCCACGCGGTTGGAGTTTTCACACAGCCTCGGTCGATAGTCGGCGTCGAGCGTCGGCTCCCCGCCCCCCGATTTATTCACTCAGGGACGGATTTCGCGGAGACGACGGCATTTGCTATCGCGCGGCGTCCAAATGCAGCGCTTTTGCGAGCCACGACGACACCAGCCGCTGGATCGCTTCTTCGCGTCCGTTGTAGAAGTGATCGCGGCCGGGAACGATTTCCACGTCGCACGGCCCGCCGGCGCGTGCCTGGAAATCCTCCGCCGGGTAGTTCTCGCGCGGCTCCTGGTCGCCGCGCACGTAGAGCGTCGGGCATTTGATCGTCGGCGCGAGCGCGAGGCCGTCGGGCGTCCCGGTGAGACGGTCGAGGTAGCTCTCGGCGCTGATCGCGTACCACCAGCCGGGCATCAGCATCAGCTCGCGGCCGCGTCCCTGGGCGACGAGCGCACGCGCCCGAGCGTTGAACTCCTCGACGCGATCCTGCGCCATCAGTCCCGCCCGGCTGGTGCGCTCGAGGACGTTCTTCCCGCCCATGTGCGCCGAAAGCAGCACGAGCGCGGGCGTTCCCGGATGATCGGCGACGTGCCGCACGGCGAGCATGCCGCCGTTGCTGTGCCCGATCACCGCCGGATGCGCGAAGCCGCGCGCCGCGAGCCAGCGCGCTGCGCAGCGATTGTCCTCGATGCCCTCGCGCGCAAGCTGGAACGCGCCGCCCTCGGGGGCGCGGCTGTTGCGCGTGGAAAGGATGTCGTGGCCGCGGCGATTGAAAGCGAGACACGCGAGGCCGAGCGCCATAAGCGCCGGCGGCAGAAACCGCGGCGCGCCGACATAGAAATTCATGGTGTTGCCGTGGAATAGCAGCACCGCTCCCACTGCCTTGCCTTCGGGCTCGTAGTACAACCCGTCCAGCGGGGTCGTGCCGGTGGGAATGGAGATAAGTTCGGCGCGCACGGAAATTTTGACTTGCCCGCTCTCTGCGCCCACGGCCACTTGAATCCCGCCTAAGTGGGCGGGCGGTCGGGATGCTTCTGCAGCGACACCGGCCGGTAGGCCGTCATCGCACGCCAGCGCTGCCAAACCGTGGCGTCGACCGTCTCGTTGGCCCCCGACCCGAACGGGCGGTCGTACGGATTCTTAAAGACCCGGTAGATTCCGAACATGAACTTCTTGAATGAATCGTCGACCTCCGCGAGACTATCCTGCGGGCCGGGCGTCCCCTTGATTTTGAGCTTGAGGCCCGCCATCTCGGCCTTGTCCTGAATCCACCGCAGCGGCGGATTGGGAAGAGTGTCGGGTGGGCGCTTGTCGTAGCCGCCGCCGACGTTAGCGTGCGCGCCGACGAACCAGCGCTGCTCGACCTCGATATTCTCCGGCTTGATCTTGGTCCAGACCGCGACGGCGTAATCCCTTCTCCGCTCGTCAGCGGCTACAGCGTGGTAGGCGTATTCGACGATTTTCGAGAGATCCGTGTCGTGCCAGCTGTAATAGTCGCTGCTGAACGGCACGTGCGACACCGGAATGCCCAGCGCGCCGACGGTGTCCCACACCCCGATGAATCGCACGCGAATCTCGCGCGAGTGCTGCGCGCGGAACTCGACGGCCCTCGAGTCATCGGGGGCGACGCTCTTGTCCCGGTAGAGCTCGTAGGCCTCGGCGACGAGCGCCTTGCGCGGCGAGTTCAACAAACCGCACTTGCGGATGAAACCCACGAGGCTTCGCGCGGTATACGCACCACGGCTGAACCCGAACACAAACACCTGATCTTCCGGTACGTGCTTTTCCGCGAGCCAGGCGTAGCCCTGCCGGATATTTTCCGAAAGCCCCTGCCCAAAGGCGCCGCCGGTGAGGCGATCGTACCAGTGCGTGCCGACACCGGGATCATAAAAGCACGGCTGCACCGGATCGCCCCGGCCGCTGGTTTCAACGGACTCCCGCATCCGGACCACATTAGTGCGGTCCTTCCTGTTGTTCCACGTTCCATCGAAAAGCACCACTATTCTTCTACCCATAGTCGCCCCCTTTTCGCACTCGAATCTCAATCCGGAGCCGCGGCCGTCCTCGTCATTTCGGCGGAATGACCGGCAACAGGACGCCCGCCTGCCGCTTTGCGCCGAAGTGCAGCGTCACTCTGCCCCCGAAAATCTCCGGTGGCCGATCGGTCGGGTCGTCGTGCACGAAGGGTCCGCAGCCGCGCATGGGATTCTTCATGTTGGAGAGCGACGCCGCTTTCCCCTGGTGCTCGTAATCCTTTCCGCGGATCGTGAGCGCGATGCGGCAACCGGCCGGCACGACGATGCAGGTGGGCCAGATCTCGATGTCGAGCTCGACGACTTCTCCGCGCTTCAACGGCTGCTTCTCGTCGTGCGCGTGATACGGCCGGTACGGCAGCGAGCGCTTCGCATCGAGCTTTCGCTGGGACGCGCGCAGCCAGCCCTGACCGACCGGCGTGCGCGGGTCGAGCGCGCCGTGAAACGAAACTTCCCTGCCCTTGGGGTCGAATACGCGCAGCACCGCGAAGACGTCCGCGTCGGCGGTCGAGGAGGAAATGAAAAGCTTCAGCACCGAGGGCCCGGTGATCTCGGTTTCCCTCTCGAGCGGCGGCGTGGAGAAAGTCACGCCCTCGCCCATCGCCTCGTAGACGATCGACTGTTCGGCGGCAAACGGCGCCGTCGACAGCTTCATCTGCTTCGGATCGAGGTAGAAATGTGTCCATTTCGTGCGCGCGAGCGGCCACTCGTTTTCCTCGCGCGCGACGAACTTCTCGCCGGGATGGCGGACGTTGAGCAGTACGCGGGGCTGCTTGTCCCAGCCGTTGTCGATGCCCTTCAGGAAGCGATCGAAGAAGCGCTTCTGCAGCTTCACCCCGTAGTCGGTGTAGAAGGGCGCCCAGTGCGAACCGCCGTGGACTTCGAGCCATTTCTGTCTGGAAGCCGCGCCCACGAAGCCTTCGAAGTTGCCGCGCGTATGCAGTCCCTGCCCGCCCCAGTTCGCCGCAGAGAGCAACGGCACCTCGACCTTCGAAAGATCGGCGGTGCGCTCCCGGTAATACGGCCCGTCGAGCGGGCGCGAGAGAATCTCCGCCCACATGTCCTCCCGATTTTTCGCGAGCTCCTCCGGGGACAGCGTTTCCGGACCGCAGACGAGCTCGCCGGTGACGCGGCTCTTCGCGCCGCGCTCGCCCTGGCCGTGCTGCACCGTCTTCACCTGCATCTCCTGCCAGTTCTTGCGGAAGCT
>Ga0137385_10006638_pt1 | contig 10191 bp, 7 predicted proteins | sample SagtaG_FD_104921 | JGI IMG/M metagenome (GOLD analysis project Ga0137385, IMG submission 104921) | Vadose zone soil microbial communities from Sagehorn Ranch, Mendocino, California, USA - Sage2_R_80_16 metaG | ecosystem: Environmental > Terrestrial > Soil > Vadose zone | place: USA: California... | reverse complement strand
CAATTCCAGTCAATCGTGCGTTAAGAAGAGGCCCCGCTGCGTCGACTCCTAGCAGAATCACCTGTTCTGCGTTGCCTTTCCAGTGCTTCATGGTCCAGCGCGCCAGATATCGGCCAGCCATTCGTCCCGCTTTATAGTTATCTGCTCCAAAATAGACCGCGCCGGGATGCGGAATGTCCAAAGCGATATAGGGTATACGTGCATCCGAAAACTTCGCTGCAATCTGGGCCGCCACATTGATGTTGATTTGGGAATCGATAACAAGGTCTACATTTTCCGTTACAAAGATGTCCGCATTCTGGAGAGCCGCTCGTGCGCTGAATTTGTTGTTCAAGATCAGCAGCTCAATATTCGCTGCACTCGCCGCCGTAATCAGCCCATCCGTGACTGCCGAGGTAAATGGAAGGAGATTGCTCTGCGAAGCATAGCCAAGACGGAACCGTTTCGCTCTCGTGGTCTGAATGGATGACCGGTATCCCTGCTTTCCGGCACGTTCAAGCAAGCCGGTCTCCACCAGAGTCTCCAGGAGCCGAAAGGTTGTGCCTTTGTTCAGGCGTACTCTTCCGGTGATGACACGCAGGTCGAGAACCTCAGAGGTTGACGAAAAGGCGTTTAGGACTGCCACGGCCCGGACCACGGACTGAATAGTGTACGAACGTTTCCGGGCGGGATACTTTCGAGCGGTAGGAGAAGCGTCAGGTTCCATCTCGCGAAACAGTCTAGCATTCCCTATCCGACCCTCATACAACACCTTGATTGGGCAGTTTACTTAGATTCAGGCGTTTGGAATTTCGCCATAAGTAGTCCCACTTTCATTTTATTGAGCAAAACAAAACAACATGAGGTATTCGGAGATGACGTGACGCCCTTCCGTTGCTTATTCTTTGTTTCTATTCGACGTTGGACTTGAAGACTGCCGCCTGATTATGGAAGGAACGCTTGAAGCGATCTGAAATCAATCTGTGCATTATCAACGCAATCGCTTTTTTCGAGAAGCATCAATTCTCTTTGCCCCCTTTTGCGCATTGGACTCTCGAAGAATGGCACCAGCGTGGACACGAAACGGATGAAATTCGGGAGCGTCGATTGGGTTGGGATGTGACGGATTTCAATTCTGGCACCTTCTCTGCTTTCGGGCTCACGCTCTTTACGCTTCGCAACGGTGGCTTCAGTGCCGTTAACCATCATAAGTCGTACGCAGAAAAGATAATGATGGTTCGCGAGCAACAGATCACGCCTTTGCATCGTCATGATCGAAAAACAGAAGACATCATTAATCGCGGTACCTCTGCCTCTGGCAACCTTGTTGTGCAGCTATACAATTCGACAGAAGACGGCCGGCTTGCTAATACTCCGGTCACCGTTACTTGCGACGGCATGATGCGCCACACGGAAGCGGGCGGCACCGTTATCTTAAGAGCGGGCGAATCGATCACATTGCCTCCCGGTCTCTATCATTCTTTCTATTCAGATAAAGGCAGTGCACTTATCGGCGAAGTCTCGTCGACGAACGATGACGCCACCGACAACCTTTTTTACCTTCCCCTATCGCGATTTCCGGAGATCCTGGAAGACGAACTTCCCTTTCGATTGCTCTGTATGGAATATCCAAGGGTGAACATCCCAGTCAACCCAACGAACGCAACCAACAATATCTAAGGAAACATGCAGAAGAGTCTGGCAGCCAAGCTCGCCTCGTTTAGGGAGTCGTCATCCAACCGCGCCTTCATCATCGCTGACGCGAAAGACGCCGACATGGCCTTCGGCATTGCGGCGCCAGGCAAGATTCGCGGCGGGAGCTATCGTCCTCTCGCTGATTTCCGAGACCAGATCCGGGAGATCGTCGCCCAAGGGCTTATTGACATCATGCTCATGTCGGCCAGCACGTCGGAAATCGTTACAATCCGCGAGCAAATCTTTGAACATTCCACTGTTACGCCCGCGGTGCGCGCGAACGACACAACGGACATTCACGTTATCCGAGGATCGGTTTATCCCGAGGCACCATCGAGACCCTTTTCATCGACAACCATCGACCACATCCAGGCAGGCAGATCCCTTCGCCCCGGTGAAACTCGGGAAGCCCACGTGAACCTCGGCTTGTATTCCCTAACCTTCAATAATCATTCCGAACGCGACCTGGAGTCATTGACCGCCTATAAAGCTTTTCGTCAGGAAGCTGAAGAGAAGGGCTTCAACCACTTTCTGGAGGTCTTCGGCCCAAACGTTCCTGCTGATGTGCATCGGATCCAGGAAGAAACCATTCCATTCTTTCTGAACGACCATATCGTTCGCCTGCTTGCGGGCATTCCCTCGGTGGCGCGACCGCAGTTCCTAAAAATCCCCTATTTTGGCCCTGCCGCCATGGAAGAGATCTGCACCTATGATCCGTCTCTGGTCGTGGGCGTACTTGGGGGATCGGCAGCAACCACGCACGACGCATTTGAACTTCTGCACTCAGCGAAGAGCCACGGAGCTCGTGTCGCTCTCTTCGGCCGGAAGATTAATGCGGCAGAGCATCAACTGTCATTTGTCGAGCATCTGCGCAGAGTTGCAGATGATGAAATCCTGCCTGCGGAGGCCGTGAAGTCTTACCATTCCACACTCGCCAAGCTACAAATCCCACCTCATCGCTCAATCGACCAGGACCTGCAGCTCACATCGGCCTATCTTCGCTACGGCGCCTCGAAGAGCGAAAGAGCAAAAGCGACCTAGGGCCAATGCATCATTTGTTGAATGAAGAACGGCGCCAGGACTATCAGATGACCAAGCAGTACGATGTACTCGCGATAGGTGTCGCAGCGGTTGATGATCTGCTGTATGTCTCCTCCTATCCGCCGTCAAATGTGAAAGTTTCCGTCACGGCAAGAGAGCGCCATGGAGGCGGGCCTGCTTGCACAGCAATCGCCACCGTTGGCACTCTTGAAGGACGATCGGCATACTGCGCTCGCTTGGGCAAGGATGACCGTTCCATCTACATTGAGCACCTGCTCCAACAATGTCATGTAGACACCACCCACATCATTCGGGATTCTGAGGCAGCGCCATATCATAGCTCTATTGTGGTGGACCTGCATGGTAATCGAAACGTTTTTTATGACGCTTCGATGTTCAAGCCATTGACCACTGATCACCTTGCTGATTCGCTCATTCTCTCAGCGGAGTTAGTTCTTCTCGACCATGTGGCGGAACCGGCTTTGACCGAAATCGCGAAAAAGATACGTAATCTCGGTGTCCCGATCTTGGGAGACATCGAAGGCCGGTCGGAGTCCGCTCTCCTGTTGGCTAACATCGTCGACCATTTGGTCGTCCCAAGCGACTTTGCACGATGGGCAAGTAATTCCGTTAACCCACTGGATGCGTGTGCCTATCTCGCGCGGACCAGGCGCACCACGACGGTCATTACCGCTGGATCGGATGGTTGTTACTATACAAGTGGCACAAACAGCTCGATCACTCATTTTCCCGCGTTCAAAGTTGAGACCTTCGATACAAACGGTTGCGGCGACACATTTCATGGAGCCTTTGCGCTCGCCGTGGCACGCAATTTCTCACTCGACCACGCCATTTCCTTCGCCTCGGCCGCAGCCGCCGTCAAAGCTTCGGGACGTAACGGTACAAAAAGAGGTTGGAATGCCCTTCCGACCCTTGAGGACATCATCCTCTTTCTGCGCTCATACTCATACCCGACCAACCACTATCGATCAGAACTGTTGGAAAGAATCGCGAATATCGCAATCGCTTAACACACACATGAACTGGCAGACATTTTACGGTTCGCCATCATCCTATCGGCAAGCAACGGATTTCTATATCCTCCTTGCGTATATTTTCCCTCTGTAATTGAGTCGCCGACCGGCATGATCCTGACTGATACGCCTTTATTGATGATGGCTGCAGGGGCAAACCATCGCCGCAAAATAACAGACTTATGAAAGCGACTGCCAGGAGCTTTCTTTGTGAAGTCGACCATGACGATCTGTGTTGGTTGGGTTGATGTTGTTTCATAATTTGTTCTGAATTTAGAACTTGAAGAGACCCCATTGACTGGGATTTAGGCGGGCCTCGCTGGGAACATCCGCAGCCATGGAGTCCCATTTATTGGGCCAGTAAATACGCGCCCTCGCGCGAAGCCCGTCGCTCAAAACCAATCCGACATCTCCGCGAAAAGTCTTGCCGACAGGATCTTCTAATCCCAGGACCGTCAAGGGCACGGAGAATTCATAGTTCGATCCGTTTGAAGCGACCTCCACGTACTTGCTGACGTCCTGCATATCATCGAAGATCACCTCTCCCACGGGTGAGGCAAATGTTTGCCTGTTCCCACTGCTCGTGGCTTCCTGCCGATAGAGTACTGCCAGGATCTTTCCGTTCCTTTTCGTCACGAAAAGACGAACGTCGCCGGCTTCGGGCTTCTTGTCGTCGCCGGAGCCGCTGGTTCGCAACATCAGATCGAGACCGCCGCCTTGGGTAAAGGCAAAGGGAAACTCCGTGGCTGAATTGAGAAGCACTTGGCTTTGGTCAGTCCTATACGCCACCACAAGCTTGTTCCCTTCCAGGCCTAATTGGAAAGAACACTTTGGATTGATCGTTGCCCAACCTTTTGCGGGCCATTCGCTGAGATCGCCATCGATCTTGGCCTGGATCGAAGGCACGTATATCTCATCCCGCATGGCGTTCTTGGACGCCTCCTCCACTCGAGCGGATGTCGCGGCCGCTATCATCTCGGCTGTAGTGTTAACTGCTCCCAGGTCAATCCGTCGAACCTTGTCCAAACCATCGAGGCGGACGATCGAACTGTGCCACTTCCCCACGGAGAGGTACACGTTGCCATCATCCAGACCAAACATGAACGGCCAGAACTGTTCAGCATCAAAACTAAGTCCCTTGATCGCCATGCCGAGCTTTTGTTCCGGATAGGGCCAAAACGGAGCCGATCGAGTATCAGCTCCGAGCGTCGTGATTAGGATGCCATCCACGGAATAAACATATATCTCGCCCATGTAGGAATAACGTGCGACGAGGTAGCCCGTTTCACCTTGGGCGCTCCTGACGGGATAACCAAGCATGCGCTCAGGATTTTCAAGTTCTCCATATCCCGCTGGGGGTGTCTTGATATCGCGGGCAGCCAGGCTCCAACGCGGCTGGCCGTCCTTGAAGCCCGCGAGGCCCGCAACGAACCATCCGTCGGGGCTCATCGCCACATCGCCCTTCGCAGCGGTCTGAGAAAGGAGTTGAAGCCGGTCTAAGTTGTAACTGGGCACGCCCATCTCATCCACATTGGCCGCCGCCAAATGGTAGGGGCCCGCGCTGATAACGGAGAGATCCGGCTGGAAAACGACACCCTCAGAACCCACCACGTTCGGACGGATAAACTCGACCTCATCCGGCTGAACGGCATGGTCATGATTGCGATCCGTCCACACAAAAAAAATGTTGTTGCCGGGACCCGCAGGCATCTTTTTCCTGATCTCAGGCTCATCCAGCGTCGTCCAGTGATGGGGCCCGCTTCCGACCCAGCCGGAAGAGGCAACCGGGCGACAGACACCGTTCTCCTGTATCCACAATGTGGTGACGGGCGACTGGTTATACCAATACATGTTGTAAGAATCGGTGAAGTACTGATGTCCTTTGAAATAGAAGGTTTGCCCCGGCGTGATGCCCCCATGGGACCCCACCGGAATCATGTCACCCGGGAAGAAGATCGGCTTCGTCGGATAACCTCCATAACCGACAACATCGCTAAGAGGATCCGGATAACGGTAGCGAACGGCCGTCAGCTTCGACTCGCCCGTCTTCAGGTCGACTTTGAACTCGAGCAACCCCATGCTGCCAGGGTTGCCGATAGAGGGATAATAGGCGCGGCTTTTGTCCTTCGGATCGACAAACCCGCCACCGCCATATTGAGTAGGGCCATACCACGCGTTGATAAAGCGGCCGGTCTTAGCGTCCCACCGGCTGATCCGTTTTGGGAGATAATCCTCCTCGGCCACCCAAAGCACTCCATTCGAATCCACACACATGCCCAGCGGGTGAGCCATGCGCTGTTCGTCATAGTCGCCTACCTGCGGCCCGCCCGCCTTGCCGATCACGCGAACCTCTTTGCCCGAGGCAGCGCTGAAAACTTTCACTTGGTGACTGGTGCCCCAATCGGTCACATAAATTTCATTGTTCTGTTCAATGATCTGTTTGGGCGCTTGAAGATCCGAAGCAGCCACAACCGAATCTCCTCCCGAAATGGCGAAAGACTTCCAGTCATTCTCAATCGAATATCGCTTGATGGCACCGTTCGTGGTTACAAGCAGTCTGCCATCGGGCTCAAAGGTGATGCCGCCCAGGTTTTCAACTTTGATCGTAGCGAAAGGTGCTTTGCTGGTGCCGCGGACATCGAAGGCAACGAGTTCATTCGCGGCCGGGTTGGATAGCAGGAGCAATCCGTTATGGGCCGCCATACCGACTAACTCACGGAACGCGTCATGGATTTGAATGCCGCCCGTAACTTTAGCCAGCGGTTCCAATCCAGTTTTCGTAATAATGTAAACTTCCAGCCCGCCCGGGTCTTTTACCCCAAAGTCGCGACTCGGATTATCGACGAAGACCGTATAGGCCACATGATTCGGATTGCCTCGAGAGCCAATGTCGCGTGCGAGGGCGATACCGCCGTTCCACCCGCGAATCTTGGTGCCGCCCAATTTGCGGCCATCAAGATTGACCCACATCAGGGCATTTCCCGCCTCGGCCCAATCTGCACCGAGAAGGACAATCGGTTTGGCGTCTTTGGCCGGCCAGGGACTGCCTTCCGGAAGAAACAACGCGGAAGCCGGCGCAGTATGGTCGGCCAACCAGGCCCCAGTGCCATCCGCCGTAGGCCAGGGCGGGCGGCCGGGCGAGTAAATTGAGTATTCCAAATGTGGCGTAATACCCTGATGGAAGATGCCGCGCACCATATACGTCCCCGGAGCAGCAATTCCAGTCGGGGAAGAACCGTTCCAATAAATGACGTTGTCCCCCGCCTTAACCGGATGATCGAAGACCAGATTTTTCACCCGATTGCCATCTTTGTCTTCCACCACCAAGGTGATAAAACCGGGCTTCTCTGCTTTGAAATGAATCGGCATTCCGGTCTGTCGGCCGGTGCCATCATTATCTAGAGCAAGCGCGCCCCCTTGCATGCCCAAGAGGCTCATGCCGCTTATCAAAAAACATAGAGAGGGGAGGAGGAACTTTCTGTTCATGGATTTGATCAATATAACGATTACTCCAATTACACAGAATTAGCGGAGCCACGACCTATGCAACGAAGACGGTGGCGGATTACGACATATCGTGAGAGCCAAACTGACTGGCGCTGCATTCAACAACAGATCAGCCGACACCATAAGGGATGTTTCACAGCGAAGGCAAGAGACAATTTCAACAGCCGTCTCGGTTTTAAAATCGTTATTTGAATGGCGGCTGCTACCCCTGTCATCAATCACTAATGGGCCGTTAATCACGTGTTTTTGAGTTTTCATCTAGATAGGTATTCGGAAAAGTACCGTGTCTGCGCCTCAGAATCGTTTTGCCATGTGAAATCCCAACCTCACCGTTGACCCAAATGCCAAGCTGAGGGGCGCTGTAGAGGATCCCTTTGCCCTGCCCCATTGGTGTGTCGCTATGAATTGGAGTACCCCACGTCGTACACACGATTCCACATCCCCTCTCCCGCTCTCTGGCGGTAGCGTTGTCGGCAGGGGGAATGCACGGGACTCATTTGCTCGTTCGATTGGGCGCGAAATACGGACGATCTTATCAATACCCGCAGGACCAGATAGAGGAGAACTTGAAAGGGGAAGCCTCGATAAATCCACGAGGCTTGCCCCTTTTTGCTTCCACGTTTTCATCATGCCCACTCAAAATGAATAGCCAAGTCCCACCGAGAAGACAGGGAAGAAGGAAGCGTAGCTCAAGTTGCGGTTGTTTCGCGCAGTAAATGCGGCCAGGTCCTGCATGAAGCCGGAATCCTTATCGACCGCCTTGCACCCGATCGTCGCCGGCATCGTGGGGTCACAGGCGCTTCCGCTGAAGTTGATATTCAGCCTTGGCTGACCGACGTAATAGAATCCGGCTTCTATAGGCACGCTAATATGGCTCCTGTGGTCTCGAGGAACCATGTTTCCGAATCCAAGAGTGAGACCCGGAGCGACCTTACGGAAATCAATCGATCCTGCTCCGTGGAGAGGATCTGACTGGCTGCTGATGAAATTCTCGCCATTCAGAGTTATGGTGCTCCCGGCCGGAATCAACGCAGTCGCTTCGATGCGATTATTGTTTGAGAAAACCAAAAGAGGGCTCAACCTGAAGCGACCGCCGAATGGAAACCAGTCCAGGTTCGCGTGCGCCGCCCGCATTCTGAGGTTGGCTCCAATATTAGCTCCCTGTTCTTGAAAGTTTGCGGTGTAGCTAAAAAAGTCAGCACCAGACCGCAGGTTGAATTTTCGGAAGAGAAGTGTCGCGATGTCGAAGCCAACCCCACCTATTCCGATGTGCGAGTCATAGCCCGTCCTGGTGAAGGGACGGTAGAAGCTCGGCGACTTCTGGCCATAAGGCGGAACAGCCACGACCCCGGCTGCAGCCGAACTCGGGGCAACGAATGCCGCGTCGCTCGAGGCCACTTCTCTTCCCCACGCCTCGTGGGTCGCAGAGGAGCTGTATAGCCGATCGGGGGCACCGGCACTGCTTTGAGCCAGTGCATAGCTAGCATGCAACAACAACGCCGCAACAAGCGCGCCAAGAGCGACGACGGAAATAATGGGCATTTGTGCCCTGACTTGACTGGAAATCATCGGGAAACCCTCGTTCTGTGCCTTATCGGCAAATGCGGCGCTCGCATTACGGGGCATAACGAAACTCGTTCAGCAGCTTCGGAGTATTCGTATAGGTGTGTGAGAGCAGAAAGCTGCAAGTATGAGTTGAGTCGACATCATTCGGCAAAAACGCGTTCGCAAAATCCGACGTGGTATCTTCCGACTAAAGCGCGCGACGGCCGACTGCTTCGAAGTGATCGTTTTGATCGATACTTTGATCGATACGAAGATCAGCGCCGTCCGTCCGAGCCGGGGATTGGAAGTTTTCATAGTCAAAGCCAGACTGGCCATTCACGTTTGGCAGAAGTGTCTTTGATCGGTCTCACGATTTGAGACGTCGCGTGTACGCTCGATTAGGGGAAGTCTCTCCTGGATGCCTGCGCGCCTCGAAATTCCTCAAAGACATACAGCCTAAGAGAAGTCCTGAGAAACAGCACGCGATCGAAGCGCTTCCTCGGAACTCATTCCCTACACAAACCCCAGATTCACCAATGTTCCGAAGTTTACGAGATTTGGAAAGATCGTTGACATCTGGTTCTGCGGCACCCCAAACCAACTCGCCAGCGTCGCCGCATATTGCACGCTTCCTGTAGTCGGCACCCATCGTCCATTCGTCCCCGAATCGTCCGGGCCATTCAAGGCGAGCGTCGGAAACGTCCCATACATCTGTCCACCCTTCACCGCACCGCCGATCACAATGTGGTGCGATCCCCACGCATGGTCGCTTCCTGTGTTCGAGTTCGGCTGGAACGTCCGTGAAAAATCCGACATCGTAAACGTCGTCACATTACTTGATACGCCCAACTCCTGCGTCACCTGATAAAACGCAGCCAGCGCCGGCGAGATCGCTGCCAGCAGCGTTCCCTGCTGCGCTACCTGGTCCGAGTGGGTGTCGAAGTTCCCGATCCCCGCAAAGAAGATCTGCCGGGAAACCCCCAGCGCGGCCCGCGCCTGGATAATCTGCGCAATCTGCTTCAACTGCGACGCCAGGCCATTGTTCGCCGGAAACACCGTCTGCAACGCCGGCAGCGAAGACGTCGCCGCGGTCAGAATCTTCGCATAGTTATAGGCGTTGCTTGTAATCGTATTGTCCGCCTGCACCAGCGACAGCCCCGAGTCGAACTGCAGCAGCGCCTGCGCCGTCGCCGCCTGTGCCTCACACTCCGTCGTCCCCTCGCTGCACGAAGCCCCACCCAGGTTCCCCGGGCTTACCGACACAGGCGTGCTCGCCGCCTCGTTGCAGAACAGAGTATCCCCAGCCACCGACGTAATCATCGGCACTGTTCCTCCCGGGTTGTAGCTCGAGGTCAGAGTGTCCGCAATCCGTCCGGCCCATCCGGTCGGT
>Ga0137385_10006630_pt1 | contig 10195 bp, 7 predicted proteins | sample SagtaG_FD_104921 | JGI IMG/M metagenome (GOLD analysis project Ga0137385, IMG submission 104921) | Vadose zone soil microbial communities from Sagehorn Ranch, Mendocino, California, USA - Sage2_R_80_16 metaG | ecosystem: Environmental > Terrestrial > Soil > Vadose zone | place: USA: California... | reverse complement strand
TACATCACCCACAACCCGTTGGCACGCATCCGTATGGCACGCGAGCGACGGCAACGCAGACCAGTGATGCCGGTAGCAGACGAGATCAAATTGCTCCTCTCGTGCGCAGCCCATCTGGTGGCCATCATCATCCTGGCGCTCGATACCGGGATGCGGCGGGATGAGCTCCTTCACCAACGTTGGGATGACGTGGACTTTGACAGGCGCCTTCTCTTCGTCACGCACTCGAAAACACCCGAGGGCGAGATGCGGGAGATTCCGCTCACGAATCGGGCCTTTGAACTCCTGACCAAGCTTCGGAAACCATCGGGACTGCTCTTCACCTATAAGGGAGCACCCCTCCGCAATCTGAAGACCGGCTGGGCGTCTGCCATTCGCCGCGCAGGTATTCCTCACTACCGCTTCCATGATCTCCGCCATACCTTCAACTCGCGACTCGTCGAGGTCGGGGTGATCGCGGACATACGCAAGGAACTCATGGGGCATAGCCGGGGTGGTGACGTTCACTCCATTTATACCCACGTCGAGCTGCCCGTCCTGCGAGACGCCATAGCGCGTCTTGAAGCCTGGCACTCGGCCAAACTCAGCTCTTTGACAGACTCTAGCACCGAAGGAGAACCGACCGATGTCCGACCAACACCCCCTGCCACCCCCTGAAACCGTTGCCGCCATCCGAACGCTCTTCTTCGACCGGTTGGCGGAGATGAATCATCAGCTCAAACGATCGCTTGCCGAACTGACGTTCGAGATCGAGAAGCAAAACCACAACTCAAGTCTCGGAATCCTCATTTACGTGGACACCCGGATTCAGGCGATGCGCAATATCTTGGTCGTTCTCCGGGAATACCTCGGAGACTAACCCTCAACCCACACACCCAACAGTAGGCAATATGAAACCGCAGAAAGCAGTACCCGCAAAGACCGCAACCACTACCGCAGCACCCGCCACCGCTCGAAGGCCCTGGATCAAAAAAACGCCCGTCGAGGTCGTTCTCGAGCAGATCGGCAAGCAGGAAGAGAAGGTCGCCGGGATGCGCGCGGAACTCACCCGCGAGGAACGCGAACTCGCAAAACTGCAAAAGGCGAAGTCGGTCCTGGAGGCTGTCTAGCCCAGCAATCACAACCCGAGGAGCACTCTATATATAGGTGCTCCTCTTTTTTATACGGAGGATGCCATGAAGATCGCCAGCACACCGCAAGCCAGAGACCTCGCCGCCTTTGCCTTCTATCAGGGGGCGCATGGGATGCCACTCGGCGAAACACTATGCGAGATCGCCACGTCGCACGAACAGGATCGAGCAAAACTCGAAGAAGAGTCAGTCCGCCGGGAGAAACCACTTGAAGCCGCTGTCCACAAGCTGGAGCGTATCCAGCCGCGAATCGATGCGGCATGGAGTGAACTCCTGCGTCAGATCGGATACCATGCACCACCGGTCGCCACGGCATTGCTAATCGTATTCCTCGGCATCGGTGCATTGATCGTCGACGCTATCTTGTTGGGGCCGGGACTCGATGCGATAAGCATCAGCGACCCGGCGGTGCAGCTCGTCGCAGCCTTCGGCCTGGCAGCACTCTCGAGTTTGATCGTCCACCTTGCGCACGAGACGTTCGAGCAGAACCGCCTTACCCTCGAAACGAGAACCATTTGGCGCGGTCTGGGCGTGTTTGCCGTGGTTGCGCTTCTCGGTTGGGGCGTCCTCCGGGGTCTCCAAGTGAAGTTCAGTGCCGACGTTAATCAGAATCCACTGGGTAGATTCCTCGGAGACCACCCCATGCTCGCAGCAGTCTTCTTCTGCTTTGTGACGCTTGCCGCGCCGCTCGTGGGAGCCGCTGCCATCCACTATGCCGCGCCTCGTATATACGAATGGTTGACCTGGAGCCGTGCAAAGCAGGCACACGAGGACCTACACGCCACCCTCGCCGATGCACAGAAGAAGTTGGAGGCCGAGCGCGCCACCCTCAATCACCAACTTCGCCAGCTGCAGGCTCGCCAAGAGAACTGGCACGCGACCGCCGAGCAATATCACAAGCGCGGGCGCGCACACGGCGCGCGGCAAGCTCCGCACTGGCTCGTCCTGCTCAAGTCAACGGCATGGTCGCTCGCCGGTCTTGTGATTGGTTCCCTGCTCGGGCCATTTCTCTCGCCGCTTTACTTTGCGTTGCCGGCTGGAGCGTGGATCGTTGCATTTCTCCATTACAGGCATCGGCGCTTTCATCCGACCTACGACCAGTTCAAACAACAGGAAAACACTCGCTTCGCAGTCAGCACCGATCGGATAAAGATTGTGTTCCCAGCAACCCCCAAACTGCTTCCGCCCCCGGAGGATGAGAGATGAACGCAACGAACCCATTCCGCTGCGCACTGTACGCCACAACGACCGTTTCTCTCCTTCTGCTTGTGGCTTGCTCTCACCGCATGCCCCAAGCAACAGTTGAGGTTGTTGATACCAGCCGCAGCATTACGCAGCGAGCGGAGAAGGCCGCCCTCGATGCAATCCAGAACCAGATCGCCCACATGCAACGCGGAGATATTTTGGTTCTCATCCCCATCACTGGGGACGCCGCCAACGATGCCGGGGGACGCATACTGCGCCTCTCCGCTCCAACTCAGCGGGAGACCTACGATGCCGACCTGCGTCGCTTTCACGAGCAGGCTCGGAAACAATTAACCGCTTGGGCGTCATCGCTCGATCCACACGAGCCCCGCACCGATATCCTCGGTTCGCTCGATGTTGCCCGTCAAGAGCTTGCGTTACTGCCCCCAAGGATCAGTCGTGGGCTCATCGTCGTTAGCGACTTCCTCGAAGACGATGGCACCTATCGGTTCGTGTCTGCTGGTCAACTCGCTAATCCTGGGCGCGCCCGCCCGCTTGCCAATCGTCTTCGTGCCCAAGATGGACTTGCATTGCAGGGCATAACACTGTGCCTTGGGCGCCTCGAAAGCAGCGACTTCGCATCTCTCAAGCCCGAGCGCAAGCAAGCGGTTGACGCGTTCTGGACGGCGTACTTTGCCGCAGGGGTTAGACCGACAGAAATCCAGGTCGACGGCATGGGACTTCTGGCCAATCCGGAGCGCGGCTGCGCTAGGGGAATCCGATAGTGCCAGTCGAGGGCCGGGAGAGAAGAGGACATCACTGTGTTTGAGGGGACTTTCATACAAGTATGGGCGCTGTTAGTGGAATCGCTTGCGACAATTGGAATCATCGTGACGGCATTGTGCCTCATGGCGGGGTTAGTAGAGCGCAGCGAAGTATTGAAGCACATTGGGATCATTCTGGGTTTCGCAATTGTGTTGATACTGATCCCCGCTATGCTTCTGAACACGTGGGCGGCCATGTCCGTCTGGCAATGGATTGGTGTCGTTGCTTGGCGATTATGGAAACCGCAACCACAAACACAAAAGAAGTGAATAATTTAGAACTCCCTGTTCGACGATGAGGATGGAAAATCGGACGAGGCGACCGGATAGGAGACAGTCAGATTTTCGTCGCTACAAGGTGTGCGGCCTGAGAACCGCCCACAAGCACAGGCCTGAGCGGGCGCGAACTCCTTAAAACTTTAATTTGCTCGATCGGACATTCCGTGAGATAAATTTGTTACTTGATCTGAAACGACCATCTTTTTAGTTCCCAGTTTTTCGTCAAAAAGAACGGAATTATCTGCCCTCGTGTCATTCTTTGCTAATCTCAAATCTCCGGAGTGTGTTTCTATGCGTCGCACTCGTTTTCTGCCCGCTCTCGCTCACCCAACTTCGGCTCAGTTATCTCACAATTTGACCCATCGCTCAGAATCGATAGCCCTTCGGCTGAGTCGATCCACGCTGGCAGTGATTTGGTCATCACTGATTTTTGTCGGTTTCAATGTGACCCTACCTCGCTCCGACGCCCAAACGGCTATGGGTATTTCTCAATTCGGAGCTCATAGCAAGAATGGCATTGAAGATATAGATTTATCCACACTATACGTCAAGATCACGATACCGCTACTCGACAAGCCGGGCAGAGGACTTGCCTTTCAACCCTTTATGTCTCTCGACGAAAGTCAGCTGGGTGGCATAACTGCAGGTTGGCTACGGGTTTCTCAAAACATCACAGGCATGGCAACCTACGAGAACGTAGGGATCCACTGTGTTGGACACACCCACTGGACCTACACGGACACATATGGAATAAAACATGGCTTTGGTTTGAGCGTTGGGGTAGGGCTCGGCAATTGCGGTGGGACCAGTACAGCCACAGGCCTAGCGGGTGACGGCAGCGGTCTCACAATGACGGTTTCCTATGGAAGCGACCAAGCAACACTAACGGCCGCCAATGGGGCCACGTGGACGGTTCCCGTCGCACTCATTGGTGATCCCTACTTACCCAATGGCGCACGCCAAGACAGTAACGGGAACACCATTACGGTAACTTCAAATTCAATCACAGATACGTTAGGACAAGTCTATTCCATCGTGGGCGATGGGTCGGCTGGATACAACACTGATGGCGGTGCTCCTCCTCCATCCGGAAGCCTTTCCTACTATGATTCCAATGGAATCCTACAGACGATCACGATCAATTATGGCGTCTTCAATGTGAACAATCCGGGACTAGCGGTCTGTGATCCCGGGTACCTTCCTTACCCACAGGGTAGTTTTAATCTAATCACTTCAATAGTACTCGCCAATGGTACTTCCTATGGTTTTGCCTATGAACCGGGTCCCTCAGGGACCACCACCGGAAGACTCTCACAATTGACTCTACCAACAGGCGGGACAATTACCTATACGTACAGCGGCGGCAATGGTGGATATCTATGCGATTTCGGTGCCATCGTTAACAGCATTGCGTCCATGACTCGCACGACCTCAGACGGAACGTGGACCTACACTAGATCCCTCGCGGGGCAAGACACAAGCACTTACCCCACCCTAAGCAGGACAGTGACGACCACGGTTATTGATCCTCAAGGCAATACAACAGCCCATACATTTATGGGCTATTCACTTGGTCCGCTGGACTTTCACTACCTCCATACGTCCACGACCGCATATCAGGGTAATGCCACCGGAACGCCGCTTCTCTTGAGTGAAACTTGCTACAACGGCTTTGTTCGTCCTTGTGCAAATGAGACTGAGGCGGGAATGCCTAATAACGACTCCTCCTTCACGTCTACGGACAACTACACAACGAGAAGCGGTCAAACGTCGCGAACTTCCGTAACATATGGGAATACCAATGCCTATCTCTCTACGGAGATAGACGAGTACGACTATGGCGCGGCTTCCCCAACCCGAAAGACATTAACGCAGTATCTGACTTTGAATGGGATTCTGACTGATAAGCTACAGAGCGTAATTGTCAAAGATCAGAACGATAATGTCAAAAAACAATCACAGTATGGCTACGATGAGACTTCGGTTGCCCCCACCTCCGGGGTTCCCCAACATGCGGCCATAGCCGCCGGGCAACGTGGCAATCTAACAAGCGACTCAGTCTGGAGGAATACGGACGACGCATGGCTCAGGTCCAGCTTCACGAATGACGATACTGGTAATCGCATCACATCTACAGATGCATTGGGAAATCCGTCCACGCGATATGCCTACACCGACTCCTGGTACAGCGGTACCTCCTCGTGCAACGTTTCGAATGCGAACGCATTCTTGACTCAGGTAACGGACCCGCTGGGACATGTTACCAAATTCGCATATGACTCCTGCACCGGTTTGCGGCGCCAAGAGCAAAGTCCAAATGACTTGGCCGCGAACCGCATAGGGACGTTGTTAACCTCCGACTTAATGGGAAAACAGACGCTAATTCAGACCGCAGATGGAGGAAATACCGCGACGAGTTATGGTGGCTATGCTCTACCCCTCACCATAACGAAGACAACCTTAGCAACTCCCAACCCCTCGATTGTGAAGGCAGCGATTGCGGATGGCTATGGCCGGACTATTCGTGAGAAAACTACCTCTGATCCCTCGGGGACTGTTTATGTAGACACCATATACGATGCCTTGGGACGTGTGTTTAGCGTGTCAAACCCATATCGGTCGACAAGTGATGCAACGTACGGCGTGACACGGCATTGGTACGATGCCTTGGGTCGCGAAGTAATTCAAACCCAACCAGATTTCAGTGTCCTTCAATGGTGCTATGACGGAATTGCCACCGCGGGACAGACTAATTGCGCATCAAATGCAAGTAGCGTTACCGCTGCAACTTGGATAGACGCGTCTGATGAGGTCGGGATGCATACCCAAAGTGCATCAGATGGCTTCGGCCGCCTGAGATCCGTTATCGAGCCTGATCCGCTATCTGGAGTGCTCGCACTTGAGACCGATTACAGCTACGATTTGTTAAACAATCTTACCTCTGCCATCCAGATCGGGAAATCAGGCGAAACTGCTCGCACTCGTTCGTCTATATATGACTCAATATCGCAATTGATCACCTCTTATAATCCGGAGACTGGATATATCTGTTACGGAACCAGTCCCAACGGAACTCCACCAAACGCTAGTAATTGCACATCAGGTTACGATTCCGACGGCAATCTGCGACACAAGACGGACGCACGCGATGTTCAAACAGACTACACATTTGATGCTCTGAACAGAATTACTTTAGAACAGGCTCCAGGAATATACCATCTCTACGGTTACGACTCTTGGAGTGGAGCAGCGACCAATAATGGTATAGGGCAGCTAGTGTGGGCTTCAAACACCGTAAACGCGGACGAAGTGTTTTCCTACGATCCGCTAGGAAGGTTGAACTGGCAAGCCTCGTGGACACCGTCGAGTCCAAACCATTCTGGGATCATCACAACAGCCGCCTACGATTTGGCTGGGAATATGACGGACCTGACTTATCCAGACGGCCGCCACATTCACCAAGCATGGGATGGCGCGGGACAAATTTCAAGCTCAAGTTTGGTTGACATTGGAGGTGTCGCAAACAGCCAAAGCTATTTGCAGTCCGTCGTGTATCACCCCGATGGCACCCCGAAAGTCCTTACTCTTGGCAATGGAGTGCAACAGACAATCGGCAAGAACCAGCGCCTGCAGACGCAAACTGTTGTGACTTCATCTCCCCTCGCGCCTTTCAACGGGCAGACGTTCCTTTCACGTGCCTACTGTTATGTGAATTGCCCAAGCGGTGGAACGGCGAACAATGGCAATATCTGGCAGGTCGCCGACACGCTGAGCTCAACGCGCACTCAGGATTTCACCTATGACTCTCTCAATCGTCTGGCCGGCTTCTCGCTTGGAGGGACGCTAAACCAACAATTCAGTATCGACTCTTTTGGGAATATGAGTCCCCTGTCGGGAGGACAACCTGTTTCAACCTTTGACCCAGCGACGAATCGGATTAACAATCTTCCTTGCGCTGGAGTTGCGACCGCATATGATGCCACCGGGAATCAGACCTGCGATACGAATAGCAGTGGTGCTGTTCGACAATACGGTTTCGACTCCGAAGACAATATTAATCAAATCACGGTCTTGGGAGGCAGTAGCCCCTTCGTAAGCTATGTTTACGATGCAAATGGTACTCGGGTTGCGAAGAATAATGCGGACGGGACATACACCGAGTACGTCCATTTTGATGGACTGCCAATCGCAGAGAAGGACCAGGACGGCAACTGGACGGACCGCGTCTACGCGAATGGGCAGCAGATCGCGGAAACCCACAGCACTGATGAAGCACTCCACTTGCACGGGACTGCGGGCTGTACCAACTGCCAAGTTTACGCTGTGTGGTTCTTAACCGGAGCCTATGGATATACCGTTCAGCCAGGAGACAAGATAAGCTGGCGACAATACCAGACCACTACGGTTACTGGTGGCTTGAGTAATATTTGGTTTTACGGCTATGGCGGCTTCCACGGGGTGGAATTTGATACCGATGGACAGCAGGTGCAGCAGGGTAGTGCGCATAATGTCTGGCAACAACGAACGTTCGACCTGACAGCTTACGTAGGTTCTACAATACAAACCTATTCCGTGGGCACCTCAGAGTTTTCGGCACCGGGGGATTGGGATATATGGATTACGGATATGGTCTTGTACCGGGCCGACGGAGCGGTGATTCCGATCTATACGCGTCAACCACAGAATCCGGCCTACCTGTACACGGCGTCGAACATGACAAACTACTCGGCCACGAATGATACGGTCAATGTTCCTGCGAATGCCAGCACCAGCCAGATGGCCACGACTTACATCACAAGTGACCACCTCGGCAGCGCCCAAACCCAATTTGCGCCAGGTGGATGGCCTCTGTGGCAGGGTTACTTTGCCCCATACGGGCAGGAACTCACCGCTCAGCCTAGTTCGTGGTACCCGGCAACGCCCGCTACCGACAATACACATAAGTTCACTGGCAAAGAACGCGATACCGAATCGGGCAACGATTATTTGGGGGCAAGGTACTACGCATCTACGACAGGCCGCTTTATGTCACCGGATTGGAGTGATGATCCGGTTTCAGTACCATATGCATCGCTCAATGATCCACAGTCGCTCAATCTTTACTCGTATGCCCGTAATAATCCGATATCGAATATGGACCTCGACGGCCATACATGCGATAAAGACGCGGTTGTTACGACAAACAATCCGGACAGCAAAACTACTAACGTGACCGTCACTGCGGGTCAATGCGACACAGTTGTGCATGAGATTATGACTGCATCAATAGGCCTGCTGACGAGGGCCGCGCTAGCTATCTACAAGGCATCAAATGCAGCTTCGAATGCAGCTCAACAAGCGTCAGACCTGCTTAGTCAAGTGGATTGGCAAAAGGTTGGCTGTGTCGGCAACCGAATGTTGGCGGGAGGGGGAGCCGGCGCGGCAACGGGGGCCGTAGGTGGGGCAGTTGGGGGGGCCATCACTGGCCCCGGAGAAGTAGTGACGGTCCCTGGAGGGGCGCTGATAGGTTCTGTCATTGGCGCAGGCGGGGCAGGTATGAGCGCTACGAGCTCTTGTGCCGGAGGGGGCGGCGGGGGGGAAGGAAAAAAGGGTGGTAGCAAAACTGGTGCGAAAAGTAAATTTGACCCGAGAGACGCGGCACATCAAAAGATGACCGCTCAAGAGATAATCAGCCAATTCAAGAAAGGAAGCATCACGTCTGAGTTTCCCTCGGAGTACTTACCGAAGACGTTCAACGAGATTGATAGGGAGGCAAAACAAGGTGTAGATGCAGCTCAAACGGCACGAAAACTACTAACGGACAGCAGATTCAATAAATAGGTGCGAACTATGCTCTGGTATACCGCAAAATGCAGATTTCTATCCCTCCATTCAGGTGAAGAACCACCTCATGAGATGCTCGGTGAGTTTCGTTTTTTCTTGCTCAAGGCTGAGGACGAAGAAGTCGCGAGGGAAAAAGCTCGGCTCATTGCCAAGCAGAGAGAGCATTCGTATAAAAACCAATATGGTGCCACTGTGACATGGGTTTTTGACTCACTAATAGACGTGAAGCAAATTCTTAATAGTGAACTCGGAGAAGGTGCAGAAATATATAGCGAGTACTTCTCCGCGGCGCAGAACTCCGTGATAGAGTTCTGACAAACCCAAGGTGTCAAATAATGAAGTCTACTGAGCGCACCACGAGTTGTACCAGCAGGTTCCCAGGCTTGGCGTGATGGACAGTCTCTGGCTGTAGTCGAATTTGTAACGGTCAAGCACCCAAGAGCCCCAAGGATCAATAGGAATCGAAGGGTACGCGGCATGTTATTCAATTGAAAACACTTATTTTCCTTCGAATTCAACAACTTCCCACAAACTGCGTGACCTGCTTTGGGACAGATGGAGCCACCACCATAACTTACATAGATTGAATGGATTACGAGACGGCCTTTTGGCAGTTTGTCTGGCTTCACCCAGGAACCATTGGAAGGTCGCACAAATTGATGTTCGGGAACTGCGTTGGGATCGCCGCCAGGGATCTCGCGAAGGAAGTCCACAGGATTTTCCTCCTGCTCCGCCTCCATTTGGACTACGAGAAGAACTCAGCTTCGGCAGGTAGAGATTTTCATGGGCGGGTCAGGTGCGTGCCGATATTGGCGAGCGGGGTGTGGAAGCGGAACTATGACAACTTCTAGTTAAGTAATTCGCTTATAGTGTGCTGCATTATAATCCGTAGACCCAGTCTTCGTGGTAAGCGTGTGGTCTGGGCCGTTGTTATGGGTGGGTGTCAGAGTTATG
>Ga0137385_10006629_pt1 | contig 10195 bp, 5 predicted proteins | sample SagtaG_FD_104921 | JGI IMG/M metagenome (GOLD analysis project Ga0137385, IMG submission 104921) | Vadose zone soil microbial communities from Sagehorn Ranch, Mendocino, California, USA - Sage2_R_80_16 metaG | ecosystem: Environmental > Terrestrial > Soil > Vadose zone | place: USA: California... | reverse complement strand
TTGTCGACCAGGGCGTTGTGAGTGCCGGCAATTTCCTGCTCAAGGTGCTGCTCGCCCGCACACTCAGCGAAGAGGACTACGGAGAATTCGCCCTCTTTCTCGGCGCCATCTTCATCCTGCGGACGTTCGATTACTCGTTCATCTCCTATCCCCTGTCCGTCCGATTGTGCGTCGTGGACGACCAGGAACGGCCGCGCCTGCTTGGCAACACGATTGTGCTCACCGTGGCACTCAGCCTGCTCCTGCTCGTGCTCATGGCGATTGGAACGGCGGTGCTGGAGGAGGAGAATATCCTGCTGCCGGCCTGTCTCTGTTACCTGTGCTGGCAGGCGCAGGAGACATCGCGGCGGTTCTTGTTGGCTGATTTTCGTTATCGTGAGGCCGTCGCCGGCGACGGCATCGCGTACGTCGGGCAGGTTCTGCTGATCGCGGTCCTGCTGTGGATCGATTCCATCACGCTTTCGGCCGCTCTCTATGTGATGTCGGCGACGTTCGTCCTCGGTGCTTTGGTGCATGCACTGAAGCTGCGTTTTGCCCGGCCGGATTTCACCGAATTGCGAGGTTTGGCCCTTGAATACTTTTCAGTCGGAAAGTGGTCGCTGGTCAGCTATCAGCTTGTGCTCCTTCGCGTGCAGTTCTTTCCGTGGCTGCTCGCGGCTTTTGCGGGCACCGCCGCTACCGCATCGCTTCAGGCCGGACTTAACCTCGCCAACATGATGAACCCGATCATCTTCGGGATCGGCAACGCCATCCCGCAGATCGCCGCTCAGGCGCACCGCTCCGGCGGCGTTCTCGGCGCGTCGCGAGCGGCATATCACTATGTACTCTTCGGACTGGGCCCGATCCTGGTGATCTGCGCGGCCGCAGTGCTGATGCCAGATCTGCTTCTGCGCGCAGTTTACGGGCCTTCATCGCCCTACCTCGGCGCCGCCGCCGGTCTGCAGCTTCTCGCCGTCGCTGGCGTCCTCGACTACATCGCCGAGATGATCAGCAAGACGCTGCTCGGCGTCCAGTCGGGCAAGCTTGCCTTCGTGGTGAACGTCGTGGCCGCGGCGGCGGCGCTGGCACTGGCATTGGCGTTCATCGGCCCGCTGGGCGTGTTCGGCGCCTGCCTCGCCCTGCTGATCGCCAATGTGGTGCGCTTGAGCGGCGCCACGACCGCGATCGCGTGGCTGATCACTCGTGAAAAGGCAAAAGAGCAGATCCGGCTTGCGACGCGCAGCAGCGCGCCGGTGGAGCCATGAGGCTACGGAAGTCCCACACACAGGCTGACGATGTCGGATACGCTTAAATACGAGTCCGGACGCACGCTTCTCGCGGGCGATCGCTATCTAGCGTTCCTCGCGATCGTGTTGCTGGGTTATGCCTTGATGGGGAAGGGGTTCGCCTATATCGGCTTGCCGCCCCTCTATGTGGGCGAAATTGCCTTCCTCACCGGGATCTCTGTCTTTGTTAGATCGGGCGCATTGCTCGCCTCGCTTGCGACACTGCCGAGCGTCCTGCTTGTCGTGACAATGATCTGGGTCGTGGCGCGAACCGTCCCGTTCGTGAGTGTGTACGGGTTCGATGCCCTGCGCGACAGCGTCATCATCCTGTATGGCGGCTTTGCCTTTATCGTCATTGGCCTCTTGCTGGAGGATGCACGCAGGATCGACACCGTGCTTCGTTATTACGGCAAGTTCCTGATAACCTTTCCCGCGATACCCATCGGATTCTGGCTCACCAAGTACTGGGTAGACTACATTCCCAAATTCTACGGCCCGCCAATCGTAGAGATCGGAGCGAGTGCGGTTGGAACCCATCTGGCGGGGGCCGCGATTTTCGTCCTGATCGGCTACCGCAAGGTGTCTCCTCTATGGGTTATCGTATGGCTTGCTACGATGGCCATGATCGGCGCTACCAATCGGGGAGCTGCGCTGGCCGTCCTTCTACCTGTCACGTTTGCGATGATCATGCTGGGACGGGTGCGCTCGATGCTGACGGCATCGGCGGTGGGCCTAGTCGCTTTCGGTCTTCTTTTTGCGGCGGAGGCCGCTTTCACCCAATTCGAGGAAGCCAAGGACTCGATCGAACGTCCGGTCAGCGCACACCAGATCGTCGAGAACGCGAAGAGTATCCTCGGGCAGTCCGGGCATCAGACGGAGGGAACCAAGAAATGGCGTCTCGACTGGTGGGAAGTGATAATCAACGATACGATCCATGGGCCAAGCTTCTGGACAGGCAGGGGATTTGGCTTGAATCTCGCCGATGCCGATGGGTTCGGCAATCAAAGCGGCGATCGCGCCCCGCTGCGAAGCCCGCACAACGCGCACATGACTCTGTTGGCGCGTGCCGGGATGCCTGGTGTCGTATTGTGGTTGCTTCTACTTATATCTTGGGGCGGCATGCTGCTGAAGGCGATGTGGGTCGCCCACGCCCGCGGACACAAGCAATGGTTCGACCTCTTCCTGTGGGTGCTCTGCTACGCCACATCCATCGTCATCAACGCGACGTTTGACGTCACGCTCGAAGGACCCATGCAGGGCATCTGGTTTTGGTCCCTGTTTGGCTTCGGCATCGGGTCAGTGATGGTCTATCGTGCTCAGGCCGCTGACGGAACCGCGAGCTTGGGTCGATGATGGCAAGGAATAGAACCGCGTCGGCACGAAGCATACTAACGGGCACGTTGCTGCTTTGCGGCCTCTTGATCGCTACTCGGGTCGCAAACGCTGGCGTCAATAGCTCTTCCTGTCCACGCGACGCGATCGCCATTTCGCCCGGCACCCAGATCCAAGAAATGGTCGATCGCGCTGGCGACGGCGCCGCGTTCTGTCTTAAGGATGGAGTTCACAGAGCGCAGGCGGTGCGGCCACGGTCGAAGCAGCGCTTCTACGGGGAGGGCCACGCCGTTTTGAATGGCAGCCGGCTGCTGGCCGATTTCAGGCGTGAAGGAAGCTATTGGGTGACGAGCAGCCAATTTTGGCGCCGCCCGAAGCACGGTGAATGCCTGCCGAGCGCCCCGACCTGCAATCAACCAGAAGCGCTATTCATTGACGACAAGCCGCTGGCCAACGTGTCGAGCAAGGACGCGCTCGCGAGAGACAAATTCTACATCGATTACACCGGCGGCAAGATCTATCTCGTCGACGACCCGACAAACCGCAAGGTCGAGGTGACGGTCGCCTTATTTGCGTTCGAAAGCACGGCAACCGACGTGTCGATCAGCAACGTCACGGTCGAGAAGTTTTCGAGTGCCGCGCAAAAGGGCGCGATCCACGCCCGGGAGGGTGCCAGATGGACCATCGAAAACTGCGAGGTTCGTCTGAACAGCGGTGCCGGGATCAGTATCGGGACCGGCAGTCGCGTGCGTACCTGCGACATCCATCACAACGGGCAGATCGGCATCGAAGGCGACGGCAGGGATATCCACATCGAAGACAACCGCATTTGGTCGAACAACATCTATGGCTTCGATCCGGCTTGGGAAGCCGGCGGAGCCAAGATCGCGGAAAGTGACGGAGTCACGTTTCGTCGCAATCATGTCTATGACAACAATGGCCCCGGGTTATGGTGCGATATTGACTGTCATAACGTTGTCTATGAGGAAAATCTCGTCGAGAACAATCAAGGCAGCGGCATCTTCCATGAGATTTCATTCAACGCGGTCGTCCGCAAGAACGTGCTTCGGCACAACGGGGGCGGGGACCGAAGCTGGTTCTGGGGTGCAGATATCACCATCGCGGCGTCTCAGGATGTGGAGGTGTCGGACAATACGATAACCGTCGCCGCCGGGGGATGCGGGATCGTGCTGATCGACCAAGGGCGTCGGAGCGACGACGGCAGAAGATACGAAACACGCAACAACATCGTACGCGCCAACGAGATGACATTCGAGGGTGCGGCCTGCGCCGGCGGCGCCTCGGACACCAGACCCGATGATCAGAACTTTGCCATCATCGCGAATGGCAACAACCAGTTCGATGGCAACACCTACCGTGTTGGGCGCACAAGCGAACCGGCCCGCTTCGTGTGGGGCCACGACGTAACCGACTGGGACAGGTTCCGGCGAAAAGGCCTAGAGCGGAGCGGCCGCCTGGTCTTGTTCTGACGGCAGATTGCCGAATGCGGGCTGACGTGTTCTCCGGAATGACCTCGCCTAGGTGTTTAGTCCCGGCACCTGCTGGAGTGAATCGCGAGTGCATCCCAAGTCTTGCGGATGTACTCGTAGGGTGTAAGCCTTTAAGTCGCCTTGCAAAGTTGTAAGCGCTGACGAAGTCCGCCAGATGGGCGCGGAGCTCATCCTAGGTCTCGTAGTAGAAGCGCTTGACCGTCGCATCCTTGATGGTGTGGTTCATTCGCTCGACCTGCCCGCTAGTACCGACTATCGCTGAAAGGTGAGTCATAACTGTCACCCCGAGCGTAGCGAGGGGCCTTTGAGGTCGCGGTAAAGGTCCCTCGCTGCGCTCGGGATGACAGCGGGCCCGTATCAGGCATTTGTGATTCCCGGTACTAGTCCAAGGATGCTTGGGCCTGGTGAGGCGATGATCGATGTCGTTGCGAGCGCAAGCCACATCAAAGGCAGGGGTCCGCAATGGCCTGGCCCGTTCAAGCACTCCTTCGATGTCGAAGACCGCCCAACTCTCGCCCTTTGGATCGGTGAAGTGGATACCATTGCCAGTTAGAACGGCATGGACCTGGTAGGGAACCGCTTTGATGAGGTGCAGCAGGAAGCCGGCTGCAACTCGCGTAGCTCGATGAAGGTGAACTTCGAGGTCCGATCGAAAGGGACGAAGAGATAGGGCTTTCCCTCTGCTGTACGGACTGCGGCGACGTCAACGTGGAAGTAATTGACTGGATAGATCTTGAACTTTCGTCTTATGCCCTTGCCGTCTTCCGCGTCGGGCTGCCGCGAGATGCCATGTCGTTGAAGGCAGCGGTGAAGCGATGAGCGGGTCAAGTGTGGGATCTTCGCCTAAAGGTCATGGAGGCGGTCGTCGAGTGGCAGCAGTGTATGATTGCGAAACGCGATGACGGTGTCCTCGAGCGAGAGGGATGTCGTCTTTGGCTCTCTCGGACCAGTAGACAAATCAGCCGTGGAAACCCGCTTCCTCCATTTGGCAACAGTCTTGGGATTGATCCATGGCGCTTGGCCAACGCTCTTAGGCTCACTTGACTATCTTGTATTGTTCGACGAACTGCCTCTGTCGTTGTGGCGCAGCCGTGAAGAACCTGTCTCATAGCGCGTCATTCCATTGCCTGGAAAACAATGCACCATCAAACCCTTGGATCAAACATCTAGCGTCCTGATTCAGAAGCTTGACGATCTTTGCCTGGGTGTTGCCGATTTTGAGTATTGCGAAGCAAAAGTGCTTTATGGAGGCGGAAAGGTCGCGAGCCGACTTGGTCCTCTGAACTGTTTGGCTTGGTCGTTGACGGTCTCGACTTAGTCGCGGATCGCGCGTTCCAGTTGGCGGGTCGAGCGGTGCACGCTGCAGCGGATTTGTTTTTCGGTCAGGTCGGCGAAGAACTGCTCGAGCTGGTTGAGCCAAGGCGCCGAGGTGGACGTGAAGTGGACATGCCAAGCGGGGGCTGGGCCAGCCTTCAACGGATCGCCGGGGTCCGGCGCGTGGCATAGTTGTCCATGATCGGGTGCAAGTCGAGATCGGTCGGGACGTGGCCTCGATCTCGCGCGCGAAAGCGGCGAACAGGGACGGCGCGTCGTGCCGGGTGTAGTGCCGGCTGCGCCGTTCGATCTGTCCGGGGCCCATCAGCAGTAGCGGTTCGTCCGGCCGAGCGCCTGAATCTGGCTCTTCTTGTCGAGGCACAACAACGCACGCTCGGCCGGTGCCAGATAGAGCCCAATGGTGTCCCTCATTTTCTCGACGAACAGGCGGCCTTCGAGGGCTTGAAGCCCTCGACCCGGTACGACTGCGGGCCAAACGCCTGGCATATCCGATGGATCGTCGGCGCATGCCCCACCGGCGCTGCCATCGACCGCAACGACTAGTGGGTCGACCGCGCGAGGAACCCGATCAACGGAGGTCACCTGGCGCGAATTCCGATTGGACTGCAGCAGCGTCGCTCTTTCGGTGACGGCCAGTCCTAGTGGCCGGATCCGACCGTCGCCATCTGCTTGCCCGGCGCCAGATGGCGGCCATGATCGACGGTTGCCGCCTCCAGGATCTATGTCGTCTGTTCGCGCCGAGGAGATGCCCCACGCTTGTTCCTACCGTCGATCAGCGCTCAAGGGCAACTAGGGTCTGCGGGGTAGGCAGCAATGCGCGGGCCGTCGCGTTCCGAAAACCGGCCGCCTTGGCCATCTGTTCCAATTCTGAAACGACATAGGCATCTCCGCTCGGCGTAGTAGCCAGCATGAACAAGGCAAACATTGCCGGGATTGGCGGAGATACCCGATCAGGATTGGGTACGAAATCGATGACGAGCGCCCGCCCACCAATTGCCAGGCTGGCCTTTGCCTTGCGCAGAAGCGCAATGCATCCTTCCTCATCAAAATGATGAAGGATGTTTGGAAGCAGGATGATGTCGAAGTCTTTGCCCCAATCTACCTCAAAGAGATTTCCCGCCAATGTACGGTATCGCCTGTGAACTCCCGCTTTCTCCGCATTCGCGCGCGCTACCGTCAGGACTTCCGTCCAATCAAGCGCCGTTACAAAGGCCTCTGGAAGCGATTTTGCCACCTCGATTCCGTAGAGGCCGTGGCCGGCAGCGATGTCGAGCACGGTATAGGGTCGATTTGGCAAGGTGGCGACATAGGACGCCACGCGCTTCGCTGTTGGAGACGCAAGCGGCACCATGGACTTGGCAAAACGGATCCAGATCGGATGGTCGGGAGCGACATTCGCAAGTCCAGCCGAGCCGCCGCCCCGCACATATGAGACCGGATCATCCAGAAATAGCGAGATCATTTCTGGGGCAGCCAGGAAGTCGACGATGCTTCCCATGGCGGCTGGCGAGGAATTGTCGAGAAATAATCTTGAGGCGGAAGTGAGCGAGTAGCCGACGTCCTGTTTCTCCAAAAGGCCCATGACGCACAAGCTATCGCACAGGATCCGCACGCCACGCGGTGCGGCCTGAGTCTTTCGGGAGAGTTCTTCGCAGGTCGCGACTCCCGGGCCCACCAGCGTGAACAGGTCCAGTTTCACTGCAGCGACAAGCGCAGCCGTCTTTTGGTACGCCGTTATGGCTTCCATGATGGGAAGCATCGAGGCGGTGCTCGCCCGGCTGCCCTTGTCGGGATATTGCTCGACCACCAACTCGGTTGGGCTCACGGAACTATGCTGATGCAACATCGCCAAGCTTCCTCAACTTTCCCCGCAGATGGTTGGCCAAGTCGCCAACATTGTCGGTAACGCTCTGGAGGTGACCGCCCGGAAGGCGGATGATCTCCAAATCAGGAAGCAGCCGGCGCCATCCACGGCCGTCGTAGTCTGCGGAATAGAAGATAGCGGGTACATCCAGTGGCTTTGGGTGATAGCGGGCCATTACGGACGCGTATTGTCTGACGATGTCACTCGATCCGTCTGTTGGGAGCAGTTCCGGGACAACGGGAGTCGCTCCAGGTGCTCATGACAGAATACTGCCTGTAACCTTTCGGTTCATCTTCTTCGCCCAAAGCTCGGTTTGCAGGAGCGCCCATCTTTGCCCCCACGACATCACCGAGAGCTTTTCGGCCCGAACCATCCAACACCAGGCCGAGGTTGCTGCGCGATCCGACAGGGGATTCAAGGCTGAGAGAATCATCCGTGGCAATGCGCGCGCGTTCACGGAAGGAGGATCAATCAACACGAGCATTTCCACGTTGTGCCCGGTAGCCATCAGCAGGCGCGCCGCTTCGTAAGCTACGAGTGCTCCGTTGCAAAATCCGCCAATCCGATAGGGCCCGCTAGGTTGCTTCTGCAAAATCAACTTCACCCGGTCGGCTGCCATCTCCTCGATCGTGCCGGGGATCGTGTCTCCCTGCAGCCCATGGGGTTCGATGGCTAGGATGGGCTGATCGGCGCCCAGATGTGGCGCCAGCCGTCCAAGGTAGTAAGCGACGCCAAGTCCACCGTGGAAGAAAAGGAACGGGCAGCGATCGCCGCTGGCATGAAGGTGAATGACAGAATCGCTTTGCAATTCGGCTTGCGAACCGAGGTTCAGCACAAGTGTCCGGATCGTAGGAGCCTCGAGCAGAATCGATGGGTTCACCGGATGGCCGACCATCCGCTCAATTTCAAGGATCACCTGCGTCGCAATCAGCGAGTCGCCGCCGGATTCGAACAAATCGTCATCAATCCCGATGCTGTCGTTTTGCAGCAACTGTCGCCAGAGGGTCAGCAGCTCCAGCTCCAAATTGGCCGAGAGGGGTTTGGTTACCGGAACGGGCGAAGCCGGATCTTTGAAATCATCCGATGCGGGTGCTGTCAGCGTCTCAGCAAGCTGCCGCCGCAACACCTTGCCCGTTGTTCCCTTTGGCAGGTGATCGAGGATGGTGATGCGCCTTGGGATCTTGAAGGAGGCAATATGATGAGTGAGAAAATGTCGAAGCTCGGCCGGGGTCGTACTGACGCCGGGATGTAAGACGACCGCCGCCGCAACATCTTCTCCGAGACGAGGATGCGGAGTCGCGAAAGCCGCTGCCTCTGCGACGGCGGGGTGACGCAGCAGGGCCATGTCAACCTCGACCGGCGAGATCTTCTCACCGCCCCGGTTGATTAGGTCCTTGATCCTTCCATGCACGGTAAGGAATCCTTCGTGGTCGAGGCTTCCGAGATCGCCCATGCGAAGCCAACCATCGACAAAGGCCGTCCCGTTGAGCTCCGGGTCATCCAGGTAGCCGGAGGTCAAGGTGGGCCCTCCAACCAGGATCTCCCCGTGCTCGCCTGGGGGCATTGGAAGCCCGTCCTCGCCGACAATGACAAGGGTGTTGGGCCACGGCTTGCCGCATGTTCCCGGTTTGCTCTGACCAGGAAGGGGTAGATTGGCGGCAATTTGTGCCGCCTCGCTGCAACCATAATGCTCGAGGACAGGAATCGATAGGGCTTCCTGCAGCCCGTCGCGCACTTCCGGCTGCAAATGGGCGCCGCCCGACACGGCGAGGCGCAATGAATGCGTAGTCCGGGAGCCTGGGTTGGCCCGTGCCGCATCGAGCACAACGCGGTGGAGGGTTGGACTGGCGGAATACCAGGTGGGGCTCAGGATCTCGAACCATTCGATGAAATTGATCGCCGTCCTGTTGCTCGGAAGCGCCAGGCTCCCCCCAGTAAGGAGTGGCGTAAATACGGTCACTTTCAAGCCGTGAGAGTAATAAGGCGGTGAAACGCTCAGGCATCGGTCCAATGCGGTAAGCGTGAACCATGTCTGAAGTCTCTTGGCTGCAGCCAGCATATTGCCGTGACTGAACGGAATCAGCTTCGGCAGCGCGGTCGTTCCAGAGGTCTGCAGGATGAAGGCAACGGCGCTCGAGTCCGGCCTCTCGGGCGGCGCCGGAAAATCGCCCGCGGGCACATCCAACGTCAGTCCAAGTTTTCCTCCACCCACGGAGAAAGCCTCAACAATCCCGACCCCGCGGCGCTCCGCTACACTTCGCACGGAAGAGTTGCTCGCCTCGCCAAGTATGATGGCATCAAGACGCAGGATCCCAAGGCGCTGATCAACCTCAGCTGGCGTGAGTTTCGGATCGAATGGAACCGCGATGGCGCAACATGATACGGCAACAATGGCAAGTACAGCCTCGGGTCCGTCAGGGAGCGCGATGCCTATCCGCGCCTCGCGACGAAGACCGACCTGCCGCAGTTGAGAGCCGATACCCTCGATCTGCTGTTGCAATTGCCGGTAGGAAAGTGGCGCGAAGACAGAAGAGAGAATTGCGGACTGATTGGGCTGACTAGTCGCGTGAAACCGAATTGCGTCTCCGAGAGTCTGAAACCCATCCGGCTGATGTGTAGTGCCCACTTCTTCCTGTAAGCCACTGATCTGAAGCTCGGAAGTTCCTTCGCAAAGTCCGGCTTCACCTTGAGAGACATCGGACGAGTGCATTAGCAGTCCCCTCACTCTTTTCATACCATGTGCCATAGCCAATCTCGCCCGACAGAAATTGCATCCATAGTTCGCATAGGTGTTATTAGATGAATTCGGAGGTACCCCTTTGGAGTACTTCGCTGCGCAAACGTCTGTCCCGCCTCTACTCCTCGGAGATATCTGGACGGGGCAAAGT
>Ga0137385_10006626_pt1 | contig 10196 bp, 9 predicted proteins | sample SagtaG_FD_104921 | JGI IMG/M metagenome (GOLD analysis project Ga0137385, IMG submission 104921) | Vadose zone soil microbial communities from Sagehorn Ranch, Mendocino, California, USA - Sage2_R_80_16 metaG | ecosystem: Environmental > Terrestrial > Soil > Vadose zone | place: USA: California... | reverse complement strand
CGCGGAACCGTGGCGTTCATGGCCGTCGTCTCCTTGCCGCTCGCGAAAGGAGCCGCCGGCCATGAACGACACGCTGTTTCCTCGGGTTGCTAGCTCTTCCACTTCGCACTCCACGTCCTCCTCTTCCGTTTCTCCGGTTCTCCCGCATCACCGTTTGCTCGCCTACGGCGTCGCGGTGGAGCTCCTCCTCGCGGTGCGCCGCGCGTCCGTCCGCAACGCCAAGCTGCGCGACGAGGCGCTCCGCTCGGCAAAGAGCGCGTGCCTCAACTGCGCAGAGGGCGCAGGCCGGGTCACCCGCGGTGACAAGGCGCGCGCCTTCGCGGTCGCCCGCGCCGAGGCCACCGAGGCGGCCGCCGCAGTCGAGATCGCGGCGCTCTGTGGGGAGGCGAGCACCGCGAGCGCCACCGAGGTGGCGCGGCTCGCCTCGCGCCTCGTGGCGATGCTCACCCCGCTCGTGCGGTGAGGAGCGCCCGCAGCATGCGCTTCACCCGCACGGCGAGCGCCTGCGCCCGCCGCGCGGGATCAGAGGCGAGCGCCCCGATGGCGCAGGCGAGGTCGAGCGCACCGACGAGTTCGTGGAGCGAGCCGTTCGCGAGCGCGAAGTGCTTGCGTCTCATGGGCCCGCTGTCGCTGGGCAGGCCCTCGCACAGATTGAGAAACACTGACTTGGCAGCGCGCGTGGCTTGGTCCCGGAGCTCGGCGTCGCCGACCCGCGCACTGTGCACGAGCGCCGCGAGCTCTCGCGCGGCGACGTAGACGTCCAGGGATTGAAATGGAAACCGAGCCTCGACCTCGACGGCGATGAGTTGTGTAAGAGCCATTTCCGCCTCCTCACCCGAAGGGGGAGGCGGAAATGGCGTGAGCGCAGCGGTGCCGTCGAGGTCGAGGCGTGAAAGCAGGTCGAAGTCGGGGTCGGGGTCGGGGTCGGGGTCGGGGTCGAAGTCGAGGTCGAGGTCGAGGTCGAGGTCGAGGTCGGTGGCGGTGCCCCCCGGAACCGGCTTACAAGGCTGGCATGGCGACGCCCTCTGTGCACGTGCACCCCGCCCCGGACGCCGGACCCGCCGCCCGCCGCGAGCTCAGCCCCCGCGCCGTCATCATCTCGGTCCTGGTCGCGGTGATCATGGGCGCCTCCTTCCCGCCGGTGGTGCTGAAGATCGGCTACGGGCCGAACATCTCGGTCTCGGCGGCGTTCTTCGGCTTCATCGCGCTCGCCATCACGGCCTTCTTCACGCGGGTGCGCGCCACCGTCTACGAGGCCAACATGGCCCAGACGGCCGGCACGGCGGCGGGCGAGATCGGCTTCATGTGCATCGTGCTGGCCGCCATCGACATGCTGAACGACCGGCCCGGCCTCGGCTTCTCGCTCCACCTCTCCGGGCTCCAGATCTTCCTCTGGCTCACCTTCGCCGGCCTCACCGGCGCCTTCCTCGCCGTGCCGCTCCGGCGCCACTACATCGACGAGGAGAACCTCACCTTCGCCGACGGCACCGCCGCCGGGGAAACGCTGGTCGTGCTGTACCAGGGCGCGCGCGAGGCGGCGGTGCGGCTCAAGGCGCTCTTCGGCGGGATGGGGCTCTCGGCCTTCATCGCCTTCTTCCGCGACGGCCCATGGACGTTCATCCCGGGCGAGCTGGCCATCGGTCCGCACGGCGCGGCCCTGCGCATGGGCACCGAGGTGGGCGTCCTCTCGCTCGGCGCGGGCATGCTGGTCGGCCTGCGCGTCACGCTCTCCATGGCGCTCGGCATGGTCGTCGCCTGGGTGATCGCGCCCCCCGTGCTCGTCTCGACCGGCTGGGTGCCGCGGCAAGCCTTCCCCGACGTGCTGCGCTGGGTGATGTGGCCGGCGACCGGCCTCATGGTGGCGGGCGGGCTCACGGCGCTCGTGCTCAAGTGGAACGTCATCGTCCGCACCTTCAAGAAGCTCTCCGCGAAGGACGTGGGGACGGACGAGTTCCCGCTGCGCTATGTGGCCTGGGGCGCGCTCGCGAGCGCCGTGGCGCTGGCGGTGGTGCAGAAGATCTCGCTCGGCTTCCCTTACTGGCTCACCGGCGTCTCGCTGCTCCTCTCCATCCCGCTCATGCTGGTCGGCATCCGCGTCCTCGGGGAGACGAACTGGGCGCCGATCAGCGCGCTCGCCAACCTCATGCAGGCGGTCTTCGCCGGGCTGCAGCCGGGCCACCTGCCCGTCAACATGATCGGCTCCGGGATGAGCGGGACCGTGGCCGGTCAGGGCGAGCACCTCATGCAGTGCTACCGCTCGGGCAAGATCATCGGCTCGAACAACCGCAGCCTCATGATCACCCAGCTCATCGGCGTGCCGGTGGGCGCGGCGGCCGTGGCGGTGGTCTACCCCGCGCTGCGGCAGAAGTACGGCTTCGGGCAGCACGGTCTCACCTCGCCCATCAGCGTGAAGTGGGCCGGGTTCGCGGAGCTGCTCGCGAAGGGCTTCTCCACCCTGCCGCCGGGCTGCATCACCGCGCTCGGCGTCGCGCTCGTGCTGGGCGTCGTCATCACGCTCGCCGAGCCGCGCTGGCACCGATTCCTCCCCTCGCCGACGGCGGTCGGCATCGGGATGCTCGTGCCGGGCTACGCCATCGTCCCGATGGTGGTGGGTGGCATCGTCCAGGCGCTCTGGAGCCGGAAGAGCCCGAGCACCGAGGCGGTCTACAACCTGCCGCTCGCGTCCGGCTTCATCGCCGGCGAAGCGCTGGTGCTCTCGATCGTCGCGATCGTGGCGGCCGTGCGGTCGCTCGCTGCAGGGTAGGAGGCGGGCGCGCCCCCGGCGGCCCTCCAGCCAGGTGAAGCCGCTACCGCACGAATCGAAGCTGCCGATTCATGCGGCGGGCGAGTGGCGGCGCCTGGAGGATGCTGGCTGCCTGCTCGAGCTTCTGGCGGCCGAAGCCGTCGGCGGCGTCATAGGCGGCCGTGATGAGGTCACCCAACGTGGTCACGATCTTCTTCGGAAGCTTGGCGACAGCCTGGCGGCGCTTCATGGGCGGGTCCCTCGTCATCGGGCGCGGAACTGGAGATCACGCACTGGAATAGCAAACGGCTTGCCTGCGGCCGTCGCTCCGCATTCCGCGCACTTGCCGCGGTCTGCCCTCGCGGGCCGGTCGTTTTTTCAGCCAGCCAACCTGGAAAGCCGACAGTACCCGTCCGGTGATAGAAGGACCGCCATGCCGAGCCAGCCCTCCAAGAACCTCGAGACCTTCCCCAACCCGAATCCGGCTCGCCCGTACGAGATCGCGATGGAGTGCCCGGAGTTCACCTGCCTGTGTCCCATGACGGGCCAGCCGGACTTCGCCACCATCAAGCTGCGCTACGTCCCGGCCGCGCGCTGCGTCGAGCTGAAGAGCCTCAAGCTCTACCTGTGGAGCTACCGGAACGAGGGCGCGTTCCACGAGGCCGTGACGAACAAGATCTGCGACGATCTGGTGGCCGCGCTCTCGCCGCGCTTCCTCGAGGTGACCGGCGACTTCGCCGTCCGCGGCGGCATTCACACCGCCATCACCGTGCGTCACGGCGAGCGCCCCGCATCCATCTGATCCCTGATCTGCCTGACCCGCCCGCGAAGTAGGGCGGGATCCATCCCCGCCGCACAGGCCTGTGGCGCGGTCGTCCACCGCGCCCGGCCAGCCCCTCCCCCCCTGAAGTCCTAGCCGCCGCCGGCCCCGCGTTCCCCGCGTGAGCCGCGGCGCCATGCCCGCCGGCGCTCTTCGCGCTGCGCTGCCGCGGGCATGCTTTTCCGCCCCCGACCAAGATGGGGCCTCGCCAGAGCGACCAGGCGAGGCCTCCCCCTGCTTCCCGCACCTTGGCCCGGCGATCGCTGATCGGCCCGCGCCTGCGTGCGTTGCGCGGCCAGGCGAGCGCCCGCGCGCCTACATCGGCCGACACGTCGGCCGGTGTGCCACCGTGTAATCGAAGGCATGTCCCTCACCCGCACCCACCCACGCCTGGAGGGAACAGGCCTGCTTGGCACTCCGTTCGGTAAGCGCAGCCAGGACCCCGAAAGGAGCCGCTTTGCTCATCAGCCGCCGCCTCATCGCCGTGCTCGCCGCCCTCCTCTCCTCCGCCCCGCTCACTGCCCGCGCCGCCACCGTCTGGACGGCCGTCTCGAGCGAGAAGATCCGCCCGCAGGAGCGGGCCCGCGCCGACAAGAGCGCCACCATCGCGGCCGCGAAGAACGAGTTCGAGGCTTTCCAGGTGGTCGTGACCGGCCCGGCCAGCGGCGTCTCGCTCACCGCGGACACGCTCCGCGGCCCCGGCACGCTCCCGGCCCCGAAGCTCTTCCGCGAGGCGATCATCGACCTCGCCAATGCCTCGGCCGTCGACGGCGCCACCGGCGCGTTCCCCGACGCGCTGGTGCCGGACGTCGACGACGTGGTCGGCGAGAAGCGAAACGCCTTCCCCTTCGACGTCCCGGCTGGCGAGAGCCGCGCCGTGTGGGTCGAGTTCCACGTGCCGGAGGGCGCGGCCGCCGGCACCTACACCGGCAGCGTCACCGTGCACGCCGCCGATGGCGACGCGCAGGTGCCGGTCCAGCTCACCGTCTGGGACTTCGCGCTCCCGTCGACCTCGTCGCTCAAGACCGCCTTCGGCATGACCTACGGCGGCGTCGCCCAGGCTCACGGCGCCTCCGGCGAGGCGCTGACCGAGCTCCGCCAGCGCTATGCGCAGCTGGCGCTCGACCACCGCTTCACGCTCTCCGGGCTGTGGGACGACGGGCAGCAGGGCGACTGGTCGCACTTCGACAATGCGTACGGCCCGTTCCTCGACGGCAACGCCTCGACCCAGCTCCAGGGCGCCAAGCTCACCTCGCTCCAGTCGGGCGCCAACCTGAGCAGCGCCGCCGAGCACTCCGAATGGGCCGCGCACTTCAAGTCGAAGGGCTGGTTCGACCGCCTCTTCCAGTACACCTGCGACGAGCCGCCCCTCACCTGCCAGTGGTCGGACATCGGCCCCCGCGCCCAGAACGCGAAGCAGGCCGATCCGAGCTTCCGCACCCTCGTCACCACCGACATGGAAGAGGCGCAGAAGAACGGCGCGCTCGGCGCGATCGACATGATGGTGCCGCTCGTCAACTTCATGGACGACCGGGGGTTCGACGCCTACGGCTGGACCCAGGGCGGCCTCACCCGCTCGCAGTACGACGGCTTCCTGAAGCAGCAGAACAAGGAGCTCTGGCTCTACCAGAGCTGCATGAGCCACGGCTGCGGCGGCACCGTCGACATCGGGAACCCCACCGCCGACCAGCTCTACTTCACCGGCTGGCCGAGCTATGCCATCGACGCCTCGAACGTCCGCGCGCGCGCCATGGAGTGGTTCTCCTTCAGCTACGACGCTACGGGCGAGCTGTATTACGAGACCACCCAGGGCTATTACGACCACGCCGATCCGTGGACGGACGAGTGGCAGTTCAGCGGGAACGGCGACGGCGACCTCTTCTACCCGGGCACGGTGGCGAGGATCGGCGGGAACACCGACATCCCGATCGCATCGCTGCGCATGAAGATGATCCGCGCGGGCATGCAGGACTACGAATATCTGAAGGCCCTCTCCGCGGCGGGCGGCGCCGACGTCGCGAAGAAGATCGCCCAGCAGCTCTTCCCCAAGGCTTACCAGGCGGACGCGAAGCCGGCCGACCTCATGGCGGCGCGCGAGAACATCGCCCGCGAGATCCTGGCCCGCACGGGCAAGCAGGTCACGCCCGCCGGCGTGTCCGGCGCGCCGGGCGCCAGCGTGGGGCTCACCACGGGCGGCGCCGCCGCCTCCGGCGGCTGCGGCTCGACGGGGCAGCGTGGGGGTGCCCTCACCCTCTCGCTCATCCCGCTCGCGCTGGTGCTGCAGCGCCTCCGCTCGCGCCGCCGAGCGGTCGTCGCCTAGCCATCACCTCGAGCATCTTCCCGACGGCCCGGTCCCAGCCGAAGCGCTCGGCGACCCGGCGCCGGCCGGCCTCGCCCATCGCCTGCGCCTGCTCGGGTCGGTCGAGCAGGCTCAGCATGGCCGCGCCGAGCGCCCCGGGATCGCGGGGGGGGACCAGCAGCCCGGTCTCCCCCTCCGCGACGATCTCGGGGATGGCCTCGATGCGGGTCCCGATGCACGGCAGCCCGAAGCTCATCGCCTCCAGGTAGGCGAGCCCGAACGCCTCGCGCAGGGTGGGCAGGACGAAGGCGAAGGCGTGCTCGTAGAGCTTCGCCACCTCGGCCGAGGGCAAGCGGCCAAAGAGCTTCACGCCCGGCGGTGCGCGCTCGGGCTGCTTCCCGCCCACCATCCAGAGCTCGGACTCCGGGTGACGGGCGCGCACGCCTGCGAAGGCCTCCAGCGCCTCCGGCCCACCCTTCGGCACGAAGTTCTGGCCGACGAAGAGGAAAGCGCGCTCGCGCGGGACGGCCGAGGGCGCCCGCGGGCCGACGTTGGGGCCCGCGCCGACCACGTGCACGCGCTCCGGCGCGATCCGGTAGGTCTCGGCGAGCGATCGCTTCACGTGCTCGCTCATGACGAAGATGGCCTCGGCGCCGTGGTAGACCGCCGTCTCGCGCTCGCGCCAGGCCGCCTCGAACGGCATGGGCGGGTCGAGGCCGCGGAGCGGCGCGTAGGCCTCGTGGAGCGCCCGGGTGTGATCGCAGTAGAGGTAGTACGGCGCGCGTCCGCGGGCGCCGGGTGCGAAGAGGACGCCAGCCTGCAGCACGAGATCGGGCCGCTCGGCGGCCACCGCGCGCTCGCAGCGTGCCGTGAGGCGGTCGAAGGCCACCGTGGTGTGCACGTACCAGGGCTTCCAGTGCCCGCGGAAGCGCGCCATGGCTGCGGCGGTGGCGACGACCGGGCCGGGCGCGACGTTCGGGATCTGGAATCGCCCCAGCCGGCGCTTGTAGAGGAAGCCGTCGAGCGGAGCGAAGACCCGCACGTCGTGACCGGCGGCGAGGAGGCGCTGCAGCACCGCGTCCGTTACCCCCGACTGCGAGCCGTACTTGATGTAGAGGATGCGCCACGGCATCGGGCTTGCGCACAATGTAGGGGCGCTCGGCACAGCCCCGAAGGGCCCGTCCGGGAAGGTGGCCGAGCTCGACGCCCCTGCAGTCCATGACCTGTCGCGACATCGGAACGGTGGGCCCTCGACCGCGCCGGTCGGAGGGGTAGAATCGAGCTCCAGGCCGGACGCGCCCCACGTGCTGCCCACTCCCACCAGCTTTCGCCCCGAGTCGCTCGTCGGGACGACCCTCGACGGCCGCTACCGGCTCGTCTCGCACCTCGCGAGCGGCGGCATGGGTGCCATCTTCCGCGCCGAGCACGTGTACATGCGCAAGGAGCTGGCGCTGAAGGTGCTCCGGCCGGACCTCTCCAGCCTGCCCGACATCGCCGAGCGCTTCCGCCGCGAGGCCGAGATCGCGGCCGGCCTGGAGCACGACAACATCGTCCGCGTCACCGACTTCGGCCGGAGCCCGGAGGGCTGGCTCTTCCTCTCGATGGAGCTCCTGGAGGGCGAGAGCCTCTTCGAGCGGCTTCGCCGCACCGGTCCGCTCATGCCCGAGGAGGCGGTGAGCATCCTCGTGCAGATGTGCCGGGGCCTCGAGGTCGCGCACGCGCGCGGCGTCGTCCACCGCGACCTGAAGCCGGAGAACATCTTCCTCACCGCCCGCCCGGCCGGCCTGGTGAAGATCCTCGACTTCGGCATCGCCAAGCTCACCGATCCGCAGATCGCGAGCGACACGCAGGCGGGCATGGTGGTGGGCACGCCCGAGTACCTCTCGCCCGAGCAGGCGATGGGCGTCGCCATCGATGGGCGCGCCGACGTCTATGCCGTGGGGCTCATCGGCTGGCGCATGCTGGCCGGCCGTCACCCCTTCCGCGCCGACGACGCGCGCGGCCTGCTCATGATGCAGGCGACGAAGCCGGTGCCCTCGATCCTCGAGGCGCGCCCGGATCTGGCGACCTGGCCGGTCCTCGTCGACGCCATCGCGCGCGCCTGCGCCAAGGACGCGCGCGAGCGCCACGCCAACGCCGGCGAGCTGCGGCTCGAGCTCGAGGCCTGCTTGAGCTCGCTCGACCTGCTCCCGGTCCCCCTGCCGTCGGACAGCCGCTCGCGAACGCACGCCTGGACCCCGCAGGCGCCGCTCACCCGGACCCCCCCGGCGCCGCTCACCGCCTCGCCCACCGTGGAGGCTACCGTCACCATCGAAGCCGGCACGGCGGTCCTCACGCCGTTCCCCACGCGCCTGCTGCAGGCAGCGCGCAGGTATCGCGTGCTCCTCGGCGTGGTGGCGGCGGCGGCCCTCGTGGTGCCGACCTCCGCCGCGCTGGCGCGCTGGATCGAGGAGCGGCCGCTCTCGCGCGCTCAGGCGCTCCTCGCCGCCGACCGACCCGAGGCGGCGCGGGACCTCCTCGCGCCGGCCGTCCTGCGCCGGCCGAGCGACGCGCGGCTGCGGGTGCTGCAGGGCCGCGCGCTGCACCGCATCGCAGGGCAGACCCTCGCCGCGATGGACGCCTACGCCGCCGCGCTGGATCTCGATCCCCGCGCGCTCGACGCGGTGGCGCTCGCCGAGCTGGGCCGCGACCTGGGGCAGGAGCGGGAAGTGGCGGAGCGCTCGGCGAAGCTCCTCGCGCGCGTCGGACCACCGGCCGTCCCGGCGGTCATGAAGGCGGCGGTCGAGACGGTCGGCGCGAGTCGCCTGCGCGTCCTCGAGCTCGCCCGCGAGCTCAACGCCGAGGAGCGCCTCGATCGCGTGAGCGTCTACGGCGACCTGCTCGCCGATCCCGAATGCGACCTCCGCCGCGCCGCCGCGCGACGCCTGGGCCAGATCGCCGACCCCGCCGCCTCCCCGAAGCTGCGGCAGCTCGCGCGCGAGAAGCGCTCCATCAAGGGGCTGTTCGGCAAGACCCAGGAGGCCCCGGTCTGCGGAGCAGCCGAGGCCGAGGCGGCGCTGCAGCAGCTCCAGCAGAAGTGAGCGCGCCGGGTCAGCGCGCCGGCTCGGAATCGAACTTGCCCCTGAGGAACTCGAGGACCTGGGTCGACGGGCGAGGCAGCTCGGAGCTGGCGCGACCCTCCTCGAGCTCGAGCGGCTGGCCGCGCTGGGGGTGCGTCCGATCGCCCGGTGACGGATACTTTCCGAGCTCTCCGCGCGCCGCGCGCCACGCGTGCTGCACGGTCCACGAGAGCGAGCGGTCGAGCCGCGTCGCCTCCCGGATGATCTCGCGCAGCATCTCGTCCGGGAAGTACAGCGATTGCTTCTGCTTGCTCACCGAGGCCATCCGGCTCCTCCCCCATGCTCGATGCAGGCTATCGTACGCCCCTCGCGACCCGAGGCAATTGGGTGGCCAAGATTTCGAGCGCCCCCGCGGCTTGACCGAGGGCACGGGGCGCGACACAACCGCTGAAGCGGCCGTCCCTCGCCATCCAGGATGAACGGCCGACGCATGGCGCTCGCTCCGCTGCACCGCGCGCTCGACGCGCTCGCCGTCTGGCGCGAGGACCTCGTCCGGCGCCTGCCGGAGCCCTGCCGCCTCGCCGCGCCCGCCCCGCTCGAGGCCTTCGGTCCTTTGCCGCCGCTCGGCGACGCGCCGGCGAGGGTCGGCTGGTGGACGACCCCGTCGCCGCGCCCTCTCGAGCGAGGCGACGCCTTGGCGGTCCACCTCACGCCCGCCGTCGGCCCACGCCGCGGGACGGCGCTGCTCGTTCCGCCCTGGAAGATCCGCCGGCCCGGGATCGTCGCCGGGCACATCCAGCTCCTCGCCCGCGCCGGCCAGGAGGTCTGGCTGGTGTGCCCGCCGCATCACCTCATGCGCACCCGTCCGGGCGCACGCAGCGGCGACGGCTTCGTGACGCTCGACCTGGCGCGGCTCCGGATCGTGGTCGAGCAGCAGGTGGTGGAGCTCCGCGCCTGCGCCGCGCTGGCGGCTTCGCGCGGGCCGGTCGGGATCGTCGGGTTCTCGCTCGGCGCGCTCGCCGCGGCGCTCGCCGCCACGGCGCCGGAGCCGCTCGACTTCGCCGCCCTCATCGCTCCGCCGGAGCTCGCGCTCGTCCTCTCCACCGGCATCGGCCGACGTTACCGGCGCCTCTCCGATGCGGCCGGCGCCACCTGGCCGGCCGCGGCCGCTCTCGCGGAGGCCCTCGCTCCCTTCGACGCCCGGCGGCGCGAGCCCACCGCCCGGCGGCTCTTCGTGGCCGGCGCGCGCCACGACACGATCGCGCCGGTGGCCGG
>Ga0137385_10006623_pt1 | contig 10198 bp, 11 predicted proteins | sample SagtaG_FD_104921 | JGI IMG/M metagenome (GOLD analysis project Ga0137385, IMG submission 104921) | Vadose zone soil microbial communities from Sagehorn Ranch, Mendocino, California, USA - Sage2_R_80_16 metaG | ecosystem: Environmental > Terrestrial > Soil > Vadose zone | place: USA: California... | reverse complement strand
CGATCGGCCTCGCCCTGGCCTCGCTGAGCGGGCGCCGGGCCTATGCCACCGGGGCCATCGCCATCTACTTCTTCCTCACCTGGATCCTCGCCGGGGTCCTGATCTCGATCACCGAGGCCAAGGTCGTCCGGACCGCGGCCCCACCCCCGGGTCCTGGCCCGCACAAGGTCCTGGCGGTTATCCAGGCGCCCACCCCCGGAGCCCGCCTGTCCGGCTTGGTCAGCCCGTTCACCGTGCTGGACGGCGTACGGCGCTGGCTCGGCGGGACCTCGCCCGGGCTAGTTCCCAACCTGGGCCATTACGGCCCCGCGTACGGGGCGATGTTGCTGTTGCTGCTCGCGGCCAGCCTCGGGGGCCTGGCCGTCAGGTACCGGAAGGCGGGTGCGGCGTGAGCGTCTTGCCGGAGGCGAGCCAATGAGCGTCTTGCCGGAGGCGAGCCAATGAGCGTCTTGCCGGAGGCGAGCCAATGATCACTGTCGAGCTGCGCAACGTGTCCCGCTGGTACGGCAACGTGGTCGCGGTCAATGACATCACGATGACCATCGGCCCGGGTGTCACCGGGCTGCTCGGCCCGAACGGCGCGGGCAAGTCAACCCTGCTGCACCTGATCGCCGGCTTCCTCGAGCCGTCGCGAGGCGAGCTGGCCATCGGCGACGCTGCCGCCTGGCGCAACCCGGAGATCTACCGCACGGTCGGCCTGGTGCCGGAGCGCGATTCGGTCTACGAGTTCCTCACCGGTGAGGAGTTCGTCCGCGCCACGGCCAAGCTGCACAAGCTCGCCGACCCGCAGGCCGCAGCGCGCCGCGCGATCGCGATCGTGGACATGGCCGAAGCGCAGGACCGCAAGATCTCGACCTACTCGAAGGGGATGCGGCAGCGGATCAAGGTGGCGGCCGCGCTGGTGCACGACCCGCAGGTGCTGCTGCTCGACGAGCCGTTCAACGGGATGGACCCGCGGCAGCGGCTGCACATGATGGACCTGCTGGCCAAGCTCGGCGCCGAGGGACGGACGATCCTGCTCAGCTCGCACATCCTGGAGGAGGTCGAGCAGCTGGCCGGCACTATCCAGGTGATCGTGGCCGGGCGGCTCGCGGCATCCGGCGACTTCCGCGCGATCAGGCGGCTGATGACCAGCAGGCCGCACGTGTTCCTGGTCCGCACCTCCGATGACCGCCTGCTGGGCTCGGCGCTGATCGGCAGCCCGGCGGTGACCGGTGTCGAGCTGACCCGCGGCGGCCTGCAGGTGCGGGCTTCCGACTACGGCACGTTCAGCCGGGAGCTCGCGGCGATCGCCCGCGACCGCGGCATCCGGCTGCGCGAGCTGCTGCCCGAAGACGAGTCGCTGGAAAGCGTGTTCGCCTATCTCGTTGAGCCCTGACGCAGTGCCGGCCCGGGGGCAGCCCCGGGCCTGAGAAGGAGACGATTTCCATGGGCGGTGCGCTGAACGGCGTCGTGGCCAGGATCACGCTGCGCGCGGTCTTCGGCCGGAAGCGGGCGCTGATCTTCGCGATCCCGCCGCTGATCCTCATCCTGGTCACGCTGGCGCTGAAGGCGGCGCACCCGCCCGGCGCGCCGTGGCCGGGCCGGGTCCTCGGCGACTTCGGGTTCTCGGTGATACTCCCGCTCACCGCGCTCATCATCGGCACCAGCGTGCTCGGCGCGGAGATCGACGACGGGAGCGTCATCCACCTGCTGGCCACGCCGGTGCGCCGGTCCACGGTGATCGTGACCAAGTTCGCCGTCGGGACCGCGCTCACGGCGGCCTTCGTGGCCCTGCCCGAGCTCATCTCGGGGATGATCGCGGACGGGGGAGCCGGCCATCTCGCGGTCGGGCTCTTCGTGGGCGCGCTGGCCGGATCGGTGATCTACAACGCGGTGTTCGTCATGCTCTCTGTGCTCACCACCCGGGCGATCGCCTTCGGGCTGCTGTACGTGCTGATCTGGGAAGCGGTGCTCGGCAATTTCGTGAGCGGCGCCCGGCTGCTCTCGATTGAGCAGTACTCGCTCGGCGTCGCGAACTCGATCGCGAACGACGCGGCCCTGAACGCGCGGCTGACATTGTCCACGGCGGTGATCATGGGCGTGATCGTCACGGCGGCCGCCCTGGTCCTCGCGACCCGGCGGCTGGCGGGTTTCTCGCTGAAGGGCGACGTGGTCTGACCGCCGGCGCCGGCCAGGTCAGCGGGGCGTGTCCCGGTCCGGCCGGAACGCGGGCCCGTGGCCGGGCACGATCACCGAAGCGACCTCGAGGAGGCGGGCCCGGCTCGCATGCAGCGCGGACAGGTCCGTGGCCAGCGGGTCCTCGGCCGGCCCGTCCGCGCCCCACCAGGCATGGGTACACGCGTACACGCCGTCAGGTGCCGACGCGACCGTGGTGATGTCCTCGCCGGTATGGCCCGGCGTGGCCAGCAGCCGCACCGACGGGCTCAGCGCCGCGCCCTCGGCGGCCCGGCTGATCCACAGGTCGCCGTCGTAGACGGCCCAGTGATCGTGGATCCGCGCCGCGGGGAACAACGCCGCGTTGACCGTATGGTCCGGATGGTGATGGCTGAACACGACGTCGGTGACGTCCCCGGGGGCAACGCCGCGGGCACTCACCGCGGCGAGAAGATCACCCCGGGCGGCGACCATGCCGGGATCGACCACGATGACAGCGCCGCCGTCGATGATGAGAGTCACCGTGCTGCCGACGCGTTCTTGCCCGTCGGTCTCGCGCGCGTAGCCCTCGTGCAGGATGTGCACCTGCGCGGTACCGGCTGCGGGAATTTCGGAATCTGGCACGACCGGGACAATACCTTGTGCCTTTACGCAGCGCTGGCGGGGAACTGCGCGTCTCTCTAGCGTGAATGTCACGATGGCGGGCATGGCCGACGAGGCGCGCGGCCCGGGCGGCCAGGCTGCGGCCGCGCGGACCGGCCGCGGCGACGGCACGGTGGCGGTGACCGACCTGTTCCGCGACCACCACCTGGAACTGGTGCGCCTGGCCCTGGTCATGGTCGGGGACCTGGCCACCGCCGAGGACGTGGTGCAGGACGCGTTCGAGCGGCTGCACCGCGGCTGGCACGGCCTGCGCCAGCCGTCCAGCGGCCTGGCCTACGTCCGGTCCAGCGTGCTGAACGGCTGCCGGTCGGTGCACCGGCGCGCCGCAGTGGCGCGCAAGCACGCGCCTCGGCTCGCCGGGACCGCGGACCCGGCCGGGCCGGATACGGCGGAGGCCGCCGATGACCGCGGCGAGCTCGCCATCGCGCTGCGCCGCCTGCCGCGCCGCCAGCGCGAGGTGCTCGTGCTCCGCTACTACCTGGACCTGGACGTGGCCGAGATCGCCGGCACGCTCCGGATCACGCCCAGCGCGGTCCGCGCCACCGCGGCCCGCGGGCTGGCCGCGCTCGCCCGCGCCCTAGGGGAGGACTGAACGATGACGGACCTCGAGGACCGGCTGCGTAACGACCTCAAGGAACTGGCCGAACGCGCACACCACGGGTCGATCCGCCCGCTCCGGGTTCCTCCCGCCCGGGGCGGATCCCGGCTCGTGCGCTGGCTGGCCCCGGTCGCGGCCGTGGCGGCGGTGCTGGGCGTGATCGTCGGCGTGTCACTGGCCGGCGGCTCGGCGGGCCGCCAGCCGGCGTCCGGGGGAGCGCCGGCCGGGATGCCACCGCACTACGTCAGTCTCGGTGAGTCCGATTCGCCCCAGGGCGCCTCGGTGACCGCGGTTGTGCACGACTCCGTGACCGGCCAGGCCCTGACCAGCGTGGACGTGCCCACGCTGAAGAGCGCGGGCGGACCGGAGTCGCCCACCATCACCGCGGCCGCGGACAACCGGACCTTCGTCATCACTGAGACCGGTGAGGTCGCCGTCGGCAGCGCGACCAAGAAGATCAAGGTGCCGGACGGCCGGCATCACGGCAGCATCACCATCCGCGTCCCGGCCCAGGTGACCCACGTCTCGAGGTTCTACGTGCTGCGCGTCGCGGCCGACGGCCGGTCGGCCAGCCTCAGCCGGCTGCCGGTGAGCGTCTCGCCGCTCGCGGTCGACGACGTCGCGCTGTCCCCGTCCGGGGACCAGCTGGCCATCGCGGTCCAGTCCTGCCCGGCCGGCCGCTGCCAGTACAGCGGGATCCGGGTCATCAGCCTCGCCACCGGCGCGGCCAGCACGTGGACCACGCGGGCGCCGGGGGCGCCGTGGAACCTGTCCTGGGCCGGCCCCGGCCAGGTCATGTTCCTGTGGGAGAGCGGGCTGAAGTCGCCCCCGCAAACGCAGCGGAACGGGTACCGGCTGCTGAGCGTGGCCGGGCCCGGCGGCAGCCTGCTGGCGGCCCGGCCGGTGGTCTCCCCGGCCCCCATGGCCTCCGGCTTTATCCCGCGGGCGCTGCTGACGCCCGACGGGACCGCGGTCATCACCTCGACCGCGCAGAACGTCCGGGCCCGCAGCGGCCGGACCACGGTGGTGGCCAGGATCGTGGAGCTGTCCGCGAGCACGGGCCGGCTCATCCGGGTGCTGCACGTGGCGCGGGAGCGCACGATCCCGGGCCTGCGCGACGCGGGTTCCGTGGATGAGGCCTGCAGCGTCCTGTCCCTCGGCCCGGCAGGCGTGCACGCGCTCGTGGAATGCTTCGGCTTCGGCCGGCTCGACGGCGACCGGTTCACCGCGCTGCCCGGCGTGCAGAATCCCACCAGCATCACCACGAGCGGGCCGCAGATCTGGGGCACCGGTGTCTGGTGAGCCCGGGCTCCGGTACCCGGCCCTCACGGCCAGCGTTCCCGGTACCCGGCCCTCCGGGTCAGCCCGGCCTTGCGGCGGCTCCCCGTCGGCTAACGGCTAGCTTTCGCGGCCGCCTTGGCCTGCTTCTTGTACTCCCTGACCGCGAGCAGCGAGGCGTTGTCGGTGATGTCGGCGACCGAATAGCGCGAGCCCTCCTGGCCGAAATGGCCCGCGGCTTCGCGCCAGCCTTCCGGCCGCACGCCGAACTGCTTGCCCAGCAGCGCCATCGCGATCTGCGCCTTGTAGGTGCCGAACCCGGGCAGCTCGGCGAGCCGCCGGGCCAGCTCGGCGCCGGTCGTGGCGGTCGCCCAGACCTGGCCCGCGTCCCCGTCGTAGCGCTCAACGATCAGCCGCGCCAGCTCCTGAACCCGCCCGGCCATGGCCCGCGGGAAGCGGTGCAGCGCAGGCCGCTCGCTGAACACCGCGACCAGCGCATCCGGGTCGTAGCCGGCCAGCTCGGCGGCGGTCGGCTCATGCCCGAGCCGCAGCGTCAGCTGGTAGGGCGAGCTGAATGCCTTCTCGAAGGGCACCTGCTGGTCCAGCAGCAACGCGGTGAGCAGGGCCAGCGGGCTGCGGGACAGCAGCTCGTTGGCCTCGTCCTCGATCGGCAGCGAGAGCGTCATCGGGTCCTCCAGTCCGGCGACCATCATTGCAGCAAGCGCCGGTCCTGTGCTGATCGAGGTGGCATATCGGCCCAGGTGGCACGGCCAGCTTGTCGGAGCAGGAACCATATGGGGATAGCCTTGCGTTGCAGCAGTGGGAATCCTGTATCCCGCCCGGAGGGGAGATCGACATGTCGCGTCACCTGATGTTCGGCATCGGCGGGGTGATCATCGGGCTTATCCTGCTGGCCGTCCTGCCCTGGTATGTCTCGGTGCTGATCATCGCCGCTGCCATCGCCATTCCTGTTGTCGCCTACCGGTCGCTGGATTCGAGCCAGCGGCGCAGGATCCGCAGGATGCGGAGCCGGGGCCAGCTCGGCCGCTGACGGCTACCGCAAGTCCTGTCTGGCGGCGTGCCAGGCGCGAGCCAGGACGGCCGGACAGGGCCCGGCTGAGGTCAGTCCGGCCAGAACGGCCGCAGCTCGAACGTCCCGACCTTGGCGGTCGGGTGCCGGGACGCGACCTCGATGGCCTCGTCCAGGTTGGCGCATTCGAGCACGTCAAAGCCGGCGATCTGCTCCTTGGTCTCGGCGAACGGGCCGTCGCTGACCAGCACCTCGCCGCCCCGTACCCGGACCGTCGTGGCGTCGCTGACCGGCCGTAGCCGGCCTCCGGACAGCTTCACGCCGCGGGTCTCCATCTCGGTGACCCAGGCCTGCTCCGCCTGCTCGTGCGCCGGGTCCTCCTGCTCGGACCCATCGGCCGGGTTCAGCCAGGTGCTCTCGTCCAGGCAGTGGATCATCAGGTACTTCATGAGCCCTCCGTCGTCTCGGCCATCCTGCCGCGGTTACTACCACGACGAACAGGACGGCCCGCGATGGACAGCCGGGCTGAAGCCGCTAGTCGCCGGCTGGCACCGGGACCGGCGGCGCCTGGCCATCGTAGCGGGCCGACGGCCGGATAAGCCGGTTGCCGGCCACCTGCTCCAGCACATGCGTGCACCATCCGATGACCCGGCTGGACGCGAACGTGGGCGTGAACGCCTCCCGCGGGATCCCGCAGGCATCCATCACGACCCCGGCGTAGAACTCGACATTGGCGTTGAGCGCGCGCCCGGGCTTCGCCTCGGCGAGCACCCGGACGATCACGTCCTCCACGGCGACCGCGAACTCAGCGGTGGATCCGCCGACGGTGGTCGCGACCTCACGCAGCAGCGCGGAGCGCGGATCCTTGCCCTTGTAGACCCGGTGGCCGAAGCCCATGATCTTGTCGCCGCGGCCGACCGCGCTGCGGACCCAGGCCTCGGCCAGCTCCGGGCGGCCGATGTCATCGAGCATGTCGAGGACGCGGCTCGGCGCGCCGCCGTGCAAGGGCCCGGACAAGGCCCCGATGGCGCCGGTCACCGCGGCACCGAGATCAGCGCCCGTGGACGCGATCACCCGTGCGGTGAAGGTGGAGGAGTTGAAGCCATGGTCGATCGTGGAGATGAGATAGCGCTCCAGCGCCCAGGCGTGCTGCTGGTCCGGCCGCTGGCCGCTGAGCATGTAAAGATAGTTGGCCGCGGCGGAGAGCTCAGGGTCCGGTGCCACCGGCTCATGCCCGTAGTGCAGCCGGTAGAGCGCCGCGAGCAGCACCGGGGTCTGCGCCGAGAGTTGCATGGCGTTGTCGTAGAGCTGATCCGGTGAAATATCGAGCCACGAGCGGAAGCCAGACCGCTCGGCGGTGAAGGAGATCGCGGTGCGCAGCGCGGTCAGCGGATCGAACGGATCGGTCGTGGCCAGCGTGCGAAGAAACGGGACCAGGCCGTCCGGCAGCACCCGGTGACCGGAGATCTCGCCCTGGAACCTGGCCCGCTCGGCCGGGTCGGGCAGGTGCCCGTGGAAGAACAGGTGCCATACGTCCTCAAGGGTCCGCCGCCGGTTCAGCTCGACCGCGTCGTACTGCCGGGAGTGGTAGAAGCCCTCCAGGCCGCGGACATCGCCGATCTGGGTATGCGCGACGACCACTCCCTCGAGCCCGGCGGGTGCCTCCCCGTTGCCCATGACCTTGACCTGCCCGGTAGTTGACATCTGCGATCCTCCAGCCGCCGCGAGATTGGAACCGGGCGGCATCAGGCCTGCGCTGCCGCAGCGCCGTGCCGTTGCCGTATACGGGTAGCCTTACCCATCATCTCCATATTGGTCAATGTTGATTAAAATCAATCTAGCGACCTGAAATCTGGTGGGCGGGCCCCAGGCCGGAACGGCGGGGCAGGCCGGATGCGCCTGGGAGCGGCCGGGATGGCGCCCTGGGTGGGCCAGCAGGCGGAAGTGGGCGGACGGTCGGCGGTCGGCAGCGACGGCCAGGCCGGCGGGGAGAGGCGCGAACGTGACGGATTGGATCGGGGCCGCGGAGGCCGCGCAGCGGCTCGGCATCAAGCAGGCCAGCCTGTACTCCTACGTGAGCCGGGGAGTGCTCACCCCGCGCCGTGGCGCGGACGGCAGGGCCAGCCTGTTCGACGCCGCCGAGATAGCCGGCCTCGCCCGGCGGGGCAGGCCGCGCCGGGCCCAGGGAGCCGCCGAGCTGGTGATCCGGTCGGCGCTGACCGAGATCTCCGGTGACCGCCTTCGCTACCGCGGGCATGACGCGATCGCGCTCGCCACCCGGCGGAGCTTCGAGGACGTGGCGGGCCTGCTATGGACCGGTTCGTTCGGGGACGCCGCGGCTGGAGTCCCGTGGCAGGCCACCCGTGAGGCGGTGGCCGCGGGCACGGCCGCCCAGGCCGCGCTCCCGCCCGGCACGTACCCGCTGGAGCGGCTGCAGGTAATCGTCCCCGCGCTGGCGGTCACCGACCGGCTCCGGCTGCAGCTGGACCGGCCCGCCGTGATCGCCGCGGCCCGGAGCCTGATCGCCGGCATGGTCGACTGCCTGCCAGCCCCCACCCACCTCCCCGTCCCCCTCCATGGCCTGCCGGCCGTGGAGAGGGACAGTGAAGAGGGAACAGGGAAGGGGGAATGGGGAGGTGGGTGGGGGGTGGGGGGTGGGGGCATCGCGGGGGGTTCCGGGCCATCGGGGTCCGGGCCACGGGGGTCCGGGGGTGTCCCCCGGGAGGGTGCTGTCCCGGGGAGCACTGTGTCCCCCCGGGCTAGCACGACTTCCGGAGACGGCAGCATCGCGGCCCGCCTGGCGACCAAGCTCTGCCTGCGCCCGCCCTCAGACGGCCTGACCCGCGCGCTGCGCGCGGCGCTGGTGCTGCTGGCCGACCACGAGCTGGCCGCATCGACACTGGCCGCGCGGGTGGCGGCGTCGGTGCGGGCCGACCCGTACGCAGTGGTCGGCACCGGCCTCGGCGCCATGAGCGGCGCGCTGCACGGCGGGGCGGCGCTGGGCGCGGAGGTCATGCTGCTGTCGGCCGGCGGGCCGGCCGACGCGCCGCGCGTGGTCGGCGAACTGCTCCGCCGCGGGGAGCGGATACCAGGGTTCGGCCACTTTGTGTACCAGACCGGCGACCCGCGTTCGGTTCTGCTGCTGGATCTGATCAGGAGCGCAGAACCAGAATCCGATCGCCTGGCCGTTGCCGAGGCCGTGCTCGCGGAAGCGAAGCGCCGGGCGCTGCCCGCGCCGAACATAGAGTTCGCGCTGGCCGTGCTGGCCACGGTGGCCGGGATGATTCCCGGCAGCGGCGAAGCGGTGTTCGCCACCGCCAGGACTGCGGGCTGGCTGGCGCACGCCCTGGAGGAGTACGCGCGCGCCACCCCGATCCGTCCCCGCGGGGTCTACACCGGACCTTCGGTGAGCCTGTAGCGCGGCCCGGCGGTGACGGCGAACCGGTTTCCCGGCCCGCCGGCCGCGGGAATCAGATACAGCGCTGCAGCATTTTCTCTGGCAGAACACCGATCCTGGAGACAAACCATGCCCGTACGCCGCCTGAACCACGCAGTCCTCTACGTCAAGGACCTCGCGCAGGTCGTTGACTTCTACCGCTACGCGCTCGGCTTCGAGGTGCGCATGGAGATCCCGGGCCGGGCCGCGTTCCTGCGGGCCCCGGGGTCGGCCAATGATCACGACCTCGGGCTGTTCGATGTGGGCGACGCGGACCGGCCGGGCGGGCCCTACATCGGGCTGTACCACCTGGCCTGGGAAGTGGGCACGCTGGCCGAGCTGGCGGAGATCCGGGGCAGGCTGGATGAGCGCGGGGCCCTGGTCGGCGCGAGTGACCACCGGGTGTCCAAGTCCCTGTACGCCAGGGACCCCAGCGGCATCGAGTTCGAGGTGATGTGGCGGGTCCCGGCCGAGAACTGGGAAGAGGAGACGCGGAACGGCGAGATGATCGCGCCGCTCGACCTGGAGGGCGAGCTGGCCCGCTGGGGAGACCGGGTCACCGGCGCCGCCGCCGGCTCGGTCACCTGATCGGGGCCGACCCGGCGCCGGCGGGACCGGGCGGGGTCAGCGCTCCTGCGGCCTGGTGCGGGTCTCGATCGTGCCCTTGTACGCGATACCGCGCACGTGCACCGTGGGCGCGTCCTGCGGCAGCCGGATCTCCAGCTCCTCCTCCGCGGACCAGCCCTTGCTGACCCCGAAGCCCTCCAGCTCGACCCGGACGCCCGGCGGGACCAGGATGTCGATCCGCGACTTGTAGGCGATGGCCAGCACGGTGGTGACCGGCGAGGTCAGTTCGGCCGCCCGCAGGTCGAGCCAGCCGTCGCCCTTGTAGACCACCGAGGTGAACCGCTCTGGCACGCGCCAGCGGCCGCCGCGGCGGATTGAGTTCTTATACGCCACGGCCCACCGGCCAGCAGGACGGCCCGGCACCGCGAGCGCGGTGCTCCCGGGCATGACGGCGGGCAGGTCGGCGGTG
>Ga0137385_10006618_pt1 | contig 10201 bp, 8 predicted proteins | sample SagtaG_FD_104921 | JGI IMG/M metagenome (GOLD analysis project Ga0137385, IMG submission 104921) | Vadose zone soil microbial communities from Sagehorn Ranch, Mendocino, California, USA - Sage2_R_80_16 metaG | ecosystem: Environmental > Terrestrial > Soil > Vadose zone | place: USA: California... | reverse complement strand
GATTACTACTATGCTTGGTGTTTCGATGACGGGCTGGACGAGTACTGCTACTGGTTCCTGGCCGACGTCGTAATCGTCGACGCCAGCTGGGTCGAGTACATCGCCTAGAGTCCGCGTTCCTGGTCATCCTGGCACATTGTATCGATGCGCTAATCTGCCCTACGGGCTGAATGAGCTCAGTGCGCAGGACACACAACGGGGCAAAGGCTTTCGAAAGCACGGCACGCGGTCAGAACGAGGTCTTCCCGAAATAGCGGCCCAACCACTTGCAGGCCGACCGGAAGGCCGCGGTGCAGACCGCATGGGATCGATGCGGCCGGGACCTTGGTCAAATTGAATGGTGCCGAGAACGGGGTCCAGTCGAACCAGTTTGAATATTCGCCGCTCTTCGGCATGAGTTGACCAGCCTCGAAAGCCACGATCGGCACAGTGGGAAGCATAAGCAGATCATAGCGTTGGAAGAAGGTGTTCAGAGCGCTCATCAGTCGCTCACGGGTTCGCGTGGCTTCCAGGTACTCCGCCAGTCCGACCGTCTTCACCTGTTCGGCAAATTCGAGCAGCGCCGGTTCGAGCTTCTCGCGTTGTCCCGGCGGCATCGAGAAAACCAGTGACCGCACGGCGGCACGATAGAGGACGAGCAGGCTTTCCCGCGCCCCGGCGAGCGGCGGTTCACGTTCTTCAACCAAGGCGCCGAGGTCGGAAAATCTCTGCGCGGCGTCGCGCACGATCGCCGCAACGCTCGGATCCACCCGCGCACCGTCGAGCGTGGGCGCAAATGCGATTCGAAGACCGTGGACGCCCTGCTCGAGTCCGATTCGCCAGTCTCTTGAGTCCGGCGGCAGCGCGTAGCTGTCGCGTGGATCATAGCGGGCGATCACGCTGAGCATCAGCGCGGCATCTGTCACCGTGCGCGCCATCGGACCGACGTGGGCAAAGCCGCTGTTCGGCGTCGCCGGATGGGAAGCCACGCGCCCGTGCGTCGGCTTGAGCCCGAAGACGCCGCTGAAGGACGACGGGATTCTGATCGACCCGGCGGCGTCGGTGCCGAGGTGCAGCGCTCCCATCCCGAGCGCAGCCGCGACCGCGGCGCCGCCGCTGGAGCCGCCCGCCGTCATTTCGGCATTCCATGGATTTCGGGTGATCCCGCTGAGAATGCTGTCGGTCAGCGGTTTCCAGCCGAATTCCGGCGTGGTGGTCTTGCCGATGAACACCGCCCCATGCTCGCGCAGGCGCGCGACCGCCGGCGCGTCCTCGGCCCACACCTGATCGGGAGCAATCGTGGTCGAGCCGCGCAGCGTCGGCCAGCCCTTTGTGATCAGCAGATCCTTGATCGTGGTCGGCACGCCATCGACAAGTCCGCGCGGCATGCCGGCCATCCAACGCGCCTCCGACTCCCGCGCCGCGGCCATCGCAGCCTCTTCGTCGAGAAGGCAAAAAGCATTGAACTTGCCGTTGTGCCGCTCGATCTGCTGGAAGACGGCGCGCGTCGCCTCCACTGGAGAAAACGCCTTGCGGCGGTACCCTGCGAGGAGGTCGGTCGCGGAAAAGAAAGGGAGGTTATCCATCATGCGCCACTTCTACAGGGGGCCGCTCCAAACACTGAGCTTGTGGGGAGTCCCCCTCACCCGGCATTCGCGCGCGAAAGACGCGCGAATTCCAACCTCTCCCCGCAAGCGGGGAGAGGTACAAGCCGCGCCGATGGCCGGTCAACCTAATTGGGAAACGCGCTAATGGCGCCCTGCCGCTGCCGCAAAGCCTTGCGAGCTTTCGGTCTTCTCCAGAAACGTTACGGCAGTGCCCTTTTCCACCATGCTGGCGAGCTTGAGCGCATCCCAGTTGGTCAGCCGAATGCATCCATGCGAAGCGGTCTTGCTCACCTTGGACGGCTCGGGGGTGCCATGGATGCCGTAGCTCTTCACCGAGAGGTTGATCCAAACGACTCCCACCGGGTTATTGGGTCCCGGCTTGATGGTGAACGGATGCCTCGCCTTGACCCCCCTGAACCCATAGTCCGGATTGTACCTGTAGGTCGGGTTGTGGCTGACCGATGTGACCTTGTGCGTACCGCTGGGCGCCGGCTTTTCCTCGCTGCCGATCGAGGCCGGGAAGACGGCCACCAGATCGCCATTCTTGCCGAATGCGCTGAGCACTCGCCGTGACTTGTCGACTTCCACCCGGGCAACTTTTTCACGCGGTGTGGCGTCCTTGATGTTTGCGACCACGATCGTTTCATCGGCCTTGTCGAAGGACTTTCCGGGATTGAGCGCTTTCAAAAGCGCCTCGCTTATGTGGAACTTCTCTGCGAGAGCTTCGAGCGGGCTCGTGTAGCCGAGCCAGTCGAGGTCTTTCATGTCCTCCATCTTCGCTGGGAGCTTCTTGAGAAAGGGACCCTTCACGTCCTCGGCCGTGATGGTGTACTCGATCAACACCGGTTCGCTCGATGTGGCAGTGAGCTTGGTCCATACCTCCCGATCGAGCTTGCCATCCGCGTTAAGACGTTGCGCGGCTTGGAATGCGGCAATGGCTTTCTGCATATTTTCACCCGGACGGGCGTCGATCTCGCCCGGCGAGAAGCCCGCGCGATCGAGCAGCACTTGAGCTTTGATGATCGCTGGATCGAAGGCCTTGCCTGCTTTGGCAGCCTTCTCCTGAAAGTCCGCCGCGTTCACCGCGTCCATCGCGAGGGGCAATGCACTCGCTGTTCCGGAAATCCAAAACGTGATGACTGGTAGCGCGATCAGCCAAATTCGCAACATGGGGCAAGACCTCTCTGCACAGCCCCATTCTCACCTGGTAATATAAGACCGAACACCCTGGTTAGGTTCCAAAGACGCCATGAGAGACCTTCAGAGATACCTGAGGACATCGTTGACGGCGTTCATCGCCTGCGGGCGCCGCCACCGATGCCGGCTCGCGGGCTTCCCCGGTCATCGGTTCGCCATCGGCGGAGCGCTGCCGCGGACCGTTCTGGCGATGACCTAATGTGCGGCTTGCGCCCCGCCGCAAAATCCTTTCGTGTATCATTGCCATCTTCTTCGCACACGAAGGCGCTCGAATGATGGGGCAGCATCGATGAGTGAACAGCCGTTCCTTCTGAACCAGTGGTATGTGGCGGGCACTCGATCGGAGGTCGGCCGAAGCCCGCTCGGGCGGTGGATCTGCAGTCAACCGGTCGTATTCTTTCGCCGCGAAGACGGCAGCGTGGCGGCCCTGGAGGACAGGTGTCCGCATCGGAAATATCGGCTCTCCAAGGGCGTCCTCGTCGGCGACGAAATCCAGTGCGGCTATCATGGCCTCCGCTTCGATGGTCGCGGCAACTGCACGCTCATTCCCGCGCAAGCCTCGGTTCCCGCGGGATTCGGCGTCCGCGCCTATCCGGTCAAGGAAAAGTCGGACCTCGTCTATGTGTGGCTGGGCCAGCCGGCAAAGGCGGACCCGGCTCTGCTCCCGGACTTCTTCGAGAATGTGGCCGACGGCTGGAAGGCGGTGCACGGCTATCACCATGTCGAGGCCAATTATCAGCTGGTCGTCGACAATCTGCTCGATCTCACCCACCTCACCTTCGTTCATCAGACGACGCTTGCGTCCCCAGGGATCCAGGAAAATCCGCTTGTGGTCGAGGTCGAAGGCGACGTGGTGCGCGCCCGTCGCGAAATGCGCGGCGTCGAGCCGGCGCCGATTTTCCGCGCCATGCGCAACTTCGAGGGCAAGATCGATCGATTTCAGAACATCTCGTTCCTGCCCCCCAATCACGTCCATATCCGGATCGAGGCGGCCCCGGCGGGAATGGCGAACGATCCGGATCTGATCCACCACGTCGTGCTCAACCATCTCACGCCCGAGACCGAACGCAGCACCCATTACTTCTGGTCGATTGCCCGCCGCATGCGGCTCGACGATGCCGAAGTATCCAGGCGACTGTACGACATGAACCGGACCGCCTTCGACGAGGACGCGCTCGTGCTCCGCGAGCAGCAGATCATGATCGAGACCGACCGCTCGGCTGCGCCGCTCACGAATCTGGATGCGGACCAGGCCAGCAACATGGCCCGGCGAATCATGCGCCGAAAGTTCGAGCAGGAGGCCCACGAGGGGGCTGCAAGCTGAATGGCGACACCCAGGTTCCGGGGATGCGCCGGCGCTCAGAGCTTGATCTTCTCTTCCTCCACCACCCGCCGGACGGCGGGACGCTCGATCATCCGGTCCTTGAACGCGGTGTAGTTCTTGAGCTTACCCATCGGCAACTCGCGGCGAAGACCCCAAGCGTAGAAGACCAGGCCATAGGGATCGAGGACGGAATACCGCTCGGAAAACCATTCCCGTCCCGCCAGCATGCCGTCGACCTGCTTCAAATAGCCGTGGAAGGTCTTGAGCCCCGTCTCCTTGCGCGTGGGGAAGGCGGATGGATCGCTCGCATAGCGCTCGGGGCGGCCGATATGGGCATGCGCCGGATGCACGCTCGCCGCGAAGAAGCCGATCAGGGAGAGCGCCTTGGCATCGGCGATCGGCTCCGCCGGCCACAGTGCGAAGCGCTTGCCGAGGTAGGGCAGAATGGCGGTGTTCTCGGCCAGAGGCTCGCCATTGTCGAGGCGCAGCACGGGCACGCGCCCCTGCGGGTTGAGCTTGAGATAGGCCTCCGAGCGCTGCTCGCCCTTGGCAAGGTCGACCTGCTGCGGCACGTACTTCTCGCCGCTCTCTTCCAGCACGATGTGCGCCGCCATCGAGCACGCACCGGGAGCGAAATACAGCGTCAACATCCCACAGTCCTCCCTGACGGTGTCTGCCGCCTTTGGTCCGGTGTCGAAGCTTAGCGGCTCGTACGGAATTAAGTGAATCGGTTACTTCCTGGTTCAGCCTGAGAGTGACTCCCATTTCAGCATCGCCCAAGTGGGTCGGCGGCGGTGCCGCAAGCTCGGTGGACTCCCTCTCCCCATTTGGGGAGAGGGTTGGGGTGAGGGGGGCCGGATCTATCGAGAGATCCGGCCCCCCTCACCCGGCGCACAACGCAGTCAAGCTTGCGCAGACTGCGTAAACTTGTCTGCGTGTGCGCCGACCTCTCCCCAACCGAACTCGGGTTTACCCGAGTTCGGTCGTTTAGACTGGCCGAAATCGGATAAATCCGACTTCGGCTGGGGAGAGGTGGAGCTTGCGGCTCGCGCGGTGACCACACCAGACGATTCCAAATTTGCATGAACGTGCTCTCCTCCGTGGTCCAGCCTGGGAGTGAGTCGCATTCTAGCTACGGTGAAGCACCTATTTCTGTATGGGTCCTTGGCGGCTTGTCACCACCATGATCGAAACTATAATGCCACGCCATCCGCTTTGCCTTCCAGATAGAGCTTGAGCCGCCAGCCGCGAAAATTCCAAGCCCGCCAGTTCTTTATCTCGTTGAGGTGCGACGCGGCAAGTTCATCGCGGCGAATGAGCAGCTGGCGCGGCACCTCAGGACGTTTTTGCGCAATATACAGGTCCAGGGCAGGAATGGCGTGGGCGCCGAGACCGAAAAGATAGCCGGTGTCGAGCGGTTCGCCTTTGCCCGACAGCTCTCGACTATGTGCAACGTTGTAGGTAGCAATGACGTGAGGGAAGTTGATGAAGCCGCAAATGTAGATCGTCAACACAAGGGCGGCCAGATTCATTGCAATCAGCCAGGCATTGGAGCGATCGAGCACGATCCGCGCGACGATCAGGATCAAGCCCAATGCGACGAGAAGCATCCAAATGAAGGCGGCGGCGCGCAAGTAAGTCAGGGAGTAGGCCTCGACATAGAGATCGAGACGCAGCATCGAAGAGGCGACCAGCAGGACATTCTGAGCGGTCCACAGAAAGACGAGAATCCGGATCGAAGGCGAGCGCTCCGCAGTACTGCCTGGCCTCATCGTAGCAATGACGAAGCCGGCCGCCAGAATCGCCGTGAAAATCAGGGGGTATGCGCCACGGTGAGCGTAGGTCGCGTAACTCATGCCGTGGGGCAGCGCGACGCCGCCCCACAGATAGTTGATGTCGAGGACAGTCTGCACGGCAAAGAGCAGATTGAAGAGCGCAAGGGACCGCAAGATCGTGGCCTCGCCAAAAAGCCAATCCGGAACCGTTTCCGTTGGAAGCTCCACGGCCGGCACCTCCTCGGGAGACATGAAGAGTTTCGCCCACTCGTTGCGGCATCCGTTCATGTAGATGAATGGCCATGTAACCGACATCATGATCAGCCAGAAGAACATTCGGGTGATATCGATCCGCGCAAAATAATCCTTGAGATTGATTTCAGCGAACCAGCCCTCGATCAAGGGATTTGCGGAAGCAAAAAGCAATAGAAATATCCCTCCGAACGCGATCGGGACGATCCAAACCATGAATGGATTCGCGCGCCGTATCGCTGTGCCACTGTGCTCTGCCGATTTGCAGGCCTGAACCAGATCCGGGAATAGCTGGAAGGGTCCGGCAAGAAGCAGCCATACGGAGGCGGTCATGCTGCTGCTCGAGCTTGCGGCAATTGGCGTCGCCACCAGCACCGCGAAGTAGGCCACGCCCGCCGCGCCAAAGAGAAGTGCGATCGGGCTTAGCCCGTCGACGAGCGGCAACAAAGCAGCCAGCAGGACGCCCATCGCTGCCAGCATCGCGCGGCGATCCCCCCGCACCGGGTTGCCGAGAAGCACGCCGCTCGCAAGAGCAACGACAAATAATGGCAACGATATGCCGACCGTGTGCCGATAAAAAAGCCAGTCGCCGAGCGCCGTCACTGCGGCGACGATCACGAGCGTTCGCTCGATGCTGCCTTTGAGCAGGAGCATACTCGATCTGCCAATAGAAAGACTGGCCATGCCCGTTCAACCTCTTCTTCGAGTCACCGCAACACCAACCGCTGCTCGTCGATATTCCGTTCCGATCGCCGGCTGTCGAAAGAGGAAGCCAAGGCCGCGGTCGCGGTCCTCAGGGTTGAAGTCGCAGATCGGTGTCACCCCCGCGCCCCCGCGGCCGCAGCCAGCGGGGCGACGTTGCCGAGCCCGCCGAAGCGGCGCTCCCGCCGGCGGAACTCGCCGACTGCCGTTCGCAGGTCGTCGGCGCCGAAATCGGGCCACATCTTGTCGGTGAACCAGAGTTCCGCGTAGGCGCTCTCCCACAGCAGGAAGTCCGACAGCCGCTTTTCGCCACCCGAGCGGATCAGGAGGTCGACCTCGGGGGCGCTGGTGTCGTCGTCGGCCGCCTGGGAGACGAGGCGGCCGAAGAGGTCGGGGGAGGGCGGCCACGCCGCGGTCAAACTTGCGGCCGCCCGGGCAATGGAGTCGCGCGAGGAGTAGTCGAGCGCAATCCGAAGGTGGAGGTGGCGCCCGGCTGCGGTGGCCTCTTCGGCTTCGGCAATCTGCTGGCCGAGGCGCCCAGGCAGCCGATCGCGGCGGCCGATGACAGTGAGGCGGGTGCCGCTGTCGATGAGGCGCCCGATCTCGACCTGCAGATAGCCTTCCAGCAACGACAACAGCGCGCCCACCTCTGCGGCGGGGCGCCGCCAGTTGTCGGACGAGAAGGCGAACAGCGTCAATTTGGTGATTCCAAGTTCTGGCGCGGCTTCGGCGATGCGCCGCGCCGCATCCACACCCGCGCGATGACCGGCGGTGCGCGGCAGACCCCGGCGCGCCGCCCAGCGCCCGTTGCCATCCATGATGATGGCGACGTGGAAATTGTCTTTCCCATCGAAAGGTCTTTGCACCGTAAAGCCTCCCTGCAAAAAAAGCTCAGGCGGGGGCCAAGCCTTGGAGCTTGCGCTCGACAGGCTTGCCCTTCATGGCATCGGCCGCGTCTCGCACGACTTGCTCGAGCACGGCGAGGTATTCGAGGTAGCGCGTGCGGCCTTCGGGGGTGATCCGGCAGATCGTCTGCGGACGATTGTGCTCGAACCTCTTCGATAGCTCGACCAGATCAGCCTCCTGCAGCACATGCAGGTGTCGACTGAGATTGCCGTCGGTGAGGCCGCACAAATGCTTGAGGTCGCCGAACAGGAGGCCCTTGGGATGGGCGACGAGCGAAGTGAGCACGCTCAGACGCGCCTTCTCGTGGATGACCCGGTCGAGCCCCTCGTAGGCGAAGCGGCCGGTGTCCTTCCCGGTCTCCCTAGCGCTCTCCATCGCCCCCTCCAAAACTTCGCTGCAGCAGGATCGCGGCGAGCCATTGGCCAAGCCCGAAGGGCAGGCCCATCGCCCAGGGAGAGAAGGCCCACGCGTCGCTCGCAAGAGCCACGCATGCGAGGCCAGTGGCGAGATACCAAACCGCGACCGCGATCAGGGGACGAGGCAGCGAGCGGCAGGACGCGAAGACACCGAGGCTGAACAGGATCTGCCATAAGCCGGGAAGCATCCAAAGGCTCTGCGGGGCGCAACGCGCGATGACCAGGGTGAGGAGCACCCCTGCGACCGCAGCCGGGAGGAACTGGCCGGCAGCCGCCTGCAGCATGTCGTCGGCGAGGCCGGAATGAACCCGTCGCGAGCGCCGGGCCGCCTCGCTGCCAATGATGATGACGGAGAGGATCGCGGTCGCGACCCACAATGCGAGATAGGCGGCGAAGTCGCGCGCGGGATCTTCGAGCCACACCGCCTGGGCCGCGGCGGCAAGCAGCGCCAGACACCCGGTTGCAGCGAGGGCGGCAGGTCCGTAGCCACGAAACATGGTGCCGCGGGCCATCTGGCCCCGGATCGCCGAAATGTCGGCCAATGCCCGATGAAGGTCCTGCATGGCTAGGCTCACGCTTTGTATTGCAAAGTATACTGAAATACAAAGTTTGTGCAAGCCCGAATTTGGCAACCCCCCTTTGGCGCTGGGCCTGCAGAAGGAGCGCGGCCCGTTGGGGGCCGTCGGTAGCTCGACTTCGTATCCTCGGGAGATCATCAAAGTGGCAAGCGAAGCCACCGCAAAACCAAGACCCCTCCATCAGTGGGGGCCAACTGAACGCGGACGTCACTTTTGCCGAGGCAGCGGACGCTGACGCGGCGCCACGCAACAATGCCGCCGCTCACGTCAGCATCCGCCGCGTGGGCAACGACAAACGCACCGTTGGCGATCCTACCGGTGCTGAACGTCTTGTGGCGAGGGTCGAAAAGGGGCATCGTGACGCACTGAATTCCGTTGATCTCGGGGATGTCGGGTCAATAAATCAGGACGATGACGGGGCTCTGCGATCGAGCCCCGACGCGAAGCTGATGGCCCCGACGCAAATATGGAGGAGAACGCCATGGCCAAAATCCGGCCCCGAATCTGCTTGTGCGCAGCCTCAGCGCTGGCGCTCATGCTGACAGCGGCGCCCGCCGTGGCATGGGAGCCTACCAAGCCGTTGGAGATCGTCGTCGCCGCGGGCGCGGGCGGCGCCTCCGACCAGATGGCGCGGATGATGCAGGCCGCGATCCAGAAGAACCCGCTCATGAAGCAGCCGATGGTGGTCTCGCTCAAGGGCGGCGCGTCGGGGGCCGAGGCGCTCATGTACATGAAATCGGGCGCCGGCGACCCCAACAAGGTGCTCATCGCCTATTCGCTGATCTACATGTTGCCGCTCTCGGCCAAGATTCCATTCAACTGGCGCGAGCTCACCCCGGTGTCGGTCGTCGCGCTCGACCAGTTCGTGCTGTGGGACAATACGACGCTGCCCTACAAGAACGTGAAGGAGTTCGTGGACGCCGCCAAGGCTGCCAACCCGCCGTTCAAGATGGGCGGGACCGGGTCGAAGCGCGAGGATCACGTGCTCACCGTCTTCATCGAGAAGCGCACCGGCGCGAAGTTCGCCTATCTGCCCTATACGTCCGGGGGCGAGGCGGCGACCCAGCTGGTCGGCAATCACACCGCCTCCAATGTCAACAATCCGTCCGAGAATCTCGAAGTGTGGCGCGCCGGCCAGGTGCGGGCGCTGTGCGTGTTCGACAAGGAGCGCATCGAATACAAGACCAAGGTTGCCGGCACTCTGTCGTGGAACGACGTTCCGACCTGCAAGGAAGAAGGCCTCGACGTCCAATATCTGATGCTGCGCGCCCTGTTCCTCCCCGGCAAGGTCGCCCCCGACCAGACCGCGTTCTACGTCGATCTGTTCAAGAAGGTCACGCAGACCGCTGAATACAAGGACTATATGGAAAAGCAGGCGCTCAAGCCGATCTTCCTCACCGGCCAGGACATGCTGAAGTTCCTCGAGGAGGATGATGCGCTCAACAGGCAATTGATGACCGAGGCG